>JABAOH010048272.1_pt4 | contig 30958 bp, 28 predicted proteins | sample 7062181 | NCBI WGS metagenome assembly JABAOH01 (sample SAMN14538630, study PRJNA623070) | marine sediment metagenome | biome: marine biome [ENVO:00000428]; feature: marine pelagic biome [ENVO:01000023]; material: deep marine sediment [ENVO:00002113]; isolation source: pool of 5 deep marine...
TGCCCGCCTTCGGCGATATCGACTTCGGTCTGAGGCTGGCGGTCACGGCCTTCGGCTCGGCGGCCGTCTGGATCCCGGCCATGCTGCTCACGCCGCCCGAGCGGCCCGAAACGTTGGAGCGCTTTTATCGCCGCACGCGTCCCGGCGGGCCCGGCTGGCGACATCAGCGTGCGGCGTGTGGGCTGGCGGCACAGCAGGATTTGGGTGCCGATGTCCGATCTGCCATCGCCGGGATCGTGCTGCTGTTTGCCCTCATGTTCGGGATCGGCTGGCTGGTGCTGGGTGTCTGGGGCCGTGCGGTCGCGGCCTCGGCTGTGGCCGTGCTCGCGGCGCTCACGCTGTGGCGTTCGAGCCGCGATGCTCGGCGACCGGCGGCGGCGACGGGGTGAGCCCTTGACGCATGTCGTGACGAGGACAATCGTCGAACACCTCGATAGACGATTCGCGGCATCCGGTTTGGCGCACGGCGCGGCCAGCTGGATGTCCGCTCGAGCGATGGTGAAATGCGAGCCGTTGGAGGAGAGATGCGTCTCAGCGGGAAGCGTGTCGCGGTGCTGGTCGAAGAGGGATTCGAGGACTTGGAGTACTGGGTCACCGTGATGCGGTTGCGCGAGGAGGGCGCCCAGGTCGTTTCGGTGGGCTCGGGCCGCCAGGAGATGTTTCGCGGCAAAGGCGGTCTGGAGGCCCGTCCCGACACGATCGCCGAGAGGGTAACGGCGTCCGACTTTGACGCCGTCGTCGTACCCGGTGGCTGGGCGCCCGACAAGTTGCGGCGTGTCGCGACCGTCACGCGCCTGGTACGTTCGGCCTACGAGCAGGACAAGATCGTCGGTGCGATCTGCCATGCCGGGTCGGTTCTGATCAGCGCCGGAATCGTCCGTGGCCACCGCGCCACGGGCTCCACCGGCATCAAGGACGATCTGCTGAACGCCGGCGCGACGTGGGTGGACGAACCCGCGTTCCGCGACGGCAACCTGGTCTGGGGACGCGTCGTGGAAGACATCCCCGACTTCTGCCGCGAGCTGGTCGAGGCGATTTCCACCCATATGCCGGCGACGCCGGGCGTCGAGGCGAAACGGACGTGAGCGGGGGCATGGGCGTGAGGCGCAGGCGCCGCCACCGCAGGCGCTGGGCGGCTCTGGGCCTCGCCGCCTGCGTTGCCTGCGGAGCACCCGCGCGGACGCGGGTCGGTCCGCCGGTGATCCCGGCACGTTTCGGCGCTCTGGCGATCGATGTCGTCTACCCGCCCGCCAACAGCCTGATCTCGGTCCGCGACTCCAACTTCATCTTCGGGTCCGTGGGCCATGGCAGGGCCAGCCTTACCATCAACGGGCAGGGGGTGAACGTCGAGGCCAACGGAGCTTTCCTCGCCTGGCTCCCGGTCCCGGCAGAAGACGACACGCTTGCTCGCTATGAGCTCGTCGCCAGACTCGACGGCTCGACCGTTCGCGCCCTCCACCCCGTGCGGCTCCCGGCGCCGCCGCTACCGCCGCCCGCCGACGCCGCCACGCTCGAGACGACAAGCTTGGCTCCCCGCGGTGCATACTGGGTACGGGCGGGAGAGGCCCTCACCGTGCGGGCTCGCGCGACTCCCGGCGCCCAGGTTCAGCTGCGTCTTCCCAGCGGCGAGACCGTTGAGCTGACCGAGGTGGAGAGAGAGGAAGGCGGATCCGCGGCCAACTGGATCTTCGGAGCGATCCCCGCTGGCGCGCCACGCGGGGGCGCCGGGGGCAGCGGCGTCTTCGAGGCCGAGCTGTTCGCCCGCGTGCCGGTCGGTCGAGGAGCTTTAACCCCAGAGCTGCCGCCCGTGACGCCGCTCGTGGGAGTGGAGCCACTCTGTGCACCTCCCGACACGGCAGAGGTGCCGTGGCCGCCTGCGCAAGCGGTGGCAGAGGACGTCGGCGGTGCGCCGCTCGAGAGCGAGGCAGGCGCGGCCACGGGCCCGGCCGAGGCGGCTCCAGCCGGGTGCGCCTTCTTAGAAGCCGTCCTGGGTGGCGACACCGTTCGTCGCCCGCTGCCGCTCGACCTCTGGATCTTGGACGAGCCGTTCCCTGCGATCGAGTTGCGCGAAGAGCCCGCCGTTTTTGGCCAGGACGGGTTCGTTCAGGGTCGGTTGGCACCTGGCGCGACCACGCGCTGGCTGTGGGTCGATGGCGTGCGCGCGCGCGTCAGCGGACGCCGCGGCGGTTCGGTCCGCCTGGTCTTGGATCAGCAGACCGACGCCTGGGTTGCCCTCGACGAGGTGGTGTGGCTTCGCGGTCGCGCGCTACCATCGCGCGCGCGAGTGTCCACGGTGCGGGTCGAGCCCGAGCCGGGTCACTTAAGTGTGCGGCTGTCCGTGAGCCATGTCGTCCCCTACGACGTAGAGGTCGATGGGACCCGCGTGACTCTCACCCTCTACGGCGCCTACTCGGACACGGATTGGCTGCGCTACGGCCGCGAAGATCCCTTTCTGCGGTCGCTCCGCTGGGAGCAGCCGACGGCCGACCGCTACCTGCTCCATCTCGACCTCGCCGCTCAGCCCTGGGGATACCGTGTGCGCGCGCGCTCTGGCGCCCTGGAGCTCGATGTGCGAAAGCCGCCCCCAGACATCGATCCGCGCCGGCCGCTGGCCGGGCGGTTGATCGCCGTGGATCCGGGACACCCGCCGGCGGGAGCCACGGGACCCACACGCCTGTACGAAGGCGATGCCAATCTGGCGGTGGGTCTGCGCCTGAAGCGGCTGTTGGAGGAGGAGGGTGCCAGGGTGCTGATGATGAGGACCGACCGGCGCCCTGTACGGCTCTACGACCGGACGGCGCTAGCCGAGCTGCTGGACGCCGAAGTACTCGTCTCCATCCACAATAACGCGCTCCCCGACGGGGTGAACCCCTATCGCAACCACGGGACGAGCGTCTACTACTTCCACCCTTACTCGCTCACGCTGGCGCGCGCGCTGCAGAGACATTTGCTGCAGACCCTGGCCTTGCCCGATTTGGGGATCGGCCGGGCCAGCCTCGCCCTCGCGCGGCCGACCTGGATGCCCGCCGCACTCACCGAGGGGGCGTTCATGATGATCCCGGAGCAGGAGGCGGGCCTCCGCGACGCGCGATTCTTGGAAGCCTACGCTCGAGGCGTGCTGCAAGGGCTGCGGGAGTTCCTGGCGCGCCAGGACCGCTAGGGTCGAGGCGGCACCGCACCGGGGTGCGCCAGATACGCAAACCGGCTCGGGCGCGATCCTTCGAAGCCGACCATGCCGAGCGAGGTCGAGATTCGTGCTCGGCTTGTGCCATGAGGAGATGAAATGAGCGACCGACTTAAGCCCTTGACCCCGGAGGTGCACCCCGAGGCGTTCATCGCGCCGACCGCGACGGTGTTGGGCAACGTGACGATCGGCCGCGAGGCGAGCGTCTGGTACGGGTGCGTGCTGAGAGGGGACCTCGAGCCGATCGTCATCGGCGATCAATCGAACATTCAGGACCACACGGTGATCCACATCGATCAGGGCTTTCCAACCCGGATCGGAGCGCGCGTCGGAGTCGGCCACCGCTGCCTGCTGCACGGCTGCCTGATCGAGGATGAATGTCTCGTCGGTATGGGGGCGATCGTGTTGAGCGGGGCGGTGATCGAGTCGGGTTCCATTGTCGCCGCCGGTGCATTGATCACCGAGGGGATGCGCGTGCCGGCCGGGTCGCTGGCGATGGGCGTGCCGGCGAAGGTCGTGCGATCGGTTGATGAGGCGTTGCGGGAGCGGATCGACCGCACCTGGCAAGACTACGTGGTGATGGCCCGGGCGCACCGGGCGGGGGTGTACCGGCCGGCGCGGGTTGGCGGATCGGGGAGCGGAGGGTAAGTGCTGGCGTCGTGCTTGACAATGGCGGGACACACCCATATTTTGGGCTTCGCGGTAGCAGACGGCACTACATGTTGTATATTAATGTTTTCTAGCGCGAGCAGGGTGATATTGGCCTCCTCCCCCGCCACCTGTCCGGAGGCCGACTCGGGAGCCTGAATCAGCACATAGAGGGAAAGGGAAGCGGCCGTGCCGAGGAGGCGCGCTTTGGGATACTCGTCACCTAACACTGACCGAAAGTGCTGACCGAAAAAGAGCGGAACAGCGAGAGCCAGCCGGCCAGGGCCGCGATCGCATTGAGGGGTGGGGTGGTGCAGCTGCCGGTCGAGCCACCCGCCTTCCTTCCCGATCCTGATCTGAGCGAGAACGCGATTTCGGTCCTGGAGCGTCGTTATCTGGTCAAGGACGACGAGCTGAGGCCGGTGGAGACCCCGCGAGAGCTGTTTTGGCGAGTGGCGCGGGCGATTGCGGCGGTCGATCTGATGTATGGTGCCACGACGAAGGAGGCGCTGAAGACAGCGGAGCGGTTCTATCACCTGCTGGCCACGGGTCAGTTCGAGCCGAATTCGCCCACGTTGATGAACGCGGGCCGGCCATTGGGCCAGCTGTCGGCGTGCTTCGTCCTGCCGGTTGAGGATTCGCTGGCGGGGATTTACACCACTCTTCGCAACATGGCGCTCATACATCAGTCCGGGGGCGGCACCGGGTTCGGATTCTCGAGGCTCCGGCCCAGCGGTGATGTGGTGCGGTCGACGATGGGTGTCGCCTCCGGCCCGGTCTCGTTCATGGAGGTCTACGACGCTTCGACCGAGGCGGTGAAGCAGGGCGGGACGCGCCGCGGGGCCAACATGGGCATCCTGCGGGTGGATCACCCGGACATCCGGGAGTTCATCCACTGCAAGCGCGACAACCAGCGGGTCACCAACTTCAACATCTCGGTGGCGGTGACCGACGCGTTCATGCGCGCGGTGGAGGCGGATGAGGAGTACGAGTTGATCAGCCCGCGCCGCGGCGTGGTCGTGGATCGGCTGCGGGCACGCGAGGTGTTCGCTGAGATCGTGGAGGGGGCGTGGCGGAACGGTGAGCCGGGGGTGTTCTTCATCGATCGGGCCAACCAGTACAACCCGGTACCGCGGCTCGGCTCCTATGAGGCGACCAATCCGTGCGGCGAGCAACCGCTACTCCCGTTCGACGTATGTAACCTGGGATCGGTGAATCTGGGCGCCTTCGTCGAAGAGGGAACGATCAACTGGGACCGGCTGCGCGAGAACGTTCACCTATCCACGCACTTTCTCGACAACGTCATCGACGCCAACCGATATCCGTTGCCGGAGATCACGGAGCTGGCGCAGCGCATCCGGCGGATCGGCCTGGGGGTCATGGGCTGGGCGGACATGCTGGTGCGGCTCGGCATCGCTTACGGCAGTGACGAGTCGTTCGAGCTGGCGGAACGTGTCATGCGTTTCGTCGACGAGGAGTCGAAGATCAAGTCGGAACAGCTGGCGGCAGAGCGGGGCGTATTCCCCGAGTGGGAGCACTCGATCTGGGGTCCGGACGAGACGTGCGTCCGGGACCGCGCCGGCGAGCGGATCCGGCCCGAGCGGCCGCTGCGCAATTGCAATCTGACCACGGTGGCGCCGACCGGGACGATCTCGATCATCGCCGATTGCTCCGGCGGCATCGAGCCGCTATTCGCGGTCGCCTTTATGCGCAATCAGGCGGGCATGCTGATGCCCGATGTCAACGAGGACTTTGTGGCCCTCGCACGTCAGCAGGGGTGGTACTCGGATCAATTGATGGAGCGGATCGCGTGCGAGGGCCACATCCACTTCGATGAGGTGCCGGAGGAGGTGCAGCGGACGTTCGTCACGGCGCACGACGTGACCCCGGAGCAACACGTTAGAATGCAGGCCGCGTTCCAGCGCTATGTGGACAGTGCCATCTCGAAGACCTGCAACTTCCCGGCGGAGGCGAGCCCGGACGATGTGCGAGCCATCTACGAGCTCGCCTTCAATCTCGGGTGTAAAGGCGTGACGGTCTACCGTGACGGCTCCCGCGAAAACCAGGTGCTGTCGACCGGCAAGACCGCGACGGCGGTCAAGGCGACCGCGAGTTACGATGTGAGCTCGGTCTCGGAGGTTGGGCGGAAGGGCGAAGATGTGGCAGGGGATGCTGGAGTCGCCTCCGAGGCCGAGCTCACCCGGGAGCTCGAGGAGCTCCGGGTCGAACTTGACAAGCTAGCGAAGGATAACGAGCGCCTCAAGCGCGAGCTGTCGGCGAAGCAGGGCGAGCTGATGGGGCGGCCGTTCGTTCGCGAGCGACCCGACACGCTCCGCGGCATCACCCGTAAGATGATGTCGCCGCTCGGCACCCTCTACGTCACGATAAACGAGGATGAAAAGGGCCGTCCCTTCGAGGTCTTCACCACCCTGGGTAAGGCCGGCGGCGCCGCCATGGCCGACGCCGAGGCGATCAGCCGGTTGATCTCGCTCGGCCTCCGGAGCGGAATCCCGCTGAGGACCATCTGCCGCCAGCTGCGTGGTATCTCCTGCGACCGCGCGGTCGGCTTCGGCAGCAAAAAGATCCTCTCGATGCCCGACGCGGTCGCCCTCGCCATCGAGGAGTACCTCGACGAGAAGGAAGGGCAGCAGCAGGTGCTGCAGCTCCCGGATCCGCAGACGGGCTCCAAGAGTAACGGTGGCCACCAGACGGCGGAACGGCCCGATATCACGGCGGTGCCCGGCGACGATTCGAGCCAGCACTTCGGGCGTGACATCAAGGCGTTCATCGAAACCTGCCCCGACTGCGGCACCTCCCTGCAATTCGCCGAGGGGTGTCTCAAGTGCCTCGCCTGCGGCTATTCGGAGTGCGGCTGATCCCCCCACCGTAGTCCGGCTGAGAAGGGCGCCTTCGGGCGCCCTTTTCGCTGCTCAACCACTGTCCCGCCTCCCCCGGCCGGCAGAAACCTTTTTCCGGTTTATTTGTTCTCTAGATGGACGCGGCCTGGGGTTCGAGGTTAGATGGCCGGTGAGGGGCCCGGCGAGCTGAGGTGGCGCTGATGGCGCAGACATTCGAAGAGCTGTTCGGCCTACACCTGGACCACCTGTATGGGGCCGCCATCTGTTTCACGCTGGACGAGCACGACGCCGAGGCCTTGCTTCAGGAGGCCGCCATCCGGGCCTTCCACCAGTTGTCGCGGCGTGGCCGTGATTCGGATTTCCGACGAGACATGCTGGAGATCCTGGTCTCGACTCACCTGCAACGTCAGCGGCGGATGGGGCGCGACTCCTTCGCTTCACCGGTGGAACCGGTCGTCGAGATGATGAGTGATACGCCGCACGTGCAGTTCCAGCCGTTTCCAGAGATCGGCACGCCGGGCTACCGTCTATTAACGGACTGGATGAGGAGTGTGTGGCCTGACCTCGACCCCGGCGACCGCTTGATCGTCTGGCTGGCCGACGTCGAACGTCTCGGCCATGCGCGGGTGGCGACGATGGCCGGCCTCGACGAGAGTGAGGTCCGCAACCGCCACTATCGGGCCCGTCTGACCTTGAGCCGCGGGGCGGCCCAGGTGCTGGCACAGTTTGCCGCGGGTGGTGCGGAGGCTTGATCATGGATTGTCATGAAGCTCGAGAGACGCTTTGGCCTTCCGACGCGCTGAGAATCAGTGACGAGGCAGTGGAGCGGGCGTTGGACCATGCCAGAGTCTGCGCGGCCTGCGGACATTTCCTCGACCAAGATCGTAGCGTCGCCCAGCTCGTCCGCGAGGCCGTGCCAAGGGTCCGAGCGCCGCGGGAGTTGCGGGAGCGACTCTATACGGCTCTGGCGCGAGAACGGGCCGGCCGCTCGCCGACCCGCCGCGGCCCCTGGCGCCGGCCCCTGGTCGTGGCCGCCGCGATCGTGCTCGCGGTCAGCGCCGCCTCGATCGGATACTGGCAGGTGTCGCGCGAAAGCTCGAGCAGATCAGCGGCCACGGCTTTCGCCGAAGACTACTTGCGCCGTGTGGTGGAGCAGGACGAGTTGCGCGGCGGTGACCGCCAAGCGATCGCTTCGTTCTTCGCCCGAGAGCTGGGTGTGTCGATGTCACCGCCAGAGGTTCCTGAGTTCATCCTGCGGCGCGCGATGATTTGTCTCATGAACGGCCACCGCGGCGCCGTCGTCGAATACGAGAGCCGTGGCCGACACTTCTCTTACTACCTGATCCCGTTGAGCGCCGAGCAGGTCGCGCGCGCCCGACACGATTCGCCCGACACGCCCACGCTGGCCGAGGAGCGAGGCTTGAGCATCGCCACCTGGAGGGACGGGCGGCATCAGCACGCGCTCGTCGGCAACCTGTCGGCGCAGGAGCTCGGCCGTCTCACGCCGCTCTTCGCGGTAAGGACCTCGAGTCTCTAGTCTACCCGCCAGCGCCCCGCTAGTTTACCGCCCCGACCGGAGTGGCCCAGGTCGAAGTGCTGTTGAAGGCGCGGAGGCGGGTTTGTCTGATCACTCTCGTCGTTCTGGAATCATCAGCTCGCTGCAGGTCTGTCCAGGTCATCGGCGGCCGATGCAACCCGTGGATCCGGCCGTGCTGGTGGCCGACTATGGCCTTGAAGGTTGCCGTCACGCCAAGGGAAAGAGCCGGCGCCAGGTGTTGCTCATCGAGCAGGAGACGCTGGAGGCGCTGGGCCTCGCGCCCGGCGTGGTGAAGGAAAACATCACCACACGCGGCATCGACCTGACGTCGTTGCCGGTCGACACCTGTCTTTCCTTGGGCGACGCGGTCGAGCTGCGGATCACAGGTCCGTGCCACCCGTGCGGCTTCATGGACGAGATTCGCGGCGGTTTGCAGGAAGAACTGCGCGGGCGTCGCGGCGTGCTTGCGTGGGTCAAGCGGGGCGGCCGCGTGCGGGTCGGGGACCCGATCCGGGCGGACGTACCCGCCAAAGACGAGGAGCAGGTCTGATGAGACGAGTGATCGGGCTGGGCTGCATCGCGGCGGCGGCCTCGTTGTCTGCTGCGGGCGACTCGAGCGCCCAGTCCGACCTGATCCGCGAGGTGCGTGCCTATCGCAGCGCCCACGAGGTGGAGATCGTCCGCGAGCTGGTCGAGTTCTTGAAGCTGCCCAACGTGGCGGCGGATGAGCCGGCCATGCGGCGCAACGCGGCGGCGCTGGTCGAGCTGATGGGCCGTCGTGGCATCGAGGCGCGTTTGCTGGAGACACCCGGCGTGCCCTACGTGTTCGGCGAGCTTCGGGTGCCCGGCGCTGTGCGGACGATCCTGTTTTACTGCCACTACGACGGCCAACCGGTGGACCCGGAACGCTGGACCGGCCAAGATCCTTTTGAGCCGGTGCTGCGCGACCGGGCGTTGGAGGCGGGAGGCCGGACCATCGAGTTTCCGAGCCAGGGTCCTTTTGATCCGGAGTGGCGCGTCTATGCTCGCTCCGCCGCCGATGACAAGTCCCCCATCATCGCCCTGCTGACCGCCCTCGACGCCCTCGCCGCGACCGGCGCGCGGCCCGTCGCGAACCTCAAGTTCCTGTTCGAGGGAGATGAGGAGGCCGGGTCGTCGCACCTGGGGCAGGTGGTCCGCGAGCACGCGAAGTTGCTGGCCGCCGACCTGGTGGTGGCGGCGGACGGGCCGCGCGATCCGTCGGGGCTTCCCACCCTTTACTTCGGTGCCCGGGGTATCATCACGGCCGAGCTAACGGTGTATGGGCCGGTCCGGCCCCTCCACAGCGGGCACTACGGCAACTGGGCGACGAACCCGGCTATGCGGCTCGCCCAGCTCCTGGCTTCGATGAAGGATCCCGCCACGGGTCGGGTGCTGGTGAAAGGCTTCTACGATGATGTGCGGCCGCTCAGCGACTTCGAGCGGCAGGCGCTCGCCCAGGCACCCGACGATGACGGCGCGCAGCTGAGTGAGTTCGGACTCGCCGCGCCCGAAGCGGCCGGCCGTCGTCTGGAGCTGCTCAATCAGCCATCGCTGAACGTGCGCGGCCTGCGCAGCGCCTGGGTGGGCGACCAGGCGCGCACCATCATACCGGACGTCGCCGTGGCCAGCCTCGATCTGCGGCTGGTCAAAGACGTCAGGCCCCAGACGCAGGTCGAGCGGTTGATCTCCCATATCGAAGGACAGGGTTACCTCGTGGTCGGAGAGGAACCCGATCTGGACACGCGGCGACGGCACCCGCGGTTGGCTCGGGTGGTGGCGTCGCGCGGCTATCCGGCGTTCCGTACTTCGATGGACCTGCCGATGTCTCAGGCCCTGATCGCGGCCGTCGAAGGCCACACCGGTCAAGCCTCGGTCAAGCTCCCGACCCTGGGTGGGAGCGTGCCGCTCTACCAGTTCACGGATGTTCTCGGTGTGCCGACGGTGGGCGTGCCGATCGTCAACCACGACAACAACCAACACAGCCCGAACGAGAACCTTCGGCTTGGCAGCTTCTGGTCGGGCATCGAGATCCTGGCCGCGGCCATGCTGCTGCGCTGACGGGTTGGGCTAAAAGCTTATGGTGGAGCTGGAAGTCATCCGCGGGCTGCTGGCGCCCGCAGAAACGAAGATCCTGTTGCTCGTCCTCGATGGGCTCGGCGGTCTCCCCGTCGAGCCGGGCGGCCCAACAGAGCTCGAGGCAGCGAAGACACCGAACCTGGATCGGCTCGCCGCGGAAGGGATCGTTGGCCTGCACCAACCCGTGAGCCCGGGGATAACGCCGGGAAGCGGTCCCGGCCACATCGGCCTCTTCGGTTACGACGCTCTCCGCTATCAGATTGGACGGGGCGTGCTTGAGGCGCTGGGCGTCGGCTTCGATCTGCAAGGGAACGATCTGGCCGCCCGGGGCAACTTCTGCACGGTGGATGCGGGGGGAAAGATCACGGACCGCCGCGCCGGGCGCATCCCGACCGAGACGGCGCGCGAACTCTGCGCTGAACTGCAGGAGATCGAGCTTCCCGGGGTCGAGATGTTCGTCGAGGCGGTGAAGGAGCACCGCTTTCTGCTCGTGCTGCGCGGTGAGAACTTGACCGAGGGTGTGAGCGACACCGATCCGGGGCACCTCGGAGACCCGCCGCTGCCGGTCACGGCCGAGACGGCGGCGGCGGAAGCGACGGCGTCACTGGTCCGCCGTTTTGTCGAAGCGGCGCGAGCGCGGCTGGCGGATCATTCGCCCGCCAACATGGTCTTACTGCGTGGGTTCGCGCGGCGGCCCGACTGGCCGGAGTTTCCGCAGGTGTTCGGGCTGCGCTCGGTGGCGGTGGCCCAGTATCCGATGTACCGGGGCGTGGCGAAGCTCGTCGGCATGGACGCGGTTGAAGGCGGGGCCTCGCTGGAGGAGTTGTTCAAGACGCTGGCGAGAGTCTGGCCGCGATACGATTTCGCTTTCGTTCATGTCAAGGAGCCCGACAAGGCCGGTGAGGACGGAGATTTCGGCAAGAAGGTGGCGGTGATCGAAGAGGTGGACCGCTTGATCCCGCGACTGGTCGATCTGCGGCCCGACGTCATCCTGGTCACCGGCGATCACTCCACGCCGGCAGCGCTTCGCAGCCATAGCTGGCACCCGGTACCCTTCTTGCTTTGGGCCAAGACCGTGCGGCCCGACGAAGTCGAAGGCTTCGGGGAGCGGTGGTGCCTGCGGGGCGGAGCGGGGCTCTGCCGTTCGGAGGCGCTGATGCCACTGGCATTGGCCCACGCCGGCCGGTTGGCGAAGTTCGGGGCGTGACGCGTGACGATCAGCTGGGACACGATCAGCTTCGATTGCTATGGGACGCTGGTCGATTGGGAAGCGGGCATCACGGAGGCTTTCCGCAAAGCGGCGCGCGAGGCTGGTGTCGATTTGGACCCGGCTGCCGTGGTGGCCGCCTACCATGCTGTGGAGCCCGGGCTACAGGTGGGAAGCTATCGTCCGTACCGAAGTGTATTACGGGAGGCGGCGGTCCAGGTGGCGTCGCGGCTCGGGTGGACCCTGGCTCCCGACCGCGCCGCTTTTCTCGGAGAGTCGCTGCCCGATTGGCCGGTCTTCGCCGACACGCGGCCGGCGCTCGAGCGATTGAGGGATCGGTTCGCTTTGGCGATCCTCTCGAACATCGACGATGATCTTCTTGCAGGGACGCTCGAGCGAATCGGCGTCGAGTTCGATTGGGTCGTGACGGCGGAGCAGGTGAGCAGCTACAAGCCGGCATCTGCACACTTCGGCGAAGCGCTACGGCGCCTTGGGGGTGATCGGCACCGTCTGCTGCACGTGGCCCAGAGCTGGTTCCACGACGTGCGACCCGCCACGGCGATGAGGATTGCCAGCGTATGGGTGAATCGAAAGGATGAGCCGGTGCCAGAAGCGCCGCGGCCGGTCCGCGTCGTCTCCAACCTGCTCGAGGTGGCGGATTGGCTGGATGTTTGACGAGGGATCGCGGAGACTCGGGGGCTCTCCGCGCAACGTTTTTCCGTAGAAAGAGGAGCTATGGCTGGGAGCAAGCGACAGCGCGTGCTGATACTCGGCGCTGCAGGGCGCGATTTTCACGATTTCAACACCTACTTCCGAAATAATCCCGATTCACGCGTCGTCGGCTTCACGGCGACGCAGATCCCGAACATCAGCGGACGCGTCTATCCGGCGGAGATCGCGGGACCGCAATATCCCGACGGCATTCCGATCCTGCCCGAAGCCGAGCTTGAATCGATCATCGCGCGCGAGTCGATCGATCTCTGCGTGTTCTCGTACTCCGACGTCTCGCACGACTATGTGATGCACCTGGCCAGCCGGGCGCTGGCGGCCGGCTCCGGCTTCGCCGTGCTCGGTCCCCGTCAGACCATGCTCGATTCGCGACTGCCCGTGATCAGTGTCTGCGCGGTTCGAACCGGGTCGGGTAAGAGTCAGACGACGCGCTATGTGGTCGAGCGTCTGCGCTCCTTTGGGCGAAAGCCCGTCGTTGTGCGTCACCCGATGCCGTACGGCGACCTGCTGAGCCAACGCGTCCAGCGATTCGAGAGCTACGACGACCTTGAGCGCTACAGGGTGACGATCGAAGAGCGCGAGGAGTACGAACCGCACCTGCGCCGGGGCACGATCGTGTACGCCGGCGTCGACTACGAGGCGATCCTTCGCCGGGCGGAGGAAGATGGGGACGTGGTCCTCTGGGACGGAGGGAACAACGATCTGCCGTTTTATCGCCCCGATCTGCATATCGTCGTGGCCGATCCCCACCGGCCCGGGCACGAACTTGCCTACCACCCGGGCGAGGCCAACCTGCGCATGGCTCACGTCGTGATCATCAACAAGACGGGTACCGCGGCGCCGGAGGACGTGCGGACCGTGCGGACCAACATCGCCAGCGCCAACCCGAGGGCGCGTGTCTTGATCGGTCACTCGCCACTCACCGTCGATCGCCCCGAGCTGCTCAAGGACCGTCGGGTCCTGGCGGTGGAGGATGGACCGAGCCTCACCCACGGCGAACTGAAGTACGGGGCGGCGAGCGTGGCAGCGCGAGAGCACGGCGCGACGGGGTTGGTGGACCCGCGCCCCTTCGCCGTGGGGTCGATCGTCGAGACCTTCGAGAAGTACTCGAACACCGGGCCGGTGCTGCCGGCCATGGGCTACGGAGCGCAGCAGATTCGTGAGTTGGCGGAAACGATCCGTCGCTCGGACGCGGAGGTCGTCGCCGTGGGCACCCCGGTCGACCTTGCACGTCTGATCGAGATCGACCGACCCGTGGTTCGGGTGACCTACGAACTCGCGCTCGACGAGCCCGAGGCGCTCGACGCCCTGCTGCAGCCGGCGCTGGAGCGCCGGGCGGCCAGCTGATCGATGACAGCGCGCCACCGAGCGGCGGAGGTACACGGGCGCGCCATCGTCATCGACGGCCACAACGATTTACCGTGGCGCCTGCGGATCGAGTTCGAGTCCAGCTTCGATCGCTTCGATCTGGCGGCACGACACGCGGACGGCCACACCGACATCCCGAGGCTCAGAGAAGGGGGCGTGGCCGCCCAGGTCTTTGCCGCCTTCGTACCCTCCGACTACGCCGGTCGCGGCGCGGCGCGGGTTGCCCTGGAGCAGATCGACCTGGTCAAACGGCTGGTGGCCCGCTATCCGGACTTCGAACTGGCCCGCTCGGCGGCGGATGTGCGGCGCATCGCCGAGGGCGGCAAGATCGCCGCGCTCATCGCCGTGGAGGGCGGCCACACCATCGAGAACTCGCTCGCCGTGTTGCGGGCCTTTGCCGAGCTGGGCGCTCGCTACCTGACCCTGACTCACCTCTCCAACACCGATTGGGCCGACTCTGCCACGGACGAGCCGCGCCACGGCGGCCTGACCGAGTTTGGCAGAGCGGTCGTACGCGAGATGAACCGCACCGGATTGCTCGTGGACATCTCCCACGTCTCGGCCGCGACCATGGCCGATGCGCTGGAGGTGAGTGAGGCGCCCGTGATCGCCTCTCACAGCGGAGCGCTGGCGGTCAACGACCATGCCCGCAATGTGCCAGACGAGATCTTGCGCCGCGTGGCCGAGAACGGTGGCCTCGTGATGGTGAACTTCTTTCCAGGCTTCATCGTCCCCGAGGCGGCCGAGACCGTGCGCGACCTGCTGCGCGTCGAGCGTGAGTTGCGGGCGAAACACGGAGATGATGATGCCGTGCTGGAGAAGGCAGCCCGTGCCTGGTGGGCCGAGCATCCGATCCCGAGAGGCAATGTGGGCCACGTGGTCGATCATATCGATCACATCGTTCAGGTAGCGGGGGTTGATCACGTGGGCCTCGGCTCGGACTTCGACGGTGTGCCGCAGGTACCGGAGGGGCTCGAGGACGTGTCGAAGTTCCCGGCGATCACCGGAGAGCTGGTGGCGCGTGGCTACTCCGAGGCGGAGATCAACAAGATCCTGGGTGGGAATTTCCTGCGGGTCCTGGCGCGGGCGGAGGACGTGGCGCGGCGGCTTGGGGCGTGAGGCCAGGTATCGAACAGCGATGTGACACGACACCCCGGCCGGCCGCACCCCGAGCGAGCCTGGCGCCAGCTCACGATTCGAATCGCGGCACTAAGATCTGGGGTCGCCTCCCCGTTCCAGGATGATCAGGAACTCGTCCATCGTATGGCGGCCTCGATCCTTGCGGTACCACTTGAGCAGCGGCCGGTAGACCTCTTCGCCTTTGTCCGTCAGCCGCCCGGCCTTGTACTCGCGGATCTTATCCCGGAACATCGCTTGAGCGGGTCCCGGCCTTGGACCCCACCAGCCGAGCTTCTGCATATGTTCGTCGAATACGATGGCGATGGGGATCGAGCGTCCGCCGTGGCTGAGGTGAGCGTCCATGATATCGAGGTGCTCATCTCGCCTGAAAACGCGCAGGTCGACCGAATCGGGCACAGCCGCCGCCAGCTTCGCCAGTACGGGGACCAGCGAGGCGGCGTCACCGCACCAGTCCTCTGCCAGGACCATCACGTGGCGTCGGCCGGGCAGACGGTCGAGGCGTCGCCGCACATCATCCGGCAGCGTGAGATGCTCGTACACTCCGTTCCACAGCCCCTGGTGTTTCTGTATCTCCTGTCGAAACGCGTCGAAGTTGTTTCCGCTCTCGAAACGCTCGCGTGCTATCGTTTGCATGGTGATCGCGGTTCCGGTGGTTCGTAGATTCGTCTTCGTTTCAGCGGTTCTTCTTCCCGTGCCGCCGTTCTTCGCCGTCCGCGACGCAAGCGTGTTGTGCTCGCGGCCGGCCGGCATGGCCTTCGACCCTCGCTCACCGCCGAGGTCCGGAGGCTAAAAACGCCAGAGCGGAGGGGAGTGTCAACGGCTGTGGGCGGGTGTGCAACGTCATCGCCGTGGGGGGTGGGCAGGCAACCGGAAGGGGCGCCGACGGCGGTGTGGGCTGCGGATAGCGCGATCGGGCGTGATCGCTTATACTTAGGAGTCCTCCGACCCCCAAGGACCCCCCTCCGGCCACAGATTTCCCCCGAACGACACGCTGGCGTGGCGATGGGCAACCTCAAGGATAAAGCGTCCGAAACTCCCGCCGGAGCACGCCGCTCCCGGGCCGGGGCGAGCAACCAGGCCGAGCTTTACACGCTGGGAGCCGTCCGGCTCCTGCACCGCGGCGAAGACCTCACGGCAAAGCTGGGACCCAAGCATCTGGCTTTGCTGGTCTACCTCTTCCATGAACAACGGCCCATGCACCCGTCGGAGGTCACGGAGTTGTTGGGTCGGGGTCAGGAGGCGGAGCGCGAGGTCGAGGCCCTCCGGCGCGCCGTGACCTGGCTGCGCAACAACGTGCCTGGCGTCAACATCCGCATGAGCTCGGAAACCGTTGAAGCCATCGGGGGCGTGTGGGTCGACACCAAGGACGTCGATTCGGCCATCGACGGCGACGACCCGGGTCACGTCGCGGAGTTGTATCTCGGCGAGTTTCTCGAGGGCTTCGAATCGGGCGCACGCGCCTACGACGAGTGGGCGCGCCGGGAGCGAGGTCGGCTCAAGCGGGCGTGGAGCCATGCGATGATCTCGGCGGCGCGCCGTGCGGAAAAGCGGAGCCGCTGGGATAGCGCCGCTCAGTGGTGGCAGGTCCTCGTGGATCGAGCGCCGATGCGGCCGGAGCCGGTGGCCGGTCTGCTGCGCGCCTATGCGAGCTCGGATCGAGAGCCGGAGGCTGCGCACGCTTACGCGGACTACCTCTCCCGCTTGCAACAGAGCGGGGTCGCGAAGCCGGCCCAAGAGGTGGCCCAGGTCGTGGCTCGCTATGGCTTCCTGAGCCGTGTCGAGGCCGGCGACGGCGTCGCCGAGGCCACGTCGAAGCCCACGAAAGCGGCTCCATCCAAACCGAAAGCACCGCCCGAGGCGGCCAGGGCGCCGGAGGCCGCCCCCGCCGAACGGGGCACCGAGGAGGGCCGAAAGGACGACTTGCCGGGCATCCCCGGCTTCCAGCCCGGCGCCGCGATCGTCCACGACTCAGCCATCGACCGTAAGCGACCCGATAAAAAACCCGCGGCGTCCGCCCCCGCCGCTCAGGCGGCGGATGAGGCTTCCACCGGCAGCGAGGCCTCAGCCGAGGATCAGTGGGAGAAACTGGTCGACCTCTCGAGCGCGGAGGAGCTCGATCTCCAGGTGCCGGAGCCACCAGCCGCCGCCAAGCAGGCGCCCGCGGCCAAGCCGCCCGCCGCCAAGCCGCCACCCGAATCCAAGCCGGCGACGACCTCCAAGGCGGGAACGGCCTCCAGGGCAGGAACGGCCTCCAAGCCGCCCGCCCCCTCTAGGCCCGCGGCCAAGAAGGTGGACCTCGATCTTCCGCTCAGCGGCGCCCGGACGCTGAAACGGTCGGGGTCAGGGGTGGCGGCACCACGCGACCGTGCCGCCAGCTCGACCGAGGATATACCGTTCGGGCCGCGAACGTCGGACCTCGGACTCTCCCCCGAGGACACCGCGGTGAGCAAGGCGCCAGCCGCCAAGAAACGGCCGGTCGAGCGGCGCTACCGGCCGGCCTCCCACGAGGTCACCTCCGTCCGCAAGCCCTGGGGGCCTTTTCTAAGGAGGACCTGGGACGAGCTGGAGCCGTGGCGGGCCGAAGCGTCACGCGTTTCGGTCCTGGCGGCGCAAGGAGCAGCGGCTGGTATCGCCAAGGTACCCGGGATCACCCTGCGCATTCTGAGGGTGATCGGTCGAATCGCTCGCGCGATCGCCCGCGCGGTGTGGCGGCTGATCGCCGGTACGGGGCGGGCGATCGGTCGCGCCTTTCGCGCGGTTGGCCAGGTCGTGCGGGCGCTGTTTGGCGGCGTTTGGGCGGGGGTCACCGGCGCCCTCCGTCTCTTGGGTGGTGGGGCGTGGGCGGTGCTCCGTTCGGTTACCCTGGTGGGCCGGCTGTTCGGAGCCGGCGGTCGACGGGTCGCCGGCGCCGCCTCGCGGGCCGCGGTCGGGGGCCGCCGAGCGGGTAAAGCAGGCCTTGAGGCCGCCCGGGCACGGCGGGACCGGCGGCGGGCATCGAAGGCCAGCCAGCGAACCGTTGTTGAGCCGAGCCCCCGGGTCGAGTCAGCGCCGCCGGTGCGGAAGAGGCGCCGCAAGGCCCCGTCCGCCGTCCGCGAGACAGTCGAGCCATCGCCGCCGCCCGTCCGCGAGAAGGTCGAGGCGCGCCGGCCGCGGGCGGCCAGGCCGATCGCGGAAGGGACTGCCGGGGCCGCGCGGCCTACGGCCGCGACCCCCGTCCGAGGCAGAGTCAGGGCTCGGCATTGGTTCCGAGCCGCCGGCCGAGCCAGGGCGAGAGAAGCTCGGCCCGGACGCCGCCCCCTGCTGGGACGCGTTCTCCTGTTCGCTCCCCCCGCATTGGCCGTGGCGGCGGTCGCCTTCGTCTTCGGCCCCGATCTCTACCGCGCGGTCCGCGGTGCGGGTGACCTGTTGCCTGCCGCGGTTCCCCAGGTCGAGGCGCCGTCGCTGCCGAAGGTCACCCTGCCGAAAGTCACGGTTCCCAAGGTCACGGTTCCCAAGGTCGCGGTCCCCAACGTCGCGGTGAAAACGCCGGCATTCGTGGAGACGTCGGTATCGAAGATCGCCGAGGTACTCGCGGGCCCCCTGCTCCCGAGTTCCGGGCAGTGGGTGCTGGTCTCGGATGTCCGCGTCCAGGAACCTGTCGCCGGTGAGGTCGCGCCGGCGGCGGGCACGCCGGCCTACTCTCTGGCGGCCCTGACGGTGGCTCTGCAGTCGGATCTGATTCAGACGAGCTATTTCCGGGTGGTTCCCCGCGAACGCGCGCTGGTGTCGGCGCAGCGCCTGGGTGGCGGCGCCTCGGAGGACCTGTCCGTGGCGCAAGCGCTGACGGTGGCACGGGCCAACGGGTACGCGGCCGTGGTCGACGCCGGGCTGCTCCGCGGCTCGGGGGTCGACAGCATCGCGCTGCAGGTGCTGAGCCCGGCTGGAGACACGCTGTATGGCGTCGCGGCCGCCGTGTCCGACTCGATCGACACGCTGGCTACCCTCACGGGGTTGGCGCGTACCGTTCGTCGGCGGTTGGGTGAGTCTCGCGGCGACGTCGATGCCAGCCTCGCCCCGGCCCGAAGCCTCACGAACTCGCCGGGCGCGCTCAACGCCTACGCAGAGGCGAAACGCCACTTCTTCGCGGGGCGGCACTACTACGCGGTCCAGGCGGCCCGGGAGGCCGTGGAGCGCGACTCGACCTTCGCCATGGCGTACCAGCTGATGGCCGAGGCCTACGCACTGCGCGGCCAGCGCTCTCAGGCCCGTGCGGCCCTGGAGGCGGCTTGGCTGCTGAGCGAGCGCCTCACCGAGCGAGAGCGGCTGCGGATCACGGCTGACCGGCTGGCGTGGGACGGCCGCTGGAGCGACGCGGTTCTGGCCTACGACGACCTGTTCAAGCGCTACCGCGACGACGTGGGCGCGCTCAGGAGTCAGGCGGTCATGCAGCGACGGGTGGGCGCCCGGGGTAGAGGGGAGGGTAACCTGCGCGTCGCCTACATGATCGACCCGCTGGACTGGCCGCCGCTCTCACGGGTCGCCCGCTACCTCGGGTACTACGGAACGTTGCCCGACGTTGACTCGCTGGTCGCGGCCCTGAGAGAGGAACCGGGCTTACCTTAGCTGCTCGGTCGCGTCCGCGCCGCCCAGCGGAACCTTGACTCGCGCCCTCACCCGCCTACACTCCTCACGCCCAGCACGCCCAACTTGCCTCGGCCCGGTCCCGCGGATCGCGGCCGCCGGCGCCCGGGCCGTCCGGGGTCGCGCGACCCAAAACGGCAACCTGGTGATTCTTCTCCTGATCATGAAAAGCTCAATGAGATTAGCGTCGCTTGCGGTAGCAGTGGCCCTCCTGTTCGCCGGGCCGGCCAAGGCCCAGGAAGAGGAGACGCGAGCGTGGAAGAACGTGGCCGACCTCTCGTTCGTTCTGACCGGCGGCAACTCGAGCGTCACCACACTCTCGATCTCCGATAAGTTCACTTACGGGTGGGCACGCTCCGAGGTCACGGTCGAGGTCTCGGCGCTCCGTACCCGGACCCGCGATCGCGCGCTCAGCAACGACGGCGGCTCGCTGGTGGTGACCGAGACTTCCCGTACGACGGCCGAAGAGTATGCCGCCGGCGCACGGTACCGGTACCGAATCCGCCGCGGCCTTTTCGCTTTCACCTCGGCAGACTGGGACCGCAACGAACTGGCGGGGATCGAAAACCGCTACGCCGCCGCCCTGGGCCTCGGTTACCGAATCATCGATCGCGAGGAGACGGTCCTCTCCGCTAACGCCGGTGGCGACTTCACGCAGGAGAACCCGGTGAGCGGTGCTGAGCGCAGCTTCGTCGGCGCCCAGGCCGAAATCGATCTCCGTCAGCAACTCACCCAAAACGCCGTGCTCGACGGCAACCTCCAGGTTCTCGAAAACCTCGAAGACACCGAAGATCTGCGAGTCATTGCGTCGACCGCGGTCACGACGAGCATCAGCCGTACGTTCGCCGTCAAGATCAGCTACCTCTTGAGGTTTGATAACCAGCCCGTACGCCAGCTCTTGACCTCACCGGGCGTGCCCGACGTAATCTTCGAGTTCGACGAGGTCGACACTCGCTTCGCCGCGTCGCTCGTCGTCAATTTCTGAGTCCTCGCGATGGATCTCGACTTCGCCGTCATCGCCGACGCCGCCAACGTCAGCCAGGAAGGCAAGCTCAACCTCCTCGGCGTCTTCGATACCATCTGGGCCCGGGAGTTCCCCTTTCGCCACGCCGCCATGGTCTTCGTGCTGAGGGTGAGAGCCGATTTCACCGAGGAGGGAGACCACCGCCTCGAGGTCCGCCTCATCGATGCCGACGGCAGCCAGCTGTTTCGCGCCGAGGGGCCCCTCCGGGTGCCCGCCGGCGCTCCCGGCCGGCCCATTCGGCCTCACGTCGTGCTCGGCTTGAGCGGCGTCTCGTTCTCACGCCCCGGCGACTACTCCTTCGAGGTGATGCTCGACGGACGGCATCTCACCAGCGTCCCCCTCTACGTCATCCAGGCCCCGCCTCGCGCTGCCGGCGACGCCTGAACGGGCCCTGGGCGAGCGAAGGAGTGCGGAAAAGCGGGGTTTTTCTTGCCAGCCGCCGACCGTCGGGCTAATATCCAGCAGTTGCACTCTCAAGAAAAAAGTAAGCCAAGCCGCTTTCCGAGCTGGAGGAGCGAGTCGCTTCGACACACCGCCTCAAGGATGACGCATGGCAAGAGCGAGCAAGGTGGAGTCCGACGGATCCTTCTTCATCGGCCGCCGCCGACATCAGATACCGGAATCGTTTTCTGACCGACAGATCCACAGTTTCCAGACGCTGCTCGAGCCGATCCCGGAATCGCCCAGTGGCCCGAGCATCCCTTCCGACCTGCGTCGGAAGCAGCGGGATTACCTGATGCGGCGGTCCCTCGCCGCAATAATACCCGGCTTGCCGTTGCAGACCGTGCAGAAGCTGTCGATGACGCAGGTGCGGTCGCTGCACGACTGGATCGCCCGGCACCGCCCCGAGCTGGTCGAGGGTTTGGGCTCGTCGCTGGACTGACGGCGGCGCCGAGATCCGCGAGCGGCTGGGCGAGGCTGCACGGCCAGCAAGCCGGCCTCGAGCGCGGGGGCAGGCCCCGGCCGACCTTCCCCAAGTGAAAGATGTCGTCCGAACGAGTGGTAGCGATCCGGGCGGACGTGATCCGGACGATGGATCGCGAACGCCCTGAGGTGGAGTGTCTCGCCTGGCGTAACGGTCGAATCGAGGCGATCGGGTCGTTCAGCGAGGTTGAGGCGCGAGTCGGTGTCTCGGCGGAGTGGCTGGACCTTCGTGGAGCCACGATCGTGCCCGGTCTGAGCGACTCGCACATCCACCTGGTGGAGTGGGCGTTGGGGCGTGGTGTGGCCGATCTTTCCAGCGCGAGCTCGATGGCGGACGTGCTGGAGCGGGTCCGGGTGGCAGCGCGCTCGGCGCCGGCCACGGGCTGGCTCGAGTTCAAGGGCTGGGACCCGGCATTGCGCCCGCAAGCCGAGCTAGTGGATCTCGACGAGGCGGCCGGGGGCCGCCCGGTGGCGCTCATCGCTCACGATCTTCACTCAGGCTGGCTCAGCTCGGAGGCTCTGCGGCGCCTGAATGTCGGCAGCGAGCGTGCCGAGACGCCGGGCGGCACCGTGGAGCGGGATCAAAAGGGCCGGCTCACCGGGGTCCTGAAAGAGCGGGCGCTCGACTGGTGGTACGAGGGTCGGCCGCGTCCCAGCTATGGAGAGCGCCGGTCGGCGCTGCTGGAAGGCCAGGCGGCGCTTCACCGCTGGGGGGTCACAGCGGTCCACTCGGTGGAAGGCCCGGACTCGCTGAGGCTGCTGCAGGATCTGGAGGCCGCGGGCTTGCTGCGGTTGAGGGTGCTTCACCATCTGCCGCAGCGTTACCTCGATGCGTTGATCGACACCGGCATCGCCAGCGGCTTTGGCGGCGACTGGTTACGGATCGGCGGAATCAAATACTTCACCGACGGGGCTTTGGGTTCGTCGACGGCCTGGATGCTGGAGCCGTACGTGGGGTCGAAGGAGCGCGGGGTGTGCCGTCTCGAGCCGGAGGAGTTCGGCGCCGATGTCGAGCGCGCCGCTCGGGCCGGGCTGGCGGCCACGGTCCACGCCATCGGTGACGCGGCGATCCGGATGACGCTGGACGCGCTCGAGCGCGTGGATTCGAGCGCGCTACGCATCCCCCATAGAATCGAGCACCTTCAGTGTGTGCATCCGGACGATCTGAGCCGGCCGGCCCGAGCCGGGATCGTCGCTTCGATGCAACCGTCTCACCTGCTCACCGACATCCCGATCGCCGAGTCGCGCTGGGGACCGGAGCGGTGCCGGGCCACCATGGCGCTGCGCCGCTTGAGAGAGGCGGGGACGATCCTCGCATTCGGGTCTGACGCGCCGGTGGAGGCGCCGGACCCCAGGGAGGGCTTCTTCGCCGCCATGGCGCGGCGCGATCGTCGCGGTCATCCCGAAGGCGGTTGGTACCCCGAGGAACGGCTGAGTGGCGCGGAGGTCTTGTGGGGGTACACCCGCGGTCCCGCGCGAGCGGCCGGGGACGCGGGTCGCCGGGGCCGGCTCGCTCCGGGCTTCCGGGCCGACTTCGCGGCCTGGGATACGGATCTGGAATCGGCGGAGGCGGATCGCATCCGCGCGGCCCGGGTCGTAGCGACGGTTGTCGGCGGTGAGGTGGTTTTCGCAGATGGGGTGCAGTTTTGAGCGGTGAGAAGGTGCTGATGGGTGAGCTGGAGCGCGCGGTGGAGGCCATCGTTCAGGCCGACCTGCTGGTCGTGGCGACAGGAGCGGGGATGTCGAAAGAGAGCGGCGTCCCGACGTTTCGAGACGCGCAACAGGGGCTCTGGGCCCGCTACCGTCCCGAAGAGCTGGCCTCACCCGAGGGATTTCGCCGCGATCCTGCCCGGGTCTGGGGCTGGTACTGTTACCGCCGGCACCTCGTGCAGCAGAGCGCGCCGCACGCCGGCCACCGGGCGCTGGCGCAATTGGAGGCTCTGCTGCCGCGCGTCGCGGTTGTGACGCAGAACGTCGATGGAATGCACCAGCGCGCCGGATCACGGACGGTGCTCGAGTTGCACGGGAACCTCAGCCGCTTCAAGTGCTTCGACCACGGACACCCCGTCGAGCTCGAACCTCCCCACGCCGCGGTCGAGGGATCGGTGGAGCCCCCGGTTTGCACGCTCTGCGGCTCCTACGTGCGACCGGACGTGGTCTGGTACGGTGAAGCCTTGACGGCCGGCATCTTCGATGAGGCGCAGCGCTTGGCAGAGAGCTGTGACGTGATGCTGGTGGTCGGCACGTCGGGCCTCGTGTATCCGGCGGCCGGGCTTCCCCTGCTGGCACGTGCGGGCGGCGCGACGCTGATCGAGGTGAACGTCGTGCCCTCGGAGTTGACGCGGGCGATGGACATCTTTCTTACCGGGGCGGCCGGCATGGTACTCCCCGATCTGGTTTCGCGAATCGAGGTGATGCGTGGCTAGTGCGCGGTTGGTTCTCGCCTGTGCAGGTGCCGCGCTCCTCTTCGGGTGCGTGAGCGCCTGCCTCGACGGTCGGGACCGGCCGACCGTGCCCGTCTTTGGGAACCTGATGGTCATATCGGATCCGGAGGGTGCCGAGGTCTTCCTGGACGGCGGTTCGCTCCAGACGACAACGCCCACCACGCTCACCTCGATCGCCGCGGGTCAACATCGCCTGGGTCTGCGGCTGGCCACCGCGAACAACGAAGTGTTCATCTGGGAAGACACGGTCACGGTTCCCGAGGAGAGCCTGGATACGGTGGAGGCGGCACTACAAGGAGGTTGCCGACGGGACTGCCCCTTCCTGCTGGACAAGGGGCGGGTCACCTGTCGTTCCAACAGCAACGGCGAAACCTGTGCCGGCTTCGTCTTTTCGCAGCCGGCGCTCGAGTGGCCGAAGGGGTCGGGGACGAGCTACTCCGCTGGCGGCCGCCTCCTGGTGGCGGCGATTCTGGGCGCCGACGCCGGCGTCCGGGCCGGGGACACGTTGGCCAGCCAGGTCTTCGAGGTCGCCTGGGTGGGCCGCCGTCCTCAGACCGAGGCTTCAACAGCCCGCCGGCAGGTGATGGAGCTGGAGTACTGGGGCACCGGCAACTTCCCGGGCGAATCGGTCCAGGGGCTGGCCGTCAAAGAGACGCTGGTCAGCGTGGACAGCGCCGTCGTACAGGATCTGATCTTCCTTCAGTTCGTGGTCGAGAACGTGAGCGCCGATGAGCGTTACCGCCGCCTCTACCCGTGGGTGCCGCAGGGCGGCTACACCTTCACCCAGCTTTACGTGGGCTTTGGGCTGGACGCCGACATCGGCGGCTCGGAGGACGACGTCGGCAGCTTTGATCCGGATCTCGACCTCACCTTCCTCTACGATGCCGATTTCCGCGACTCGAACCTCGGCAGCCTCGCGGACAAGCCGGCGATGGTCGGGCTGGTTAGCTTGCAGCCGCCCGCGGGCGCGACCGAGCGGAACCTCACCTTCTGGCGCCGCGTGGACGATTGGGACGACGGCAACCGTCACGGCCTCGGCTGGCGTCTGCTGGCAGGCCGCCTGACCGCGGGCGATCCGATCGCCGACCACCCCTCGCCGGACATCGGCCATGCCCCGGCCCAGCCCGACGACTACCGCCTGACCGAGGCCCATGGCCCGCTTCGGCTGGCACCCGGCGAGAGCCTGACCCTGACGGTCGCTATCGCGATGGCCGAGCCCGTCGCAGGTTCGTTCGCCCCCGGTGTGCCGGTACCGCCGGGCGACCCTCTCGATCCCGCCCGCGCGATACTCCAGGTCGCGGCGGTCCTCCGCGATCTCGCCGCGCAGGCTCCCGACCTCTGGAACCAGTTCCGACCTTGAGCCCGCGTTTGACGCGGGTCCGAGCGCCTGAGAGTTTGTCCGCGATGAACGGTGGAAAAGAGCGACTGCTCAAGACGAAGGTCATCTGCACCCTGGGACCGGCTTCCTCGGACCCGGCGACGATCCAGGCGTTGAGCCGGGCCGGGATGGACGCGGCCCGTCTCAACATGTCGCATAGCACGGCGGAGCAGGTGCGCTCGGTGGCGCGGTCGCTGCGCGAGTGTGAAGTGAGCAGCGGCAAGCCGCTGACGTTGTTGGTCGACCTGCAGGGCCCAAAGCTGCGGGTGGGCGAGCTGGCCGGGGAGCGCCGCCTGGAGCCGGGTGAGCGCATCGTGCTGGCCCCAAGCGACCAGGCCGGGCCGGGAGACCTGCCGGTCACCTACGCGACGCTCGCCGATGAGGTCGGGTTGGATGGGCGAATTCTGCTCGATGATGGGCGCGTCGAGCTGCGGGTGCGTGGCTTGGCGCCGCCGCGAGTCGAGGCGGAGGTCGTGCAGGGCGGCGTGATATCGAGGGGGAAGGGGATCAACTTGCCCGGCGTCCGCGTCTCGGCCCCCGCCCTGACGGAAAAAGATGTGGCAGATCTGGAGCTGGCGCTCGAGGTCGGGGCCGACTGTGTGGCGCTGTCGTTCGTTCGCTCGGCGAGCGATGTGCGCGACTTGCGTTCGCGCCTACCTGACGACGTGCTGCTGATGGCGAAGATCGAGAAGGATGTCGCGCTCGACGACATCGATTCGATCATCGAAGAATCGGACTCGGTCATGGTGGCGCGCGGCGACCTGGGCACCGAGTTGCCGTTCGAGAATGTGCCCTTGGTCCAGAAACGCATCGTGCGACAGGCGAACACCCGCTACCGACCGGTCGTGATTGCGACTCAGATGTTGGAATCGATGGTGGAGCGGCCGCGCCCGACCCGCGCCGAGGTCTCGGACGTGGCCAACGCCATTCTGGATGGAACGGACGCGGTGCTTCTGGCCGCCGAGACGGCGATCGGCCGCTATCCCGTGGCGGCGGTGAGCGCGCTGGCGCGGGTGATCCGCGAGATCGAATCGGCCAGCTCGGTGTTGGCGACGGGCCCGGCCTACGACGTGCCGCCGCCGTTCCAAGATGCCTCAGGTCCAACGTCCACCGAATTGGCGATAGCTTGCGCGACGGTCGAGGCGGTTCGGGCGATCCGCGCGCCAGCGATCGTCACTCTCACGAGCAGCGGTTTCACCGCTCGAGTCGTCTCCTCGCGGCGCCCGCCCGTGCCGATCTTGGCGGTGACCGACTCGCCGCGTGTGGTCCGACAGCTCGCCATGGTGTGGGGCGTCGCGCCGGTGCTCTGTACCGAGGAGGCGAGCTGGGACAACATGTGGGCAGTTGCCCGGGCCGAGTTGATCGAGCGCGGCCTCGCTGGGCCGGGCGATCGCGTCGTGGTGACCCTCGGCATCCCGTTTCACGTACGTGGCACCACCAACGTCGTGCGGATCGAGACGCTGACGGCGTGAGACTTCGGTTCTTGGGCACGGGGACCAGTTTCGGCGTGCCGGTGATCGGCTGCGACTGCCCCGTGTGCAAGTCCAACGACCCGAAGAACCGGCGCGGGCGCCATTGCCTGGCGCTGGAGGCGGACGGCCGGGTGTTGCTCGTCGATACGCCACCCGAGCTCAGGCTGCAGTTGCTGAACTCCGGAATCGACCGGGTGGATGCGGTCTTCATCACGCACCTGCACGCCGACCACGTTCACGGCATCGACGATCTGCGCATATTCAGCATGCGTGGTCGAGGTGCGCTGCCGATGTACGTCGCGAACGAGCACGCGGCCGAGCTTCGCGGCCGCTTCCCCTATATTTTCGACGACGCGATCCAGCCCGGTCCCGGGACGAGCGCCCCCGAGATCGACCTGCGCCCGTTCGAGCCGGGCGACTCGCTGCGTGTCGCCGGTTTCGATCTCCAGACGCTGGCGTTTCCACACGGCGACACCCGTTCGTGCGGGTTTCGTGTCGGAGGTCTCGGCGTGATCGTCGACGGCAAGGAGATCCCGCCCGCTGCACAGGAGGCGCTGCTGGGTGTCGAGGTGCTCGTGATCAACGCGCTGTGGTGGGGGCGTCCGCACCCGACGCACTTCAACGTGGAGGAAGCCGTGGCCGCCGCTCGCAGCCTCGGTGCCAGGCGGACCTACCTCACACACCTCACGCACCGGGTCGACTACTCGGACACCGCGGCGCGCTTGCCTGAAGACGTGAGTCCGGCGTTCGATGGGTTGGAGGTCGAGATCGTGTAGACTGAGCTGCGCGGGCGACGGCGACGCTGGCTGCATTCACTTGTTGAATTCGCTTCCGCCGACACCTATCTTTGCTTCCTGACTGCGGTTGTTAGCCCACGCCAAGAATGTGAGGTCGCTATGGCCCGCCGGCGCGTCCTCCTCGTCCACAACGAAGGTCCCCTCCGGGACGCCTTGGCTCGGGCTCTGGCCCGGGAGGGCCACCAGGTGGACGTGGCGGTCCCGGCGGAGGCGCGCGAGCGCCTGGCCGAGTCGGCGGCCGAAACGATCCTGTGTGCCCCCGGAGACATCGGTGACCGGGTCGAAGCGGAGGGGGTGCGCTGGGTCGAGTTGGGCCGGCCGGTGGATATGGAAGAGTTACGCCGTGCCCTGCGCGAGAGCTAGCGCCAGCGTGGAGGCGCGGGGGATCTAGCGTGAAAGGAATCGCTATATGGCTGACTACGACGATGACGGCGTGCCTTACGTGGTGATCGAGCGATCCGGTTCCGGGCTCGTACCGTTCATCTGGGGTGCCCTGTTGGGCGCTGCGGCGGCGCTGCTGTTGGCGCCGAAGTCGGGTGCCGAGACCCAACAGGAGTTGAAGGAGCGGGCGCGGCGTCTGCGCGAACGTGCCGAGGAGAAGGCGGGTGAGCTTCAGGAGACCTTCCAGGACGCGTTCACGCAGGGCCGCCAGCAGGTCGAGGACAGGTACGAGTCCGCCAAGCGCGCCGTTTCCCAGGGACGCGAGCGTGCCCAGCAGGCCATCGACGCCGGGCGCAAGGCTGCGCACGCGGCGCGCGACGAGCTCGAGGATCAGATGTCTGAGGCGCGCTCGACCCGGAAAGGCTCCCAGTCTGCGGAGGAGTCGGCCTAGCCGCGCTGCCGATCGCCCCCTGTTTTGGAAGCTTCCGACTCCGCCCAGGCGCGACCGGAGGAGCGCCGGTGGCTGGACAGGGCCCGGGCCGCCGCGGCAGGGGCGTGGGCGGCCCTCAAGGACTACACGATCCGGGTCATGGAGAAGGCCGAGGACGACAATATCTTCGTCCTCGCCAGCGGCCTGACCTTCAGCGTTCTGGTCGCCGCCGTACCCTTCCTGCTGATCATCGTCTCGCTGCTCAGCCTGACGCTGGAGGCTGCCGCCGAGGCGGCGGGTGTCGAACCGATCGAGCAGCTCCGCCGATACCTCGACGTCGTCGTGCCCGTTCTGGGGGAGGGTGCCGCTGAGAGCGCGGGCCGCAACCTACCGGAAGAGGTCATCTCGCTGGCGGTCGAGCGCGGACAGGCGATCGGACTCATCAGCTTCGTCGCCTTCGTCTGGTTTTCCACGCGGCTGTTCGGGGCGATTCGCGCCGTGCTCCGAGAGGTGTTCGACCTCCGCCAGAGCCGGGGAATAATCCAGGGAAAGATCTTCGACGCCGAGATGGTACTGGTCTCGAGCGTGTTGGTCATCCTCAACATCGGCATCACCATCGTCTTCAACCTGGCCAAGGCACGGGGCTTCGAGTTTCTGGGCCTGTCCGCCGCGCATGTCGGAGTCCTCGAAGCGATCTCGGCACAGGTCACCGCCGTCGCCTTCATCTTCCTGCTCTTCCTGCTGCTCTACAAATACATGCCAGCTCGGCGCGTACCGTGGCGCATGGCCATCACCGCCGCCGCGTTCACCGCCATCTGCTGGGAGCTGTTGAAGTTCGGCTTCGCCTTCTACCTGACGCGCCTCGCCAGCTATCGCTCGATCTACGGCGGTATCGCGACGCTGGTCGTGGTGGTCGTCTGGCTCTACTATCTGGCGATCTTCTTCGTGCTCGGCGCGGAGGTGGCGCAGGTGCACGAAATGAGGCGCGTGCGGCGCGAGCAGATCGAAGTGTTGGAGTAGGCGTCACTTGCGCGGTGCGAGCGCTGTTGCGATAATAAAGGACCCCCACGGTTTCCAGCCGAAGCTCCCATGTCCAGAGACGGCGTAAGGCTAGTCGCCCGGAATCGGAAGGCGCACCACGAGTACCATATCCTGGAGACGTTCGAGGCCGGGATGGTACTGCTTGGGAGCGAGGTCAAGGCGCTGCGCGAAGGTAACGCCAGCCTGTCCGACGCCTTCGCTCGCGTGGAGGGTGGGGAAGCTTGGCTCTACAACTTGCATATCGGGCCCTACAAGCCGGCCGGCCCCGAGGCCCACGAGTTCAAGCGGCGACGCAAGCTGCTCCTGCAACGCCGGGAGATCCGGCGGCTGATCGGCAGCGTCGAGCAGGCGGGCCTCACGCTGATCCCTCTAGAGATCTATTTCCGAAACGGTGTGGCGAAGCTCAAGCTCGCCCTGGCGAGAGGGAAGCGACATCGAGACCGCCGGGAGGATATCAAGAGGCGTGAGGCGGAACGTGAGATGGGCCGCGCGCGTCGGAGGCGTTAGCCTCGGACTGTTGACGCTGCTGGGCGGATCGGGCTGGGCTCGACCGACCGCGGAGTCGCTGATCATCGTTCGGGACGGAACGACGCACTCCGTCCCCGTGCAACGTCACCGGGGTTATCCTGCCGCGCCGGCCATCGCGTTGGCCGAGGCGCTCGGCTACGGTTGGTCCGACGGCGCGATGCAGATGGATAAGTCGCCGGTCCGTTTCGTGGACGCGTCGCCGTTCTTCACGGTGGGTGCCGATGTCTACCAGCTGGCGAACCCGGCGTATCGCTGGCGCGGCGGGCTGATGATTCCCGTGAGCTGGGCCCTCGAGTGGCTGCCACGCGCCGAGGCACGCCGCTGGCGATACCTGGACGGCCGCTTGGTCGAGCGGCCGCTGGCCGCCGTCGGGAGACCGGAGCGCGGGCGTCCCTGGTCCGTGGTCATCGACCCGGGCCACGGTGGGATCGACCCGGGCACCGTGGGGCTCTCGGGCACCCAGGAAAAAGACGTGACGCTGGCCATCGGCCGCCGGCTGGCCCAGCGGCTCGCGCGCGAGCCCGGTATTCAGGTCATCATGACGCGGGACCGGGACACGCTCATCGATCTCGCCGACCGCCCCCGCTTCGCTCAACTGGCCGGCGACGGTGCCAGCGCCGACCTTTTCTTATCCATCCACGGCAACTCGATGCCGCGAAAGCCGCATTCGATCCACGGCTTCGAGACCTACTTCCTCGCCCTCGCAAAGACGGACGAAGCCCTCCGCGTCGCGCTCCGGGAGAACGCCTCGCTGCGCTTCGAGGCAAACAAACCGATCGAGGATCTGGACCCGCTGCAGTTCATGCTGACCGACCTTCAGTCGACGGCGAACCTGCGGGAGTCGAGGTCGTTCGCCACCTATATCAATCGGAGCATGGGCGCCGTGCTCTCCGCGCCCGATCGCGGTGTGCGCCAGGGCCCGTTCCAGGTGCTGGTGGGAGCGACGATGCCCGCCGTTTTGGTCGAGGTCGGCTACCTATCCAACCGGTCCGAGGAAAAGCTGTTGCGATCGTCGTCGTATCAGGCGAAGATAGCAGATGCGTTGGCCGATGCGGTGGTTAACTATTTGGCAGAATATGGCCGGCGGGTCTGGTCGTCCTACGGCTCGGGTGGATAGGCTTCGGCACCCACCCCGCAAGCTCATCTGCGTT
>JABAOH010001361.1_pt1 | contig 30930 bp, 35 predicted proteins | sample 7062181 | NCBI WGS metagenome assembly JABAOH01 (sample SAMN14538630, study PRJNA623070) | marine sediment metagenome | biome: marine biome [ENVO:00000428]; feature: marine pelagic biome [ENVO:01000023]; material: deep marine sediment [ENVO:00002113]; isolation source: pool of 5 deep marine...
CTTGCAGCCAGGCCACAAGCAGGAATTCATCTTCCTAGTCAACGAACACACGGAATTCATTGAGTTAGAGATGACCAACCTAGATCTTGGCATCGACCCCGTTGGCTTCAACAGCTTTGAAGTATACATACAAAGCGCTAAGCGAACAGGCTACTGGTATTTCATCGAAACTGCCAACGTCTGGGATGACGCCACATTCTACATCGACGACTATGACACACTTGTCACTGGAGACGTAACAGGAATTTACATTGATCCCTATACGCGCTTGGCTCCAATAGAACCCGGATACGTCAAAATCGTCATCGAAAACGACTGGACAAGCTACGACAGCATCTCTTGCCATATTAAGATAAGTCGACCGATGGGTGGCCACACAGAAAAACCAGATGTGAAGATGAATGGCTTCATCAGAGAATTTGAATGGACCGGATGGATTCAGATTGAGGTTCCCGAGAATACCATCACAGCAGAACTTACATTGAGCTGGATGCGAGACTGGCGAGCGTACCCCACATCTGACCTAGACTTGATAATCTATTGGGACGAAGGCTACAATGTAGACGGCGCCACTTGGAATTCACCAGAACGAGCGATCTTGAAAGATCCGACGATGCTCTATCTGTACATTGAAGGCTACTCGATATACGAGAAAGCGCATACGCTCTTTGGATTTGGAGAGCCCTACGAACTAACGATAACGTTCACAACCAGCTAACGAAGCGCGGAAAATTAGACCTTACTCCCCTTTTTTATATGCAAATTAACACAATTCAAGGCGCACGTGTCGGGGCTTTCAATGTTTTGACTAGTGTCTGGGAGACTTTGCTTTCGAGCATAAACAATAACCATTACTGAAAGTGTGGTAAACACCGCAAGAATGAATATTCCTTTGGGCATATCAGGCAAAATATGGTCGACTTCCGATCCATCTTCCTCCGTTACTTCAAAAACAACATCCATCTCGCTTCTCTCCATGGATGCGAAGACATGCGGGTAGGTCAACACTTGAGCTACAGCCCAGCCCTCTGCAGGCTTATTCTTAACTATCTCCACGTGAATCACTGTGTCCTCAACCAAGATGTCTTCTATAGTGATGTTGTACCCGGCTGTTCGTCGTTCGCCCATGAACACGCACACAACCATCGCTTGAGAGAAATTAATCTCTGGCGGTTCCGCTGTGGATGAGACAACGCCTGTACGGTTTTCCCAGAGTTCAATCCACTGTTCTGGACAGAGGAGTGGGGCTGAATGATTTTTCCAAATCTCCTCCAATTCTTCCTCATTCCTTGCGATGAGATAGGTTTCTTCAGTGTAGCCACTGATGTCCCCCGAAGCCAAGACATCAAACTCCAAGTGCACGCTTTCCCCGTTCACGTTATAAGCTAGTATAACGGTGAAAAGCAGCAGCACGACAAAGGAGATTTTAGGAAACAGCGTTCGTGGGCTCATATATATCCCTAAGATAGCCACTATGTTAACTCTTTCGGCGATACAACTAGCTGAAAAACACGGTACATAGCGGTTAAATACCCGTTCTCGCAAAGAAGAAAATAGGAGCGTCGAAATCAGCAGGTGTCGTGCCTTGGAAATTAACAAGGAGCGATTCAAGAAAATATTCCCAAATCTCGCAAACGAGATGAACACCAGCGAACAAAAACTGGAAATAAACTCCATACGCTCCAACGCAGAAGACGCAGAAAAAGCAGCGAAAGCCCAAAAAAACCTTTCCAACTACAGCCCAGACATAATTGATTTCCTTCGCCGATGCGACAACGAAAAGCAAGCAGAAGAAATAATCGCTTACATGGAAAACCGCAGCGAGATAACTCCAAATTATGCCCAAAGGCTGCGACAGCAGCTCAGAAAAAAAGGCGTCCGCAGCTTCGGACCGAAAAAAGAAGAAGGTTACTATTTTCAACGACTCGGCAAGAAATAACACCCTCTAATACCGCATCGAATGCGCGCGCTTGTAATCCAGTCTCCAGACAAATATGAAGCTGATATACACTTAATAGTGAGAGGATTAGCAGGTTCTGTAAATCCAATGAGAAAGTAAATAAGGATAATGTGAGTTAGATACGGAGACTGTTCATGAGGCGCCGAATTTGAAAAAGGCAACATTATTGCTGCTATTGTTAACCTTCTCATTTTTCTCACTTCTATTATTTGTTCCCCGCCAAACAATGGCCGTTTCGCCTTTGCCGATTCAAGTTGAAAAAATCGACCACGTGGTCACCCCAGTTTATGGGGGTTTGGTACTCATCAATGACACAGTAAAAATATCACCAACGGTAGAAAACGCTACGATAGAGCGTTTCTCAATTGGCTTTCCACGTAAATACAGTGCAAATATGCGTTATTCTATGGCCTTTAGTAGCGAGAACTTCAACGAGCATTTCCAGGTGGACCTTGATACTGGCTTAGGCGTTGCAGGATACTACGGGGTCACCATCACATTTCCTCCCGAAATACGCGACTTGCTTCATAATGGCGAGTCTCATACTTTCACTGTAATTTTCGTCTTGGCAGACCTAATTCAGTCTCTAAACACCCAGCTATTCACTGTTGACTTTCCAGCCTATCCAAGCCTCCTCCATGAGGTGTCAACGTGCAACACTACTGTAATTTTGCCAGAGAACACCAATTACACCGAAAGCGATTTGCCTTTCACCGCTATTCAAAAGGCCGAAAGGTACATTTTGAACATCACAGAAACCAACCTTCCCCAACTTTCCCGCGAGTTCGCAAAGGTTAGTTTCAGTTTTGGAGATAGTAACGAATTCGCCTGTTTCTCAGTGAAAAAACAGGACCGAGAAATTGAGGTGGATAACAATGGACAAATCTCCTTATCTGAGCTTTTTGTCTTAGAAAGCAAGACTGCATTCACAATAAGCAAAATAAAATTAAAGCTCTCTGACGATGTCAGCGACGTCTTTGCTTTCGATGAACAAGGCAAAGAAATCCTGTCGAACGCTTCGAATGTGCCTGAAGTTCCTCTCGTCCTAGTGGCAAACCAGTCAAAAAGTTTTAGGCTAATCTACAGCATTCCAAGCGAAAATCACCTCACTCAGCAGGGGTCCCAAAGCTACGTTTTGACGCTGGGTTTCTCAGAAAACCTGCAATTAATGCCACAGCTCCTAGCTGTGAAAATCGTTTTTCCCGAAGGAGCTGAGATTCAATCATTTCCGGACCAGACATTTAACCTGCAAAGAGACGTTTTTCAAGACTCGCTTTCTCTTTCCTTAACTAATTTCACTTGGCTGCAAAATGAACAAGTGAACTTCACCTACAATTACACGATTTTCTGGACATCCTTTCGCCCAACGATTTGGGTAACGGCACTCGTGGTTGTTGGTTCGATCATAGCTTTTGCTTGGCAAAGACCTGAAGCGCCGATGCCTGTTTCAGTGGATTTAGTTCCACGCAAGACGTTGACAAACTTTGTTGAAGTTTACGAAGAGAGAAAAAAAGTCTATGCTGAGCTTGAACAGATGCAACGAAAAGCCCGCAAAGGAAAGATTTCAAGGCGACGATATAAGATTAGAAAGACAACGTTAGAAAACCGGGCTTCCACCTTTTCGAAGAGACTGGCTGAGTTGCAGCAGAAAATTATGAGTGGTGGAGCAAAATACGGCGACATTATGAGACAGTTTGAGGTCACGGAAACAGAAATCGACAATATCGAGGCGGATATGAGGCGAATTGAGGTTCGATTTAAACGAGGTGAAATTTCCGCTCAAGCCTATCGGCGGCTTCTCGAAGAAGACTTGCGCCGAAGGGAACGGGCAAAAACGACGATTGACGGTCTTCTCTTGAGGCTCAGAGAATAGTTATGTGCACGGATATTCCAAAACATTTTTATTCATAAAGCGTCTTTTCATTCGAATTCCTTTAGAGGTAAGCAACATGGTTGAAGTCAAAGTAGATTTGGAGAAATGTGATGGATGCGCTACATGTGTTGACACTTGTCCAGTGGAAGTGTTCGAAATGAAAGACGACAAGTCAATGCCCGTCAAGCCAGAAGAATGCTTGGTTTGTAGAGCTTGCGAAGTTCAATGCCCCAGTAGCGCGATCGAAGTCATCGAATAAAGTGACTTCAAGCCCTTAACTTCCAAAAAGCTGAATGCGCTTTCTCCACTTTTTCTATCACTCTTCTTGCTCTTCTCGCAACGTTTGAGTTTGCTGGTGGAGTTCCATCTTTCATCGAATATGAGAAGTCCGCCATTCTAGAAATGGTTAATGCAGCAAGTTTTCCTAACTGTCCAAGATTGTAGCCCCCCTCCAACACAGCGACCAATCTGCCCTGACAGACAGTTGATGCCAAATCCAGTGTCTTCTTGAAAATTGATTCATATGCAGCAGCTGAGAGTTGTAGTTTCCCAACAGGATCCCCATAGTGGGAGTCATAACCAACAGAAACTAAAACGAATTGGGGCTCATATTGGCGGGCCACCGGAACCACAACCTCGTCAAACGCTTTCATATATTCTTCATCACCCGTCCCAAAGGGAAGAGGAACATTGACGTTGTATCCTAACCCTGCTCCCTCTCCGACTTCATCCACAAATCCAGTTCCGGGAAACTCTCTAGGGTCTTCATGTAAACTCATGTAAAGCGCCTTTTCCGAGTCATAAAAGATTTCTTGCGTTCCATTTCCATGATGCGCGTCTACATCGAGAATTAGTACCCTTTCAAAACTGTGCTGCTCGATCAGATAGGCTGCCGCAACCGCAACGTTGTTGAACACACAAAACCCCGCGCCATAATAAGGCCCTGCGTGATGCCCGGGGGGCCGAACTAACGCGAAGGCCTTCTGATAATTACCATCTAAAACGGAGTCTACCGCCGTCCTTGCTCCTCCAACAGCATACCGTGCTACCTCAAAACTCTTCGGAGAGACCACTGTATCGCCCAGATCGAGCAACCCACCGCCCAACTCACAAATGCGTTTGACGAGCCCAACATATTCAGGATCGTGCACAAGTTCAAGATTTTCAATGCTTGCCAATTCGGGTTCAACCAACTGACATCCACTCGTCGCTGAAAACAGATTCAGTCTCTTCAATTCTCTCATTACAGTTTTGAGTCGTCTCGAAGATTCAGGATGATCTCGGCCAGTGTTATGCTCGTAGTATTTCGGGGAGAAGACGATCGCCATTTCTTCCATGTTTCCAACACGCCTATTTGCTTGTTTCCCTGAACGATTTTTCCACGTACCTCCGTAAGGTTAAGCCTTCCTTTTTGGCGAGGCTCTTCATAGCTTGGCTCACGCCGGTAGCATACTGGATGGCCTTTTTAGGCTTTTCTGATATGAATTTTGGAATCCCAAGCCTTTTCGCAGCATATCTTAAAACTCTCTTTCGCAGCCAGTCGTTTGATGCGGTGATTTTTAGCTCGGCTGGAACGCTCAAAGCCAGTTGAATCACGTCTCCGTCGATGAAGGGCATTCTTGGTTCGACCTTGTGGAAAGCGCAGACCTTGTTGTCTCGCGGGAGGTTCATTTCACTGAAAGAGAGCACGTCGCGATAAAGTTTCTTCTCTACGCCAGCCAAACCATGCTGCAAAAAATCTTCGAGATATCGGTGGTATCCCCCAAAAAGCTCATCTCCCCCGAATCCAGTTAATAAAACATGAAGACCAAGCTTAGCGGTATGCTCAGCAACCCAAAACATGGGTATTCCAATGCTGGCATTCAACGGGTTTGGCTCTTCAATCAGCCATAGTACTTTTGGCAGTGTCTCCGCTACATCTTCTCTCGTATATGGTATGACATGGATAGGGAGATCTAACGCCTTCGCAGCTTGCTCCGCGAATGCGGTTTCCTTTTGGCCTTCTACCGTAACATGAACTAGATGAACATTCGCGTCACTTAGACTTGCGATAAAGGCAACAAGACTGCTGTCAACACCTCCCGAAAAAGCCACTGCAACGTCGTCCACATCCGAAATTCGATTTTTAATGGATTGCAGCAGCGCATCTGTCAGCAACTGAGCTGCTCCTTCCATGTCCACTTTTCTCCTTGGTGGCTGAAATAGAGTGCCAGCGACTTCAAATCGGACGCCCCTCTCCGTGAGGTGCACCAAGCTTCCAGGCGGAACGTGATTGACCCTGGTTATGCCTATGCTCCAGAGACCTTTACGCTCTGAAGCTACTGCACACACATCTCCATTTTCGCCAAAGTAAAGGGGGCAGGCGCCCACGGGATCTCGCCCAACTACTATTTCACCGCTTCTGGCGACAGCAAACGCGTAATCACCACTCAATTGTTGAATCAAAAAGTCTTCCCTGTTTTCGAAGTTCATCAGCATTTCAGCGGCTAGGATCCCTTCATTGTCGTCGGGAGGAGGAAAGACTCGTCCTTCAAAAACTAGGCTGAAATCCGCCCTGCAGACAGGCTGAGGGGTGTCTCTGACCAAAATTTTTGCGAAATTTTGTCCTATTAAAATGTCAGAACCAGCACATTCCTTCTGCAATTCCTTGACAGTTTCTCGTATTGTCGCCCGATGAGGCGAAGCCACGCCAAAAGAGTCAGATCCTCGATGGCTTAATGCTTCAAGCATCATAACAATCAGTTCTGACGCATCAGCAGATTTTTTGTGGACGACCGCCATCAAGGCACCCATTAAGCGTCCCTCCCGTAAGAGTATTGGGAAAACGGTAAAAAGCCTAATCCTCTAAGCAGTACTGTAATAGCATGTGTAGAGGTGGGTGAATGCCGATTCTTCCTATTGAGACAGGCCGTTATGGAACTGAAGAGATGAAGAGCATCTTCGAAGAAGAGAGTAAGCTCCAGCGAATGCTCGACGTTGAAGGTGCACTTGCTTGGGCACATGCACAAGTTGGGGATATCCCCCAAAAAGACGCTGAAATCATCATGCGAAAAGCTTCGACACAGCATGTGAAGCTTCATCACGTCAAAGCCATTGAAGCGGAGATTGTGCACGATGTAGCTGCAATTGTCAGAGCTCTGGCTGAACAAAGTGGTTCAAGCGGTGCGTATGTTCACTTAGGCGCCACCAGCTATGACATAGTTGACACCGCGACTGCACTTGCTCTCAAAGATGCAGTAAAGCTTATTGACCAGAAATTAGGCGCCTTGGAACTCGTTCTGATCGAGAAAGCTGACAAACACAACACAACGATAATGGTGGGTAGGACACATGGCCAGCATGCGTTGCCTACAACCTTGGGATTTAAATTTGCAGTGTGGATGCGCCAGAACGCGCGAAACATCCAGCGGTTGAAGGAGTGCAGTAAACGTTTGCTCGTTGGGAAAATCACTGGTGCCGTGGGAACCCAAGCAGGTTTAGGGCAGAATGCTAAGAAAATTCAAGAACTTGTGATGAAGAAGCTCGGTTTAGACTACGCGGACATTTCTACACAAATCGTTCAGCGTGACCGCCTTGCGGAGTTCATTTGTGTTCTTGCGCTAATTGCCTCGTCACTGGAAACCATTGCAACAGAGATTAGACAGTTACAACGACCAGAAATCGCAGAAGTGTTTGAAGCGTTTGATCGCAAAAAGAGAGTTGGCAGCTCAACTATGCCGCAGAAGCGCGACCCTGAAACATGCGAGACAGTGTGTGGATTGGCAAAAATTGTGAGAAGTTTGGTCCCACCTTCACTTGAAAACGTGAAAACATGGCATGAGCGAGACATGACCCAGTCCTCTGCTGAACGTTTCCTGATTCCTGAAGCCTGCATCATAGTGGATGACATTCTGGCTCGTATGGTCAAAGTCCTAGCGAATCTGCAGGTTGATACAGACAGAATGCGGAAGAACGTGGATATCACACGAGGACGGATGATGGCGGAGTCCGTTATGACCACACTTGTACGAAATGGAATGAATCGGCAAGAAGCACATGAGCTTCTCAGAAAGCTTGCCAGCAAGAGTGAGCGGCAAAACAGCCAGTTCAAAGACGTGCTGTCGAAAAACAAGCAAATTCGGAAATACTTGACGCTGCAAGAAATCGAGTGTGCCCTTGATCCCCATCAATACCTCGGCACAGCCTTTGAGCAAGTGAGCCAGATGATCGAAAAAACGCGACAAGAGGCGAAAAGCAGAGCTTGAAGCTAATCTACTTGCCAAATTTCCGCTTGCGTCGCTGAAATGTTCTCACAGCTCGCAGAAGATCAATCCGCCGAAAATCTGGCCAAAAAACGTCAAGAAAACATAACTCGCTATAAGCGCTCTGCCACAGTAAGAATCCGCTCAGCCGTTCCTCTCCACTAGTTCGAATAATCAGATCAGGGTCAGGATTCGGCATATGAGATGTGTATAAAAACTTTTCGAAAACATCTTCATCTATCTTCTCCACGGGCAATTCATTATTCTTTACTCTCTCAGCAATTTTCTTAGTAGCATCAACTATTTCAGCCCGCCCACCGTAAGCTAGGGCCACAGTCAAGAACTGGCTGTCATACATTTCTGTAGCTGCCTCCACTTCTCTAATCAGTTCCTGCAATTTTTTGGGCAAAAGGCCGACTCTCCCAATAACTTTGACTCTAATCCTGTTACTGTGAATGCGTTCATCCGTCAAGATCTCATGCAGCTTTTCCTCAGCGATGTGAAAAATCTCCTCAACCTCTTGTGGTGCTCTGGCGAAATTTTCCGTAGAAAAGGAGTACAAGGTAACGCATCGCACCCCCATGTCTAGACACCAATCAAGCAACTGACTAACCCGTTCCGCCCCCTGCTGATGGCCCATCCACGACTCAAGTAGTCGCTCAGAGGCCCAACGTCGGTTACCATCCAGAATTATTGCGATGTGTTTAGGCATGATACCATTTTTGACCTGATGCCACAACCATCCTTCATAGACTTTGTATATGCCAATCGCTGAAAGCATGCCTTTTAACATGACGTTTGAAACCTCAAAGCTGCGAGTCTTTTAAAGCATCTGCACACACGCAATTCCGTGTCGTCGATAAAGAATCGATTGCCTCTTTTAAGACTTGCTCAACAATAGGCTTGCATTTTTCTGCAGTTCGAGCTATGTCATCGACTGTTTGATGGTCTTGCAGCCCCACAGCCAAGTTGGAAACATAGGACAGCGAGGCATAACAGATCTCCAGTTCTCTAGCAAGAACAACTTCGGGTAGACCCGTCATCCCCACGATGTTGCATCCAAAATGGCGGAGTAGCTTGACTTCTGCGGGCGTCTCGTACCGTGGTCCCTCCGTGCACGCCAACACAGCTTCGTCGCACACGCTTTCTCCAACAGTCTTTGCTGCCTTTATCAAAGCGCTCCGCATCTCAGGGCAATAAGGCTGAGACATATCAACGTGGGTCACAGGCGCATCGTCGTAAAAAGTTCCTTGCCTACGCTTCGTGAAATCCACAAAATCGTGGGGAACCACCAGGGTTCCCGGCTTCAGGTTCTGAGCGATGGCTCCTACAGCGTTTGTGGCGAAGATTCGCTCTACTCCAAGCAGATGCAGCCCATAAAGGTTGGCGCGATAATTTACGCGGTGGGGCGGAACATTGTGACGCAAGCCATGACGCGGAAGAAAAGCCACTGGTTTTTTCCTAATCATTCCTATGGTAATCGGTGAGGGCAGTCCGAAAGGAGTTCCAACTCGAATCTGCTCGGTCGCTTTTAAAAAATCTTCTAAGCCACTACCCCCGACAATGGCAACATTAATTCTGCTGAAATTCTTCAACCTTCTTTTTCCTCTTGAAAAAACTGCCATATCTCAAGTTAATTACAAGGGAGATGAGAGACGTGGCTATTGCCAAGAGAACGCCAATGATTATTGCAAAGACAAGTTCGGCTTCTCCGACCTCAGGATTCTTGAGGATGCTGGAAACCTGAAGAAAAATCTGCGTAGACCAAGCAACGACTACCGTGATGACTGATGTTCGAAGCAGTCGAAGATCTCGCTTAAAGTACCAGTGAATTGCTCTCCCTGACAGGGTTACGCAAACGCCAATGACTATCAGATATATTCCTTTCTCAATAAACGCGCCTATGAGGCTCGGCAGCAGACTTAACCATGCTTCAAGATTTGCAGGGGGTGCGTTAATCAAAGCAGCTGAACCGTTTATGCCGAGAAATATTCCCACACCTGCAGCGATCGTTCCTGCTGCAAAAGCAAACCCTGCGATTTGAACGGGAAGAGGAGGAGGTTCATACTCTCTGATCCATCGAAGCAAACGTAACAATGCTTTGTCGACGCCGAAACCCCTAACGAGAAGGACACCTCCTAAGACTATTAGGAAATATATCCATGCGCTTTCCCCCCACCCTCCAATGTACATGATTGCGTAGATTATCAAGAGGAGCCCAGGGACTCCAAGGGCAATCCTTGAATAGCGAGGATTATCTACTAACTTTCTCAGGTATTTGCCGAAAAGCGCCGCAGTCTCCTCGATGGACTCACTATGTTTGATGACAATCCTCCGAACAGAAGTAACAGGCACCCTCGACTCAACCAAGGGCAACACTGCTTCATCCGAGTAGCCATCAGTCACCAAGATAACGTTATTGGCTGGAAAAGCCTCCAGAACTTCATTCAATTCTCTGACCAACTTTCTATCAGCTTCTACACCAAGCAGTCGTGAGCCAGAAATTGTAGCAATCTCGCAAATTTCATTAGGCTGCTCCTGTTTATTAACCTGATCAAAAACGCGTACAGCTTCAAACATAGCATTCGCGTCTGACTCTTCAGGATCCTTCAACGCCAAAGAGACTGCAGCGTCGAGATTTTTCTTTCGACCAAAAATTGGCGTCACGTTTTCGGTTTTGACGTTGATGTCGCCATCTCTGTCAACGCAGAGAATCAGCAACCTTTCTTCTTTTCTTTTTTGAGCCATCGTAAGCTTCCACTTTGTTTGTGGGGTCTGTTACAACTTTAACTTTATGTCGTACTAGTAAGAAAATCAGCATAGTATAAGTGTTTAACCTACGTCGTTTAGGATGTAACCTACAACACCTTCGGCTTTCTGAACGGCATGACTCCCTTCTTCTCGGTGACGCACTCGAATCTAGGTATCAGCACGCGCTTCTGGTGATGAAATACGCGCGTTTGAAATAACTAACTTTGGCAGAAATGCACTAATTTAATTGTTTTAGTGTTCAATAGGATTACTTGGGTCAATGGGTTTGCCGTTAGGGTTTGCGTATTTGTATGATTGGCTGAGAAGACGAAGGCGGAAACGAGAAGAAGATAGGAAGAAGAGAGAGAAGTTTGAAAGAAGCGTGAAACAGCTTTCCAAGCGGAGAAAGAAGGCAGAAAAATATAGTGAAGAGGAGAAAGAGAGAATTCGACATCGCAAAAGATTCAAGAAGCAATAATCAGTGACACATCAAAAAATGGGTGTGTGGAAGATGCCTCCACACTTCCCGGTGGCTTGTGTCCGCCCTAATTAGCTTGTTTTCAAAGTCTTAGCAATCTCATTCAACTTTTCAGTGGCTTGCTTGAAGACTTCTTTGGCTTGTCTGGCTGCTTCTTCCGTGTATTTTTCGCGCAAATTGTCGAAAAGACCCCAGCTAGCCTTCATGAAACTCTTTCCTGCTTCAAGCAGTTCCTTTGCCTTTTCGGGGTAGGAGTTGAACCATGGAAACATGTGGAAAGGAGGTCTGAATGCGCCAAACCTCTCTCGAATCTCCTTCCTTCTCTTAACATGATCTTCTAGAAACACTTGGCCTTCATCAGTTAAGGTATAACGTTTCATACCAGGCTCTTGGTCCGGCGCTTCCTTGGTGTATCCTTTGTCTTGAAGCCACGCTAAGAGGGGATATATAGACCCAGGACTTGGCTTCCAGTGACCATCAGTCTTGTCTTCGATTTCGTTCATGATTTCTGATCCCGACCGGGGTTTTTCACCAAGCAGTTTCAACACAGAGTATTTCAAGAAACCTTTTGGCGCAGAAGCCATATGTCTCATCCAAGTACCAAAATGGTGTTTGTGTGAACAGTTCAAATTTTCACCTCCCAAATAATCGATATCGATATCATATACGATACCTATATCGATATCAACATCGATATATTTAAGCCTTCCTATTTCACTAATACATGTGCATAGTGACTCCGGGCACTAATTCCATCAACGTTTCATTCCGTATTCGCATGTTCTCTGGAGGGGACAATCTGGACATCTTGGATTCTGTGCTTTGCACGTGTTTTTAGCGAGCAACCAAAGCAGACCTGAGGCTCGTTCTCGATAAGGTTCCGGAAGAAACGTCATATATGCGTTCTGTATTTCACCATAGTTTGCGTTGGGCGCTGTGATTCCAAGCCTTTTTGCTACCCTGCGGAAGTGGGTGTCGATGGGCAACACTTTTTGGTACGAATATCGGCTGGTTAGGAGAACATCTGCGGTTTTGTCGCCGATTCCCGGCAACTCCATAAGCTTTGCCTTCGCCTCTTCCTTCGGCAAGGCCAGCACCGACGCAACGTCGCCTTTGAACTTTTCCAATATCGCCTTTGAAACATCCTTCAAACGTTTTGCTTTGACATTATATAGCCCTCCGCTTCGAATAGCTTCCTTCAGTTGGTCAACATCTGCTGACGCAAGTACTTGTGGGGTGACTTCAAACATGGCTGCTAAACCTTTGTAGGCGCGGATAGTGTTAGCGTTGCTCGTGTTCTGAGATAGAACAGTAATAATTAACTTTTTGAATTGGTCTTTAAAGGAGAATTCTTCTGGCCAAATCGTTGCCCAGAGAGCTCCATACTTTGTCTCCAATGTGTCCATTAATCCAGCGTCTAAAACCAGCAAGTGAATCATCCTCTTCTCCATATAAGCATTAAATAACTTTTATGGGCGAATCTCGGTTCGCGCACACCACCTCCATGCTTTTGCCAGAAGTGTGTAACGCAAAGGTTAATTCTCGTCTTCTCCGAGAAGTTTAAACTCTTCGAGCGATAATTTTCGGCCTCGCCTTAGCTTTTCTATGGCGTCTGCCTTCATTTTGCTCCGTGTTTTCTTGAGCTGCAGAAGTTTTTCCTGCTCTTCAACTTTGTCTAACTTTCTCTGAATATTCTTCATTGCTCTTTGAATTGCACCGATTTCCTTGCGAGTTTGATTAGACTTTTCTTTGTAGTCGACAAATTTGCTATGATACTTGTCTGCCTCTATGTGTAGGCTGTTTGCCTTGTCGCGTGTCTCATTCATTTTTACGTGGAGTTCTTGACTCTGCAGGGCTAGTTCAGAAAGCCTTGTATGGAATTGCTCTGCTTTTTCGTTCATGGGCGGCATCCTCGCCTGCAATTCTGCGATTTGTGTTTTTGTTGCGATTATTTGCCGGTGAGTGTCTAATTGAATTTTTAGTTGGTTCGCCTTCGTCACAAGCGGCTTTTCCTCTTGAAGCGTCAGAGATGTAGTCTGGATCTTCCATTCAATTTCGTCTTTTTCTTGTTTTATGGTGCGAGGAGGTTTGTTTGGTTTTTTTCTGTGCAATAGAAATAGCTTTTCCTTTAGTTGTTTGATTCTTTCAGTGTTCTGTTGCATCACCGATCTTGTTTGGTTTCGCTGCTGCTTCAATGTTTTTACCTTTTCGTTTGTTGAGTCTCTTCGTTCTCTCAAGCTTGCTGCTTCTGAACGGAGGTCTTTGATTTGTTTGTTAAGAGCGTTCCTCCTGTCTGCCCAACGCGTGGCTGTTGCTTCCTCAGAAGTCCACCGCTGGCGAAGCGTTTTCAGCTCTTCTTTGAGTTTCTTGGTTTCCTCTAGCATTTTGCCAGACAAGCTTTTCGCTCCTTTCAACCTTAGCCGTTCCAGTAGTTCTTAATCTAGTACATCTAAACTGCGATTTAAAAGCTGAGAGATTCTCTTTGCGTGTGTTGAAAATTAGGAGGGTCTGTCAGCATCGCTGGCAAACCAAAAAAAAACCAATCCAATGGCTCTGTGCTTTGTGCCACGTTACTCAAGGATGATTCTTGCATCGACAGTTTTTACTCCGTCTTCGTAAACCATTACGGGGTTCAAGTCTAGCTCCTTAATGTCTTGGTGGTCCATAACGAGTTTAGAAGTTTTGACTATGACCTCGGCGATTGCAGCAGTATCTAGTTTTGGTTGATTCCGGTACCCTTTCAAGACTGGATACGCCTTTATTTCAGTGATCATTGCCTCAGCTTCCAGCATCGTTACGGGAGCTACGCGAAAGGCTACGTCTTCTAAGACTTCAACTAGAATGCCACCCAATCCAAACATTATTGATGGGCCGAATTGCTGGTCCTTAATAGCCCCAACAATTACTTCTGTTGAAGCTGGAGCCATCTCTTGCACAAGAACGCCTAACATTCGAGCGTTCGGCTGAACTTTCACAACGTTTGACAGAATTCTTCGGTAAGCTTCTCCCACTTCGTGGGCTGTCTTCAAGTTCAGCACGACGGCGCCTACGTCTGATTTGTGGATCACGTCAGGTGATACAATCTTAAGCACAACAGGGTAACCGATATCTCCAGCAGCTTTGATGGCCTCAGCCTCTTCTTTGGCTACTCTAAAGTCTGTGACTGGTATTTCGTATGCTCGGCATACTTCCTTGGCTTCAGGCTCTAACAAGTTCTTTCTGCCATCTCTGCGAACAGCGTCGAAAATATGTGAAACACTACCCATCTGCAGATCTCCGTCCACTTCTTGAAGCCCGTGACATATTTAGCTTTTTAACGTTAGCGAAGGGTTTCACTCACAGCAGATGACGAGAGCATTGCAGGCATGCTTGAGCAATATTCTAAATAGTTGCTTTATCTAGTTCTTTAGTGTTAAAATCTGGCAGGTATGGGAGTGGAAAGGATTTCCACGGGTCTTAGCAAAGAAATCAAAGAGTTTAAGCCGTGGCTCATCAAGAAAACTGCTGACATGCTGCAACCGCTTAACAAGCAAGGAAAAGAACGGGTTGACAGAGTCAAGGCCAGGCTTGCTGACGCCCGTGAAACGTGCGAAAAACTCGCTGAAGAAGGAATTAAAGAAACTGAGCGAGGAAGGGCTGTTCGCAAGGCAAAGGCTACCGAAAAACTTTCAAGACACTTTTTGAAGCAGATTGACAAGATCGACTTTCCTGGTGAACTGTCTTACAGTGAACTGAAGAAATTCCATGAAGAGCTAGAGAAAATGTTCTCATCTGTCACACAGGAGAGAAATATTTGGTTTTCCAGGATTTCACCTTTGTTCATCATCGCAAGAAGGAGGGTTGATTTTGCGTTCAGTCGGTTGGGCGGCTCCATTTCAGAGCTGAAGAACTTCCTGTCAAGCGATTATTCGGAAGCAGGAGCCCTCGAGAAGTTGCTCTTAGAGACCGACGAACTACTAAGGCAATTAGATGAGTCGAACTGGTTTGAACAGCGTGAAGCCACCCTCAAGGAGCAGAGGGAATCGCTACAAAAGAAACTCGAAGCGGTGCAAACAAGCCTAGCAACGGCTAAGAGCGATGCAAAGCTTGCTAATCTTTCTGGAGTGAAGATGGAGATTGAACGATTAAGAACGAGATTAAGCCACGATTTGAGGCACCTTGAGAAACCATTCTTGAAGTTTGCGAATTTAAAGCGAGGAACTAACATTTCGCTCAGCGCTGACGAGGCTGCGAAGCTTAGCGAATATCTAGACGACCCGTTTTTAGGGCTCGCCACAGAGAAACCTGGCTACCCTGTGCTTAAAAGACTGCTGATGAAGATGGATCGGGCACTGAATGAGGGGCAACTGAGACTAAAAAGCAGCCGCTTAAGAAAGGCTCAGGAGATGATTAAAGCGGTTTTAAACAGGAACGCGTTGGATGAACTGCATTCAAGTTGTGCCCATGCTTTCGCATTGAACCGCCAGCTAGGATCGTCCGTAGATCTGCAGGAAGCTCAGAAAAAGGTTAGCCGGTTAGAGGGAAAGCGGGGCGACCTGCGAAGACGAAGGAAAGCAGTTGAAGTTAGGCTGGAGCGGCTGAAAGCAGAGCGAGAGCAGCACCTGAAGCGCGTTGAGGCGCGGAGGATTGAGATCGAAAGCTTGGTGTTAAAAGTGTTGAAGAGGCCTGTCAACATCAAACTGTAAGGGGACAAGCCCTTTCAACGTCGAGACCAAAGCCACTCTGTTTGTTGTGAATTGTCGCTCAAAGGAGAAACGTGGTCGGGCGGGCGGGATTTGAACCTGCGACGCTCCGGTTTCTGCCTTGTTAGGTGTGTGCTTGGTGGGCTGGGCGATGCCCACACACATGTGGACGTCTACAGCCGGAAGCTCTACCAAGCTGAGCTACCGCCCGACGGCTTATTTTGATTAGCTTACGTGATTTATGAGTTTTGGTTACATTTCAGCAAAGCTATTTTTACTTCTTCTTCAAACGGTTAGGGCGAAGGTGTTTAATGTGAGAGATAGGACTGCTGGCAACGTCCATTTGGCGTATGTGGCTGAGTCTAAGGCGGCAGAGAGGCTTGAATTATTTGCCGAGAAGGCGGAAGAAGAGGAATTGCCACAGATCGCTCATTTATTCAGAGCCGTGGCAGCAGCTGAGAAGGTTCATGCGCGAAGACACTTCAAACAGCTAGAAGGAAGCATTAAAGATTCGCAGAGCAATTTGGAGTTGACGTTCCAAAGAGAATTAAGCGTCGCTGGAGTGGAGTATGACAGAATGTTGAAAGAGGCAGAAGAAGATGAAGAGGAAGAAGCTGCTCTAGTGTTTTCACAAGCAAGAGACGTAGAGGAAGGCCACGCCAGACTATACAAGAAGGCCTTAGACCACTTAATCGCCCTAAGAAAGACGGAATATTATGTTTGCACGATCTGTGGTTACGTTTCAGATGGCAAATTACCTGAAAACTGCCCAATATGTGGAGCCCCTAAACGAAAACTTCGAAAAGTAGATTAGCTCATGCGCTGAACCGCCAAACCGTTGCCAAACAGTTTCAGCTGGGTCTCCCAGAAACCTCTGCATTTTTGCTCGTGCACTTTAAATATGCTAAACATTAATTGTCTGTTTGTCCTGTGTGCACACCTAGAGGACCGTAATCTAAAAATGACAGTAACTCAAGACGAATTTGAACCATCAATCGAACCCGCAGCCCCCAGTAGACCAAAATACGAAGTTTTGGAAGACTTGCCAGGTGTGGGCCCTGCCACCAGTAAAAAACTCCAAGAAATGGGCTTTCACACAATCGAATCTCTTGCCACCGCAACCGCTCGTGAACTTGAACCTGCTGGCATCAGCGAAAAAAAGGCGTTAGATGTCATCCGCCTCGCCCGCGGTAGCCTAGACCTAGCCTTTGTAAGAGCAGACGAGCTCCTGAAACAGCGTGAAACTATCAACCGCCTTTCAACCGGAAGCCAGGTTCTTAACGACCTCCTCGGAGGAGGCCTCGAAACCCAAACAATCACTGAGTTCTACGGCGAATATGGTAGTGGCAAAAGCCAAATCTGCCACCAACTCTGCATCAACGTTCAACTTCCAACCGAACGAGGGGGTTTAGGCGCTGCAGCCCTCTACGTTGACACGGAGAACACCTTCCGCACAGAACGTCTTGTGCAAATGGCCCAGCACCAACAACTGGATCCAAGAGAAGCGGCGCGCAACGTTATCGTTGCCGACGCCTACACCAGTGACCACCAGATATTTCTTCTCGAAAACGCTGACAAAGTAATTAAAGAAAATAACATCCGCCTCATCATCATTGACTCCCTCACGAGCCACTTTCGTAGCGAATACGTGGGTAGGGAAACATTGGCCCTTCGCCAGCAGAAACTCAACAAACACATGCACAAGCTCATTCGTCTCGCCCGCGCCTTTAACGCCGCGGCTGTAGTCACTAACCAAGTAATGGCAAAACCTGATGTATTTTTCGGCGACTCAGTACACCCAATCGGTGGACACGTCGTAGCCCACACTAGCCACACCCGCATCTACCTTCGCAAAGCCAGTCGTGGACCTATCCGCATCGCTCGACTTGTCAGCAGCCCTTATCTTCCAGACGGCGAAGGCATCTTCAAAATCACGACTAATGGCATCGAAGAAGCCGAGGAAGGCGATAGCAAAAGGAGAGGATAAGCCATTGGCAACAATGCCTCAAATCCAAATCATCCGGTTCTTTCAACTCATTAACCAACGCCAATTCACGCAGGCCCGACGGCAACTTGAACGCATAAAACAAAAAACCCCGCGAACCGAATGGAATCATGGATACTACAAAGCACTGCAAGGAATGCTTCTCGCTCAGAAACACAACGACAACCAATACACATTTTTCCAAGCCCTCGACGTCCGAGACAGATCTGCACTACAGAAACATAAGAAAGAATTCCTCGCTCAAACCCAAAACCGATTCCACGAAGACTTCGACAAAGGATACTTCTCCGCTTGGCACGACTACATACGACTACTAATTAAAGCCTTGAAGGCGCACATGAAGCCCCAGACAAGTGGCGAGGGACAAACCAGTATAGCCCACTACGCTGAAGCGCCTATTCTCCCGTCAATGGAACACTAAAAGTTACGCCTTCAGACTGCAGCCAACCTAAAGACAACGTCTCGTTCTGATCGGAAATGTATCCGTATCTATCTCCCAACCGGAGGATGTAGGTGCCGGGAGGTAACAAAGGCATCCTAAGCGTCCCAGTCAAAGTACTCATGTTGCGAATTATCTGTCCACCGCCACTCTCTGCAACGACCCACATCTCCAACCCTTCGACAGGTGTTCCGTCACCATTATTGATGTACACCGTCACCGAAGGCATAAACAAAGTGACAATAAGAGTCCACGAAACGATCCAGGCAAAAAAGTAGATGCCAATTCCCTGCGTAACAAGTTTTGACTGCTTCTCTACTCGTCCAAAATATTTGCCCTTAATGAGGTAATACGTGACCATGTAAAACAGCAGCGCAAACGAAACACCTGTTAACAGCGTATATATGCTTGTTAATTCAACGGTTACCATAGAATACACGTAGAGCGCACATGCAACTCCGATAATCAGTCCTAGAGTAGCGCGAATCCAGTAGATAACGCTCAACGGCTTCACGAAATTCAACCCACTGAACCTGTCTTTCTAATACATTCAGCCGCTCCAAATTTAAAGTTTTAACACCACCTGACTCTCGAAGCAATTCCCAAGAGAATCTGGCGTGGGCGTGTCTGTAAATCCTTAAAACTCTCCAGCAGTATGTTGTTCAATGGGAAAAATCGTGCAAAAAACGCTCACAAGCTTCGACTTAGCTGCAATTGTCTTCGAGCTTCGAGAGCAACTTAAAGATGCTCACATTCAAAACATTTACCAACTCAAAGAGAGAATTCTACTTTTAAAACTTCGGCAACGCAGTCGACCAAGTTTGAACCTGCTAATCGAACCAGGTAAACGCATTCACTTAACCTCCTATCTGCTGAAGAAGCCGCCACAACCGCCAACCTTCTGCATGGCTCTTCGCAAACACCTAAAAAACGGAGTAATTACTGAAATCTGCCAACGAGAATTCGACCGCATCGTAGCTATCACTGTGAAAACGAGAGAAGGAGAATTCCGGCTGATCTCAGAGTTTTTCGGAGACGGCAACATAATACTTGTTGACCCCCAAGGCACAACGCGGCAAGCTCTGACATTCAAGAGAATGCGCGANNGCCAAATTTAATAATTTAGAAGTAGTTAAAGCGCTGACAAGGTATCTAAGCATCAGCGGCATGTACGCGGAAGAAATACTTCTGCGCGCCAACATTAGCAAACACCAAAAGTGCAGCTCACTGAAGCGCCACGACTTTGACAAAATTTTTCGAGCATTAACAGACATCCTCAGCTATCTCGAACCCGGAAAGCTTGAACCCTGCATAATAGTGGACACAGGTGGAGAAGCGGTTGACCGAGTGCCGTTTCATTTAAGACAATATGAAAACTATGAGTGTAAACAATTTGAAAGCTTCAATGAAGCATTAGATGAATACTATGCAAAGACGGTGGTTGAAAGCCGAATTGAAGATGCCGCTCGAGAAGTTAAACAGAAGATCGACAAGCAGCGGAGAATCCTGCGTGAACAGCAGAAGTCACTGGCAGACATGAAGCAGCAGGCCGAGCGAAAGAGAAAGATTGGAGACCAGATTTACGTCCATTTCACCGTTCTGCAGGCTCTTCGCCAAAGAATCATGAAAGAGAAAAAGAAGGGAAGGACGTGGCGCGAAATCGTCTCACGCCTAGAAGCGGAGAAGGAAAACCAAAAAGTGCCTTCCAAATTTTTTAAATCTTTCGACACACGAAACGTAGCCCTCCACCTCTCCATCGAAGACTCAGTGTTCTCGCTCAACCTTCGAAAGTCGATTCAAGAAAACGCCGCAACCTACTATGAACAAGCTAAAAAAGCCCGACGGAAAACTACGGGCACGAAAAAGGCGATACAAGAAACCCTGAATCGTATTGAGGAGTTGAAGCAGCACAAAAAACGGTTAACCGGGGAAGCTGCCCAGCCGATTAAGAAGCAACGGAAGCGAGCTTGGTTCGAGAAATTCTGGTGGTTCCACACCTCAGAGGATTTCTTAACTGTTGGAGGCAAAGACGCCGTCACAAACGAAGTGCTAGTCAAAAAACATACCGCATCTAACGACTTGGTCTTTCACGCCGACATCGCGGGAGCTCCGTTTGTTCTGTTAAAAACAGAAGGGCGAACGCCTTCTCAAGAATCAATACGCGAAGCAGCTCAGCTGGCAGCCACCCACTCGCGAGCTTGGAAAGCCAAATTCAGCGCCATCGACGTTTATTGGGTCCACCCCGAACAAGTGAGTAAAAGCCCTCCTTCTGGTGAATACCTAAAAAAAGGAGCATTCATGATTCGCGGCAAGAAGAACTACGTGCGGAAAGTGCCGCTACGCGTCGCCATAGGCGTCGACTTTCGAACAACCCCTCCTGCTTTAACTGGAGGACCGATAAATGCCGTCAAGAATAAAACCGACATTTTTGTGGAGATCGTTCCTGGCGATCATTCAAGCAGCAGACTAGCGCACCAAATAAGGCACACATTAGCAGAAAAGGCTCCTCCGAGCCTTCGGGAGGCCATCATCACGATCTCGACCCAAGAGATCCAGAGCTTCATCCCTTTTGGAAATGGGAACATAAGTAACATTAAAACCAGGTGAATTCTGCAATATCCCCCTGGTCACTGTATTAGTTGAACAACATCGGCAATGTAATGCGAGATTACGGCTCCGAGCACTGCAAGAAGAGCGTACTTGACTCCCGTTTTGTAAGGACTTTCATGGCTGGTCTTGCCGATATAACTTCCCAAGATAAATGCCATTGCGATCCCAAGGATGAAAGTTATGATGACAGCGTTGTCCATGGAAAAAGATGTGAACGGCGACAGTAACACTAGCGTGGCGGCTATCGTCGAAGTGAAAGCAAAAAAGCTGTTTATCAACACCTCCTTTTTGGAGTGGATCCTAGTCAACGACCCGTGTTCTTTAGTTTCGTGAATCTGCAACGCCCTCTCCGCCGATTGGGACATGAAGAACCCAATAGAATTCCCAAACGCGTTGGCGAAACCGCCGATTATTCCAGTGATTACCACCAAATTGGTTTGCGAAGTAGCTTCAGCGACTCCTATGATCAAACCTAAGCACATGATTAAACCATCTGCCAGACCAAAGGCAACCCCCTCCAAACGATAATTTTCGGGACGCTTCGCGTTTTCCTTCATTGTACACACTTTTTCCATGCATGGATGCAGACGAAAGATATATGTGTTGTGTCTATACGTGCGATGTGTCAGAGCAACCCCAAGCGTTGAGAACGCCCCGACGCCACCCAAAGCAGCTAAAAAGCTAGGCTTGGCAATGGCACTTGGACAGAACGTCGTTCCAGGTCGGAGCACTACTCACTCTCAACACTCTGTTCCGGCCAAACTCTTTCGGCGACCCAAAGCATTTTAATAAACCTTCCCGTTATTCACGTATGAACGAGGAATCGTCATGGCTGAAATCGGTTTGAGAACGCGAATGCTTGTCAAAGACGTCATGTCAAGTCCAGTTATCACAGTTGGCGAAGAAGAGGCCATAGATAAAGTCGCGCAGTTCATGGAAATGCAAAAATTAGGCTGCATAATAGTCACCGACAAAACTGGGCGCCCTTTAGGAATATTAACTGAGAGAGACCTAGTAACACGAGTCCTAGCGAAGAATAAGCTGCCAAGCAAATTAAAGGCAAAGGAGGTCATGACCGCACCGCTAATCACAATAAACCCTGACGAAACACTCACCAACGCAGCTAGGCAGATGAGTAGACTCGATGTGCGAAGACTAGGCGTAATCTACAAAGGTGACATAGTAGGCATCATCTCAAGCAAAGATGTTTTAGCTGTGACACCTGAACTCATAGAAACAATACAAGAAAAAACCCGAATCGAAAACGAACATCTAGAGGAAATATCGGAAGGATCCCCCATGGCTGGCTACTGCGATCGGTGCGGACAATGGTCGAGCCGACTGAAAGAGGCAGAAGGCGAATTTCTCTGCGAAGACTGTCGCGCCTAGAAACCCGATACGCGTCTGGAATTAAACTAGCTGAACGCGAGAAATCCCGTAAAGACGACCTCAGATGACTAAATAAGCCGTTACAAAGCCGTGCATGCCTTGCGTTTCCTAGGTTTCTTCACGGAGTCCTACAAGTCGTCTGCCAAATATTTGAGATCAAAAGGTTTCATCTTGAACCCTGAACCAATGCTCACAAGGAACGAGCCAAATTCACCTAAATGTTCTCCCCAATCCATTGCGAATGTTCGCATGAAATCGCTGTAGAGCGCGTAGTTCTTGTGAAACGACATCATGATAATGTCCTTGCCAAATCCCTCGCCGTCAGCAGCAAAAACCACGTTTGGATGCCTGCTTGTCCACTCAGCCGCCCGTTGAACTATGTTTGCAGCGTCAGTCATCGATGGGTACGTCTTCATTTTAACAAAGGTGAAGGCCAAAATTTGATAGCCAAGTTTCACAAAATCTGGAATAACCGTGTAGGTTTTTATGTACTCTTTTTCCAAGTAGGCACGTGTTCTTGTGACGGTGGGCTGTGAAACATTCAAAGTCTTGGCGATTTCCCTATCGCTTCTCTTAGAATTCCTCAGCATCTCTCGAAGAAGCCTGAAAAGCTTTTGTTGTTTCATGAAAGCACTATTTGTAGTGGCCCTTTAAAAAACTTGATAGAAACCTCCAATCAACATCAGAGTTCCAAGTAAAATGGGCTTCTATCCCTTGAGACTCGAATCCTATAAATCAGAGAATACCGAGTTTACTTACTGCCATTGGATTTGATGCTTGTGAACTGTGAAGAGTTGTTGAGAGCTGACAAGAAAGCGCTTCAAGTGGCCATAGAAAGAGCGCGGATGGCAAACTTGAAGCATTTTGGCAGAAAAATCCGCTTCTATGCGCCCAGCTTCCTTTACTACAAGACAGCCCATTACTGCTCCTCGCCAACAGCGTTCCCCTCAATCTCCATAACAGGCGCCACGTGTTCATTAAAATGCAAGCACTGCAGCGGGATCGTCCTAAACACCATGTATTCTGCTTTGACACCGAAAAGACTTGTGAACCTCTGCAGAAACCTGATGGACAAAGGAGCAGTAGGATGCTTGATCAGCGGAGGGTGTATGCCAGATGGCTCAGTGCCCCTCGACAGATTCGTGGATGCCCTCACTGAGATCAAGCGCAAAACGGGATTAACTCTCCTTGTACATACAGGCATCATCCGAAAGGACGTAGCAGAGCAGTTGAAGAACAGCGGAATCGACGCTGCTTTGATCGATGTGATTGGCTCAGACGAAACAATCAAGGAGATCTACAATCTCAACCTCACCGTAGCGGACTACGAAAAATCGTTACGAACGCTGTATGAAGCCAAAATTCCCACTATTCCACACGTACTCGTCGGCCTTCATTATGGCAAATTAAAAGGTGAATTCCACGCATTAAAAATGATTTCCAACTACCCTCCGTCAGCTATAATCGTGATTGCCTTCATGCCAATACGCGGCACTCCTATGGAAAAAATTCCGCCTCCTACATCCGACGAGATAGGCAAAGTGCTTGCAGCTGCCAAACTCATGTCTCCATCCACACCAGTAGTACTAGGCTGCATGAGGCCAAAAGGAACCCATCGGAAACAAACGGATGCCTTAGCTGTGCGGGCAGGAGTAAATGCCATCGCTTTCCCAACGGACGAAGCAGTAAAACTTGCGGAGTCTCTCGGCTACGACATCTCCTTCTCGTCTCAATGCTGTTCTCAGATATATGTTGATCTGAAAAACTGGAAAAGCTGATACAAAACCTCACACATCACGTGCGGGGTCTCAAAAGCAGATTCATCACGTTATCTTTGGCATCCTTAATCTGCCTACTGAGTCGTTTAGCATCCTCACGCGAGAGTCCTTGGCGGATAAGCTCTCTCTCAAAGGCGTTTCTTGTTTTTCTCACTTTCCAGTCCAAAGTGATTAATATCCAAAATAGATGAGAGCATAGCCAGAAGATCCGTGGGAGAAAGCTGAGGGCTGTTCCTATCCGCAAATTGAACCCCCAATCAATAAAGGTGCAAAACCTATCTATCTTCCTTGTCCGATTCTACCAAGTCTTTCTCTTTCATTTTCTCCGCAATTTTGTCTTCAATCTTCACCTGAATCGCTGGAGACAAGGAGCCTACCTTGCCAATCCTCTTCAAAATGTCGCCAAACCCCGTAAAGGTTTTCATGTAGTCCTCAGTCATTTTTAGAGCGAGGTCGTTGGGCAACCCGCTATCTTTCAGCTCCTTGTAAAAGGCGGCTGCAGCCTTTCCCATGTTGCGTCCGGCCTCTTCGCTGAAGACACTGGCAATAATGTTTTTGATAAGCGCTGGAATCTCAGTGGAGACTGCACTGAGGATTTCCTTAACCTCCTCTGCTTCTTCTTTAGAACTTTTTTCTCGATTTTTCGCCTTCCGTTCTAACATTTCTTCTTTCCCGTCCTATCGGAATAGGGCGTGATGGCTTAATATTGTTGCTGTTTCAGCTTTTTTACGTTCCGCTTCCAGCTTCGCCTTCTTGGCTCCGAGATCGTTGTAATATGCAGTCAAGCGATCGCTGCTGGTAGGCGGAACTGTATTTCGTGCGGCTACCTTCAGGTTTCTAAACGCGCTCTGCTTTCTCGCAAACTCCTTTGCATCTAGACTCGCTTTCACGTTCACTCACCTCACAATATACCAAGGGGTGGACACTCTAGTTTAGCATCGTGGAAAAAAGTGGCCAACCGCGTGGTCACTTTTCAGCCAGCTCATATTTACTTCCAACCCCATCTATTTGACGAATGACACCTTCCCTTTCCAGCTGCTTAAGACGTTCTCTGACGATGCGCCGTGAGGCAGTGCCCCGCATAGCTTGAACCTGCCGCGTCGTAGCTGAAATGTTCAAAGGGCCTTTCACAGCGAGAGCCTGTATTATACATCGACTTATCTCGTCTCTCGCAACCTCAGGTTTCTTGATGATGCTCTCTGCGGTTTTCAACCTCGCGGCAACCTTCAACGGCTCTTCATACAAGCCTAAGCCCACCTTTGTGAGCCGCAGTGAAGCCGCTAAACCCTCGTATTCGGGTTTTTCAACAATCAAACTTTCCAGCGTATCCAAGCGTTTTATGATTAAGTCTAGCTTTTTGCTCAGCTCCTCAACGCCACTGGATGAACCAGTGCGCGGCTTCTCGCTGTTCTCACCCACCCTAGCGCCACGCTTCGATTAGAAGGTATCCAATCTGCGGTTTAAATGGTTATACCTTAGAACAGGAGGGAGACGTCCAAGCGTCTATGGGTCACCAAGACGATTGGGGCACGACTAAATAAGGCGAGGGAAGGCATGCAGCGTGTTTCTAGGTCGCCTGCCTATAAGCTTGAGATTCAACACGAGCATGGCTCTAACTTCAAATGTAACTGTTGAGGCTCAAACTCACTGTTCTTTCTCTTTGTTCAGCCTTCGCACTTCGCCTCCTGCCTTGCTGGCGCCTGCAAATGCTGACAAGCCCACAATGTTGCCGCTTACCATATCCATCGGGATCGCAAACACGATCGTGTTACTTTGATCGTAGCTGATGTCCTCCAAACTCGACAGCGTACGAAGATAGAGCGCTCTATTACTCATCTGCAGCACCGCTTTCTCCAAGTTCTCAGCAGCTGTCAACTCGCCTTCACTCTTGATGATCACGGCTCGCTTTTCTCTTTCAGCCTCTGCTTGTCGCGCAATCACCCTTTTCATGTCTTCAGGCAACTCCACATTCTGCAAGTTTACTGAAGTAATGTCTACTCCCCAGTCTTGCGTTTCCATGTCAACAATTTTTGCTATCCTATTGGCAATCTCGTCGCGCCTCGCCAACACCTCGTCCAGCTCAACATCCCCCACCACGTCTCGCAAGGTCGTCTGCGCATACTTCATTACGCTGTTCCACACGTTCTGAATGTTAACCAAACTGTCCTTGGTGTTTACCACTTTCATGAACACCACTGCATCCACGCTCACGCTGATGTTGTCCTTAGTCATCACATCTTGCCGTGAAACGTCCAACGTGATAATGCGTTTGTCCTGCTTCAAAAAGGTCTCCGCTAATGGCCACTTGAAAAAGAAGCCGGGACCGACCAAACGTTGAAACTTTCCCAGTCGCAACACAATCGCCTCCTCCCACTCCTTGTTAATCGCTACACACCCCGGAAGAAACGCCAAGGAAATGAAACCGACAATTGCAAACAGAGCCGCCAAAACATTGGGAAAAACAAGGATCGTCAAAACTAGAAACACTATAAACACCCCCAAGAAAAACGCAAACGGAGTAGGAGAACCTGAATATTGCTGCTCCTCTCCTGACAAAACCGCTGAGCCTTCTGCTTCACCCATCTTTGACACTCACCTCCTATCCACCCACACTCACTGCTATGATTGCCACAATATTTGTGCTTTGCGCGCGCAGAAATGAATACCAGTGTAGCTGTACTCAGCATTATGAAGAGTTAAAGAGTTTATAAGCACACAGAGATAGTCACTCGGGGATTGTCATTGGCTAAATGCGCCCACTATGGAAAAGCAGTTGAAAAAAAACAGGCTGCGAAGCTCGTGATAGGTGGTGAAACTCATTCTTTTCACCTTCATCACATTAGAAAGGTGGCCAAAGGCTCTTGTCCCACATTGTCCTAAGTAAGGCGTTTGCTGAAATCGTTACCATCGGAACAGGAGCAGGTGGCATAGCATATACCCTGTTAGGCTTTACTGATAGAGCTCTAACCATGGACACTTTCAGCGCCATTGCAGCCATTGCTGCCTTGTTTGTAGGAAAAGAGCATTTGAGATATTTGAAGGAACACGACTTGCTAAGAAGAGCGACGCCACTATTAGGAGGAGGAATTCTGTTTACAATCGCGATCCTGGTGTGGCACTTCGGATTCCATCTCAACCCTATCTAATCGCACAATGTGTACATCATCTTGATGATTGAAAGTAATCTCAAATCCTTGATGTCAGCTTCGGCGAAGCTCTTCGCTCTATTTGCCTTTCTCACTGATTTTATCGTGCCACTAGCAGCAACCTAGCAGAGAAATGGGAAGCCAACAACGCGCACAGTTAACGGTTAGAAAGCCACCCTCATAATCGAATATATGTGTGTATATGTGGTGCAAGTGGTTGATAATCATGATGACAGCGTTCAAAATGCAAGTCATAGTCTAAGAAGGTTTATATGGAATAAAAAAAGGATACTAATTCACCTCTTTAGCTAGACCTTGCTGAAATTGGGATTTTTCATGAAGAAGACCAGAGTTATCATTATGGGGGCAGCTGGGCGAGACTTTCACAACTTCAATGTTCACTTCAGAGACAATAGATCATATGAAGTAGTTGCCTTCACTGCCACTCAGATACCTGGAATCGAAAAGCGGAAATATCCTCCGGAACTCGCCGGACCGCAATACTCGGAGGGAATCCCTATTTATTCCGAAGAGGACTTGGCGACGCTCATCAACGAGAAATCAGTCGATGAGGTTGTTTTTTCTTACAGCGATGTGTCCTACGAATATGTTATGCATCGAGCCTCACTGGTGCTGTCCCGTGGCGCAGACTTTCGACTTATGGGGCCTTCTACAACAATGTTGAAAGCAGCGGTTCCAGTGATTTCTGTTTGCGCAGTGAGAACTGGGTCTGGAAAAAGCCAAACTTCGAGACGAGTAACGACCCTGCTGAAGAAGATGGGGTTCAAAGTGGCAATCATTAGACATCCAATGCCTTATGGAGTTTTGGCAGATCAGATATGGCAGCGCTTCGGATCTTACGAAGACTTGGACCGACATCAATGCACAATTGAAGAGCGCGAAGAATATGAACCTCACATATCTAACGGCGTTTTAGTGTTTGCAGGAGTAGATTATGCGAAGATTCTGAGAGAAGCAGAAAAAGAAGCTGACATCATTGTCTGGGATGGAGGAAACAACGACCTTCCCTTCTATTATCCTGACCTTCACATAGTGGTTGCGGATCCTCATAGAGCTGGCCACGAGCTCGCATATTACCCTGGTGAGGCAAACTTGAGGATGGCAGACATAGTTGTCATCAACAAGGTTGACACGGCAAAACAAGAAAATTTAGAAGTCGTCCGCAGAAACATCAACGCAGTCAACCCCGACGCTTTGGTCATCGAAGCTTCTTCTCCCATCACCGTGGACGAGCCTGATTCAATCAGAGGGAAGCGCGTCCTCGTTGTAGAGGACGGTCCGACCTTGACTCACGGCAATATGGCTTACGGTGCCGGAGTCCTTGCAGCTGAAAGTTTAGGAGCTGGCAAAATCGTCGACCCAAGACCTTACGCTGTCGGGTCAATAGTTGAAACCTTCCACAAGTATCCGCATCTCGGAAGACTATTACCTGCAGTTGGATATGGCGGAGAGCAAATCCGGGAGCTGGAGGAAACCATCAACAACACACCCTGCGATGTCGTGTTAATCGGCACCCCTATAGACTTGACACGCATCTTAAACATCAATAAACCTGCCATAAGAGTGAAATACGAGCTCAAAGAAGTGAGTCGCCCCACCCTCGAAGACGTCTTGAAGCAACGTTTCAAAAGGCGATGAAGAATGAGCGAAGAAAACACGACGCGCGTGCCAATAAAGTTCTTGATCGAAAGCGCTTGGGAAGCTGAAGGCGAGCTAATTCGCCACCTCTCTCCTAGAACCGTGGACGCCATAACCAAAATACTCCCCATCGAAGGCCGAGCAGCTCTCTGGAAAGAAGAAGTCTACTTCAAAATACCAATAAAGATGGGTGATGAAAAGGCGAAACCCAGTGTTGAGAAAGGCACGATTGCCTACTGGCCCATGGGCGAAGCTCTCTGCATCTTCTACGGCGCTACACAGCCTTACAGTCCCGTTAACATCATTGGGAAAATGACCAAGAACCTGGAAGTATTTGCCAAAACTAAAAGTGGCAACAGAATAAAGATTCAAAGGCGATGAAAGCCTAGAAAACAAAAGTGCTTTCAGCCCATCGTTGAAGAAGGGCTTCACACGCTTTCTCAACGCTGGAATCTGCTGATCGCTCTTTCAAAGCTTTCAGGAACTGGATCCGTCTTTCGATACTTCTCGCTTCAGCTGCTCCTCCGTAATATGATTTACCTTCCAAGAACTGCTTCATTTGGAAAGCTTTCTGCACAAAAAACCCCGCAGCTTCGATAGGGTTCTCCAACAGTTGCACATTCGCCCAAATTGCAATGTCAGCCTCTCGAAGCTGACTGAACCCTTCGATTTCAACAATCCGTTTTATGTACGACCGCAAAAAGATGTAGAACCCCGCAGTCTTAACATGCTGCAAGGCTTCCTTCACTCTTTTCTTGAAATCTGGCCTACCATTTATTGTAAGCCTATGCTTATAGCCCGATTCCACAAGTTTTCTAGCCTTCTCCACTTCCTCAAATGTATAGACTCGCTTAGGAAAATCAGGGGTCATTTGTCTTTTCTTCTTCGCTGCTCATTTCCACATGGCGGACTAGTCTGCAAGTTTGTAGATTCTGAGGTTGCGACTCTTAGAGACAAATGTTACCATACCTTTGCGTTCCAAGTCTTTCAGAAAATCTCTTGCAACGCTTAAGCGCAAGTCGAAACGAGAAGCCACTGAGTAGGGTGTTAGAACTTTCATTCGCTTCAGTTCGCCTTCGATTTTTGCTCCCAGATTAGGTTTTGTGATTCTCGGAATCGACTTTTTCTCTCCTGACAGCGAAGCGCCGCGTTTCTGTTTCTTGTCAGTTTTCTTTTCCTGCGTCTTCACGATCTGCTTCATAGAACGCTTCTTTTTTCCGCCCATCCTGCCTCACCGACTGTCTAGATGAGAAGTCTAGGTGTTAAATGTTTTCCCGACCTGAACTAGCCTTGCTGCGCGCGCGCGCGCTTCGTCTTTGTTTGGGAAGAGGAACTGCAAATGTTTTCTCAAGCCGTTGGCGATGCAAGGTGTTCATGGTGCAGAAGGGCACGATCTTGCCTCCTGGAAATCCATAGTGAATGGTGCAGCGTTCCACTCTTTCTAAGTCGAAGTTGTAAGCATCCATGAAGTGCATCAGGCCAATCATCAACGTCTTGTAATGGAACGGCTTCAGTGACTCGTAATTTCCGCTTGTAATGGCGGGTAGAACTTCCTTCAAGATTTTTGGTTTAATATTCCGTAAAGCTGACGTTCCGATTCGCAATCGTGCTTTCGAACGTTGTCCTCCCCTCAACTCCCCCGCGGCCAAAGTCAAATCAGTGAAGAACTTATCCACGTCGCCCAGTTTGGTGATTGGGATCACACCGCCATCCTCCACAAAGAGATACGTAGCAGCGCCGCAGTGAGGATGACACGTGAATTCCACGTGGCGTTTCAATTTGTAAGCGTTCAGAAATTCTGAAATCGGATAAGTGCATGGAATGGGGTAAAAATCGTTTGCCTCGATCACTCCGCCAGTCTGCAGCTCAATGTTTTGAAGCGCCTCTGGAATAGTGATTCTGCCTTGCCTTACTTCCCA
>JABAOH010057087.1_pt1 | contig 30897 bp, 33 predicted proteins | sample 7062181 | NCBI WGS metagenome assembly JABAOH01 (sample SAMN14538630, study PRJNA623070) | marine sediment metagenome | biome: marine biome [ENVO:00000428]; feature: marine pelagic biome [ENVO:01000023]; material: deep marine sediment [ENVO:00002113]; isolation source: pool of 5 deep marine...
AGTCGATTTTCCAGCTCCATTAGGTCCAATAATTCCCAAAAAATCTTTTTCGCTAACTTGAAAGCTAAGATTATCTACAGCTTTTACATCACCATATCTAACAGTAAGATTTTCTATTTCTATTACTTTCAATTACACATTGCCTTTTGTAAATTAGCAAGATTTTTTTCCATATTTTCTATATACGATGAATTATCAGTAACAACTTCTAATGGTGATAATGTTAAAACAGATGCAGTAATTTCATCTGCAATTATACGTGATGTACGTTGATCTATACCTTCCTCTGTAAATATTATATCTAATTCCAATTCTTGTGCTAAATTAATTATTCCTTCATAATGTTTTGGTGTTGGTTCGGAATGTGGATCATTGCCTTTAACAATTGTATGCTGAATTAATCCATATTCTTTAGCAAAATATGAAAAAGCATTATGATATACTATGAAATCTTTTTCACAGTTTTGTAATTCATTTATTATTTTAGTATCAAGTATATCTAATTTTTTTAGAAATACATTTGCATTGGAACTATAGGTTTGTTTATTTTCTGGATTGAATTTTATTAATCCATCAGCAATATTTTGTACTTGAACTTTTGCTAGAACTGGATTTAACCATATGTGAGGATCCCCTGATAAATGATCATCGTGTTCATCATGCTCTTCCTCATGTTTTTCCCATTCAATAATTTCAATTCCTTTACTTGAATCAATTATTGTTACGTCAGGGTTTATCTCTTCAATATCATGAATCCAATTTTCAAAACCTACCCCATTGATAATAATTAGATCAGCCTGGCTAATTCGTTGTACATCATTAATGGTGGGTTCCCAATCATGTGGTTCAATTCCTTGTGGAACTAAAAATGATACATCTACTTTATCTCCACCTACCTCTTTTGTGAATTCATAAAGTGGATAAAATGATGCTAGTGCAACAACTTCAGTAGCCTCTACATATTGTACAGCCTGGTCTGATTGTTCTGGATACCAAATCCCAGTTATTGCTAGAGGAATGATTACTACAATTGCAATGATTCCTAGTTTTATTTGAGTATCCACACCTAAATTTTTAAAATGTTATTAATAAATCTAAGAAAAGTTAATAATTTTACCTACAAATTTATATGAAATTTAATAACAATTTGTCTATTGGCCATAGTTTCAATTTCTCTAAATGACGAAATTATTTCAGAACTTGATAAATTACAAAAAACTTTGGGATTCTCAGGCAGGTCTGAAGCAATCCGTGCAGGTATACGAAGTTTTGTAGCTGAAGAAAAGCAAAAGTCAGAACTTGAAGGAAATATTCATGCAATACTTTTGGTAGTTCATAATGACGAATTTGATCATATTGTTAGTGGAATAAAACATAATTTTGAAGATCTAATTACTACTCACCTTCATTCAAAAATTGAAGGCGATAAATGTATGGAACTTTTTGTAATTGATGGAGAAGCAGAAAGAGTTTCTACCATAACCAAAGACTTTCAAACAAATAAAAAAATGGATACTGTTAAACTCGTTACATTATGAAAAAAAACAATATTATAATTACAAGTATTTTTTTATTATATTTTTTACTTATTCCAATACAAAATACTTATGGACATGGTTGGGGAATTGATTCAACATCTATAGATGTAGATGGAAGAGATATTTCTGTTTCTTTAGAAATCCCTCAATATTTTGATGAATTAGAAGAAAAATACATTACAGTTACTGCTATTGATGAAGAGTCAAAAGAAAATGTTGAAAATGTCACATTTTTAATTGGTTTGTATCATGAAAATCAATTAATTTTTAGAAATTATTTTTTTACATCTGATGGAAATTTAATAATTAATGTTATCCCTAGCATAGCTCCTGTTACTAAAATAACTGCTGAAAAAGATCCATTATTAGATGCCTGGTATGCAACAGATTCTCAACCAATTCAATTAGAAGGACCAATTTTTCAATCAGGTGGATTATTTAATTTTGAAATTGAATTAAGAACTATTGATGAACCAACAAACATTGTTGAAAATCTAGGAGTTTACAATGTAGATGTAAGTATGGTAGAATCATTGGACTATGAACTTGAAAGTAATGAGGAAGAATTAATTAATTTTAAATCAAAATCTTATTTTGATAAATTATCAGACTTTCAATATGATTCTGAAAACAATCTTATAACTTTTGAAATGCCTTTTGACTGGAGTGAAAAAACTGTTTCACATGTTCCGGTAGTACATACCGAAGTTCATTTTCCTAAAGATTTTGTTGATTTTTTAACTCCTAGCTATAAAGGACAAATTAATGGAATAGATTTGTTCAAATCAAACGTTATAATTGATGATTATACTGAAGAAACTGAAAGAATTGTTCATTTTGTAATATTACAAGATCATTTACAATACATTAAACAAGAACAGAAAAAACTTGGAAATGAACTTACGAACTCTATGTTGTTTTCATTACAAGTTAGTGATGTTGTTAGTTTTCCGATAACTGCAATGACAAGAGATGAAACTTTTCAAGTTGATCTTTCATGGGATCCAATAGATATTGAACCTGAAAAAAATACCAAATTTGTCTTTACCATACGAGATGGTGTAACGGGTGACCCACTTCGAAAATCAACTTATGATTTTATCATATTGCAAAACAATGTTGAGATCTATAGAACATCTGGTGAAGCACAAGTAGGAGGAGAATTTGAAGAATATACTTTTACTGAAGATCAGACAGGACCAACGATAATTCGATTTGAAAATATTCGTGGAACTGGTTTAGAAACCGAATTTGGTTTAGTTGTTGTACCAGAATTTGGATTAATGTCTATTTTGATCCTTGGTACTGGATTATTTTCAATGATTTTAATTACTAGAAAGTTTTTTAAAATTAAATTATTGAATTAAAGAATCAATTCGTCTTTTATCTTTAACACTTTTTACAAAAAATAGTGATGTTGCAATAATCCCCATTGAAATTAGTGGTGATACAAGCTCAGTATATTTTATTTCAGCTTTAGTTTGTGCATCAGTTATTCCTAAACTAGGAACTTCAGAAATTTTTATTTGTCCTAATTTGTTTCCTTGTTGTTCAACAAACCAAATATTTTCTTTATTATCTTTGGTAATAAATTGTACAAAAGATGTTTCTGTAGGAACTTGAATTTCTATTAAATTATCATTATGTGGATCATACACTCCAATTTTATCAATTGCATGTTGTGCAAACCAAATGTTACCGTATCTATCTTCAATCATTCCAAACGGCAAAGATTGAGGATCTGGTACACTAATTCTTTCAAATGTTTCAAGAACTGTGTTAAACTTTACAAGAGATAGTCCTGTATGTGCAGTAATCCAGAGAGTTCCTTCACTATCAAAATAAAGAGCCTCAGGTGATTCAATTGGCGATGCAGGCATAAATTCTCTAATTTTTCCTGACTCTGGATTAATTACTCCTATTTTTGAAGCACTAGATTCTGTAAACCAAATATTTCCAGAAGAGTCTCTAAGTAAAGCAAAAGGTCCTCCTTCAGGAGTTGGAATAGGATACTCGTCAAAAATTCCTGAATCCTGATTATACTTTAACAACATGTTTTTGTCAAAAAGTGAAACCCAAATGTTGTTATCAAGATCTGCTTGTAATGAAATTGGAATTGATTCTGTTGGGAGTGAAATAGTTTCAATTTGTTCAGTTACTGGATTTAGAAAACCTATCTTGTTATTTGGAGTATCAGTAAACCAAATCATTCCTTCATTGTCTTGAGTAAGTGTTATGGAAGTCATTCCTTCAAACTCAAATGATTCAAACTGCTGTTCATCAAGTGTAAATTTCCATAATCTAGGATTAGAAGGATCACTAATCCATAATGTATTGTCGCCATCATATACTGGATATAGCGGTGCAGCATCTACTGGAAAATCAATTTCAGTTAAATCAGTTCTTAATTGTGTAAGTTTTGGTTTAATAACTAAATCAAGCGTTACAATTTCATTTACATTTTCAGTTCGTTGCGCCTCAATTTCTATTTGCCATTTTCCAGAAAATCCAAAAGTTGCATCGCCTACATATGTGATGGTTGACTTGTCTTCTATTGTTGTAACAGGAATTATTATTGGAGAAATGTTTCTTTGGGGATTTGAAATTTTTATTTTTAGCTCAGCTAGATCAGCTAATTGGTTACTATCAAAGTCTGATACACTAACACTTATTGTATTTTGACCAGTACTAAATGGTTCAATGTTTAAATCAAATTTTGCATTTTCAGAAAACTCTACTGTTTTTAATCCAAAAGTAATTTCTTGAGCTTGTGCTTCTTGTACTTCTCCTGCAGGTAGACTTCCATTAGTTAGAAGAGCTACTACTCCAAGCAAAGCTATTCCTAATACAGTTTCAATTTTTAGGGATTGTTTTAATTTTTTGTAGACTGAAATTGAATTTGATTTAATATTTTCTTCAGCCTTTTTCTGTATTCTAAATTGTTTATAGCCTCCCATTGCTATCATCCCTGAAGCAATTGCAATTTTTGCTAAAATTAGCATTCCATACGTGGATTCTACGAGTAATCCCACGTTACTTTCAAGAAACCACAGTAAAGTTGGCCCAGTAATTATTAGAATTCCTAATGAAATTATTATCATTATAGAAAATCTTGGAATTGCTTGTAATGCAAACAATTCTTTTTTTATGTCATCTAATTTTGAAAATGTTGGAAGAAGTATGAATGCAAAAAAGATTATTCCTCCAATCCATACAGATGATAAAAGATTATGGACATAATCTAAAACGATTGCAGCTGGTTGCTCACTAGCAGCACTATGTCCTATCATTGTTGTAGTTGCAATTAATGCAAGTGATAGTATCAATAGTGGAATTTGATTTATTTTTGATATTGAATTGCTTCTATCAATCCAAAACCAGATTCCTAACAAAGCAATTGTTATTCCCATTCTAACTACCCAAGTTGTTCCAAATGACGTTTGAATTACATCAAGTGGTGATGCTTCTAAACGTAAAGTTGCCATTATTAACATCAAAATATTTGAAGAAAAAACTGCAATGAGTCCTATGCCAGTAATTGCTGAAAATTTATTATGAAATTTTTCTTGTAGGATAGAAAGTTTTTCTGAAATTAATTCTGATTTTTGTCTATTCCAAATTAATAGTGACGAAATAACACAACCAAGAACTATTGTTTGACCAACAAGTCCAGGAAATCTCGCACCAGCTTCTGGATAAAACAAATTTTCAGAAGCACCTTGCTGTTGTATTAATTCTGGATCAATTACTACTTCACCAACTCCAAAAACAAATGCATAGTCAACAAGATGTCCATCAATTTTAGAAAGTACTTTACTAGTTACAGTGTAAACTCCATCTTCTAGTGGCGGTGTTGTAACGACAAGTGACTCTTCATCATCCAAATATTTTGTATCTCTGTTGTCAATTTGTTCTCCATTACTATCAAAAACTTTGAGCACACTAAAGTCAATTTCAACTGCTTCTGAATATGTAACAGAAACTTGGGTAATACCTGTAGGAACACTTGATGCTTGTGGAGGATTAGTTGAGCTAGTAAATGGATGGCCATATGCTAATGGAAATCCAATTGATAAAACTAGGACAAAAATTAGAAAATACTTCTTCATTACTAAATTACCCTCTCTTGATAATTTAAACACTTGATGGATTCGATATTTGTACCAAATCGAGTAAAGATAATAACATGTTTACAACCATAGTAATTCGTGCATTATCTTTTACCTGTTTTAGTAATTTTGATTTTTGGAGGAATTGGATTTTCTAGCGCTTATGCCCATACTACAGTACATGTTGAACAATATGAGATAGAGGTAGGATGGGATATTGAGCCTCCAGTTGTAGGATTTAGAAACGCAATAGTCTATGAAATTAGTGAAAGTCCTTCTGAAGGAGTCAAAAACGGAGTACTAAGTGCTTTTAAAAATTTACAATCTACAATCAAAATGGGTGGAGCAACCAAAGTTTTAGATATTAATTCTGATCCAAGACCTGGAAATTATTTTTCAAAAATTATTCCAACTAAAACTGGTTCACTATCAGTTGTCCTACAAGGTGAGATAAATGGCGTTCCAGTTGATGTTGAAATTCCAATTGAAGATGTAGAAACTACAGCAGTTCTTGACTTTCCTGCATCTTCTGGTTCTTCTTCAGGACAAGAAGTTGCTGCACTAAAAAATGCAATGTCTGCATTGCAAAAAGATGTAACTGAAATTAAATCAAAGATTGGTGGAATTGATACTGGTTCAGGAGAAGTAAACACAGGAACTGCATACAACTTTGCAGTGTTTGGTTTATCACTTGGCTCAGCAGGTGTTATTTTAGCAATAATTGCAATGATAAAAAGAAAATAAGATAGAGTGTATTCCTAAAGTCTTGGAATTACTCTAGTTTTTGCAGTAACAGCAATGATGCTGATTATTGCAACAGCAAGAACCATCATGGCAATTGTACCAAATTCTGGAACTACTTGCTTGGTTGCAACCTGTCCTACTGGACCTGTAAATGGTTCATCGACTCCAAATCCATTGAATGTTACTGAAACATCTACTGGATTATCATCAGATGCAGCCATTGGTAATGCCATCGTTGTGTGATCCATTACACCATCATGGTCATGAACACCGGTATCGTCAAGAATTGTAGTACCATCTTGTGTTGCCATTACATCATAGTTTACATGCTCTACAGCATTTCCATCCATATCAGTAAATGCAACTGTAATAGTCATCATTTCTCCTTCTCCGGCATCACTAGTAGTGATTTCAACCATTAAGTCGTCAGCTCCGCCATTGTCCCCTCCATGATCATCAGCCATTGCCTCTTGTACTGTTACAACTCCTTTCATCCAAGGATGTACAATGCAAAAGTAATTGACTGTACCAACTTCTTCAAATTTCTGTGAATAAGTACTGCCAGCTAGTAGTAAACCACTATCAAACAATGCTCCTACAGAATCTGCATCAGCTGGATCTCCACTTGTTACAGTGTGAGCTGCAGTATCATCATTACTCCATGTAACTTCTCCACCTACATCGACTGTTACGTCAGCTGGAACGTAACATTCGTTAGTTTCCTCACATCCTGGGACTGAGGTACCTGCTGGAATGCTTACAGAAGCAGTTGCATGATCTGCATAGGCTGTTGGTGCAGTTGCAGCAATAGTTGCTACAAGTGCGAATAGAACAAAGAATGAGCCTATAGCTATAGTCTTCATTGCGATCGGTTCTCCCACACACACATAAAAACCTCTCTTGAATTCTCTTTTCTGGTGCCGTTAATTTCTTCGAGAATTGTACCATTTTGAGAGTACTAATGCTGGTGCTACAAAATACATTCCAACATTTAACAAAATCAAACTAATTCCATATCCAATCATTTCACTTTCTGAATCTATTTCTATATAGTTTAGAATAGATAATGAAGTAACAAGTGGTGTAATTACTATCTTAACAGTTTCTTTGAAGAAAGGATTTTGTCTTTCAAAGTCTGCGACTGCAGGACTAAATGAATAATAAAACTGATTAAATGATGTCATAAACGAATTTCCAGATTCAGTTTTTAACACAACATTATCACGTAATTCTCTTAGTTGTTGTACTTGTGGAGCCATCTCTGAACCAAAAGCAGCTGTTGCAATCAAACATCCTCCTCCATTTTCAGGTGCAGTTCCATTTTCTGGTGATATTCCATTACCTGAACCTTGTGCATCTCCTATGAGAATTGTAAATGTTGCAATTTCAGGATCAATTGGCTGAAATAATATTCCTTCAAATTCAACTTCAGCTAAATATGTTCCCTCTTCTAAGTTTCCAACTGGAATCGTTACTGAGCCTTCAGATGTATGAATCAGTGGAGTTGGTCCAAAAACATTTTTTTGATCATTTCCTCTTAGCAAAGTAAAAGTATAGTCAATATGTTCTTGAATTTTATCATTTTTTGGATTTATAAAATCAATTTTTACTTTAGTTTCATCTGTAGGTGTTGGTTTTAATGGAATTACTGTAAGACCAACATTAAGCGTTCCTTTATCACTGGGTACGACTTTAGTTTCTTGTGCAAATACAGGTGATAACATTAATGGAATTAATAATAAAACAAGTAAAGACTTCAATTAACTCATATTTTTATTATTAATATAAAAATCATCCACTAAATTTCACTTTATTTCTAGAAAATAATTATCTGAATCTGATAATTTTATCGCAGCTTTAAATAAGGAAATTAACCTAAATAGAATAATTGTCATCTACATTACCAATAATTATTGCATTAATTGGAATTTTTTCAGTACCAGTACTAGTCTCTGATGTTTTTGGACATGGTTTAGGTGGTGATGTTGCACCACCAATTGACTTTGGGGGTATGCAAGTTACAGTTAGTACACAGTTAGATCCTTCTGATATCACAGTTGGTGAAATAGATAGTGCAAATATGGCAGTTAGATTTTTTGATCAACTAAGTGATGAAAATCTAGATAGTGTAACATACAGAATAGAAATTTGGAGAAGTGGTGAGCTTTTAGCAAGAAACTTGTTTTTTGATGATGACGGTGAGCTAAATGTTGAATTAAAACCAGTCCCCAATTGTAACGAAGTTAGATTAATTGATTGTACAACTTATGGTGGCTCTGAACATGTGAGTGCACCTGGTGCACTGTATGCTTTTGGAGATTCAAGAACATCTATTACTGGTCCAGTCTTTGACAAAGGTGGACTTTACAATATCCGAGTTGACATTGAAGGTGCAACTAGTCCTAAAACGATAGTTGCACAATTGTTAAGTTTTGATACATTTGTAAGCGTTGCACAAGAGCAAGATTTTCTAATACAAACAGCACAAGCTCAACCTGTTCCAGTAGTTGTAAAGACCTACTATGATGATGTTGATAATTTCCAATACCAATCATCAGATGACTCTATCTCATTTGACATGGCTTTTGATTGGTCACCTGAATATATTGAACTAGTTCAAGTCGTTCATGAAGAAATTCGTGTACCAAAAAGTTTTGCTCCATATGCTGAAGGCACACAATTCAAAGGCTATGTTGATGGAATTGAAGTTGACAACAGAGTTTTACTATTAGATCCATACTCAATGGAAGATGAAAACATCATACACTTTCTTGTATCCGGGCCAGAATTACAACGAATTAACGGCATTTTAGGTTCATCTCATCATGACAAAAAAACAATTGAGTTTAATTTAGTTCCTCAAAGTCAAGTTGTAAAAAATTCTATCGAATTTTATCTAGTGGATAAAGACACCCTTGCAGAAGTTGGAACAACTGTAAAAGCTTCTTGGGATAGCTCTTATGGTGTTAATGATGAAATCCCACTCGAAGTTACATTCTTTGATGAAAATGGCAATTTATTAAAAGACATTCGTTATGGTTTCTTTTTACTTGATCAAGATACAAACAATGTAATTTATTCAAACGTTGGTGATGATGAATCAAATCCTGGGATTTTAGCTTCAGAAGGAATTGATATTCAAAGAATTACTTTACCATCACAAAAAACATACAGAATTGACATTGCAGTTTTTGGTCAAGGAATTACATATGATACAACATATGCAGGAATTGGTTCAGGATTAATTGAGGTTGGACCAGGCGGAACCACTACACCTCCACCACCACCTCCTACAAATGAAATTTCAATTCCTGATTGGGTTCGAAACAATGCCGGATGGTGGTCAGATGGTGCAATTACTGATAATGACTTTGCATCTGGAATTGAGTTTATGATAAAAGAAGGAATCATCAAAGTCCCAGTAACTTCTACTGGCCAGGGAAACCAAAATGCAGTAATTCCTGATTGGGTTCGAAACAATGCAGGCTGGTGGTCAGAAGGACTAATTTCTGATGAAGACTTTGCAAATGGAATCCAATTTTTGATTCAAGAAGGAATAATTTCTGTTTAATATTCTGAAATATTATTATACAAATCTAATAGTGAGCTAATCTATTCATGCTTCCACTAAGAGATGAGAATCCACATCCACCAGGATTCAAACCAAAACTAACAATTGCATTAATCATAATCAATGTCATAGTTTTCTTTTTTGAAGTAGCTGTAACAGGACAATTCTGGGAATTTTCTAATCAAAGAGCAGCTATGATGTTTTTTGATTGGGGAGCAGTTCCTACATGTATTACAGGAGGCTCTACCATTACTTCATTTACTGGGCAACAATTTCCATGTCCTGAAATGTCTTACATTTCACTAATTAGCTCAATGTTCATGCATGGAGGATTGATGCATTTAGGTGGTAACATGTTGTTTTTGTGGATTTTTGGTGATAACATTGAACTAAAGTTTGGTAGAGCAAAGTTTCTTGGAATTTATTTATTTTGGGGAATTGGTGCAGGACTAGCTCACATTGCAATTGATCCAACAAGTTCAATTCCTGCAGTAGGAGCTTCTGGTGCAATCTCTGGTGTTTTAGGAGCTTACCTTGCTTTGTATCCTAAAGCAAAAATAATGACGTTTATGATGCTTGGATTCTTTTGGCGAATGTTACACATTGAAGCAAGATGGTTTCTTCCATTTTGGTTAATCTTTCAAAACATTTTACCATTTTTGATAAGTGGTTTTGGAGTTGCAGGTGGTGGAGTTGCATTTATGGCACACATTGGGGGATTTGTAATTGGATTAGCAACAGGATATCTATACAAAAAAAGTCATAGCTCAGAATTTACTTATGGTACGCGTTATGGATGGAGAGGAGATCGTTAACTTATCATTAACGAATAAATCAAAGTTATTTTAGATTATTTCATGCCATTAATTACAGTCGCACTTTATCCTGGCAGAACTCAACAACAAAAAGATGATTTTGCAAAAGCAATTACAAAATCAGCTGTTGATATTCTCAAAACCAAAGAGAATCATGTTATAGTAGTGTTTGATGAACAACCAAAAGAAAATTGGTTTATGGCAGGAAAACCACTATAACCTATCTTTTTATTTTATTATATTCACACAAACTCATGACAAAAGTTGCTATTGTACAATTCAAAGCATCTACTGATAAAAATAAAAATCTAAAAAAAATTCTAAATTATATTAAAATTGCAGCAAAACGTGATGCTCAACTTTGTGCATTTCCAGAATTTATGATGTTTTATACAACCTCATCGCAGAGCTCAGCAAAACTTGCATCATTAGCAGAAACCATCAATGGAACATTTGTTAAAACAATTGCAAATGCTGCAAAAGAAAACTCCATAGAAGTAGTAGGTACATTTTATGAAAAAAGCAAAAAGAAAAACCGTGTTTATGATACTTCATTTTTAATATCAAAGAAAGGAAAAATTATTTCAAAATATAGAAAAATTCATCTCTATGATGCTTTAGGATTCAAAGAATCAAATAAAATGACTCCTGGTTCAAAAATTACATCTCCGTCTAAAACAAGTATAGGAAAACTTGGAATGCTAATCTGTTATGATCTTAGATTTCCTGAAATGTCACGTACGTTAGCATCATCTGGTTCAGAGATTTTAGTTGTACCATCTGCATGGGTAAAAGGAAAAATGAAAGAAGAACATTGGATAACTCTTAACAAAACTCGTGCAATAGAAAATGGCTGTTACATTATTGCACCAGATCAAGTTGGAAATATTTATTGTGGAAGAAGTGTCGCAGTAGATCCCTATGGAAAAATTTTACTTGATATGAAAAAAAGGCAAGGCATTGACTTTGTTGATATTTCTCTAGATAAGGTAAAGCAGACAAGAAAGGTTCTACCCCTACTAAAGAACCGAAGAACTGATCTTTATTCAGGTTTTAGGCTTTAGAATTACGACTTTGACATTTTAGATTCGAGCACTGTCTGGTCCATTTTTGCTTTCGACTATATCGAAAAATCACAATTGGCCAAGCACAAATTTTACATGGAATCTTAGTTGCGCGCAATTTTGCCTTCTGTAAAAGAGGTGATGAGGCCTTACATCCATTATAGTAATTTGAACATCCAAGAAACCTCTTCTTGGTTTTATTTGATCTAATTAACATCAATTTTCCAATTTTACATTCTGGACATTGAACCAGACCATTTTGAGGTGAATTTGTCCCTAAAATGATATACATTTTTTTCTTGGCAGACCAAGAAAGATATCCTCTATTATCAAAATATTGTTTAATCTCATTTTGTAAAATAACAACTTTAGCTTTTGTTGGTTTTACTTCATTTCTAGTCATTTGATTTTTTTTATTTTTTAAAATTTGGATCGTTTTTTTTTGCAAAACCATGAATCATTAGCTTTGATTAACTAATTGAAAATGTATGAACAATTTTTATAGGGATTCTAGTCAGAGAATTTTGTGGAAAAGGTTTGCGTTATAGGTGCTGGAAGCACAAAATATGGAAAATTAGAAGATAGTATTTCAGATATTACAATTCAAGCTTCTGTAGGAGCAATTGAAAGTGCAGGAATTGAACCTAAAGAAATCAAAGCAGGTTACATTTCAAACGTTTTTGGTGTTGCTGATAAACAAGTTCATCTTGGACCAGTTGTAATGAGTAACTTGGGAATTTCTGAAAGACCTTCATTGTCAATAGAATCTGCATGTGGAAGTGGTTCTGTTTCATTTAGAGAAGCATTTGCAAATGTTGCAGCAGGATTTTATGATGCAGTTTTAGTTACAGGTGTTGAAAAAGTAACTCACACAGGAACTGAATGGACAACAACATACTTTTCTTATTGTTCTGATTTCTTTTATGAAGGACAAGCAGGTGCATCTTTTCCGGGACTGTTTGCATCAATGGCTCGTGCTTATCTCACAGAATTTAAAGCAACAGAAGAAGATCTTGCCAGAGTTGCTGTAAAGAATCATGAAAATGGTTTGTTAAATCCAAAAGCACACTTGAGAAAAAAGATTACTGTTGATGATGTTATGAGCTCTGCAGTTGTTGCTAGTCCACTAAAGCTTTATGATTGCTGTCCATTTTCAGATGGCGCAAGCTCCGTTATCTTATGTAATGAAAAATTTGCAAAAGATCACACCAAAGATTATGTTCAAGTAATTGGTTCAGGTAGAGGAGGTTCTCCTGCTGCATTACAAGGACGTGAACATTTGACTACTATACCTAGTACTAGAATTGCTGCAGAAGCTGCATACAAAATGGCAGGAATTTCACCAAAAGATGTTGATTTTGCAGAAGTTCATGATTGTTTTACAATTGCAGAAGTAGTTGATAGTGAAGATTTAGGTTTCTTTGAAAAAGGAAGAGGTGTTGAAGCTGTTAGAGAAGGTCAAACTTCAAGAAAAGGTGAGATTCCAATTAATCCATCTGGCGGATTAAAATCTAAAGGACATCCAATTGGAGCTACCGGTGTAGGTCAAGTTGCAGAAGTTTTTGAACAACTAACTGGCAAAGCAGGAGATCGTACAATAAATGATGCAAAAATTGGTTTGACACAAAACTTTGGGGCAACTGGAGCAAGTTGCGCAGTACATATTTTCAAAAGTGTGTAAATTGTCAGCTAAACAAGAATTCATTGATGAAGCAAAGTCTGGAAAGGTTCTTGCTAGAAAATGTAAAAAGTGTGGTGAGCTTCATTTAGCAACAGTTTACTTTTGTCAAAACTGTGGAAATAGAGAATTTGAAAATGCTACTCTAGAAGGTCAAGGTTCGATTGCTACATATACAATAATTACTGTCCCTCCTGCTGGATTTGAAAAATACACTCCTTATGCCTGGGTCGTGCTCAAATTAGATAACTCAAATCTTCGAGTTTCTGGATTCATGGGAGGAATTGCTAAGCCTGCTGATCTTCCAGTTGGGACTAAAGCCAAAATCGTCGGTTTTGATGACCGTGGAATTTTGATCGAAAAACAGTAAATCAAATTTATTATAATTATAAAATAAAATCACAAAAGATTCTTAATAATTTTAAAAAAAATTGAAACTACATGTCTGTTGAAGTAATTTGTGGAAAATGTGGAAAAAAGATCGCAAACATGAAAATGTTAAAGTCTGTAAAAGATGTTGTTAGACCTTACAATAACAAATGTCCAGAATGTGGACAGACTCTTTCTACATCAGAATTTACATTAGATGTAAGAGAAAACTGATTTAAAAGACACATAACTATTTCGTCACAAATCTTATTTACCCCTGATCTTTTAGACTTGGTTATGGAACTGAGCGAGGGGCTAGCGGAGCAACCAAAACGCGGAGGAATCTTACAATCTACATCAAAACGTGTAAGAATGATCTTTTCTGTAATGGCCAGTCCAAACAGAATAGATATCTTAAGAATCTTAAATTCTAAAGGACCATTAACTTATTCAGAGTTAAAATCACTTGCTGGATTCAAGTCGAAAAAAGAAAGTGGAAAATTTGCCTACCACCTAAGAAAATTACTAAGGCAATCTCTAGTTGCTCTAAACAAATCAGAAAGACGATACACAATTACCAATTTGGGAAAATTAGTTCTAAGTCTTGCAAGACAGATTGAAGAACGTTCTATCATAGAAAGTGGAAAAATGTATGTTAGGACTTCGCATGAATCAATTGAAGAATTTAACTCACATAAAATAATTCAATCCTTAGTACGTGAAGGAAGCCTTCCATTAGAATTAGCTCAAAAAATTACCGAAGAAGTAGAAAATCGAATTTACAAATATCAAACAACATATCTGACTGGTTCACTTATTCGTGAAATGGTAAACTCTGTACTTTTAGAACATGGACATGAAGAATACAGAAATAAACTTGCAAGACTTGGCATGCCCGTATTTGAAGTAAAAGAAATGCTTTCGAATGTAGAAAATGTCGACAATGGTGCTGATGGTCTTTTGTATAAAACAGGACAAACTGTGTTTGCCGAACATCTGTTATTAAACACCCTGCCAAAAGACGTAGCCGATTCACACCTATCTGGTGACCTTCATATCGCTAATCCTGGAATCTGGTCACTCCTGCCTGATACGATTTTTGTAAATCTAAAAGAGCTAATCGATGATGGAATTGACTTGCGAGGCAAGGCTCTAGGCGTGACTAGAATACCATCAATCAAAACACTAGAAAATCTAGCATCTGCATTATCAATGATAATTTCCTTGATTTCCAAGGAAGCATCCCAAGAAGTCGTTATGGATGGGCTTGCACAACTATTAACAAAACATGCAAAGAATCTATCAGATTTAGAACAAAAACTAACAGATGCTTTTGCAACATCTTCTACAACATCACAATACGGAAACTCACCAACTCTTGTTTCTTTTAGAATTCATTTAGGTTCTGAGCAAAAGATTACAAAAACCATTCTTACAGCTTACAAAAATTATGTAACAATTACCCCAATACCAAAGATTGGATTAATTATTGATTCAGACAAAGCAAAATTGGCTGATTCATCAGAGATACTGGCTGAAATAATTGCATTAGGCGGTAAAGTGATCTTTTCTAAGGGAAGTGTTTCAAACAAAGGAATTCTAAAAGACGATGCTAAAAATACAAGTGGCACATTCATAAAATTACAATCTTTATCAATTAATTTACCAAGACTTGCATTTGAATCAAACAAAGATGAAACTTACTTTAGAGCTCGCTTGGCATTATTAATGAAACCTGCACTTTCTTCAATGTCATTACGAAAGAAAGACATATCTGATCTAACAAGACGGGGATTGAATCCAATTCTTGCTGGTAATACTCAATACATGCAACGCAGCTCAACTACATTGCTTGTTAATTTAGTTGGATTACGTGAAGCAGTTTTCAATATTTTAGGATATGAAGATAACAAAGAAGGACGTGCAGTTTTACATAAAGTTCTTGAAACTGCCGTTGATGTTGCAAAGAAAAAAGGTAAAGAAATTGGAGACAATGTCAGTATATGTATGACAGAAAGTGAAGGTTCTGCAAGATTCTCTACACTAGATGGTGAAAAATATGGTAAAAATTCTGTTTTACAATCTCTTGAAGGTAAACCTTATTCAGAAGGTGTTTCATTTGATGCTTCAGAAATTTCTGATCTCTCAACTAAGAGTGAAAAGATCGTTGAATGCAACAAGATCGCAAAGTTACTCAATGGTGGATTGTTAACACAAATTCAATTTGATAAAGATGCAAAAGTTGACGAAATTAAAAAGACGATCGAAAAAGTAGCAGATCTAACTACCTCCTTTAAACCAATAAAACAAGTATCAATCTGTGGAAATTGTGGCATGAAAGACGAGAAAATGGGCGAAAAATGTCCAAACTGTAAGTCCCCATACATAATTTAGAAACGAAATTCGCAAACTAGTTCTCATTAGATAAAAATTATTTTGCTGTTGTTGCATCTTTACAAAAGAATTCTTGCTGATTTCGTTTCTGATTTTAAAAAAATTAGAATAGTATGAAGTTCATAGTACCGGTGTAAAAGATGTTGAGCTAAATCTGATCTGGATAAATTTTTTTTTGCCACAGCAGATATAAGCGTAATATTTCTTACCTATCGCGGGGAGAAATTTTAATGGTTGAAAATTCACAAGTAGAAAGTAGTATCGCCGAAATACGTAAGCGAAGTGGAAAAGTAACTAGCTTTAATCAAGACAAGATCACAAATGCTATTTACAAAGCGTTAGATGCTACCGGACAACCTGATCGTGATCTTGCTACACAACTAACAGATGGAGTTTTATCAAAACTATATCAACAAGGATTCTCAGCATCTAGCCCTCCAAGTGTGGAAGATATTCAAGATATGGTAGAATCCACTTTGATCGATAAAGGATTTAGCGAAATAGCCAAGGCCTATATTCTATACAGACACGAACGTCGNNAAAAACACTCGATCCAGTATCTAAGACATTTGATCTCAACTGCTTGAGAGTTTTAGCATCCAGATATCTTGTACGCAATAACAAAAGTGAAATTATTGAAAGCCCAACTCAAATGTTTGAAAGAGTCTCTATTCTCGTTACCATTGGAGATCTATTGCGTGATAGCGCTATCTTCTCAAAAGAAGGTGGAATCAAACAAAATGTAGAAGAAGCAAGAAGTTATCTGGGAAAAATTGATGACTTTGATTATAAATTCAAACTAGGTGAACACTATCTAAACAAGTGGCACTTTAGAAGTCTGATTAATCACTACATTGATCTGTCAATGAAAGGTCAGATGAAAATCAGCTTCAAAGAACTTTTGACAATGATTGCTGCAAAGAAATTTGCAAATTATTCTGAAAAAATTGAAGAATATTTTGAATTAATGACTGAACAAGTTTTCTTACCAAACTCTCCAACTATGATGAATGCAGGTGGACGTTTAGGACAACTTTCAGCGTGTTTTGTATTAGGAATGCCTGATGACATGGCAGGAATTATGAAATCAACATCAGACGCTGCACTTATTTTCAAATCTGGTGGTGGAGTTGGAATTAATTATTCAGATTTACGACAAGAAGGAGATATTGTTGCATCAACATCTGGTGTAGCATCAGGACCTGTTTCCTTTATGAACATCATAAACACCGTAACTGAAGTCGTCAAACAAGGAGGAAAAAGACGAGGAGCCAATATGGGTATCATTGAGGCATGGCACCCAGATATCGAAAAATTCATCACAAATAAGACTGAGGCTGGAATTCTCGAAAATTTCAACGTAAGTGTGGGTATTTGGGAAGACTTTTGGAATGCATTAGTAAATACTGAAGATGGCAAGTACATGCTGCGTTCTCCAAATACAAGAGAACCAATTAGAGAAATTAACGCACACCAACTAATTGATTTGATTGCTTTATCTGCATGGAAAAGTGCAGAACCTGGATTGATCTTCTTTGATAAAATTAATCAGTACAATGTATTTGCAAAAGCTCGTGGTTCACCACTAAGAGCTACTAACCCATGTGGAGAACAAAGCTTGTATCCATACGAATCATGTAATTTAGGTTCAATCAATTTAGCAAAACTTGTAAAACGAAAAGCAGACGGCCAGTATGAATTTGATTGGCAACGTTATGAAGAAACAATTAGAAAAACAACTCGATTCTTAGATAACATAATTGATGTAAACCACTACCCAGTTCATGAAATTAATGTTGCATCAAAAGAATCACGACGAATTGGACTAGGTGTGATGGGAGTAGCTGATCTTCTATACAAACTAAGAATCCCATACAATTCTAAAGAAGGTTATGAATTACAATCCAAGTTATCTGAAGCCTTAACCTACTATTCAATGGAAGAAAGTGTTGCCCTTGCAAAAACAAGAGGTGAATTCCCATTATGTTCTAAAACAGAATTTCCTGAAGGAAAAATTCCAGTTGCAGGATATTATGAAAAATCAAAAAGTAATCACTCATATGATTGGGATGCATTAATTTCAAAAATTAAAAAACATGGAATACGAAATGTATTAACAACTACTGTAGCTCCAACTGGAACACTTTCTATGATTGCTGATTGTTCTAATGGAATGGAACCAACATTTGCACTTGTTTTTGAAAAACGAGTTACTGTTGGAAGATTCTTTTACACAAACAAAATATTTGAACAAGTTCTAAAAGAAAACGGTCTATACAGTGAAGAACTACTTGCAAAAATTGCAGACAATTATGGTTCTGTAAAAGGAATTTCAGAAATTCCAGAATGGATGCAAAAGATTTTCGTTACAGCAATGGATATTCATTGGTCTGATCATCTATGTGCTCAAGCAGTATGGCAAGATTGGATTGGAAATGCAATAGCAAAAACCATCAACATGCCCTATGATGTTTCTGCTGATGACGTTAAAGCAGCCTATCTTCTTGCACATGAAATGGGATTAAAAGGAATCACTGTTTATCGAGATAGCTCAAGACACGAACAAGTTTTGCATATGACTAGCGAAAATGCAAAGAAGACATTTGATTCAAGACCAAGCGAAGTTGTTACTGACTTTGTTAATAGAGAAATAAAAAATCAATACATTAGAACCCAGGTTGATAATGCATTAAGACTAATTGTTCCTGAAGAAGTAACTCAACAACCCCAAGTAGTTGAAGAAGAAAAAGAAGAGGATCTCTGTCCTACATGTAAAAATAATCTAGTGTTTGTTGAAGGATGCAGTCTTTGCATAGAATGTGGCTTTAGTGGCTGTACTTCTGGCTAGATCTATTAATCACAACTTTTTTACTTACAATTCTAACTGCAAAAATCAATGATAAATGTAAAAATTGGAATAGCTATTACAATTGCAGTAGTTATTTCAATTGCTTCAGCAGTAATGTTTGCGCCTAATTTAGGAAATCAACCAGCTATTACTCAAAACGAAAAAATTGGTCTTATAGTAAATACACCTTCGAATTCAGTTACCCTAGATGATCTAAATGAAATCTACTCACAAGCTTCATCAACAGGAGTTGGAAGAAATAATCTGTATCTTTTTTGGAATTTAGTTGAACCAGAAAAGAAAAATTTTGATTGGCAACAATCAGATGCTTTGATGAGCTTCAACAAACAAAATGATCTCAAAGTTACTTTGTATTTTTCAATAATTAATGGAAAAACTTTAGGTCCATTTCCTGATTGGATAGGAAAACCAAGCTTAAATTCTATTTCAGTAGATAACATGGTAAATGTTTTAGACGCAATATTAACTCGTTATGATATAATTGATTATGTGATTATTGGAGGAGATACTGATATTCATTTTAGATATAACGAACAAAATATTCCAGTATACAAAGAACTATTCACAGAAATGCATGACAAAATAAAAGAAAAACATCCAGATGTAAAATTTGGAAATTCTTTTTCGTTACATGGAGTTATTAACAAAAATCTAAGCCATATTGTTGAAGAATTAGATGTAGGTGATTTTGTTGCTTTTAGCTATTTTCCAGTAGATGCTCTTAATGAAATCAATAAAACTCCTGAAGAAGCAAGAAATGATCTTAATACAATTCTAAGTTTAGTTCCACCTGAAAAACAAGTAGGACTTTTTGAAATTAGTTGGAGTACGTCAGATTTTGTTAATGGAAACCAAGATGATCAAACTAAATTTGTTACTGAAGTGTTTGACTTTTATCAAGAAAATGACTCTAAACTAGAATTTGTAACTTGGTACAGACAATATGACAGACAAGAAGGTACGTGTATAGTAGATCCAGAGACTGTTGAAGGTGGAATTAGCATTGGTGGTTCTTCAGGTTTAGGTAGTAGTGAATATGTTGCAGAAAGACTTGGTCATTACATTTGTAGTACAGGTTTAATTGAATCTGATGGAACTGCAAAACCATCATGGGATGAATTTAGTAGACAAGTACAAATGAGTTCAAATTAATTATTATTTGAAAAGTAATGGAATTTTTGAGTATTGCAATTTTATTTCTTGTGCCTTTAGTTTCAGGTAGTATAGATTCATTTGATGATAAATTTATTCAACCATCAATAGCAGAACAAAATATGTTCAATGATTTATTAAAAAAATTTCTAGCATTAGATGTTCAACGTGAAGATGTTTCAGGAATTTTAGATACTTTTGAAAAACCACAGATTGTTACTTTTCCTTGTAATACTGAAGATATTAATCAATTAGTTGTTAACGTTGTTGAAACTCGTCATGCTGGTTTTACAGTTCCTGAAGAACATGAAGGAACTGTTATTGTTGGAGGAACTTATTCATGGCAATGTAAGATTACTACAAGTTCAAAAGGAATAATCACTATGGATTGTGATAATACGTTAAAACTTAATCCTGATGTAATTAATCCAAGTGAAAAAAAGGATCCACGTTCTCAAGAAGTTGATAATTTAGTAATAATTTATCATGAATTACTTCATGGTCAATTAATGCTTGATGCAATTTCATCATCACAAGAATGGCGAAATGATGTTTGTAACAAATCACCATCGGATAAAATTGATTATTCTTATTCAGATAAACAACATTTGATAATAGATCCTTTGCAAGAAGATTTTGCTTTTCAGCTTGTAAAAAACAAAGGTGGAGTATTTTTTCTAGAAGAAATCAACCCATCAGAAACACAAAACGGTGAATTTTCTAAGAAGATTACTAGTAGATTTGATCATCCAGAGCTTGCAAATCATGGAATTAAGGTAACTTATCGTGGTATAAACACAAGTGAATTAGACATAACATTTCCTGAAGCAGACATCGAAATTTCTGGAATTTTAAAAGATAACACAAAATCTGGAAAAGTTTGGCTTTATGCTTTTCCAGAACCTGTTTCCAAGAACAATTTATCAGAAATACCAAACTGGATAAAAAACAATGCAGCATGGTGGTCTCAAGGAACAATTACTGATTCAGATTTTTTAACTGGAATTCAATACATGATTCAAAATAATATTCTAAAACTTGAACAAATTCCAACAAGTACAAAGTCAACAGAAGACATTCCAATATGGATTAGAAATAACGCAGAGTGGTGGGCTTCAGGTTTAATTTCTGATGGTGATTTTCTTTCAGGAATAAAATATCTTATTGAAGTTGGAATTATTTCATATCAATAATGCTGTCATTAATTATAGCTGAATCGTCTTTAGAGCTAGTTCCAAAAGAATTACAAAATCATAATTCAGTAACCTCTCACAGCAAAAAGATAGGAAAAAATCCTTCCGAGATAATCTTAGATAATTCATGGCATTTTGGTGCTATGAAAGGAATTCCAAATGAAATCAAAAGGGGAAGACCCGATCTAGTTCATTTTTCATTATTAGAAGCCACCTCAATTCCTCTTTATTTTGAGAAAAAAATTTCAATTTACGTACATACAATTGATAATAAAGTAATTTTCATTGGTGATGATGTACGTCTTCCCAAGTCGTATCATCGATTTATTGGACTAATTGAGAAGTTATTTTCTGAAAAAGTTGTTCAGGCAGAAGGAAAAAATCTACTTGAAATTAAGGATATGAATTTTGACCAATTATTACAGGAAATAAAACCAAAAAGAATCATTGGTTTATCATCACAAGGAATCCCTAGCACGTATGAGAATGTTGCACAAAAATTAACTGATGATTCATGCGTTGTTATTGGAGGTTTTCCAAAAGGACATTTCTCAAATGAAATAAAAAAAAGATTTGAATATACAGTAAATGTGGGTTTGACTTCATTGGAAGCACATGTTGTTATTAGTAGAGTGCTTTACGAGTATGAAAAAACCATTTTTATGTAGGCTCCCGAGTTTTGTCTTTTATGCGGTCGTAGTATAGTCTGGTAGTACGCTGGCCTTCCAAGCCCGTTACCCGGGTTCAAATCCCGGCGACCGCATTTTTAATGATCAAATTTTATTTGGGTAATTTTTTTAGATTAGTATGAAGATATCAAAAAAAATTATTGGAATAGAAAGAATGGAAATACTTATGAAAAATGCAATTGAAAATTCTAGAAATTTTCCTGACTTATCTCAAAGACAAGCCTATCTTGCAAAAAAAATCAGTACTAGATATCGTATTCCAATGCCATATGAAATGAAAATGAATTTTTGTAAAAAATGTAAAAACTTCATAGTTCCTGGGCTTACCTCAAGAATACGAATTGGAAGATCTTCTACAAAATCAATTCGAATAACTTGTAGCTATTGTGACCATACTTACAGGAAAATAATAGCTCAATGATTTATAAGACGATTTGAGAGGTTGACATTTTATGGCAAAAGTCTATGATGTTCCAGCAGATCTGCTAATTAGCAAACTAGCTGATATTTTAAAAAATGAAGATATTCCTGCTCCAAGCTGGGCACCATTTGTAAAAACAGGTTCTCATGCAGATAAACCACCACATGATCCTGATTGGTGGCACACAAGATGTGCTTCTATATTAAGAAAAATTTACCTTCATGGACCATTAGGAATTAACGACTTGCGTAAAGTGTATGGTGGAGGTAAAGCAGTAGGATACGGAGCTAGAAATCATAGGTCTGCTGGTGGTGTAATAGTTAGAAAAGCTGTTCAAGATTTAGAAAAATTAGGTTATGTTGAAAAAGTTGCAGGAAAAGGTAGAGTAGTTTCTAAAAACGGTATGAAAAAGTTAGATAAACTCGCAACTGAAATCTTATCGCAATTAATTTCTGAAACTCCACAACTTAAGGTATATTCATAGTGCATCATCATGAGTTCACCAGACTCTGATGAAAATTCTGCACAACCAAGTGAAGCAGAAATTAATGCTCAAAAAGAAATTATTCTAAAACAAATCTTGTCTTCTGAAGCAAGACTTAGGTTAAACAATGTCAAAATGGTAAAACCCGATGTGGCAAATACCGTAGAAAACTATCTGATTGGTCTAGCATCCCAGGGCAAGCTCAGACCTCCAGTAACTGATGACCAACTAAAGCAAATTTTACTATCAATTCAACAACCCAAACGTGATTTCAAAATAAACCGACGATAACCTGAGAAAATATAATTAGGGGTTATACATCGATCGTATTCATGAAAGCGGTTGTTTATGAAGAATATTCACCTGAAGATGATTATAAGAAAATTCTCAAAGTAAAAGATATTGATGATCCTAAACCAAAAGCAAATGAAGTTGTCTTAAAACTAAAAGCAGCTGCTCTAAATTATAACGATATTTGGGGAATGAGAGGACAACCAATAGCAATACCACTACCTCACATTTCAGGTTCTGATGCTGCAGGTGATGTTGTAGCAGTAGGAGAAGATGTACAAACTTTCAAAGTTGGTGATAGAGTTGTTTCTCATTCTAATCTAGCTTGTAGAACATGTGAACTATGTACTGCTGGTAGAGAATTTGATTGTACACGAAGACAAGTATGGGGATTTCAAACAGGTCCTCTATGGGGAGCATATGCAGAATTAGTTCATCTACCAGAAACAAATGTTTCAAAAATTCCTGAAGGAGTAAGCTATGATGAAGCAGCTGCAGCCTCAATGACAATTTTAACTTCATGGCATATGCTTGTTGGAAGAGCAAAAATTACTCCAGGACAAACCGTTCTCATTATGGGTGGTGGTTCTGGAGTTGGAAGTTTTGGAATTCAAATTGCTAAACTTTACAATTGTACTGTTATTGCTACTGCAAGTCCAAATAAACTACAAAAATGTCTTGACCTTGGAGCAGATTATGCAGTTGATCATAGGAAGGAAGACTGGTCTAAAGAGGTCTATAGAATTACTAAAGAACTTGCCAAAAAAGACGGAAGACGACCAGGTGTTGATTTAACCTTTGATCATATTGGTCAAACTCATTTCAACCAACAATTACAATTACTCAATTATGGAGGAACACTAGTTTCCTGTGGTGCTACAACTGGTTATGATGCAAAAATTGATCTTCGTCATATTTTCTTCAAAGGAATCAATGTTCTAGGTTCAACACAAGGAACAAAAGCTGAGATGGAAGCAGGTTTATTCTGGATGGGTAAAGGAAAAATCAAAGCTGCAATTGATTCAATTCATTCCTTTGAGAATGCTGCTGAAGCACACACAAAGATGCTCAAAGGCGATTTCTTTGGCAAAATCTTAATGAAGCCAGAAGGCGCCTAATCAATTAATGACACAACTTTTTAGAAGTTTAATTTTTGTTCCAGGAAATAATTCTAGGTTTTTAGAAAAGGCAAAAACACTTTCTGCTGACATTGTATGTTTTGATTTAGAAGACTCTGTACCAGATTCTGAAAAGAAAAATGCAAGACAGCTTATCAAAACTGCGTTAAAATCCCGTTCTCAATATTCACCACAAGTTTATGTTAGAACAAACTCTCCATTATCAGGAAAAATTCCAGAAGATCTTAAAGAGATTGTTCAAAAAGGCATTGATGGAATAGTCATTCCCAAAGTCAACAATAAAAAGGAATTAAAAAAAATTGAAAAAACCCTTGCATCACTTGAAAAAAAGAGAAAATTACGCCCAATTGGATTAATGCCCTCTTTAGAATCTGCTGAAGGTGTCTATAACACGTATGAGATTGCATCAGCAAGTAAAAGAATTCTAGCAGTAGTTTTTGGAGTTTTTGATTTACTCAACGATTTAGGAATTGAATATACAAAGCAACCTGAAGGAGCAAAATACGCAAGAGCAAAAATTCCACTAGATGCTAGAGCAGCTGGTGTTCATGCTTTGGATGCAATATGGCAGGACATTAAAGATGAAAAAGGTCTAATCGAAGATTGTAAGATTGGCAAGAGTCTTGGATATGTAGGAAAAACCATAATCCATCCTGATCAAATTTCAATCACACACAAATCTTTTCATCCAAACAAAACAGAGATTGAATGGGCAAAAAAAGTTTGTACAACATATGAAAAGTCAACAAAGAAAGGAAAAGGAGCAACTACTGTTGATGGAAAAATGATTGATGAAGTACATTACAAGCAAGCAAAAGCTTTGTTAGAATTAATAAAAAAATAATGGAACCTACTTTTGTTTTAATTAACTGTGATTCAGGCTCAGAGAAATTTCTAATTGCTGAATTAAAAAAAATGGCTGAAGTAAAAGAGGTCCAGGGGACTTTGGGAATTTATGACATAATTGCTAAGGTTGATTCTGAAAAATCTGAAAAACCCAAAGAAGCAATTATAGGGGATATCCGTAAATTACCTCATGTCAAAAAAACTCTTACCTTGATAGGTTTGGGGGGCATAGACACAGGAGAAAAAATGGCTGAATTAATTCCAGATATTATTCCAGAAGAAAAAAAACCGTTAGAAGGACCTTCGGTAATGGATGATGAAGATTACGATGACGATTACGATGATGACTACGACGAAGATTACGACGAAAAAACAAAATAATTTTTAAAATTTTTTTTATTTAGTTAAACCAAAAATTGGATGTCCACTTTTTAATTTTACAACTGGCAAATATGATAAACCGTGTTGGAACTTGTCTGTAAAAATTGGAGTTTTATCATCATTAGTTGAATATTGTAAAAATGGTTTAGAAGGTTCTTTATCAAGAATTACATAATTAAAAAAATACAAAATATCTTCTAAATCAAGTGAAGTAATGTATGCTACAATCCATTTATTTTTTTGAGGAAATGCAAATAAGGTTAAATCTAATTCATCTGGCATTTCAGGATCATATGTTAATCTAGCAAGACTTCCCAAATCCTCTACATGAACAGGAATAAATTTTTCATCAATTTTTTTTGGATTAATCGCAAAAGTTGATGGCAAAGAGTTTAGATGAATTATTGGTGCATATTGAGCAAAAGTTTTCGTTGAACTAACTACACTATATTCTTCTTTTCCCCCCTTTGCATTATAAGAAACATATCTACCACTTTTTGGAGCAACAGAAAAAATTGAAAATAATGATTTTGAGAGTACTCTTCGGCTAGATAATACCTGTTTTTTATTCATTTCATGAGAGTATACTCTGAGGGTATTTTCCCTTAAAGCGCAAACATATCTTGCAAAACTTCCAAAGTCAGCTGCTTCAACAAAAAAATGGCTAGGCATAAAATATGACTGTAAAATAGTAATTAATACCTAATCCATTTGGAGTAAACAATTTCTACACTGGATTGTGGAGAAAAATATGGAAAAAGCTATCAGTTGGGCAAACACCGAAGACTTTGATCAATCAGACATTGTTGTTTTAGGAGTACCTGATGAATCACAATCTCATGCATTAAGAAAAGGAACATCTGAAGCTCCACATTTTATTCGTGAGATATCACATTTGAGAGATTCATTTACAAGAAAAGGAAAAAAATCTCTTGGACTTCCATTTAACGGAATAAAACAAAAAAAAATTTTAGATTATGGAAATATTTCCAAAGATGAAATTAACGATGTTTTTTCAAAAATAGTTTCAAAATCAAAAATTCCCATGATGATTGGTGGAGATCATTCTATTACAAGAGAAGTAATTAAGGCAATTTCAAAGGAAAAGGGCCCCTTATCGCTGGTTTATTTTGACGCCCATCCTGATTTTGTCAGCTCAACTCAGAATTATTATGGTTCGGTTTTTTATGACGTTTTACCCCACATTGATCCAAAAACTAGTTTACAAATTGGAATTAGAACTCCAGAACAAGAAGAAATTGATAACATAAAAAAATATGAAATCAAAGTAATCACTCCTTTTGATATTGTAGAGAAAGGTGTAAAAGAAATTTCAAATGAAATTTTACAATCAATTGGAAAAAATGTTTATATTTCATTTGATATGGATTGCGTTGATCCAGCTTTTGCACCAGGTGTTTCAGTACCCGTTCCAATGGGAGTAAAAAATGTAGAAGTTACTTATCTTATAAAAAAAATTGTAGAACAAGGAATTATTGGTATGGATATTATGGAAGTTTGTCCAAGTTATGATATTAAAGATAGAACATCGCATCTTGCATCAAGAATTATTTCAGAAGTAATTTCTTCATGTAAATAATTACGTGGTAAATTAATAATTTCGTGATGGTTTTTCAAAAAACTTTTTTTTAATACACATAATCTATATGCATGAATATTTATACACAATAAAAATAAACCAAAAACATGTTTACTGGAATTATTGAAGGAGTTGGAAAAGTAGAAAAAATTACAAAAAATACTAAATCACGTAGTGCGTTTCAAATGACAGTTGATTTAGGTAAACATGCAAAGGGACTAAAAGTAGGACAAAGTGTTGCTCTTAATGGAGTATGTCTTTCAGCAACAAAAATTTTAAAAAATAAATGTATTTTTCAAATGATTGATGAAACAATAAAAAAAACAAATCTTGGAAATCTAAAAGAAGGTTCTAACGTTAACATTGAAAGAAGTTTAAAAATAGGAGATCGGATGGAAGGTCATTTTGTTTTAGGACATATTGATGGAGTTGCAATAATAAAAAAAATTGAAAAAAAACCTAAAGAGATCAAAGTTTGGTTTGAAGTTCCAAAAAAATTAGCGAAATATGTTGTTCAGAAAGGTTCTGTCGCTTTAGATGGAATTAGTTTAACTGTTGTTGATGTTTCAAAAAATAATGCTTCGGTTTGTTTAATTCCACATACGGTAAAAGTTACAAATTTTCAATCAAAAAAAATTGGCGACAAGATTAATATTGAAACTGACATTTTAGGAAAATACATTTTAAGACAAACCTAATCAATTACTACTTTATTGGTAATTACTAGTTTTTTAGTAAACTATATAATCAAAGAAAATCAATTTCTGTTATGTCTCTTGAAGAAGCTATATCATCTCTAAAACGAGGAGAATTTGTTTTACTACATGATTCTAGTGGTAGAGAAAATGAAATTGATATGGTAGTTGCTGCTGAGTTTGTCACTCCAGAACACATCGCACGTATGCGACAACATGCAGGAGGTTTGATTTGTCTTGCAATTAACAACTCGTTGAGTAAAGACCTTGGTTTAAACTACATGCATGAAATTTTATCTAGCTCTGATCATTTTGACTCAAAATCAAAGGAGATGATTATGGGTTTAGCTCCATACGGAGATCATCCCACATTTTCAATTTCTATTAATCATTATCAAACATACACCGGTATTACCGATAGAGACCGAGCTTTAACAATTAATGAAATAGCTAATCTATACAAGGCCGATAATCCTCATAACAAATTCATTTCCTCTTTTAAGACACCTGGACATGTTCCTGTTTTAATCGCTGCAAATGGTCTTTTATCTAATAGAAGAGGTCATACTGAAATGTCCATATATCTTACAGAACTTGCAAAATTGCGTCCAGTATCTGCTATATGTGAAATGATGGATGCAGAAACTTATTCTGCTCTATCAGTCGAAAAAGCAAAAAAATATGCTAAACAAAATGCAATTCCATTTATCGATGGTCAAGAATTGTTAGAATACGCTAAGGTGCATTAATTTTGAATATTGCAATAGTTGTTTCGGAATTTAATGAGAAAGTGACATCCAAAATGCTTCAAGTAGCATTAGAAAAAGCAAAACTTCTCAATATCAATGTAAAATTTACTAGTAAGGTACCTGGGGTGTTTGATATGCCTTTACTTGTTGATACTTTACTTGAGAAAAAAACTGTTGATGGAGTAGTGACTCTTGGAGCAGTAATTAAAGGACAAACTAAACATGATGAATTAATTGCTAACGCAACAGCACAAAGACTTACAAAACTTTCACTAAAACACAAAAAACCAGTTTCTCTAGGAATCACAGGACCAGGAATGGGAGAAAGACAAGCCCATGCTAGAATTAGACCTGTTTCTGAAAGAGCAATTGAAGCCGTATTGAAAATCTCTCAAGAATTAGAAAAAATTAGATAAATTGATTCAGATAACAATCATAAAAATTCATGAATATGGACCCTGGACCTTAACATTGGGTAGTGACAGAGAACACGAATTACAGATGTTACAGGCATCATTATACAAAGAAGTTCAAAAATTGTTTTCAGAAAAAAATTGTTTAGCATTTTTGAATCGCTCAGATGAGTTTTTTGTAGTTACAAACGGATTATCATTAGATGATCATGTTACTATTCAAAAAAAGCTTGAAGAGCTATTTGAATTAAAATTAACAATGTCTATTGGTTTTGCTCAATCTCCATTTGATGCAAATCTAAAAGCATACGAAGGAAAAAAAGAATCTGTAATTTTAGACAAAGATCATAACATCTTTGGTTTTGTTGATGGTAAAATGGAACAAAAAGTAACTATCATGCATTTTGATGTAGATGATTTATCATCTACTAGAAAAACAAAATCTCCTTATGAAATATCTTCTACTATGTTTAGATTGTATTCTTTAATGTCTGATTTTTTTCTTAAAAAGAAATCTTTAGCGTTTTTTATGGGAGGTGATAATTTTATGGTTGTTGCAAACGATAATGCAAAAGAAATTGCAAATGAATTCATTAACATAATAAAATCTGAACTTAACTTATTGCTTAATTGTGGAATAGGTATAGGAAAAACATCACGTGAAGCTGCCAAACTTGCAACAACCTCACTAGATAAAATAAGAGAAATTAGAGACTCTGGACAAGAAAAGTCTGAAATCTTAGAAACATCATGCTTTTAAAAAATGCAAGTATTCTTTATGGAAAAGAGTTAACATTTGTTTCTTCAACGAATCTAAAAATTTCTGAACAAATTTTTAAAAAAATTAAACCGAATTTACATCCAAGCTCACATGAAGAATCAATTGATTGTGAAGGGCTATTAATTATTCCAGGATTAATTAATTCACATACTCATATTGGAGATTCAATTGGAAAAGATTTTTCTTTGAATAGTAGTGTTGATGCAAAAATTCATCCCGTTCTTAGTGCTAAACAAAAAATTCTAAAAAAGACACCTCCATCTCAGCTTTCAAATTTTATGAAGAATACTTGCACATCAATGCTGAAAAAAGGAATAACAACATTTGTAGATTTTAGAGAAGGTGGATTAGATGGAGTTTTACTATTAAAAAAAGTGTTATCAAACATTCCAATAAGATCAATTATTCTTGGAAGAGTTGAATACTATCAAGACAAAAATCAGATTAGGAAAAATATTCCTTTTCCTTCTTCAGTAAAATCAGATCTTGAGATTCTTTTAAAGAAATGTGATGGGATTGGTGTTAGTGGTGCTAATGAAAACAGTGATTCTTTATTGAAATATTACTCAAAAACTTCTAAAATTCGAGCAATTCATGCTCAAGAAACCATTCAGAGCTCAAATGTCTCAAAAAAAATTAGTAAGAAAACCGAAACTCAACGAGCATTACTTCTCAAACCTCACTTTCTTGTACATATGACCTATGCATCTCAAAGAGATTTACATCAAGTAGCAAAAAAGACAAATGGCATTGTAATTTGCCCCCGAGCTAATGCAGCTTTAGCAGAAGGAATTCCAAATATTGAGAATATGATTAAAGCAAGATGCAACATTGCAATTGGAACAGATAATGTTATGATAAATTCTCCTGACATGTTTAGAGAAATGGATTATTTATGGAAGGTAACTATGG
>JABAOH010018731.1_pt1 | contig 30881 bp, 20 predicted proteins | sample 7062181 | NCBI WGS metagenome assembly JABAOH01 (sample SAMN14538630, study PRJNA623070) | marine sediment metagenome | biome: marine biome [ENVO:00000428]; feature: marine pelagic biome [ENVO:01000023]; material: deep marine sediment [ENVO:00002113]; isolation source: pool of 5 deep marine...
GAAAGCCAAATCTCGCTACGATCTGTTGCCAGAACACCTGCTTATCAATCGGAACATAGCTGAACAGCAATTCGGTCCACAACATGTTCTTCGGCAATCGGGACACCTGGTACACAAGAGGTTCGTTAGACAATCAATCTTTATCATTTAGACTTTTATAAGACCTTTCGGAGCGCCCTGATTCTCACTTTCTCAGGGCAGCGTCAGCTTTCATCAGGTGCTGGTTGGGTGCAAATCCCACGCCCAAGATCCAAAACACCACACAGATGCTAAAATTCATCGCGCGCGCAGGCTATTGTATTATAAGAGCTAGGAATAATTNNCGTGGTGATTGTAGGAGCTGGGCTGGGCGGTCTATCCTGTGGAGCTTACCTTTCACACAACGGTTTAAGAACTCTTATAGTTGACAAGAACCCTTTCCTCGGTGGATATTGCTCAGTCTTTAAAAGGGGAGAATTCACTTTCCACGCTGGTCCAGAGGGCATCATAGGATTAGGAGAAGAAGGCTTTTTGACACATAGACTCCGTGAACTTAGGGTGGAAAAGGATATCGAGTTCATCCGAATCGATCCCTTAGACCGCACCTACTTTTGCGGAATGGAAATCGTGGCAAGCACAAACATGGAAGAGTATGTCAAGAGTCTGCAGAAGCATTTTCCAAAAGAGAAAAACTCGATCCAAGAATATTTCGCTATGATGACCAAGATTGCAGAAGAAGTTACTAGACCCAAGTTCAAGCCTCCAAAAGGTCTGCTGGATACGATAAAGTTTGCATTACAATATCCTGCAACAGCAAAATACGGCAGAAAGACATTCAAGAGCATCCTTGACAAGCTTTTTCAAGATCAGCGTCTAAAATTCCTAATGGGGTTTTACCCAAGAAATTGGCTTGGTGTCCCACCAGCCAAGCTGATGGCACCATGGGCCGCAGTAATTGCTGCAAGTGCATATACAGAGGGCTTGTTCTACCCAAAAGGAGGAATGCAGGAGCTCAGCGGTGTAATTGCGGATAGATTCAAGAAAAACGGCGGCAAGCTCGAACTAACCAGACCTGTTTCGAAAATTCTCATAGAAGAAGACTGTGCTGTCGGCATTCAACTTGAAGACGGAGAAACTCTAGGGGGGAAGTACGTAGTATCGAACGCAGACGTTAAGCAGACCTTTCTTAAACTGGTTGGAGAACAACATCTTCGAAATGGTTTTGCTAAATATATCCGTCAGCTAAAGCAGTCAGTCTCCGGATTTGTCGTTTATCTTGGCGTTGATGCAGATCTCAGAAGGTATGATTACCAGATTAATTACCTAGGAGAAGATGAGAGTGCTGACTGGGATGAGTATCACAGTATATTGGACAGTGGACAGTTAAACCTGGAGGGATTGGGTATGAGAATCCCTTCCAATTTGGAACGTTCCTGTGCACCTGCTGGAAAAAGCAGCGTAATTTTGATCAGCCTCGCACCATACAACTACAAGAATAACTGGAATACTGGTCCTGAAGGAGCTCGCACAAAACAATACCAATCATTGAAAAAGCAAGTAGCTGACAAAATGGTCAGAAAAGCTCAGAAGCTTATCCCTGAGTTATCCCAAAACATAATTGTCAAAGACGCAGCTACACCCCTCACCTTCCAAAAATTCAACTGGACCACTGAAGGAGCTTGGTATGGTCCTCGAATAGACCAGACAATGCCTGAACACATAACTCCAGTAAAACATCTCTACTTAGCAGGAGCCAACACCCGTGGTCCAGGAGTGCCAAGCGCCATCATGTCAGGAGTTGACACAGCAAAGGAAATCCTTGCACTAGAAATGCAATAGCGCGCATGGACGACTAGATATTCAACGTAGAGGATCGATTCAGAAAAAAGAGAGGGATTATTTGTGTTCTGCTTGTCTCTTCAGGAATTGCAGTACTCTGATTATGTCAGAACCTTCGAAAGGTATACCATCGTATAGCATACCAGCAACGGTCAACGTCACTTCGTAAATCAATGGTTTAGTTCCAGCGCGCGCACTCTCTTAGCCATCTTGCAATCACACCCAGGTGCATGCGAGGGGATGCGTGTTTTGCGCTATAAGTTTGATGCCCAAGTGACTATACTTCAAAGAAAAGCCACAGATCAAGCCTCTTCAAAACATCCATAGAACCGGAATTCCCGAAAAGACTCAAACCACAGCATGACCGAAGGCTTTTTCATACCGGTTGATACTTAATTCAACATATAAAGAAGGCTAAGGCAAGATGAGGCTAAAGGCAGTATCAGGAATACTACTGATTCTGCTGCTTTTAATTGGCAAGCAAGGCTTGACCTCCGCTGTTGTCCCAACAGAAACCACGCCTTCTGACCCCCCAATACATATACACTTGACTTGGCAGAATGAGACCAATACAACGATAACGGTGACTTGGCAAACCAACTCTCCCACTTCGGGGGATATAATACTCTATGACAGTGTGTCGCGTGGCGGAGCACCAAGTGACTATTCTTGCAGAACCAAGGGTGTCAACTACACTTATAGCGGATCCTCAGGCTGGATCCATGTTGTCGAACTAACAGGTCTTAACCCAAGCACTATATACTACTTCATTTGCGGAGGAGATACAGGTGGTTGGAGCGGTGAAAGAGCCTTTCGTACAGCTCCATCTACCTCTTCTGACACACGTTTTGTGGTTGGAGGGGACAGCAGAACAAATTGGACAGAACGAGAAAGAATCTCTATGAGTATGGCCAAATTCAGTCCTGCCTTTGCTATGCATTCTGGAGACATGGTGAATGATGGCATTGTTCAAAGCCAATGGGACAGATGGTTCACGGATGTGGACACTCATTGGATTGGAGAAGACAACTTGACAATACCCATCATACCCACCCTGGGTAATCACGAGTATCCACAATACACACAGAAATATTTCCATCAATTCGCCCTACCAGGCAATGAGAGGTGGTTCTCCTATGATTGGGGTCCTCACATTCATATCATATGCCTTGACAGCGAATCCCCTGCATCGGGCGCTCAAAGGGATTGGCTGGAGAATGACCTTGCAACTCACGCCAATTACACCTGGAAATTCGTCAATTTCCATAGACCTCCCTTTGTATCTGGTGCCCATTCTCCATGGACTCCAGCGCGAACACACTGGGTTCCCCTATTCGACAAATATCATGTGGACATCGTCTTCAATGGCCATGAACATAACTATCAGCGTACCTACGCACTCAATTGGACAGCCTCCCAAGTTGATCCTCAAGACTACTCGGATGGAACCATGTACATAGTTACAGGAGGCTGGGGAGCACCGCTATACAGTCCAGAACCAATATGGTACATGGCCCGTCAAAACATAACATACCACTTTTGCCTGATTGACGTCTTCAATAACGGTACATTGCACCTGCAAGCAAAAGACAACCAAGGGCACACGTTTGATGAAGTAACCATTCACAAGTACGCACGCGTCTTGACCATAGCTTCTTCACCAGTAACTGGAGTATCACTGACGATCAATGGGACTACCCAAGCAACACCATATACCGGCTTACTTCCCAAAGGCAATTACGTTCTTGAAATGCCGGAGAATCACAATGAATACGTATGGTCTCATTGGCTTGAAGACGGCAATGTCAATCGAACAAAAGTAGTCATCATGGACACAGACATTGCACTGACTGGATTGTTCCGCCATTTCTGTGACCTAGACAAGAACGGATGCGTTGACATGAGAGATATAGCAGTCGCCGCTTCAGCGTTTGGCTCCTATCCGAGTCACCCGAGATGGAACCCTAACGCAGACATGAACAAAGACAACCAAGTAGACATGAAAGACATAGTAAACATAGCCAGAAACTTCGGAAAAGATGACTAACAGGCACTGTAAAACGCGGCCTAGACACTTTGGGAGCAATAGATCCTCATCCAGCTTCTCTCTGTTTCTCAATGTAAATTCCTAACTTCCGTATTCTGAACTGGAGGTACGAGTAGATTTTCTAGAATTCTTTTGATTTCGAAAATCGAATTAGAGAATTGGCTTGCATCTGAGTGTGTGCGAGGGGAATGGAAGGTTCTATGTTATAGTTTGATGCGTTGAATGATGGAATAGAAGAATCTTTCACAAGTATTATTTGCTGATGGGGCCATTTTCAATAGGAGAAACGTATTGTACAGAAGATTTGCTGCAGGGACGGCTTCAGCTCTTCTGCTAGTCAACATTGCTGTGTTGGCTCTCAATGTACAACTGGTTAGATCGGAACCTAGGACCTGGATTGTTGATGATGATGGTCCTGGAGACTTCTCCTCAATTCAAGAAGCTATCAACAATGCGAATGATGGAGACAGAATATCCGTTAGGAATGGAACCTATTATGAGAATGTAGTTGTGAACAGAACCGTTTCCCTCGCAGGAGAGGATAGGAGTACAACCGTTGTTGACGGGAACAACAATGGAACGGTGATGAAGATGACGGCTCACAATGCAAGTGTCAGTAACTTTCTCATACAGAACAGTGGAAGTGTTCTCGGTGATGCAGGAATATACCTTGACGGCGCAAGTTTCTGCCGCATATTAGAAAATCATATTGCACATAACTTTGCTGGTGTCTGGCTAGAAGAATCTTCTGAGAACTTCATAGCGATGAACAACATGACAGCAAACAAAGATGATGGCATAGTATTCAACTATTCGAATGACAACACCATATCTGAAAACTGCATATCATCTCACGAGTATTTTGGTATGGTGCTAAACTGGTCTCACAACAACACAATATCTAAGAACAATGTAACGCGAACTTTGGGGCCTTCACATGGAGATGGAATCAACCTTTGGCAATCAGAACAGAATCACATATATGCCAACCACGTGGCCGCAAATAACAGATATGGAATCCGTCTCGAAGCTCAATCAAACAGCAATCTCCTATCAGGGAACCAAGTAGAAAACTGCTCAACGGGAATTCAAGTATTCGATTCCTCAAACCACAACACAATATCTGGAAACAGTATAGCACACTGCCAGGTTGGCATCGAAATCATTCAATCTGCGAAACATAATCGCATATCAGAGAATGCCGTAATAGCCAATGGTTTTGGCATCTCGATTGAGCTCAGATCAGCCAACAACACTGTATCAGACAACAAGATAGCAGCAGCCAACCCTTGGGGTATACACATATCTGATTCGAATAACAACACCGTTTCCAGGAACAACATAATAGACAACTGGGGAGGGATCGACATCCATGCATCATCCAACCACAACTATATCTCTGAGAACAATATAACGAACAGCACCTACAGCATCTCTCTTCACAATTCAGACTATAACAACATTCATGGAAACAACATAACAGCCAGTGAGATGGCCATCTGGCTTCAAGGCCAGACAAACGAAAACACCATAATATGTAATAACATGGTCGACAATGACTGTGGCGTCCAACTAGAATATGCCCATGCTAACATGTTTTCCAACAACACCATCACCAACAACAATATTGCTGGTGTTCGTCTCATCTTTTCTTCTGCTAACATGTTTTCCAGTAACGTCATAACCAACAATGGACGTGGTCTCCATATGGTATCTTCTAGTAGTAATTCATTCATCCATAACGTCTTCGCGTTCAATAATGTTCAACTCGACACCCAAGGCTCATTCAATATCTGGGACGGTGGTTACCCCTATGGCGGCAACTATTGGAGCAACTATGAAGGTGCAGACATCTACAGTGGACTATACCAGAATGAGACCGGTAGTGACGGAATAGGGGATGCACCTTACATAATAGATGAAGACAATCGAGACAGCTTCCCCTTTATGAAGTCTGAGAGCCCACTATTTGGTGACATGAACTACGACTTCAAGATAGACATGAGAGATATAGCCGTAGCAGCTTCAGCTCTTGGTTCATATCCCGAACATTCAAGATGGAACAGTCAAGCAGATCTCAACCAAGACAGCAGATTGGACATGAAAGACTTAGTCATAATAGCGAGCAACTTTGGAAAAAGATACTAGCATACGTAGAATGTTAGCACATGCTATTCGCACATGGGATTCGATTATGGGATAGAAGGTTCTTTCATAAGCGCTATCTAATGGTGGCTTAATGAAAGATTGGAGATTGGAGCACTTGAAGAGAACAGTGTCTGTAATGCTGATTTCACTCCTTTCTCTAAGCATCCTAGTTTTGAGATTTGACTTAAATCTGGTCAGCGCCTCTGAAACAATCTACATCAGGGCTGATGGGAGTATTGATCCTCCTACAGCGAACATACAACAATAGACAATGTTACTTATGTCTTCTCAAATAATAACTATGATTACATTGTTGTTGAAAGGGATAATATTGTGATAGAGGGCGCAAACTACACGCTGATGCTTGTCCGCATAGCCCAAACTGTGACGTAACTGGTCCAGAGATAGGAGTGACAGATGGTTCATTGATATAAAGGATGTAGGATTGGTTGCCAGGCATTTTGGTTAGGTAGATCCCTAGATCTTCTTTTCTGTGCAAAATTGTCTTCATCTGTTCTTTCCCACAAATTCCTCTATGGCTTTGAAGTATCGCTCTTTTCCCACAATCATCAGATCATTGTGGCTAGCGTTTTTAATCATTAGAAAGCGTTTATGCTTTGCATGAGAGTTTTCGTATAGCTCTTCGCCTTCTTCTAATGGTACAAGTGAATCATACTCCGCGTGGATGATGAGAGTCGGCTTCAGTATGGACCGTATTTTCATCTTATTCAAGAGTTGATTATCATCATTCCAAATGGGATGGTTGGACGGAATCAAACCTTCAAAGAAGTAGAGGAAATTGTTGGCCGACCCGCTCTCAATGATCAATCCCTGAATATCTTCTTGGTGGTGAAAAGCAACATCTATTGCTGGAATACTTCCCAGTGAGCGCCCCATAACAAAAAGACTGTCCTTAAAACTGGACTCGTTTACTATCTCTTTGAATCTTTTAAAGATGCTGTGAGAGTCTTTCACCATATTAGTTATTGTCGGGCTTCCATCGCTGAAGCCATATCCTCGATAGTCTGCCACAAACAAGTTAATTCCGATATCTTTGTAGAGAGGAGCAGACCAATCATAATCGTCAACAATCTCGCCATTACCATGAAAATAAAGCATTGAAGCACAATCCGGGTCTTCTATATAGAATCGACAACCAATCCTGACTCCTTTCTCAACATCCACAAAGTAGTTCTTCTGATCAGGTTTAGAAGGCTTGACGTAGAAACTCCTTCTAGGATAGAATATGACTCCAAGAATCTCAGGACGATCTAAAAACGAGAGATCAATGTCATCGCTAGCCATTTCATCTCAATGCAAACAATGCCGAAGCAATTTTTAAGACTAGTGACAATAGCGTACACCTTAATCTTTCTTCAAGATCATGTTGTATGTCGACGCGATGTTGGGGCATTGAAAAAAAGGTCGTTTCAGCATCTGCAGACGGAACTATGTATTGTTCTTCCTCTTTTCGGTGAAAGCTTGCTACTTAGATATTCTTATAAGATTGCGCGATGGAGTAAGAGACGTAATCAAAAGCTATTATGGAGTAGTTCTAGTGCCATCTGAAGAACGAAGGGTTGTTGTCCCGGGTCCTCGCCCCGTTGCCATGAGGGAGATTCAACTTATTGACAGAGTTGAAGAGATGGAGGTTCTTAGAGCAGCCGTAGACAGTGCAATGAATGGGCAGGGCGGAGTCATCCTTCTTTATGGAGAGGCTGGAATCGGCAAAACCAGACTGGCTAGAGAGCTGGGTGCTTATGCACGTTCATGTGGCATGCAAGTCCTATGGGGAAGATGCCCAGCACTATTCAGAATAGATGGAGTCCCACCCTACGTTCTCTGGGAAGAGGTGATCCGAGACTATTTGGAAATCAGCACTCCTGAACAATTATTCAGAGTAATCGGCTCCTATCCAATCGAAGTCTCCAAACTAGTTCCTGAACTAAAGCACAAGTTAAGGACTTTTCCCCAATCCTTTCCCCTAAGCCCAGAGCACAGTCGTGACAGACTCTTTGAAGCAGTCTCCCAGTTTGTCACCAACATCTCCAGAGAAGCCCCATTGCTAGTTGTTCTTGACGATCTGCAGTGGACTGACCAATCTTCGCTCTTGTTGTTGCATTACCTGGCTCGAGGAGTTCATAAAGAGTCTCTGCTTCTACTGGGAGCCTATCGTGATACCCACGTAGATGACCAGCATCCTTTGTCCTCTGTCTTGACAGAGTTGAATAGGGAACGTCTGCTCCAACCCATTCCGCTGAAACGCATGTCTCTTAATGATGTTTCTGAAATGATCAGCCAGATATTAGGACAAGATGACGTGTCAACAGAGTTTTGCGAGCTGGTCTATGAGAAGACAAGAGGCAACCCATTCTTTGTTGAAGAAGTAATAAGGTCACTAAGAGAAGAAGAAGTCATCTACCGAGTGAAGAACAGATGGAAGATCAAACAAGTTTCAAAGATTGAATTCCCAAAAACTGTGAGAAGCGTCATAAAGACGAGGGTAGGTCGGCTAGACAATGAAGGTCAAAACGCATTGACCATAGCTTCTTTCCTCGGGAAGGATTTCACCTACGAGGCAATGCACGCAACCGTTGGCATTGAAGAGGACAAATTGGTCGAAATAATGGAGAAAATGCTCAAGACTGGACTGCTCAAAGAGAGCGTTATTCGAGGAGAAGCCGTCTATTCCTTTGCGGATGTCATAGTCAGAGATGTTGTGCGTGAAGAAGTCAGCTTCCTGAGAAGAAAGAAGCTTCACGGCGCTGTAGGGCGTGCTTTAGAGCAGATCTACGCTGAAGAAATTGACGAAAATTCCGGAGAACTGGCCTATCATTTTCTGGAAAGCGGCGACAAAACCAAAGCGCTTGGATACTTCTTGAAAGCAGGTGAAAGAGCGCAGCAGGTTTATGCCTTTGCTGAAGCTTCTTCGTTCTTCCAACGCGCTCTTGAGCTTCTTGAAGAGAAGAAGGAAAACCTGAAAGAGAAGGTCCGTATAGTTGAGAAGCTTGCCGACCTGAAAGGGTGGGTTGGGGAATTCGAGGTCAGCAAGGAATATGCGAACAAAGCGTTAGCATTGTGGAATCAGATAGGAGACAAGAAAAGCATTGCTAGGGTTCATGCCAAAATAGCGTCGGCAATCTGGCAATACATTGGCGATAGAGACAAGGCTTCTGAACATCATCGTATGGCCTTGGAAATCCTTGAGAAGGAACCTGAAAGCGTAGAATTGGCAAGTCTGTATGAAGACATTTCGCATATGCTTTGGCGAACAGGCAAATCTGTCGAAGAATCTTTGTCTTGGGCTCGGAAAGCCTTCAAACTGGCAGAGAGATTAGGGGATCCTGAAGTTCTTACCGGCTGCCATAACGATCTGGGAACATTGTCTATGAAGCTTGGGGAATTCGAAAAGGCGTTAAGCCACTATGAGCAAGGACTGAAAATAGCTCTTGAGAACAACGTTGTAGGGTATGCTGTGGCTCTGTATAACAACCTTTCCGAACTATACTTTTATGGAGCAGAATTTCAAAAGGCCTACGAGACTGTTCAGAAGGGATCAGAATTTGTCAGAGAAATTGGCTCTTTGTACGGCTTAACCTGGCTTAATGTACTGTTAGGCTGGGCATATTTCTCAATGGGAGAGCTGCAGAGGGCCGCTTCTATTTTCGAGAATGTTTTGGTGCTAGCTAAGAAGATCAAATATCCTCCAAATATCTCAGGCGCACTGAACGGTTTAGGACGGTGCTATCAATTCTTTGGAGAATGGGAGAAGAGTCAGCAATGTTTGACTGAAGCGCGTGACATTGCAGAACGAGTTGGAGAATACCAGTTCTCTGGACTTGCCATCCTATGGTTGGGAGAGTTGTTCATGGAAACAGAAGATTATTTGGAGGCTGAGAAATGTTTTCAAAAAAGTAAAAGCGTCTTTGAAAACGCTCAAGAACCAACTACTCTGCTCATTCATGTATTTCCAGCACTTTCTAGACTATATCTGAAAAAAGGTGAACTTGACAAAGCCAAAGAAACGATTGATAAGCTTTACGAACAAGCGACACGTACAAGAAACAGATTGGCTATCCCTTGTGCTGAAATGTTGAAAGCGATGTTTTTCAGAGAACAGAAGAACTGGAAACGTTCTCTGCAACATTTCGAAAAGAGTCTTCAAGAATTGAGATCTTTGAACGCACAAAAATGGTATGTGCATCAATTCGCTGAGCTATTGAATGAATACGCTCTAATGCATGCGAGTAGAAACGAAGAAAGCGACAAGGAAAAGGCTCTTTCACTTCTAAACCAGGCTTTGGAAATATATCGCGAGATAGGAGCTAAAAGGAAGATGGAAAAAGTGAGGTCAAGAGTAGCTTACCTAGAAACCGGACAGGAAATACTTGAGAGCGAATCTGCAGGGGGCGAGGTTGAAGAACTCGTTCTTCCTGACTACATTACTACTGGATACGGAGATCTCGATAACTTGTTGTTCGGCGGCATACCTCGAAACTACGCCGTCATATTGACATCGCCTTCCTGCGACGAGAAGAACCTGTTGATCAAGAGTTTTCTTGAAACAGGGGTAAGAGGGAGTCAAGTCACTTTTTACGTAACGATAGACCCTGGTGATGTTGCATCGCTTGCAGAGGATTTTCAGTCAAACTTCTACCTTTTCGTCTGTAATCCTCAGGCAGACGTAATAGTCAAGGGCTTGCCTAATGTGTTCAAGATGAAAGGCGTAGATAACTTGACCAACATTAATATGGCTCTGACTTCAACGATCCGTAAACTAGATACGTCGCAGAATGGTCCAAGAAGAATCTGTATTGAGATAATCCCAGATGTTCTTCTTCAACATCAAGCGATGCAGACAAGGAGGTGGCTGGCCGCCCTCATTCCTGAATTAAGATCAAACGGGTTCACAACCCTTACAGTTATGGATCCTGAGATGCACCAACCGCAAGAAGTTCGCGCGATTCTGGACCTTTTTGAAGGGGAAATCAACATTTACGAGAAGGAAACTGAAGAAGGCTTGAAATTCCTGAAGGTCAAGAAGATGTACAATAAAGAGTACGGCGACGAGGAACTACTCCTGAAAAAAGAAGACCTGCGAAAATAAGACTGCGTCGAAGCACAATCAAGATGCTTCTGTGCCTAGGTTTTCACATATTCTTTTCAGCTTTAAAGACTTGATCTGAATCGTGTCTGTTCAAGACACCTCTAGCCTCCTTCCATTGAACACATGTGTTCGCTATCAGGTTGCCAGTCTCGCTCTTTCTGAATAACTTCTCTACTCATTTCTCTGGAACTGTCATAACATTTCCTTCTTCAAGACTTGTATCAAAACTCTATGAACCTCCTTTGGATAAAAGAAAACTGAGAGAGCATCCCGTTGGTATTTCAGCGTACTCTGCCACGCAGACGTGCGAGGCATGTCCCAATTGGCTAATCCTCTTCTGGAATATGGGATTCTTCAAGATTTGATGAAAACCGTTAAATGATCAGGTAGTGCAATCATGTAGTCTGCAACTTTGAAGTGAAATATACATGGGGATGGCAACTCTTTTTGAGAATGTGGCCTGCAACCTCTTGAGATTAGCTGTTGTCTATCTGCCACACGATGTTAAGAACGCTCTTCGAGAGGCCTACAGGACAGAGGAGAATGAAGCAGGTAAAACACAGTTGAAAGCGATTCTCGACAACATCGAACTTGCTGAAGAGAGTGGCGCTCCACTATGTCAAGATACAGGAACAATAACCTTCTATCTGAAAGCTGGCGCCCAAGCAGAAGACTTGGACAAGATCAAGGATGCCCTGACGAAAGCAACGCGAAGAGCCACGGTCGAAGTTCCTCTTCGTCCAAACGCGGTCGACCCTATTACCCAGAAGAACAGCGGTGACAACACGGGTCGTTTCATACCATACATTAACTGGGAGATAATTCCAGGAGACTCTCTTGAAATCACAGCGTTGCCGAAGGGGGGAGGCTCCGAAAATGTCTGTACACTAGGCATGCTCGTTCCCGGTGAAGGAATAACTGGGTTGAAGAAGTTCGTAGTGGACTCTGTGATCAAATCAGGTTCCAAGCCTTGTCCACCAAACATTCTAGGAGTTGGATTTGGCGGAGGAGCAGACATCGCGATAAAACTTGCGAAGACAGCCTTGATCAGACCGATTGACCAACCAAATCCAGATCCGCAACTGTCAAAACTGGAAAAGGAGATACTTGAGGCTGTCAACATGACTGGCATAGGACCCATGGGACTCGGCGGTAAAACTACAGTGCTAGGCGTAAATGTTGAGTATGCTCACAGACATCCGGCATCATACCCAGCGGCAGTCGCATTTCAGTGTTGGGCCGCCAGAAGAGCAACGGCACGCATACACGCGAATGGAAAGGTTGAGTATCTGACACACAAAACAGAGCAAGGTGACCAAACTTGACTGTCTACAAACTTAAGACGCCAATATCAGAAGCAGACATCCGTAAGCTAAGAGTAAACGATGTACTCTACATAACCGGAACCATCGTAACAGCTAGAGATCAAGCTCACACACGGGCATTGGACCACTTCAAACAGAATAGACCCTTACCTATAGCCTTGGAAGGACTTGCTGTATTCCACTGCGGCCCAATAGTCCGAAAGGAAGATGACAAATGGGTCATCGTCGCAGCAGGTCCCACAACCAGCACACGCATGGAAAAATTCGAAGACGAATTCATCGAAGACTTCAAAGTAAGAGTCATCATTGGAAAAGGCGGCATGGGTAAGAAGACCGCTGAAGCCATGAAAGAACATGGGGCAGTCTACGGCGCCTTCACAGGTGGAGCTGCAATCCTGGCTGCAAGAGCCATAAGGAATGTGAGAGATGTGCACTGGTACGACTTGGGAATGCCAGAAGCGATGTGGGTACTGGAAGTGGTAGATTTCGGACCACTGGCGATCGCAATAGACTCTTACGGAAACAACTTGTTCGAGGATGTAAGAATGGATGTTGAAGCGAACAGAAACAAGATCTACAAAAAACTCGGCATAGGATGACACAAAAGCCAAACTGATTCCCTAATATTCCGTACTCTGGGTTGCTGAACAAGCAGCAACTTAACTCATATTTTTCTCTCTAAAAGAACCTCAAGATTTATACATGCAATCCAATAGAAACTCATCCTCAAAAGGAGAAAAAAGTTTGACAACTGCAGAGAAAAGAAAGCTGACAGTGGAAGAGCTGTTGGCGAAAGCCAAAAAACCAGCAAAAGTCGCTCCGTTTCTACACAGATTCTATGAAGGAAAAGTTCAGGTCATGCCAAAATGCGCTGTAACAAGCCCCAAAGACTTCGCAATTTGGTACACTCCTGGAGTGGCAGCTCCATGCAGGGAGATTCATGCAGATCCAGAAAAGTCCTTTGAACTGACGAATCGCTGGAACTACGTAGCAGTAATTACAGACGGGACTCGCGTCTTAGGTCTAGGAGACATAGGTCCAGAAGCAGCCATGCCAGTTATGGAGGGAAAAGCCCTGCTATTCAAATACCTCGGTGGAGTCGACGCCTTCCCTATCTGCCTAAGGACAAAAGATCCGGAAGAGATAATCCACACCTGTGAACTGCTTGAACCAAGCTTCGGAGGCGTAAACCTAGAAGACATTTCAAAACCGAAATGCTTCCATGTGCTAGAGAAGACAAGAGAACGCCTACAGATTCCAGTCTGGCACGACGACCAACAAGGAACAGCCACAGTGATACTGGCTGGTTTAATGAACGCTTTCAAACTGGCGAGCAAAGACCCGAAGGAGAGCCTGATCACGCTAATAGGAGTAGGATCAGCCAACGTACGTACAGCCTACGTTCTAGAAAGATGGGGAGTAAAACCTGGCAACATGATACTCGTAGACTCAAAAGGCATACTCCACCCAAGCCGGGAGGACATAAGGAAAGAAGAGAACCCATGGAAACATGATCTAGCTCAGAGAACAAACGCTGAAGAACGAACTGGCCCTATAGAGAAATCCTTCAAAGATGTAGACGCAGTCGTGGCAGCATCAAAACCAGGACCCGGCACAATAAAGCAGAAATGGATAACAGAAATGGCTGACAAGTCCATAGTGTTTGCCTGTGCAAATCCAGTTCCAGAGATCTGGCCATGGGAAGCAAAGGAAGCGGGAGCCTACATCGTAGCCACCGGAAGAAGCGACTTCCCCAACCAAGTCAACAACAGCCTCGGATTCCCAGCAATATTCAGAGGAGTTCTGGACGTTAAAGCAAGAACAGTAACTGATGACATGTGCATCGCAGCAGCCAAAGAACTGGCCAAATACGCAGAAGAACGAGGAATGCGTGAAGAAGACATCCTTCCCAGAATGGAAGAATGGGAAGTCTACCCAAGAGAAGCAGTAGCCTGCGCAATGAAATCCATAGAAGAAGGCGTGGCGAGAATAAAGCCAAGCAGGCAGGAACTCTACGAAAGAGCTGAAGCGATAATACGAAACGCCATGGAATCCCTGAAACAGCTCATGAAGGAAGGATTGGTGAAGAAGCCGCCACCTGAAGAAGAACTGCTAAAGAAGTAGACATGTGAGTCACAAAGGGGCAAGAACCTGATCCAAGGTTCTCGATAGCAAGAAAAAAGGATCACCGCAGGCAAGAATGCCTGCGATACTTTAGATTTCTTTATACACCGCCCGGGCCTCTCTCACGAGTTGGCAGAGCTAAATCATCTCTTGCCTTGCATCCTGCGGTGTCGTGTCGACATTTTTTTATCCTTCTCAAACAGTGTAACTGTCAGGGCTGCAAACATTGATCGAAAACAAGAAGCTAGAAGAAGTTCGTCGACAGAGGAAGCAATGGGAAGAGGAAGTTGTGGGCAAGAGCCTGAAAAGGCTTCCTGAGCGTGGTGAGTTCTTCACAAGTTCCAACGTCCAAGTAAACCGTGTCTATACACCACTCGATATTGCGGGTCTGAACTACGTGCGGGATTTGAATTTTCCAGGCGAGTTCCCATTCACTCGAGGGGTCTATCCAACCATGTACAGGGCAAGGTTCTGGACGATGAGACAGTACGCAGGTTTTGGAACCGCAGAACAGACAAACCAGCGCTTCAAGTATCTTCTGGAACAAGGTCAGAAAGGCCTCAGCGTAGCGTTTGACTTCCCAACACAAGTGGGATATGACTGTGATCATCCAATGGCCCAAGGCGAGGTCGGCAAGGCAGGGGTAAGCGTTAGCACGCTACGTGACATGGAAACAGTCTTTCACGGAATCTCTCTTGACAAGATCACCACATCTATGACCATCAATGCACCCGCAACAATTCTGCTTGCCATGTATATCGCAGTTGGACAGAAACAAGGGCTTGAACAGTTCAAGCTAGGAGGAACAGTCCAAAACGATGTTCTGAAAGAGTATGTTGCGAGAGGCATGTACATCTTCCCGCCCAGACCCTCAATGCGAATGGTGACTGACATATTCGAGTACTGTTCTCAACATACGCCTCGTTGGAACACAATAAGCGTAAGTGGCTACCATATCCGAGAGGCCGGCGCCACCGCAGTACAAGAGGTCGCCTTCACCTTCGCGAACGCGATTGCCTATGTACAAGCAGCCATCGACAGAGGTTTGGATCTGGACACATTTGCTGGCAGGCTCTCCTTTTTCTTCGCATCCCAGAACAACTTCCTCGAAGAAGTTGCCAAGTTCAGAGCTGCGAGGAGGCTGTGGGCAAGGATCATGAGAGAACGTTTCGGAGCTGAGAACCCTAATTCCTGGAGACTCCGCTTTCATACACAGACTTCAGGGGTCTCACTTACCGCTCAACAACCGTACAACAATATTGTGAGAGTAACTCTCCAAGCTTTGTATGCAGTCTTGGGAGGAACACAGTCCTTACACACAAACTCATTCGACGAAGCCTACGCCCTGCCAAGCGAACAAGCAGCAACAATTGCGCTGAGAACTCAGCAGATAATCGCCTACGAGACCGGAGTCGGCGACACTGCAGACCCTCTCGCAGGCTCCTACTGCCTAGAAGGCTTGACAAATCAGATCGAGGAAGACGCAGCCAAATACATCGAACAGATTGACACTATGGGTGGGGCAGTTGCTTCAATCGAAAAGGGATTCATGCAGCGGGAGATCGTAGAAAGCGCCTACCGCTTCCAGAAAGAGGTTGAAGCCAAAAAGAAAGTCATCGTCGGTGTGAACGAATTTCTAAGCGAAGAGAAGTTCCCGATGAAGCTTCTACGAATCAAGCCAGAAATCGAAAAGAAACTCATCAGGCGTCTAGAAGAGACGAAACAACAGAGAAACCAATTAGAAGTGGAGAAGACCCTAAATGAACTGTGTAAAGCTGCTGAACATGAAGACAAGAATCTCATGCCTTTCATACTGAGAGCCGTAAAAGAATATGCAACCCTCGGAGAGATCTGCAGTGCTCTGCGTGACGTGTTTGGAGAGTACAGTCCTCCATCTATCTTTTAGCCAATCGAGATGAGAGCTTCACCCTCGCTCACTGCCGAACCCTCTGAGACGTATACATCTTTGACAGTCCCAGACTTACCTGCTGCGATCTCATTCTCCATTTTCATGGCCTCAAGAATACATAGAATCTGGCCTGTCTTGACTTGATCTCCTTTCTTAACCTTGACTGATAGTATCTTTCCTGTCATAGGGGCCACTACGGTTCCTTCTACGCGCTGTCGGGATCTCGTTATTATCCCTGATGGCGCTACTCCGGTTGGTTCAGGAGTCCTGAATGTTCGTCTTCTTTCCGGAGTCTTCACTTGAGCATTGAACGTTGTTCCTTCCGCCTTAACCAGGAAAGGCTTCTCCCGATCGATTTCAGGAAGTTCTATCCTATATTTTCTGCTCTCTATCTCGATGGAAAATTGCTTCTCCAGGTTGGATGTGCCTGGTCGTAAATCTACATTTAGGATCCTGTCATTCAATTTGACAGTGAAGGATCGTTCATCATTCGAGGTCACCTCGACCTTTCGCGGTTTGCCATCGATGAAGATCTCGTAGATTGGCATCTTACACACCATGTTCAGCCAAAACTTGTCGACTGGCCAGCACCCACGGTGAGATTGTTCTTTTCTCCTTGATCGGTATTACTGCCTTTACTTCTTGTCTGCTCTTCAAGTAAGTAGCTACTGCAACTGAGACTGCAGCCACTTCCTCAAGTTCACTGATCCTTTCAGGTGAAATCCCAGTCTTGCCTTCCTTCTGTTTGGCCTCTCTGTTCTTGAAGAAGTCGAGGGCTGTTTTGGGAAACAAGGCGTATGTTATCTTGTCCTCTTCACTCTCAATGTATGGTCTCACGTCATCTGGGATATTATCGAGAGCAGGCTGTAAAAGGTCAGCTGGACGACATGTTATGGGTTCTTCGTCACCTATGATCTTCCTCTTCAGCTCCTCTTTGATAGGGGCCGGAGGTTTGCCGTAGAACCCTTTCACGTAATCCTTTACTTCGTTTGGAATCATGCTGTAACGCTTGCCGGATAGTACGTTGAATACAGCTTGTATGCCGACAAGCTGGCTTGTAGGTGTCACTAGTGGAGGGTATCCCAGATCTTTCCGAACCTTTGGGACTTCGTCTAAGACCTCTTTCAATCTGTCAAGAGCATTCTGCTCTCTCAGCTGTTCAAGAAGATTGGAGAACATACCGCCTGGAATCTGGTGAATTATGATGGAGGGGTCAACGCGTTCAGATTTTGGATTGATCAGCTTTAACGGGTCGAAGAATTTCTCTCTAAGCTCCTGAAAGTACTCTGCAATCTCGTTCAAGACGTTGATGTCAAATCCCGGGTCGTAAGGAGTCCCCTTCAAACCTGCTACAACAGACTCAACAGGTGGTTGAGAAGTGCCCAGGGCAAAAGGTGAGAAAGCCGTGTCAACGATATCTACTCCAGCCTCGCAGGCGCGTAGATACGTCATCATAGCCATACCGCTCGTGTTGTGACAATGAAGATGAACTGGAAGCCCGACTTCCTCTTTCAACGCAGTTATGAGTTCGTAAGCAACCTGCGGTGAGAGCATCCCTGCCATATCTTTGATGCATATGGAATCACAGTTCAGAGCAGCCAGTTTCTTAGCGATATCTACGTAGTGCTCGACTGTGTGGACTGGGCTGATGGTATAGCATATGCTTCCTTGGGCGTGGGCGTCAACACTCTTAATGGTTTTTGCTGCGACCTCCATATTCCTTACATCGTTCAGAGCATCAAAGATCCGGAATACGTCGATCCCGTTTTCAGCTGCTTTTTCCACAAACTTGATGACAACGTCATCAGGATAGTTTCTGTAGCCGACCACGTTTTGTCCACGTAGCAACATTTGAAGTGGGGTCTTCTTTATATGGAGTTTTAGCTTGCGGATTCGTTTCCATGGATCCTCATTTAGATATCGTATGCAAACGTCGAAGGTGGCTCCTCCCCAGATCTCAAAGGAGAAGAAGCCCACTTGATCCATCTTCTCAGCAATAGGAATCATGGATTCTGTGCGCATTCTAGTTGCCATCAAGGATTGATGTGCATCACGAAAAGTTGTGTCAGTGATTCTGAGAGGTTTCGCTGGCAAGCTGGGTCACTTTTCTTTATCGAGTTGAGGTGTGAACTAGAAGACCCACTCATTTATAATGGTATGTTCGCATGTTTCTTAGGAGGCCTTGCCTCTCGCTTTGTGATTAGCATCTCAAGTGCACTGATCAATTTTGGTCTTGTTTCCACAGGTTCAATGACTTCATCTATGTAGCCTTTCTGTGCTGCCACATAGGGGTTTGCAAACTTTTGACGGTAGTCGTTTACAAGTTCAATCCGTTTATTCTCTGGGTCTTCAGCCTCGCCAATCTCTTTTCTGAATATTATGTTTATGGCTCCATGCGGCCCCATCACAGCAATTTCGGCTGTAGGCCATGCGTAGTTTATGTCTCCACCAGAATGTTTGCTCCCCATGACGTCATAGGCTCCTCCATACGCCTTCCGAACGATCAGTGTGATCTTTGGTACTGTTGCTTCACAATAGGCATACAGCAGCTTGGAACCATGTCTGATGATGCCGCTGTGTTCCTGTTCGATTCCTGGGAGGAAACCTGGCACATCAACGAATGTTATAATAGGTATGTTAAAGCCGTCGCAGAATCTCACGAATCTTCCTCCTTTCACTGAAGAGTTGATGTCTAAAGCCCCTGCGTAAAAGGAAGGTTGGTTTGCCACAACACCGACAGTTCTTCCGTTCAGACGGGCAAAACCGATCACGAGATTTGGAGCCCAAAGAGGCTGGACCTCGAAGAATTCATTACCGTCTACAACGCAATGGATTATCTCTTTGACATCATATGGTTTGTCAGGATCGTCTGGGATTATATCCACCAACTCTTCATCAATTCTGTTCGGGTCATCACCAGTCTCCACAATTGGAGGATCCTCCAAGTAGTTGGAAGGCAGATAGCGGAAGAGTTTCTGGATGATCTGGATGCAATGTTCTTCATTCTCCGCCATGAAATGTGCGACGCCGCTTGTTTGGCTGTGAATCAAGGCTCCCCCAAGATCTTCAAACGTTGCTTCTTGCCCTAGCACGGTCTTTATGACTTGGGGTCCAGTGATGAACATATGGCTTGTCTTGTCTACCATAACTATAAAATCTGTTAGCGCCGGCGAATATACTGCCCCACCAGCGCATGGTCCCATAATTGCAGAGATCTGAGGAATCACACCGGAAGCCATTACGTTTCGGAAGAATATGTCCCCATAACCAGCCAGGCTGGCTACCCCTTCCTGGATCCTGGCCCCCCCAGAGTCGTTCAACCCAATAACAGGCGCGCCTGCTTTAAGCGCTAGATCCATCAGTTTACAGACTTTCTTGGCGAACATCTCGCCTAATGATCCACCGAAAACGGTGAAGTCCTGTGAGAAAACATAGACCAGTCTTCCGTCAATTGTACCGTAGCCGGTAACAACTCCGTCGCCAGGGATCTTCCGCTCAGCCATGCCAAACTCTGTACACTGGTGAACCATGAATTTGTCGATCTCCATGAAGCTTCCTGAATCCAGTAGGAGTTCAATTCTCTCTCTGGATGTCAACTTGCCTTTCTTGTGTTGGGCTTCGATTCTACTTTTCCCGCCCCCCAGATTGGCTTCTTCTCTTAGCTCTCTCAATCTCTTGATCTTGTCCTCAACCGTTCGCTTTTTCATTGCCGTCATCCTGCATCCGAATGTTTTTGGAGTATATCTTTTTACCAGTATTTAGGACATATGGAGGAATCTGCGAAGACCCAATCCTTACCCAATAAGATTCAGCTGAATCCCTTTCATTCTGCTCGGACCGTAACATCCCCAACTATAACTCGTCTCACATCTCCTTCCTCAAGTTTGAGAAGTAGAGCGCCTTCGTGGTCAACATCCAAAGCCAAGCCACTCAACCTCTCCGCGAGATCTGTGACTTCCACCTGATGACCGAGAAAACTCGCATATCTCTTCCATTCTTTCAGAATAGGTTCAAAACCTTTCTCAGTGAGAACCCTGTAAAGGTCCTCTAGGACTTCAAGTAAACTCTTGAACACCTCTTCAAGCTGAACCTTTCGACAAAGCTCTTTCTCAATTGAAGTGGCATTTTCTCTCAGAGGTTTGGGAAACGCGTGTTCAACATCAAGATTCACGTTCAGCCCAACTCCGACGATTGCGAAGTTGACAGTCTCGTTGGTAGAGTTAACCTCCGATAACACTCCACAAATCTTCAGTTTGTTCACAAGGACGTCGTTCGGCCACTTGGTCTCCGCGTTCAAACTGAACAGCTCTCGCAAAATCTTTGCAACTGCTAGTCCAGCCACAAAGTTCAGCTTGATTGTGTCTGACGGATGGAGCTTAGGTCTGAGAATCAGAGAAAACCACAATCCGCCTCTCGGGGAGACCCATCTCCTGCCAAATCTGCCCCGCCCTTCTGTCTGGGTCTCTGCAATCACTACAGTTCCATCTTGAGCCCCATCGATGGCTAGTTTCTTGGCCCACTTGTTCGTTGAGTCAACCTCACGGGAGAATAAGATGCTTCTTCCCAGTCGTCTAGTGCGCAAACCCTCTTGAAGCTTGTTTACACTCATCTTCTGTGGCATACCTGTCAGCCATCATGGCTTCTCACATAATTCAAAGAGAACTCTTCTTGTGCTCTTGGGATGGATGAAGGCAACCTTCAATCCTTCAGCTCCTATTCTTGACTTCTCATCAACAAGCTTGAGACCCTTTCTCTTAAGATCCTGGAGAACAGCATCGATGTTGTCGACTTTCAGCGAGATGTGGTGAATTCCTTCACCTCGCTTTTCAATGAATTTGGCGACTGGACTCTCGTCTTCTGTTGGCTCCATAATTTCTATTCTGGTTTCTCCTCCGGTTGAGAAGAAGGCAGTTCTGACTTTATCTTCTTCTGCTATCTTGACCCCTTCAAGCTTCAAACCTAGGAGATCACGGTAAAGGCTAATGGCTTCATCTAACTTGCTCACAGCAACTCCAATATGGTCTATTCCAACAAACAATACCCTTTCAGCCCCATAGAGACGATGTTAATTCGCTTGTCGGGAAGATTAATAAAAATTTCTGCAGAGAGATCAAACAGGAATTCGTCTCTTCGTCAGAACAACCCACGATCAAGAGACGATCGCCAAGACATCACCTTTTCCTACAATGGCTCCCTGAGTGATCCTGATGTCTCTGACTACTCCTGTTCTTGGAGCCACGATTTCATTCTCCATCTTCATGGCTTCTAGGATGCAGATGCACTCTCCCTTTCTGACCCTTTGTCCTACGCTGCACTTCAATAAGGCGATTCTTCCGGCGATAGGGGCCACAACTGAGTTCTTTTCAACTGTCATGTTGATGGTTGGCTTTCTTATCTTGGGAGCTGCGAATTTCTTCTCTATTGCTGGTGCTTTAGGAGTCTCGCGTTCATGTTGGACTTCGAAGAGCTTCCCGGCGAATTTCACTTGAAGGATGTTTCTGCGAGTTCTCTCTATATGAGGTCTGAAGGGTCTGCCATCTATTTCGATTATAGCCGTGTTCTCCAGGTTTGGACTCTGGACTCTTACGTTAACTGTCTTGTCGTTGACCTCAACCAGGAAGCTGTTTCCATTTCTTTCGAGAATCTTGACTTTATGAAGTCTCTTGTTCACGAAGACTTCTCGGGTCTTCAAAGGGTTCTCCTCAGTCTCTTCACTCTACCGGCAAGTTTCCACAAAGAAACTGCTCTGGATTCCTTCTTCGGAATAACCGCTCGAGCGTCTCTCCTTTCAATGTGATTTGCCAGAACGGCGATTATTGCAGCTGCTTCTTCTTCTGTCAATGGTTGCTCTGGTTGAAGTTCTGCGATTCTTTCATCAATGAAGCCTGTGTGAACAACTCCTTTGATGAATTGCTCATCTTCCATGATTTTGGTGAGAAAGGGAATGTTGGTCTTCACTCCTGTTACAACAGCCTCCTTAAGAGCATTTCTCATCCTTTCTATGGACTCCTGCCTATCCAGCCCCCAGGCAGCAAGCTTCATGATCAAAGGATCATAGAACATGGAGATCGAGTAGCCGGCATACAGGTGGGTGTCAACTCTGATGCCTGGACCTCCAGGTTGGCGGAAATCTCTGATTGTTCCGGGGCATGGCACAAAATCTTTGGCAGGGTCTTCTGCATTGATCCTACAGTTTATTGCATGCCCTCTTGGGATGATATCCTTCTGTTTTGACTCGATCTTATCACCGGCTGCGATTTCGATTTGGGTTTTAACGATATCAATGCCTGTGACCATCTCGGTTATCAGATGTTCAACTTGAAGCCTTGTGTTCATCTCTAAGAAACTGTAATTTCTGGCCTGGTCGATTAGAAACTCGACAGTTCCAGCGCTTCTGAATTTCGCGGTTCGTGCAACTTTCATCGCGGCTTCTCCCATCTCATCTCTGAGTTCTTCTGTCATAACTGGCGACGGAGTCTCCTCAATTAGCTTCTGGTATCTCCTCTGCAGTGAGCATTCCCGTTCTCCTAGATGAATGGTTCTTCCGCCCTCATCGGCCAATATCTGAAACTCTATATGTCTCACTTTCGGGAGCAGTTTCTCGATGTAGATATTCTGGCCTCCGAATGAGGCTTCAGCTTCCAAGATCGCCAGTTCCAGTATTTGCTGCATCTTGCGTTTGTCTCTGACCATTCGCATACCCTTGCCGCCGCCCCCATAGACAGCCTTCACAAGAACAGGATAGCCAACCTTTTCGGCCACATCGAGAGCTTCATCTTCGTTCTGTGCTGGCTCCATGCTTCCTGGAATTACTGGAACTCCAGCTTCTAGAGCCGTCTTGCGCGCTTCGACCTTGTTACCCATCCGCCGTAAAACCTCGCTTGACGGACCAATGAATACTATGTTGTTCTCTTCACAGGTCCTAGCAAAGGCAGGTATCTGCGAAAGGAAGCCGTAACCTGGATGTATCGCTTCACATTTTGTCTTCTTGGCTACCTTGATGATCTTGTTGATGTTTAGGTAGCTGTGAATGGGCTCTTCTGATCCTATAAGGTAGCATTCGTCAGCGTATTGAACATGAAGAGATTCGGCGTCTGCTTCAGAGTAGACAGCGATCGTTTTGACTCCGAGTTCTCTACAGGCTCTGATCACTCTGATAGCGACTTCTCCTCGATTTGCAACCAAGACTTTCGTAAACATGTTTTTGCCCCTTTTTTTCTGGACGGCGACAAAGGCAGGCGATCTCGAATCAATAAAGTTTCACTGAAATAAATATACTCTTAGGTCTAAAGCAGTCGGAAAGTTTTAAACGTATGGCTGTGAACGTAAGTAACTCTCGCTATACATCCATGAATAGGCGACTTGAATGGAGAAATTGGCTCATGATTTGGTTATCGTAGGATCAGGCCTGGCAGGCTTGAGGGCTGCAATCTCTGCTGCTGGGATCACCAGCAAAATCGATGTAGCTGTCATTTCGAAACTATATCCTGTCCGATCACACTCTGTCTGCGCCCAAGGTGGAACTGCAGCTGTTATGAGAGAGGGTGACTCTTGTGACCTTCACGCTTGGGACACAGTCAAAGGCTCAGATTTCCTTGCGGATCAAGACGTCGTGGAATTCTTTGTGAAGCAAGCTCCTAAGGAGATCATAGCTACTGAACATTGGGGCTGCCCGTGGAGCAGGACTGAAAAAGGAAGAATTAACCAACGTCCTTTCGGCGGCCATAGTTTTCCGAGGGCATGTTTCGCAGCTGACATGACAGGCTTCCATGAGATGCACGCACTGTATGGAAAGGCCAAAACATATGATAACATAACATTCTATGATGAATGGTTCGTCACTTCTCTAGTCACCGAAGACACGGCAGCAGTAGGCTTGACAGCCCTAGAACTTAAGACTGGTGAAATGCACGCCTTCCGCACGAAAGCCATAATAATGGCTACTGGAGGCTACGCACGAATATATGAGTTTACAACATTCTCTCATACATCGACAGGGGACGGAATGGCAATTGCTTACAGGGCTGGTGTACCTTTGAAGGACATGGAATTCATTCAGTTTCATCCTACTGGTATGATTCCTCCTGGGATACTCATAACTGGAGGAGCTCGAGGCGAAGGAGGATATCTAGTCAATGCTGAAGGTGAACGCTTCATGAAACGCTACGCTCCTGAAAAGATGGAGCTGGCTCCTCGCGATATAGTCTCCAGAGCAGAAACAACAGAAATGCAAGAGGGACGAGGGTTGGAAGGACCTTACGGACCATATATCGCACTTGACCTCAGACACCTAGGTGAGGAGAAGATAAACGAGAGGCTTCCCCTGATACGGGACGTCGCCATAAAACTTGGCGGCGTAGATCCCGTTGAGGAATCCATACCGATAAAACCTGCAGCTCACTACTCAATGGGAGGGATACACGCTAACATAAAGACTGAAACAACAATCTCAGGACTTTACGCAGCAGGTGAATGCTCATGCCTTAATGTACACGGGGCAAACAGGCTTGGAACAAACTCAACAACAGATTGTCTAGTTTTCGGAGCAGTTGCTGGTGAAGAAGCAATTAAAAATATAATGTCGGGCAGTTTCCGAGAACTCTCGAATGAAAGAATCTTTGCAGAAGAAAAAAGGGTTTTTGACGAAGTATTAAGCGGCGAAGGCGACGAAAGAGTCCCAGACATCAGAGATGAGATGAGGCGCATCATGAGTGAGAAGGTCTGGATATTCAGAAGAGGCGACGAGCTTGAGAGTGCCTTGAAGGGTATAAGAAGACTTAAGGAGAGATTTAGGGGAGCGAGAGTTGAGGACAAGATCAAAGAATTCAATACCGGTCTCGTAGCAGCTCTCCAACTAGACTTCACTCTGGACTTGGCTGAAATCACAGTTGCTAGCGCCCTTGCCAGAACGGAGTTCAGGGGAGCCCATTCAAGAGTTGACTATGCAAGGCGCGACGACGAAAATTGGTTGAAGCACACTCTGGCCTACCATACGCTAGAAGGACCCAAGCTGGAGTACATTCCAGTTATGATAACTAGGTGGCCTCCGACGGCAAGAGCCTATTAGGAGGAATTTGATGTGAACTCAGAAGTGAAGGAAACCGTCGAATTCAAGATACATCGCTACGACCCTGGAAAGAAGAGACGCTATATATCTACATACAAGGTGCCTGTTCGCAAAGGAATGACTGTACTTGAAGCTCTAACATACATCAAAGACAATGTCGACGAGACCCTTACATTCAGACACTCCTGCAGAATGGGAATATGCGGAAGCTGCGGCATCATGGTAAATGGACGGCCCATGCTTGCCTGCTATACACAAATACTCCATCTAGACTCGGACTCCCTGACCATTGAACCTCTCCAGAACATGCCTGTTATAAAGGACCTAGTCGTGGACATCCAGCCGTTCCTTGGCACATACGACAGAATAAAAACAATCCTAGTGAAACCGGAAGAAAGACTTGCGAAGCCTCATGAATTTATCCAGATACCTAAGGAGCTCAAGAAATACTGGGACTTGACATTATGCATAAAATGCTCCATCTGTTATTCTGCATGCCCAGCTGCCATAGATGAAAAGTTTCTTGGGCCTTCTACCTACGCCACTAATTACAGATTCATCTCAGATTCCAGAGACGAAGGGTCGGAAGAGCGACTGAAAGCTATGGCCGACAATGTGTGGTTATGCACTTCCTGCAACTCTTGCTCCTTATTCTGCCCAAAAGAAGTTGACAGTTCAACCTCGATAGTTGACGAACGTAGCCTAATAGTAGAAACCGGAGCCATTTCGAGAAACATAATGGACGTGCTGACAAGTTCCTTCAAATATCACAATCCAATGGGGATGAATCAAAACAAGAGAATGGAATGGGCTGAAGACCTTGACGTGAAAACATTTCCGGCAGTTACGAAAGCTGACGTTCTATATTTCGTATGTTGCCAAACAGCATTTGATCCTAGAAACCAGGAGATTGCCAGATCCTTGGCAACATTGCTCAACGATATGGGAGTTGACTATGCCTCGTTTGGCGCGGAAGAATGGTGTTGCGGAGACCACCAGCTAAGACTTGGAGAGAAAGGATTATTCGAAATCCTTGCCCAACACAACTTGTCCATGTTTGAGAAATTTGATGCAGAGAGAATCGTAACTTTATCCCCTCATTGCTACAACACCTTCAAGAATGACAAGCCATACAGTGAAGCTGGGCTTCAAGTACAACACTACACGCAGTTCATTGCTGATGCCATGAACAATAGCAAGCTCAGACTTTCCAAACCCGTTGGAAAGATAGTTGCCTACCATGATCCATGCTTCCTAGGAAAACGTAATGATGTGTTTGACGCTCCAAGAGAGATCCTACAGTCAATAAAGGATTTAGAGCTGGTTGAGATGAAGAGAACGCGAGAAAACAGCTTCTGCTGCGGCGGAGGAGCCGGGAGAGTCTGGACAGAAGAGGCAACACCTGAGAAGAGGCCTTGTGTAGATCGTGTCAGAGAAGCATTGGATCTCAATGTCGATGTCATAGCTACAGCTTGTCCGTTCTGTGTGACAACGCTGGAGGATGCTACGAAAGTGCTGGATGTTGAAGACAAGATTATTGTGAGGGACATTCTAGAACTCATAAAGGAAGCAATGTAAATCGTCTACAGATCTTCTGCAAATAGGCATGCCTGATCATCTGGAAGAGAGCAATGGCGCATCCATCCTTCTAGACTGGCGGTGGAGGTCTACTCCCCAGTTCTACTTCACGATCTAGAGTCAGAGTTCCTCGTCTAATCGTCAAAATCACCGTATCCCCAGGCAAAGTGTGCTCCTCAAGATAACTCGCCATGTCGTCTCCATTCTTGATTCGCGTCCCGTTGATTCCAATAAGTATATCGTCTTTCTTCAAGTCAGCATCATGAGAAGGTCCATCAGACCTAACCTCAACAATTCTCCAACCATAAGTAATGTCCACGCCCATTTCCTGAGCCATGAAATAATCCATGTCTCCTCCCATCAGTCCCAAGTAGGAATGTCCATCATAAGACCCAGATTCTACCAGAGACGCTATCTCTCTTCGTATAGTGTTTGATGGAACTGCAAATCCTAAGCCTTGCGAGTCACTGACTATAGCTGTCGTTATTCCTACAACTGTGCCGTTATAGTTCAGAAGTGGACCACCAGAATTCCCTGGATTTATCGGCGCACTCGTTTGTATGATATTAGCTATTCCAAATCCTCCAGTATATTCATCCTCTGTAATAGTTCTGCCAAGCGCACTTACAACTCCCGTAGTCATAGAGCCTACCAAACCGTAGGGATTTCCAATAGCTATTACAGGATCCCCGACTCTCAAAGTCGTGGAATTCACGATTTCCAGAGGTTGAAATTCATGTGCAGGAGCGTCAACGATGAGAATAGCCAAGTCGGCATATGGATCTGTTCCATTTATTGTTGCGGCATATCCGTTTCCATTTGCGAAAGTAACGCTTATGGTGTTTGTGCCATGAACAACGTGATAGTTTGTTATTGCGACAATTATTCCTGAGAAGTTATAGATGAAGCCTGAACCTTGGACTGAACCGCCATCAGTCTTTCCAATGATCAAGACTACGGAATCTCTCACTCCTTCGTACAACTCTGAAAGGGCAGTGCTATTCTGGTAGACCGTGATGTTTTGGTTGATAACACTCGGGCGGACTCCCCTTAGCTCTGAAACTTGATTCTTAAGCCTGGTGACATCATTCTTTAGGCGGTCGACTTCGTTATATGTTATGTAGAAGCTAACTATTGCTCCGGCTGCTAATCCAGTAACGAATATCAGCATCAGAAATACTGTAGATGATCTTGGATGTGACTGTTCGAATTCGCCCATTTCCTTCACCTTTCAAACCAGAATCGAACACCTTGTCAGATAAAAGTTCCGCAAGTCTATGGCTAGTATTATCTATGTAGGGCAGACTTCACTTATTTGGCGCAGGTTAGTTCAGAGTTTGTGGCAATTCTCTGATGACCATTTTCTTCCATTTGTCTGATGAAAGCCCAATCCGAACCAATAATCTCCTTTTGAAGAGATATCCTTNNACATATCATAGTCTGACAATTCGGTGAAAGTGTCACTTCGATCAGATCATTATGCAGATGATGTAGAGTGAACTGCGTCGTGGTCGAGCTGCTGTTGAAGATATATATCAAGCGAGAGAAACGTTATTACGCTTGTTTTGCCAAATTTTTCTTCGAAAGTAGCTAGCGATGAGAAAAGTAGTTGGGTTTGTTGTAATCCTGATATTAGTCCTTATGACATTTCCTGTCTGGGACATCCAACGAGCGGAAGGAGAAACGATCACAGTTCCAGATGATTATCCAACAATAGCAGGTGCTGTCGACGCAGCTTCAGACGGAGACACGGTCTATGTACGTTCAGGCACATATAATGACGCTCTTATTATCACGAAGCCAATTTCTCTGATTGGCCAGAACAAGATGACGACAAAGCTAGTCTGGGAAAGATCGGGAGGGTTGAGCATCTGGGCAAACAACGTTGTCGTTGAAGGTTTCACCTTTGAAGCTCGCAGAAATTATAGTCTTCCTCCTTTGCAGGGTATTCCCGGTACGGAGCTTGTTGGCATTTTTGCTGATAACACTATTTTCAAGAACAATATTGTTCGTGGGATAGCTGATTATGTCTGGGAGGGGGGTCTGGGTATGGTAGGTTGGTGGTTGTGGGGGCTGAAGATATCATGCCAGTCTGCACCTTATTGCAGTAACAACTTGGTTGAAAACAACCAGTTCTTGGACTTAGCACAGGCTGCTGTACATCTAGACTATTCGAGTACCGATAATGTGGTCAGAAGAAATCTCATCGACAATACGTGGTACGGCGTGAAGATTGGAGGTGAACAGTCGGGTTTCTTCGAAAATATGAGCTGGCCCAGGAGCAATACTGTTGAAGACAACACTATCACACGCACTATGCCAATACAATATGACGAGAACGATCCAGGATGGCCAATGCCGCCTGGACCTCCAGCAGGTCTAACATTGTGGTGGAACGCCAGAGACAATTTAGTTTTTGACAATTCTGTTTCTGAATGCATATGTGGCATCTCGGTCGCTCTTCACTCTGACGGGAATCTGCTCTATAACAACGTGATAGAATCAAACGGACGCAGAGGATTAATTGATGAGACGGTTGATGAAGGGTATGATGTCTGGGTAGGAGCAGATAGCATAGGTAATGTTCTCTATCACAACTTCTTCGGCAATCATAGCATGATCTACAGTAAAGGAGGCAACGTATGGGACAATGGTTATCCTTCAGGTGGCAACTACTACTGGAAAGATTATGAGGGTGTTGACGTCAAGAAAGGTCCTGATCAAGATCAACCTGGAAGTGACGGCATAGGCGACGCAGCTGTTGCCATCTTTGATTCCAGTGATCAAGACTGTTATCCGCTTATGTATCCTTATGGAAGCCCCGCGCCAACGATGTATACTCTGTCAATCTCCTCCGCTGCCAATGGCTCAACGAACCCTGCCCCAGGAAACTACTCGTATCTAGAAGGGCAAGATGTTCCTGTGCAGGCTCTCCCTGATACAGGATACGTTCCTGATCACTGGGTGCTTGATAGCGTTGATGTTGGCGGGGGCAGTCAGATATTCGTATCAATGGAACAGGATCATATATTGCATCCAGTTTTTTCGTGGATAGGTATACAGGAATTGAATATTACTACAACGGCTGGAGGAACAACGAATCCTGCTCCGGGAGTTCATATCTACACGAGCGGGGCTGTGGTTGCTGTCACTGCCCTGTCGGATATAGGATACGTCTTTGATCATTGGGAACTTGACAGCGTCAACTCTGGGACAGCAGGCTCCGTTAATGTAACAATGGACATAAATCATACGTTACACGCCGTGTTCATCCCAACCTATTCGTTGACCATTACTGCTACGGCTGGAGGAACAACAGATCCGACCCCTGGAACTTACACCTATGTTATCGGCACCCTGATCAACATAACAGCCATTCCCGACGCCGGCCAGGATTACTACTTCGATCATTGGGAACTAGACGGAGCCAACAGCACAAGTAACCCAGTGAATATGACTATGGACACGGATCATACACTGCACGCTGTTTTCACTCTAAGAAGTTACACACTAATCACAGCAGTATCTTCAGGGGGAACCCTTAATCCCCCACCGGGCACACGCGTTTACTGGTCAGGAACAAGAGTAAACATTACGGCTATACCGGATCCTGGATATTACCTTGACCATTGGGAACTTGACGGCACTGTAATAGGATATGTTTCAACCAATCCCGCCGTTGTAGACATGACAACAAACCACACATTGCACGTAACATTCGCCCAGCTAAGTTCAGGTCACGACGTTACCGTGAAATA
>JABAOH010000434.1_pt2 | contig 30870 bp, 34 predicted proteins | sample 7062181 | NCBI WGS metagenome assembly JABAOH01 (sample SAMN14538630, study PRJNA623070) | marine sediment metagenome | biome: marine biome [ENVO:00000428]; feature: marine pelagic biome [ENVO:01000023]; material: deep marine sediment [ENVO:00002113]; isolation source: pool of 5 deep marine...
CGAAAGGGTAGGGAGATCCTCCTCGTTGGAGCCGCTTTCGCAGGTGCAGTCTTCCTCGCCTATTTCCTGGTGGGCGTCGGAGTGCTGGGGTTCGTGCACTCTCTGGCAGTTGTCGAGGCGCTCTCGCGCTTGATCTACCTGGCAACCGGGATCTTCTGCCTGGTGCTGGCAGGGTTCGCCCTTTACGACCTGTACAGGATCAGGCAAGGGCGACTCGAGGACACGGCATTGAGATTGCCGGACATGCTGCGTAAACGAGTGCGGAGGGCGATAAGAGAGGGAGCCAGCGTGCGGAACTATGTCTGGGCGGCTTTCCTGACAGGTGTCGTCGTATCGCTGCTCGAGCTGGCGTGTACGGGACAGGTATATCTGCCCACCATCATCTTCGTCACCGGGGTGCCGGAACTACGCATCAACGCCATGTCATACCTGGTGCTGTACAACCTGATGTTCATCGTGCCCCTGGTGATCATCTTCGTGCTGGTGTACTACGGCACTACTTCGCTGCAGTTGGCGACGTTCCTGCGACGCAATGCTGCGTTGGTCAAGCTGCTAACAGCCGTCTTCTTCGCCACTTTGGGTGCTTGGTTGCTTCTGACCATGATCTGATCAGCGTCGGGTCAGTGCTCTGCGCCCTGCATGTTCTCCATCGCCAGGATGGCCGCGCCCAGAGCGCCCACGATTTGGGGTTCTCGTGGCACCACAAGAGGCTCTCCGATCTCTTCCTCGATAGCTTTGACGACACCCATGTTCTTGGCCACGCCGCCAGCCATGGCTACTGGGGGCGACAGGCCCACCCTCTTCACCATGCTCACTATTCGCTTGGCGATGGCGGCGTGCAGTCCAGCCACGATGTCTTCCCGATTGACGCCCTCCGCCACCAGGGTCACGACCTCTGATTCAGCGAAGACGGTGCAGGTGCTGGAGACCTGATGTAGCTCTGTGGCACGCAGCGAGATATCGCCCAAGTCGCCAATCTCCAACTCGAGCGCCTTGGCCATGACCTCCAAGAAGCGCCCTGTCCCGGCTGCGCACTTGTCGTTCATCAAGAAGTCCACCACGCGCCCCTCTTTGTCCACGGAGATGGCCTTGCTATCCTGGCCGCCAATGTCGATGATGGTTCTCACCTCTGGATGCAGGTGATTGATTCCCCTGGCGTAACAGCTGATCTCTGTTACCTGGCTGTCCGCATAATCGATGGCTATTCTGCCGTAGCCGGTGGCCACAATGGCTCCTATGTCCTCTTGGGAGATGTTCGTTCCTTTGAGCGCCTGCTCCATGGCCCGATACGCGGCCCTGCGACTGTTGAAGCCGGTGGGCACGATAGAGTAGGATACGATCTCCTTGCCGTCCCAGATTAGTGCTTCTCCGGAGGCCGCCCCGACGTCAACTCCAGCGCTATACATCACCTGAACCTCCAGTTGCCCTTTCCTAGCGTCCAAGTCCCCGCTAAAGCATCTCCAGAAAGCCTTGGATACGAGTACGAAGGGGGCCTAGCTGTAGGTTGGTCTCATCGATGCAGTCACCATCTATCTGCAAGAAGGGGATGCCTCTGCTTCTCAGCACGTCCCGCATGACTCGCAGTGCTCCCGTGGATTGACGGCAGCCCCAATGGTGGAATTGTACCACGCCTTGGACCCCGAACTCGTCGACACACTTCAGGGTCGTCCGGAGCCTGCGCTCGAGGGGTCCGTTGTAGTAGACGGTGAGCATCTTCTCCGCAATGGCCCGCAGCGGTTGCGTGTCATCGAGCGGCTCCCACCACACATTGCTCGCTTCTTCGAAGGCGATGACCGCTCCCAGTTCATCCTCAAACCACGACATCAGCTCGGTAGCGAAGTATGGCTTCAAATGCATCCAATAGAGCCGGTATTCCTGATTCGCCTGCTCGCTGCTCCCTTGGGACACGAGATCCTGAGTGTAGTCCCGCAGCGCGCGGTAGAATTCCACAGCCTCGCGCGTCCCGAAGGCGGTGACGATGAGCGCTAGCTGGTTAAGTTGTGAAGAGCCCCGCAAGGGAGCCGGCTCAGCCCTCCTGAGCTTCCTGACTTGCTGGTAGTACTCTCGGGCCTGGTTGGACAGATGAATGGCCTCCCTGAGCCGTTCGATGTCGAAGTCTCGGCCAGTAATCGCGGAAAGCTGGTCTACGAGGTCCTTGAGTTGCTTCTCAACGTAATCGATGCTCTCTCGGTCATAGCTGGCAGGTACATCAATGAGGAAGAACTCCTTGTTTGCCTCGAAGGCGGAGCTCGCCAGCATCTGACCGGCGATGTCACAGACGTTGGACGTGCTGACGTAGGCATCCGCCCTGGGAAAGACGCCTTGCAGAGCCAGGCCCGCGGCGTTGCGGTGAAACGTGCAAATGTCCATCGGGTAGTGGGCATCGCTCGCTTGAGCAAGGCACGACGGGCCGAGGCCCACATTTGCCCCCATGCCGGAGACAATCTCTGGATAGAAGGGGATCACTCCGAGGCTCCAGACCAACTCGGGTGGGAACAAGGCGTTGAACCACACCACCGGTGCGTCCTGGTCGATGTAGGTTCGCTGGGCAAGCTTCAGCGCGAACTCGCCACCGATCCGGATATGCTCCTTTAGGGAGTTGAATCCCCAGTAGCCTTTGAGAAGGTTGAGACCCATCCTCGAACGGAGGACCCTTCTCAGCATCGCGGCTGTCAGCTGTCTTTCGTCTCGGCGCTCGGCACGGATTCTGGTCTCCGTCACTGCAACAACTCCAGGAAGGCCTCCAGACGAGTGCGGTGCTGGCCGCTCAGGATGGCTTCGCCCTCGTCTTCGAGGAGCAGTACCGGTATACCCCTATCCTGCATGGCTTTGCGTAGAACCGGATACTCTGACATGAACAGGTCACAGAACTTGTAGTATGAGCAGATCACTCCTTGCACCCCGTGAGAGGCGATCAGCTGGGAGAGGTGCTCGAGACGCCTTGGGAAGTCACGCATTCGTGGGCATGGTGGTTTCCCGAGGTATGCCACGGCTATGTTTGTCAGTATCCCGTCCAGGTCTTTAGACACCGGAATCTGTCCTGTCACGACCCTGCCGATGGAGCAACTGTCGTCGGCAACCACCCGAGCCCCGTGATCCTCGATTGCCTCCACCAAGTCTGGGCGTACGAGAAGGCTGCCGACTACCAGAATGGAGGAGTTGTGATGAGCAGGAGGCTCTTGCCGCACGATTTCGTCCAGTCTCTCCCTGAGTTGAGCGTTGACCAGAAGAGGATCTTCGGTCATGGCAGCGCTGCAATGGCGGTAGTACTCCACCGAGGCAATCCGTCCTTCGATCCATGCTGCATCCAGTTCTTGCAGCAGCGATCTTTGCTCGTTATAGCACTCGATAGCTGTCCCGAGCCGCTGCGCCGTCAGGCGCAGGTGACAGCGCTGCTCAAGTTTCTCAGCGAGCTGGCGCAGTGCGTGGCAGAAGTACTCCTGCCCTGTGGGCGTGTTGGTCCGTGGGAGATCCAGTAGGTGCAAGGCGTCGATGTCGACGTAGTGGCGCCACACATCGTGGAGCCGTCGCAGAGCATCGCAAGAATCGGCGTGTACCACCGCTTCCAAGTCAGATTCGTTCTCCAGGAAGCTGGCAAGGGTCGTCTTGACCAGTGAGCAGAAATTGCGAGGCAGAAACGCTTCAGCAGCGGAGGCCTTTGCCGCAGTGGGTAGTACGCGCACAGGTACTCTGTCGAAAGCGTAGATGATCTCCTTGGGCACGTAGGAACAGAAATACCCCACCTTGGCCCTATGGGCATCTTGCGTCACCGCCAACTCCTACCTCGATGGTTTGGGAGATTATATCATTGCGCTGGCGGGGTGACAAAGCCCTAGCGTTCCGGGCGCTCGAGCGGTCGGTGTCGATCGGGGGGCTCACGAGCCAGGATGCGAAACTGGAGTTCCGGCCCTTCGCCTCGCGCTCATCGTTGGCTCCCATGCAAGCAGCCACCTCCCATTTGGAGAGGTGTGACTTGGTCCAGACAATCCCGAGGCAGAACTGCATCGCGAACCATGCCGCGGGAACTTGACTTCTTGCACGCTGTGGTGATACACTGGACGCAGCCAAGGCGTGGAGCCGCGCAGCAATGAGGTGAGTGCAGAAGACGGTTGATGAAGGGAGGACCATTCGATGACAGAACGGCACGGGCGGAGAATTCTCGCTTCTGTGGCGACGGCGTTGGTGCTTGTGACCCTGCTTTCTCTCAGTTCCAGCGCCTGGGCAACTCCTGCCCAGACACAGCTTGGACAGAAGAGCATACCCCCAGTCAAGACAGCCAGCAAGGCATTGGTGAATGCCGGCGACGAGTTGGTGTTCCGGATCACCTTCACTGCGGGGCCAGGCACATGGCACAGTGTTGTGGTCACCGACGATATCGATCCTCATCTCCGCATCGATTGGGTTACTACAACTCAGGGAACCGGGAGTTGGGCCGGGCAACTGGTCACGGTAGACGTGGGCAACGTCACTGCCGGAACAACGGTGACTATCAGAATCCACTGCACAGTGCTGGACACTGTATACGAGGTGGCGGAGATCTACAACTGTGCCCTGGTCGAGGTTGAAGACCCGGGTCTCAACTACCGGACTTGCGCCGAGATTGACATAGGCAGAGAGTTCATTCCCGAGCTCCCCAGCCTGTTGCTTCTTGGGAGTGGTCTGGCCGGATGTGCCGGGTATGCGGGGCTGCGGTGGCGCTCACGTAGAGGGTAGCCCACCGCTTCAGCTAGTCGGTCGAAATACGCTTGACTCAAAAGTGGGGGGCCGCAGGGCGTTTGCCGTGTCCTTCACTAATGGTTGTCTCTTTCTTCACGACACGTTTCCCTGCGGCGCCCGCGCACGCATGCCATCCTCATAACTCAGCCCTCTGACCACCACCAGTCACACAGATTTCCTGCGCGACGTTACAGCGGCTGCGAATCTGATGTGCTTCGCGAGTGATGAGTCACTATCACCGAGAGCAGGCCAGGGTAGGCAGGACTCCCTCTTGCCCGCGACCCGACAGGGGTTGGACGTTGACAGTTCTGGAGAGGAGGTATGATGTCTGTCGCAGACAGCACAGCTAGCATCACGTATTTCAGCAGCCCGGGGAAAGAGAACACCGAACGGACCCTGCGGATCGCCAGTGAGCGCGCAAGGGAGCTCGGTATCCGCCAGGTAGTTGTTGCCAGCACAGGAGGTGAGACTGGTCGAAGAGCCGCCGAGGTCTTCAAGGGCTATCATCTGGTGGTGGTCACACATTCCGCGGGTTTCGCCGAGCCAAACGCTCAGCAGCTCACGGAGGAAAACAAGCGAGCGATCTTGAAGGAGGGTGCGCATTTGCTCACCTGCCAACACGCTTTCGGAGGCGTGAACCGAGCGATTCGCCGCAAGCTGAACACGTACCAAGTGGACGAGATCATAGCCTATACACTGCGCATTCTTGGAGAAGGTATGAAGGTGGCTTGTGAGATAACCATCATGGCCGCCGACGCGGGATTGGTTCGTACCGACGAGCCGGCGCTTGCCATAGCAGGCACCGGTCGCGGTGCAGACACAGCTGCGATCTTGCGACCGGCCAACGCCCAGGACTTCTTCGATCTGCGTATCAATGAAATCCTCTGCAAGCCGGTCTTCTGAGAATGCACGCTGGGTTGATATCATACGAGCACCTCAGCCTCAGAACTGGCTAGGTTGCAGGAACAGCGAGAAAATGGTATACTATCATGTAAGCCTTCTTGCCTGGTTGTTCCAGAGGGTCAGTGTGATGCGTGTGGTTGCACTTGCGGGTCATCTGCGAGGAATCTGCACTGCTGGCAAGAGCGTTGAGATGAGAGGAGGTGATGTAGGCAGCATTTGACGGGTCGCTATCCCAATCGAGTGGCCAAGGGCGCAGTTGGCCATAGTCTCCCGGCGGAGGCGCGGCCGTTGGGATTGTCGAAGGTACGATGAGGGAGGAGAAATGAGAAACCGAATCCTTATAGGATCCTTTCTGGCTTTGTTGGTCTTGGTGGTAGGCTTCCTCGTCCTTCCCTCGATCGCTGGTCCGACGGACAATCTCGTCGCCAATGGTGATTTCGAGGGAGGATTCGACCTGGATGGCGTTGCGTACGGCTGGCACGAGTTCGACAACGGCGGCGCCATGAAGGTGAGCTTCCATGACGACACTTGGCCACCTGTTGTGCACGACGGTGCGCATTCCCAGTTGATAGAGATCAACACCGAGTGCTTTGGGGCCTCCGACCCGGATCGAGTGGCCGGCATCTATCAAAAGATATCGGTCAAGGCCGGTACCACCTACGAACTCTGCCTGCACGGCATGTTGCGGTCGCTGCGGGGAGATCCGGACCCTCGGAGCTGGGGCTACACCGCCAACGTGGGTATTGACCAGGACGGAGGCATGGACTGGTCAGCGCTGGCGGCAGAAGACTGGATCGACATCCCCTGGGACACCGTCTACGAGCGCACGGCTCCGGGCGAGGAGATGGACTCCTACTGCATGAACGTCAAGGCCGAGTCAGACAGCCTGACTCTCTTCATCAGGCTCTGGAAGAAGTGGCCGACGGCGGGCAGGGAGGTCCTCCTCAACGTTGATGGGGTCACCTTCAAGGGATAGAGGTCCCTAGCTAGCGGGCATTGCCAGCAGGCGCACAGCTGTTCGCGATCGCAGAGATCTCGGTTGGGTCTCTGCGATTGTGTTTTCTGAGGCACACGAATATAATATGGCCGCTGCACCGGTCGGGCGGCGTCCTGCAAACGGGCAGATGACTGGTCGGGATATAAGGATTCTGGCACTGCTGAGCCTCTTGATCATCCTCGTCTATGCGGGTCTTGGCTTACTCTTCGTGGACTTGGTGCTCCTCTCCCCCGATGTTTCGAGCGCTGAGATCGTCTATCCGCCGCACGGATTTCTCACCGTGGAGGGCGAGGGTATTACCGTACAGGCTTCTGCGGCAGGGCGGAACCTGGTCAGGTCTGAGTTGTGGGTCGATGAGGCTCTGGTCGAAACGCTCACCAGCGATAGTGCCGCAGGCCTGGCGGCCTGGTCCGTTGCCCATTCCTGGTCGCCGCAAGGGTCGGGTCGGCATCAGCTTGTTGTGAAGGTGTACAGTCGCGAAGGAGGGATGCTCAACTCGCCCGTGACAGTCGTCGATGTGATTCCCATGGGCCGCATTGCCTTTGCCAGTGATCGTGATGGGAACTATGAGATCTACACTATGCGTACCGACGGCCGTGAAGTGGTGCGTCTCACGGACGGTCCTGAACAGGATCGCGAGCCGTCGTGCGGCAGCGCTGGTGTGATGCTCTTCTCCTCTACCGCTATCGGAGGCGGCGCGGACATCTGGCTCCTGGAGCCCGAGAGTACGGAGGCGACGAACCTGACCAGAGCGCTGGGCGGCGACTACTCTCCTCGTTGGGCTCCAGATGGAGAGACCATCGGCTTCGTCTCAGATCGTCATAGACCCGCTCAACTGTATCTTATGACCTCCGACGGCAGGGGACAGACGCAGTTGACGAGGCAGGAATCCTCGGTTGAGCAACCCAGCTGGGCTCCCGATGGCTCGGCTTTGGCCTTTGCCTCAAAGCGAGACGGCAACTGGGATATCTTCAACATCTCGGTAGAAGACGGAAACACGGTGCGCCTTACCGAAGATCCCGCCCGGGACTGGTATCCTGCCTGGTCGCCCAGGAACGACCAGATTGCCTTCACCTCCGACCGCGGTGGCAGGCAGCAAATCTATGTCATGGAGGCGGATGGGACAGAGCCGAGGAGATTGACGGCTTTCCCGGTTGGCGCGGAGCAGCCGCAGTGGTCGGCTGACGGAGAGTGGATAGTCTTCGTTGCCTACACTGGTCGCGGTGACGGCCTCAAGACCCGGGAGGTATACATCATGGATTCGGATGGTCGCGACCCGACGCGTCTCACCGACAACGTGTTCGACGACACGGAGCCTGTCTGGTGCCAACAGAATGAATGACGCGGACACCACTCTGGCAGATCTGAAGGATCTGGTGAGGGACTTCAGGGACCGGCGCGATTGGGAGCAATTCCACACTCCCAAGAACTTGAGCATGTCTATTGCCATTGAGGCCGCAGAGCTCATGGAGGAGTTCCAGTGGCTCACGCCAGAGGAGTCCCAGCGACTGCGAGAGGATGAGGAGAAATTGGCGGGGCTGGGCGAAGAGTTGGCGGACGTCCTTATCTATGCCCTCAGTCTCGCCAATTCGTTGGATATTGACATAGCTACAGTCGTCAGTGACAAGCTGGCCAAGAATGCCGAGAAGTACAAGGAGGATGAGTACAGGGGCAGGTTCTAGCCCACCTCCGTAGGGGGAGGGGGGACGAGAGTGAGGATTGGCACTACTTTGATCGCGTTTGTTGGTTGGAGCCTTGATGTGAGGCGGCCGGAAGTCGGGAGACGCCGTCACCTCGATGCAGTGCGCACTCTGGTAGAGGCGTATGCGATACAGGCTGTGGAGCTGAACGGGGACTTCTCGCTACTCTACCCACAAGTTTTCACCGCTGAGTATTACGCACAGGTGGCAGCTTTGCAGCACGAGCTGGGCTTCACGTGCACTCTCCACCTACCATTCCTGTGGCAGGATGGTGCCAGCTTGGCCGAGCCTATCCGTCAGGCGACGATGCAGAGCGTCAGGCAAGTCCTGGAGTGGACTCAGGTCCTGGATGTCGAATCGTACGTCCTACACTTGTGGGGGCTGTGGACTTCAGTGCTCGCTTCGGTTCAACAGATGGCTGAGAAGGAGAAGCAACTCCTGATTGATGAGATTCTGCGTCGAGCGGCGCGCACTCTCGACGAGCTTGCTGCCTTCGTGACTCCTGCCAAGGTGTGTGTGGAGAACCTGGAGCGGTTACCCTTCGACTATGTCGTGCCTCTGATAGATGAGCACGGGATGAGTATCTGTTTAGACGTAGGTCACTTGACCGTACAGGGCGGCGATCCCTTGACCTTCCTCAGTGAGCATTGGGAGAGGATCGGAGAGATCCATCTCCACGACGCCGTTCGTGGTGGGAAAGGTGGGCCAGGCGTGCGAGATCATTTGCCACTGGGCGCCGGTTCAGTGGACTATGTGTCTCTCATGGACACCTTGATGAGGCGGCGGTACGAGAAGGTTCTCATTCTCGAGGTAAACACCGAGGCGCATCTGTCGCAGAGCTTGGAGCGGGTGCAGCCGTGGCTGTGAGTACTCCAGTCATCGATTTCCACTTCCACGTGACGACTGCCGATGAGTACACCGACTGGTTCCTCAACTGGCTTCGGGATTACGCCGGCGAGGACACTCTGGCGCACCTGAGGCACGTCCTGAGCAGTCCACAGGCGATGCTGGAATATCTTGACGAGCAGGGAATAGACTACGCGGTGGCCCTCGCCGAGACTAATCCGCTCAGCACTGGCACCAGCCCCAACGACCGGGTGGCCGAATTCTGTCAGGACAGCGAGCGATTGATCCCGTTTGCCAACGTGAATCCCTTTGTCACAACCGATTTGGTGAGCGAACTTCAGCGGTGTGTGAGCGATCTGGGTGTCCGTGGCTTGAAACTCTATCCTACCTATCAGCACTTCTATGCAAGCGACACGAGGCTGTATCCGCTGTACGCCGAAGCTGAGCGACTCGGAGTGCCGATCATGGTTCACACTGGCTCCTCGGTGTTCCGGGGTGCTCGCCTGAAGTATGGTGATCCGCTGCATCTGGACGATGTGGTCGTCGATTTCCCCGAGCTCACGATCATCATGGCCCATAGCGGACGAGGCTTTTGGTACGAGGCCGCTTTCTTCCTCGCTCAGCTTCATCCCAACATCTACATGGAAGTAACGGGCCTGCCACCACAGAAGCTCCCCAACTACTTTCCCAACCTCGAGAGAAACGCTGACAAGATAATCTTCGGGTCCGATTGGCCCGCGGTGACGGACATCAAAGGCAACATCGCTACAGTACGGAGTTTGGACATCACCGAAGAGAGCAAGGACGCCATTCTAGGAGGCAACGCCGTCCGCGTGCTAGGGTTACCACAGTGACAGATGGCGAGCAGGACGCTCTGCGAAGCCTCAGATCATTGATAGAGGTCGCTCTCGGGCAAAGAGAGGCGGACCTTTACGTTCGCAACGGCAAGGTCGTGAACGTCTACTCGGGTGAGTTGTTGGAGAAGCACGATGTCGCCATCAGTGGAAAACACATTGCCTATGTTGGTCCTCCGACAGGGAATGCTCGCCCTGGGGAGCAGGTCATCGATGCCCAGGGAGCATACCTCATCCCCGGCTTCATCGATCCCCACGCTCACGTAGATTTCTTTGCCAACCCTTTGTCTCTCACCCCCCATTTCCTGGCAGGTGGCACGACCGCCGTCATGGCGGATCCGCACGAGGCGGTAGGGGCCTTGGGACTGGCAGGGTTGGAGATGCTCATCGCAATGACGCGGGGTCTACCCGTCAAGTTCTATTTCAGCGTTCCTGTGGCCACGCCGCCGCTTCCGCAGGTGGAGGGCCAGCCCATACTCTCTCAGTCCGACGTGCAATCGTGTCTGTTGCGACCTGAGATGAGGGCGATCAGTGAGGTCACTCCTTGGGTGAGGATTATCTCATGCGACGCCGATCTGCTCACCAAGTTCGGGCTGGCTCAGCGCCACGGACAGCGGATAGAGGGGCATACCACCGGCGCCTCCTACCAGAAGCTGGATGCGTTGGCAGCAGCAGGGCTCACATCGTGCCACGAGGCCATCAATGCGCGAGAGGCTAGGGAGCGACTGCGTCTGGGCCTCTATGTGATGTTGAGGCACGGATCCATTCGGGGGGACCTTGAGTCGTTGGCAGAGTTGGTCGTCGGTGAGGCGGCGGTGGACACACGGAGAGTAATGCTCACACCCGACTGGATGGATCCTCCGGCCATACTGGAGGCGGGCTACATGGACGGCTTGGTTACCGCGGCCATTCAGCAGGGGGTGCCGCCGCTGACGGCCATCCAAATGGCTACCCTCAACCCGGCCACATACTTGGGCCTGGACACTGACTTGGGGGGCATAGCACCCGGCAGGATAGCCGATATTCTTGTAGTGGACCATTTGGACGACATGACGCCCAGAGTCGTCATCGCCGATGGTGAAATCGCAGCCCGCGAGGGCGAGCCGGTCGCAGAAATCCCATCCGTCCCTCCGGAGGCGTTGCGAATCGCCTGGCTCCCGCATCGCCAGCTGCCTCGCACCGTCGACGAGACCAGTTTCGAGGTGGCGAGCACTGTGTCGGACGGGGCGGTCACACTGCCAGTGATAACCATAGTAGACAAGACGATCACCAGGCGCCAGGATCTCACATTGCCGGTGAAGGATGGCCAAGTCCAGTTGCCACCGGATCAGGATGTGCTGAAAGCTGCTGTGCTGAACACAGAGCTGCCGGGCTTCCTGACGGCGTTCATGACTGGATTTGGTGCCAAAGTCGGAGGTCTGGCCTCCAGCTTGGCCCACGAACCCCACCGTCCCTTGGTCATCGGTTGTCAGGAGAGCGACATGGTGCTTGCGTTGCGGCGTATGCAGGAGTCGCGCGGGGGGATAGTGCTGGCGCATGATGGAGCAGTGCTGGCGGAGATACCCTTGCCCATTGGCGGCTTGATGTCGGATGCTCCGTTGGAGGATCTTGCCGATCAGATACGTAACGTGATGAGGATCTTGAGGCGCATGGGATGCTCGCTGGAGAACCCCATCTTCACCCTTGGCTTCCTCACCTTTTCCACGTTGCCTTGGGTGCGCCTGACGCCCAAGGGTCTGTGGGGCGTGAAGGAGAGCAAGATAATCTGGCCAGCCTCAGAAGGATGATCGTTCGGCTGGCCTGACGATCATGCCCCTCTCTAGGAGAGCCTTGCACTGTAGGCAGAGGGTCGCATAGGGCAAGGCCTCCAGGCGCTCAGGACTGATCTCTCTGCCGCAATTCTCGCAAGTGCCATAGGTCCCATCCTCTAACGACGCCAGGGCCTGAGAGAGGGAGTACTGCTTGTCTTCTAGATTGCGCAGGAGGGCCAGCGTCTTCTCTCGCTCATAGAGGTCGGGATCTCCGTCCTCAAGATCGGCTTCCAACTCGGATTTCAATACGGCGCTCAAACGTGAGATCTCGGCCAGGGTTTCGTCCTGTTCGGCATCGAGCTTGATCCTCACGTTGTGCCACTTGTCGTGTGTCAAGGCATCCTCCGCTTCCCAGGGTACTCGGCCACTCATTGCTCACTTCGCCCGGCCAGGACACGCCGCGGCGTGGGCAACCAGTGCCAAATCGACTCTTACTATATACTGCATTTTTCCGAGCATGTCAATGACCCTCAGCGCGTTCTTTCGCTCAGAATCTCATGCATTATCTCGAAAGCTGCCGTAATCTATCTTTTCCGTTTACCCAACGCACTGCTTTACCATTGACGTGAGCTCGGCTATACTATGATAGCGTTATGGCAGGGCGGCTGCGGGGAGGCCAAGGTGTCTGAGGAGAGAGTAGTCTCGGCCAAGGTGAGAGGAGAAGACAGAGTCCACGACTCTAGCCTGCGGCCGGGCAGCCTGGACGAGTTCATCGGGCAACAGAAGCTTAAGGAGAATCTTCGCATCCTCCTGGAGGCGGCAAAGGGCAGAGGAGAAGCGCTGGATCACGTCCTATTCCACGGGCCACCAGGCCTCGGCAAGACGACCTTGGCGCACATTCTGGCGCACGAGATGAGGGTGAAGATCACCGTCACCTCGGGGCCGGCTATCGAGCGGGCCGGAGATCTGGCAGCGATCATCACCAATCTGGGCGAGCAAGACATTCTCTTCATAGACGAGGTGCACCGGCTCAGTCGGCCCGTCGAGGAACGGCTGTATCCGGCGATGGAAGACTATGCCCTGGACATTGTCATCGGCAAGGGGCCGAGCGCCAAGACCATACATCTACCACTACCTCGCTTCACGGTCGTGGGCGCTACTACGCGCATTGCCCTGTTGACCGCGCCATTACGCGAACGCTTTGGCGTCTTGCACCGGCTCGATTTCTATGGCGAAGGGGCCATGAAACGCATTGTAGGGCGTTCTGCCGGGCTACTGGGGGTGGAAATAGACGACGGTGGAGTTGAGGAGATTGCCAAGCGTGCTCGAGGGACCCCACGCGTGGCCAACCGGTTTCTTAAGCGCGTGCGCGATTATGCTCAGGTGCGGGCTGACGGAGTCATCACCAGAGAGGTAGCCTGCCAGGCGCTGAGTATGCTCGAGGTGGATGATCTGGGCCTGGATGACATAGATCGGCGGGTTATCGAGGCCATCATCGTCAAGTTCAATGGTGGACCGGTAGGCGTTGACACCATCGCTGCCTGCATCAGCGAGGAAGCTGACACAATCATGGATGTCTACGAGCCCTATCTGCTGCAGCTGGGGTTCATAGATCGTACTCCGCGCGGTCGCGTGGCCACCAAGCTCGCCTACGGTCACTTGGGGATTCCCTACGACAAGGAGCCTCCGCAGCCGCGATTGTTGTGAACCACGCAGGAACTGGCGATGGCTAGAGCACGCGTATTGGATAGCCGCGGTAGGCAACTCTCTCCCTGTTCGGCGGCCAAGGCGCGACGTATGGTGGCCCAGGGTAAGGCAGCTTTGTTGAGCGAAAGCCCGCTGACCGTTCAACTCCCCTATGCAGTTGAGTTGCCTGACAAGCCGGAAGCAGCACAGGAGTGCAGGCGTGGAGAGGGCAAGAGTATCTTGTTGCACGCCTGCTGCGGGCCTTGCTCCACTTACGTCATCAATCGCTTGAGGGACGAGGGCTTCGAGGTTACGGGTTTCTGGTACAACCCCAACATCCATCCCTTCAGCGAGCATCAGAAGCGGCTAGGGAGCTTCCAGACGTACGCGGAATCCACAGGCCTGCCGCTTGTCCAAGAGCAAGAGTACCAGATGCCCTTGTTCTTCCGGTTGGTGGCCGGTCACGAGGCACGTGGCGAACGGTGTCGATTCTGCTATGAGATGCGCTTGAGGCGCGCTGCGATGGTGGCTGCGCAGGAGGCATTCGACGTCATTACCACCACGTTGCTCATAAGCCCGCACCAGAATCAGGATATGGTGCGGGAGATAGGCGAGCGAGTCGCCGACGAGCACGGGGTGGGGTTCTACTTTGAGAATTTCCGCCGAGGCTGGTCTGAGAGGGGACGTCTGACTCGGGAGCACGAACTGTATCGCCAGCAATACTGCGGCTGTATCTACAGCGAGTGGGAGAGATATGCGGGCGATGACATCTCCCGCTCGACCTCTGGAGCACGGAATGTCTAGCAGTGTCACGGCCGGGGCAAGGAGGGTGCTAACCCATCCCCTGACTTACCTTCTCGTCGCTTGCCTCATCCTCTTAGCACACGAGGTTTTCTACTATCGCGAGTTGGGCGCTGATGCCGTGGATGACGCTTACATCTCGTTCCGCTATGCTCAGAACCTCATAGCAGGGCAGGGTTTGGTGTTCAATCCTGGTGAGCGGGTCGAGGGATACACGAACTTCCTATGGACAATCTTGCTGGCCTTCTTCATGCGTCTGGGATTCGACCCATCTCCCGCAGCCATCGTGCTGGGCGCTCTTTTCACTTTGGCCAGCGTCGGCCTAGTCTACGTGTTCTGCAGAGTCATTTCGTTGAGGGACTCCGCCGTACCGATCATAGCCATGCTGTGTCTGGCTGCTGACGGGTCCTTTGCGTTGTGGGCGGTGAGTGGCATGGAGACTTCCATGTTCGCTTTCCTGATACTGGCCGCAATCACGCTCTATGTCTGGGAGTGGAAGAACGACAAGCCCGGCTTCCTGTCCGGCGCCGTATTGGGCTTGGCCGCCATGACCCGTCCCGAGGGTCTGCTCGTCTTGATGGTCATCGTGCTCCATCAGGCCCTCGCGCGTCTGGTGTTGCAGAGGCGGCTCGTCACTGCAGCCGATGTGGCCCGGGTTGGGACCTTCACGGCTATGTACCTACCCTTCTTCTTATGGCGTTACTACTACTACGGTTTCTTGCTGCCCAACACTTTCTATGCCAAGGTCACTGTCAGGGACAGCGGAGCTCAATACCAGCGGGGATTGCGGCACCTGGGTACGTTCGCCGGCCTCCGTATGGGCTGGCTGACGGCCCTGCTGGTCCTCATCCCCGTGGTGAAGAGGAAGCTCAGCTTCTGGCTCACATTGCTTCTCGCGCTTGTGGCGATCTACGCGGGCTACATTGTGTTCGTTGGAGGAGACTGGTCAGTCGGCCGGTTCTTTGCGCCTATACTGCCTGCGGCATACATTCTGGTGGCTTCTGGCGCCGTGGAGGCGTACGAGAGCTTGGTGAGGTACGCACGACGAGTCAGCGAGTCTGCGAGTCTTGTGGTCGCCCTGCGAGGTGCTGGGCTGGTGGTTCTGGCGCTGGCACAATTGGCTCTGTTCAACTTTTCGTCCCTGGAGGGAGAGCATGAGTTATTCGTCGTTCACTTCCAAGCGGCCAGAGCCACTCATGCGCGAGTGGCCATGGGCAAATGGCTGCGTGATAGCGTGCCCGCGGATACCTTCATAGCCGTGGACGCAGCGGGGCAGATACCCTACCACTCGGGTCTCCGAACCCTGGATATGTTTGGGGTCAACGACGTGCACACCGCGCATCTAGAGGTTGAAGACATGGGAGAGGGCGTCCCTGGTCATGAGAAGTTCGATTTCGACTACATCATGTGGCGGCGCCCGGATTTGATCATTGCTTCGGCGCCCTTCTTGGACGGCTTGGATACCTACCTGCGCATGGATGTGCCATGGATCGATGATCCTTCGCTCCGTGGCTTCCTGTTTATCTATCGGCGCAAAGGGTGGACCGGTTAGGAAACAGCGCGATGGAGACGTTGGGTAGGCTTCTGCTGATGCTGGGTGTTGTCCTGCTGATCTTGGGCTTCGTTGTGCTGGTGGTCGGCCGGGTTCCTTGGGTGGGCCGCCTACCTGGCGACATCAACCTCAGATGGGGCAACGTGTCTTGCTTCTTCCCCATCGTGACCAGCATAGTGCTCAGCATCCTGGCTACCGTCGTCTTAAACCTCATAGTGTGGGTTTTGAGGAAGTGAAGACCGCCGACTTTGAGTACGACCTGCCTCCCGATCTCATTGCGCAGACCCCCGTGTCGCCGCGCCACGCGTCCCGTTTGATGGTGCTGGATCGGCAGGATGGCAGCATCAGACATACACAGTTCCGCGAGTTGGGGCACTACTTGCGCTCCGGCGATCTCCTGGTCTGCAACGACAGTCGAGTTATCCCGGCCCGGCTGCTGGGCCGCAAGGTTCCCAGCGGCGGCAAGGTGGAGTTGCTGCTGACCGTGAAGCGAGGTGAGAACCAGTGGGAGGCGCTGACGAGGGGACGGCGAGTGCCAGTGGGTGGGCAGGTGGAGATCTCTGGCCTGGATGGCGGAGGTTCAGAGACGACCCTGCGTGCAGAGGTGCTCCAACGCACTCACGCTGGCACTCGGCTGGTTAGGTTCGACCGGGAGATTGAGCCTCTTCTCGAATGGCTGGGATGCGTGCCTCTGCCGCCTTATATCCATAGCGATCTTGAGGATCCCGAGCGTTACCAGACGATATACGCCGACAAAGACGGCTCCGTGGCCGCTCCCACAGCCGGTCTGCATTTCACTCCTGAGCTTATGTCGGACCTCCGGGACAGAGGGATGGATTTTGCGTTCATCACTCTGCACATCGGACCGGCCACATTTCGGCCAGTCCGGGTGGAAGATGTTGAGGAGCACCAGATGCACTCTGAGTACTGCCGTATCACTGAGGAGGCGGCCGGAGCACTTAATCGCGCCCGAGTTGCCGGTGGGTGCATCACGGCCTGTGGCACCACCGTCGTCCGGGCCTTGGAGACAGCTGCGGCGCGTATGTCTGAGGGCGAAGCAGAGATTCTTGCTCCATACGATGGATGGACGGAACTCTTCATCTATCCTGGCTATTCGTTCCAAGCCGTTGATGCTATGGTCACCAACTTCCATTTGCCTCGTTCAACTCTCTTGCTTCTGGTGGCAGCGTTCACTGGCAAAGAGTTGCTTGGCAAGGCGTATCGAGAGGCTATCGAGGAGAGGTACCGCTTCTATAGCTTCGGAGACGCGATGCTGATACTGTAGAAGCGGAGCTTCGTCGCTGTGCGCCTCGGGGCAATCGAGCAGCACAATCCGCCGTCGAACCCACCGAATTTTGACTTTATGGAAAGTTGTGATACAATCACTGGCAAGTGAATGCCCGTCGACCTGAGCTCAAGGGAGAGGGTACCGTGGGAAGGATAGACGATTTCCTGACATTTCTTTCCGCCGAGAAAGGGTGCTCGGAGAATACGATATCCGCCTATCGCATCGACCTGGTGCAGTTCAGAGAGTACTTGCAGAGGCGGCATGGTGCGCTCTACGAGGGTTTCTGGGGCAGAGTCGACAAGGAAGATATCCTCTCATACATCATGTATCTAAAGGGCGATCGTGAATATGCGGCCGCCACTACCGCCCGGAAGGTTGCAGCGATACGGTCGTTCTTTCATTTTCTGGCAGCCGAGGGTGTCATCAGGGACGATCCTACGGCCACTTTGGATTCCGTCAGGGTCAAGAAGCATTTGCCCAAGCCTCTGTCCGTGGAGGAGGTAGACAGGCTGTTGGCTGAGCCTGCGAAGTTATCCACGCCCAAGGGGATACGCGACCGCGCAATTCTGGAGCTGCTCTATGCCACGGGTATGAGAGTGAGCGAGCTCATCTCCCTGGGGGTCGACGACGTGAACTTGGCGTCGGCTTCCGTTCGCTGCTGGGGCAAAGGGGCCAAGGAGCGTGTGATCCCGATACATGCTCAAGCGGTTGCGTCAGTGCGTGACTACCTGGAGAGGGAACGAGCGCATTCGGTGCGAGATGCCGACGAGAAGACCTTGTTCTTGAACATGAGAGGCCAGCCCCTCACTCGCCAGGGATTGTGGCTCATCTTCAAGGAGTACGTGGAGAAGGCTGGCCTGCCTCCGGACATCACGCCTCACACTTTGCGTCATTCGTTTGCCACTCACATGTTGGATCGCAATGCCGATCTCATTAATGTACAGAAGCTGCTTGGCCATACCAGCATTTCGACCACGCAGATCTACACTCACGTCAGTAGCGAACGTCTGAGAAAGGTGTACGATGAGTCGCACCCACGGGCGACATAGAGGTATGTTACGGGGCGCGCAGAGTTCCTCTGAGGTGAGTTGAAAGGTACAAGGTGCTATGGGATACCTGGAAGGATTGCTTGGCAAGAAAGAGATGATAGTCTTCAAAGCCAGGCAGCATTGGCTGGTTGTCGTGCCCAGACTAGTGTTGTGGATTGCAGTGTCGCTGCTCATCATGCTGATTGCATCGGTTCTAGCACTGACAGTGGCTGGTGTGGCTTTGGTGCTGATCCTCGCCTTGGTCTTCCCTTTGTGGAGGATCATGGTCATCCTCTTGAACTGGTGGAATGAACAGTATGTGATCACCAATCGAAGAGTGATTCAGCTAGAGGGCATTATCAACAAGCATTCGATTGATTCCTCTTTGGAGAAGGTCAACGACGTAGTCTTGGAGCAATCAGCCCTGGGAAGGATGTTGAACTACGGGGATGTGAAAATACTCACTGCTAGTGAGATAGGAGTGAACCTCTTCCGACGGATGGATCGCCCGGTGAGATTCAAGACTGAGATGCTCAACCAGAAAGAGGCTCTGAGCGAGCTTGACGTCTTCGAGGCCAAGGCGACACGAGTTCTGTCCGAGGAAGCCCCCTCGGCGGGCGACATACCCGAGCTTATTGCGGAACTGGACGAACTCCGGAAGAAGGGGATTATCACAAACGAGGAGTTCCAGGACAAGAAGCGGGCTCTGCTGGCGAAGCTGTGATCTTGTGAGAGGTTTGGTGGTGGACGAAGGATCCTACGGTTGGCAGGAGATAGAGGAGAGCGCTTCCCATATTCGCTCACAAACAGCCTGCAGCCCGACCGTGATGATCATTACTGGCTCGGGTCTTGGAACTGTGGCGGATGATGTGGAGGCACCGCAGTCGCTAGGGTACAGGGAGATTCCGCATTTCCCGTCGACCAGTGTTGAAGGCCACACAGGCGAACTTGTGGTCGGGCAACTGGCGGGAAAGGAAGTGGCGGTGATGCGCGGACGCGTCCATTTCTATGAGGGACCATCCCTTCAGCACATCACTCTTCCTGTCCGCGTCATGCACAAGCTGGGCGCCGAGGTCATGATCGTGACCAACGCTGCTGGCGGCTTGTGCGAGGACTTGAGGGCGGGCGACTTGATGCTTATCACCGACCATATCAATCTCGTGGGCATGGCTGGGTTCAATCCGCTCCATGGTCCGAACGATCCTCGGCTTGGTCCTCGGTTTGTGGATATGTCGACCGCATATGACCTAGGGCTGCGGGATCTAGCTCTATCGGTCGCCGACGAGTTGGGGATCGAACTGCGACAGGGCACGTACGTGATGTCTGCAGGGCCCACTTTCGAGACTCCAGCAGACGTCAAGTTTCTCAGACTCATCGGGGCCGATGCTGTAGGTATGTCTACCGTTCCTGAGGTGATTGTAGCGAGGCATGAGGGCATCCGGGTATTGGGACTGTCCCACATCAGCAATGTTATACCTGGTGAAGGCGCCTCCAGCGAGGCTCCGTCAACGGGCCAGGAGGGACTACATCAGGAAGTATTGGAGGCGGGCGCGAAAGCGGTGCCCACGCTCAGCCTCTTGATCAAAGGAATCGTTAGCCGGATGTAGGTGGTGTGGCACCAGGGCCCCGAGAGGAAGAGGGGAACGAAGAATAGGTCTCCTTCGTTCCCTTTTTGACAGCGGGTGGGAATCGTGCTACAATAGCGAACTGGCGCGGACACTTCCATGACTGTACTCATTGAGCTGATCGATAGCTTCGCCATCTGGATATACATAGCATGCGCGCTGACGATCCTCGTCTACCTCAGGGCCATCTATCTGGCCAGGAAGGAGAGAGGGGCGTCGCTGTTTACCATCGAAAAGGAAGTGGCTACCAGCAAGGCCTACCGGGCTACCTTCACTATTCTTGGCCTTCTGGTGATTATCAGCCTGGTTGCCTTCGTGGATATGTTTCTGGCCCCGTCTCTCGGCATTGTGGCTAGTAGCGGCACCCCTGAAGCACCGATGATTCTCCCTACCCACCCCGTCACTCCCGTGCCACCAACTCCTACTCCTACTGCCACCGCCACCAGAGGTCCCCTAGTGCGTCCGACCCCGCCTTGGACGCCCACACCGGAGGAGACCCCCACCCCCGTGGTCACGCCCGCATCCTGTCCAGATCCGGGCTCCAGGATCACCTACCCCGGGGTCAATCAGACGGTGCACGGAATGGTGGAGATTCGAGGGAGAGCGACCACCGATTCCTTCTATTTCTACAAGGTCGAATTCTCCCTCGGCCATAACTCCAGCGAGTTTCATGTGATAGATGATATCAAATACTCACCGGTGGAGAACGGGATTCTGGTGTTGTGGAACACAGGGGAACTGTCTGGGCCCATCACGCTGAAGCTCACCGTCGTCAAGAATGACGGCAACTACCCCCCTCCTTGTGAAGTCCCCGTCACAGTTCAACGCAGCTAAGGCCACAGAAGGAGACAGCCCTTGCGGAAGTTCGTCATGGTTCTCGCGATTCCGTGCGTATGTATCTGTGTGTGTCTGGCCGTCAACCTCTTTCTGATATCGCTGCTGGCTGCCAGGGACTTCGTTCCCGCCTTGCCGACACCCGTGGAGCCAGCCCATCCCGTGCTGATCACGCCAACGGTCTTGCGTACCCCGGTCAGCGAGGAGAGCCTCTCGACGGCCGACGTGATCCGCCAGACGACAATACCGGCGCGTGATCCATATTTGCTGACCGAGCGATTGAAGCATACGGGTCCCGTGACGCGCGTGGTGAATGATTCACCTCCCCTGTATGAGATAGGGGACAGGGAGACTTTCTGGATCAACGATGAGGAGCTTTCGGATACCTATCTCACAATCGAGGCCACTCTGCGCTATGCCACTCCACACGTCTACATGTGGGTGGAAGACGGTCTGCTACTGGATCAAGAGGGCATAGAGGCCGCGGCCCACGAGTTCGAGGACCAGATCTATCCCACGAACCGAACGTATTTCGGCTCGGAGTGGAGCCCGGGCGTGGACAATGACGTGCACATTCACATCCTCAACGCAAATCTCCCCAGCGTGGGCGGCTACTACTCAAGCAATGACGAATATCCAAGCGTGGTAAATCCCTTCAGTAACGAGAAGGAGATGTTCTACATCAACGCCACCTACGTGCCACCAGGAAACGAGGTCTACGGCAGCTACCTGGCTCACGAGTTCCAGCATATGATTCATTGGCACATGGACCCTAACGAGGACACCTGGGTCAATGAGGGATGCGCACAGACAGCCGAGACACTCAACGGATACGAGCCCTGGATTGCCTCGTTCCTGAACGAACCGGACACGCAGCTCACGGCCTGGGCGGACGAGATAGAAGAGGCTGGCGCGTACTACGATGCATCGCACCTCTTCATGTACTACTTCACAGAGCGGTTCGGCGCAGATCTGGTGAAGGAGCTCACCGCTACGGAGGCGGATGGCATGGCGGGATTTGACCAAGTCCTGGCCGCCAACGGCTACGATATCACTTCTGATGACATCTTTAGAGACTGGCTGATCGCCAACTACCTCAATGACACAACCCTTGCGGATGGGCGATATGGCTACCCGGGCATGGCTGGCCTCGACACGGTGGCCACTGATCACCGGCATCGCCACTATCCCGATAGTCGTTCCAGCACCGTCCACCAGTACGCAGCTGACTACATCCAGCTCGAGGGCGGCCGCGGGGATCTGGCGATAGAGTTCGCTGGTTCGACGCAGGTCAAGGTCGTGGACAACGATCCTCACAGCGGCCAGTACCAATGGTGGTCCAACAGAGGGGACGTGAGCAACATGACGCTCACGAAGGGCTTCGACCTGGCCGAGCTTGAGGAGGCCACGTTGGAGTTCTGGACGTGGTATGACATTGAGGATGACTACGACTACGCATACGTCGAGGTGTCTACCGATGGTGGCCAGAACTGGGACATACTCCAGGGGAAGCACGCCACGGACACGAATCCCTATGGCAACAATTACGGGCACGCATATACCGGTACTAGCGGAGAAGTGGACGAGCCCAATTGGGTGAAGGAGGAGATCGATCTTGGCCGTTACGTGGGCCAGGAGGTGATGATCCGCTTCGAGTACATCACGGATGATGCCTACAACGATCCAGGCCTCTGTGTCGATGATGTCTCTATTCCGGAATTGGGATACATCGATGATGCTGAGACGGCAGGCGGCTGGGAGGCGCAGGGGTTCATTCGCTCCAACAACATACTGCCTCAGGAGTGGATCGTGCAGGTGATCGAATTCGGCCCTGAAACGGTCGTACGTGAGATGGAGTTGAGTGACACTCAAGAGGGCAGGCTCGTCATAGAGGGTCTTGGACACGAGGTGAAGGGGGCGGTACTGATCATCTCGGCTCTGGCGCCATCTACGACGGAGATGGCAGGCTATGAGTACGCAGTCTATTTGATTGAATGAGTATATCTCCCACAGTGTTCGATTCTACTGGGGTGTCGAGTGCAGTAACTCGGCACCCCATTTTCTTGTCACTTGACAACGAGTCGCATGGTTTGTACAATTGGGTTAAATGAAAATCCTTTTCAACTAGCACCAGGTTCTAATCGTGAGAGACACACAAGTAGCTCAGGCCCTGCGAGCCCGCGGATGTAAGGTGACGGCGCAACGGCTTGCCATCGCGCGCGTGCTGTGGGAGGGCACAGCGCCATTGAGCCCGGCGGAGGTGCTAGAGAGAGGGCGCGAGATCCACCCGGCATTGGGCCTGACGACTGTGTACCGCACGCTCGAATTGCTTCGTGAGCTGGGTATCGTCCGTCGTGTTCATCTGGACGAGGGGTGCCGCGCCTATGCCCAGGCGAGGGAAAGGGAAGGTCACCATTTGGTGTGTCAGGTCTGTCATCGAGTCGTTGACTTCCCGTGCACTGGTCTGGGAGAGCTGATAGAGGACACGGCGAGACAAACGGGATTCGCTGTCGAGACCCATTTGTTGGCGTTGGTGGGCCTCTGTCCAGCCTGTCAGTGAGTGCCTCCGGTCTGGGCATCTGGGATTCGGATCTGAGGAGAAACAGTGCCACAGCCAAGCCCAGAAGCCTCTGAGGGACAGTGCAGTAGCTCGTTCCCCCGGGCGACTGATGTTGCTCCGCCTTCCGAACAAGATAGCAGCTTCGGTGATGGGGCCAGGTTGAGGACGCCATGCCTGCAAGAAGATTGCCACTCATAGGGCTTGGACTGGCATTGGCCATGCTCGTGGCAGCCTGCAGCACACGGGCTCCCACCGTTACCGCTCCGCCCGGAGGATCGGTCAAGGTGATGGTGAGCATAGTACCGCAGAAGTACTTCGTGGAGCGAATAGGCGGAGACAAGGTGAACGTATCTGTGATGGTGGCGCCGGGCTTCAACCCCGCGACGTACGAGCCGAGACCAAGCCAAATCCAGGCACTTTCGGAGACGCAGATGTATGTGCGTGTTGGCGTGCCCTTCGAGGAGGCTTGGATGGGTCGGATTGAAGCTGCGAATGAGCATATGCTCATCGTGGATCAGTCCCAAGGTATAGAACGGATTGAGGGCACCGATCCGCATATCTGGCTCTCACCACGGCTGGCCAAGGTTCAGGCTCGCACGATATTCGACGGCTTGGTGGAGTTGGATCCGAACAACGAGAGCTTCTACCGGCCGAACCTGGATGCTTTTCTGGCCGATCTAGACGAATTGGACGCGAGCATTGAACAGACGCTTGCCAATCTGGAGAGCCGTAAGTTCATGGTCTTTCATCCCGCTTGGTCCTACTTCGCGCGGGATTATGACTTGGAGATGATCCCGGTGCAGATCGAGGGCAGTGATCCGAGCGCGGCCGAGATGGCTGATCTGATCAGGAGAGCTCGTGAGAACAACATCAAGGTCATCTTTGCGCAGCCTGAGTTCAGTACGGAGAGGGCGGCCACCATAGCGCAGGAGATGGGGGGCGAGGTGCTGCTTATCAGTCCTCTGGCCCCCGATTGGCTCGACAACCTTCGGCAGGTGGCCGATACCTTTGCCTTGGTTCTGGCCGACCAGAAGTAGCACGTTCATCTACCGTGTGAAATGGAGGAAAGCTCATGCAAGCGAAGCCTGAGGTCATTCGGGTGGAGAACTTGTGGGTGCATTATGATGGTACACCTGTACTGGAAGACATAGACTTGTCGGTCTACGAGAAAGACTTCATAGGCATCATCGGCCCCAATGGTGGAGGGAAGACTAGTCTGCTCAAGGTACTTCTAGGTCTGATCCCACCCACTCGCGGACACATTCGCGTCCTCGGGCGTAGTCCTGAGGAGGCCCGGCGGTTCATCGGATACGTGCCACAAGGCAGTGAGTTCGACCACGCGTTTCCGATCAGCGTGTGGGATGTGGCGATGATGGGTCGGCTGGGTCGTCGCGGATTGTTTCATCGCTATACTCAAGAGGACAGAGAAGTCGTGGCCAATGTGCTGGATCGAGTAGCCATGCTGGACTTCAGGGATCGGCAGATAGGGCAGTTGTCAGGAGGTGAGAGGCAACGCGTGTACGTGGCAAGGGCGTTGGCAAGTCAGCCGAAGATCCTGCTGTTGGACGAGCCCACCGCCAGTGTGGACACTCCCGTCGTTGGTAGCATCTACGAGCTACTCCAGGAACTGAATCAGAGTGTGACCATCATTCTGGTGTCTCACGACATCGGGGTAGTATCCTCGTATGTGAAGACAATCGCCTGTCTCAACCGCCGCCTGGTCTATCATGCGTCGAAGGAAATCACCCCCGAGATGCTGGAGGCGGCCTATCACTGTCCTGTCGACTTGATCGCCCACGGCATGGCGCACCGGGTGCTGGAACTGCATCATTTCGAGGGAGGGCAAGAATGATCGAGGTACTGCAGCTGGAGTTCATGCAGAGGGCCGTAATGGCTGGAGTGTTGGTCAGCATCGCCTGCGGGGTCATCGGCACGTATGTGGTGGTGAATCGCATCGTTTTCATCAGCGGAGGCATTGCTCACGCTGCATACGGAGGCATTGGGCTAGGGTATTACCTGGGAATCAATCCGGTCGTGGGCGCCATCACGTTCAGTCTTGGAGGCGCAGTGACCATGGGTGCAGTGCAGCGCAAGGCCCGGGAGCGCGCCGATACAATCATCGGCATGCTGTGGGCGGTCGGCATGGCCACGGGTGTCATCTTCATCGACTTGACACCGGGCTACGCCGCTGACCTGATGAGCTACCTGTTCGGTAGCATATTGACGGTTCCGAGGGCTGACTTGTTGATCATGGCTATCCTCGATGCTATGATAGTTGCGCTGGTGATGGTGTTCTACAAGGAACTTCTGGCGATTTCCTTTGACAAGACCCATGCCTCTACCGCGAACGTGCGTGTCGGTGCGATTCAGCTACTTCTTCTATGCCTGGTGGCCATGACGGTCGTGATGTTGATGCGGGTTGTGGGGTTGATCTTGGTGATCGCACTGCTGACAATGCCTGCTGCCATTAGCCAAAGGTTCACCTCAGATCTGAGGAGGATGATGGCCATCTCTGTCATGCTTGGCCTTGTGTTCACCACGGTAGGGCTCTTCCTTTCCTATCTGCTGAACCTGACCTCAGGGGCCACGATTGTGCTGACTGCGGCCTGCGCCTTCCTGGTGGTGATGATCTCCAAGTCGTTGACCCCGCGCGGGGCGCACAGCTGACCCACTGACAGGCTCAGCGTTTCCAGGGGCTCTCCGCTGGTTCCCCCACAAGGTCATACTCCAATGCGGTCCTGATCTTCACCCAACAGAATTCGCCAACCGGCAGTTCCCTCTCTATGAGGACCATGCCGTCGACCTCAGGTGCGTCTCTGTAGGAGCGGCCCACACTGATACCATCGCCTACCCCTTCGATCAACACTTCCAATTGTTGGCCAACGAAGTCCTCGTTCTTTCTCCATGAGATGCTTTGTTGCAGGGCCATGGCCAACTCGTAGCGGTCTTGCTTCACGTTGTCCGGCACCTGATCTGGCAGTCGAGCAGCGTTTGTCCCTTCCTCCTGAGAGTAGGTGAAGATGCCCACTCTGTCGAACTGCGCCTGCTTCATGAACTCCAAGAGGCCTTCAAACTCCTCTTCGGTCTCGCCCGGGTAGCCCACGATGAAGGATGTGCGTAGAGCGATGTCAGGCATTGCTTGCCGCAAGCGCGCCATGAGTGAGCGAATCTTACCCATATGGTGGGGCCGGTTCATGCGACGCAGCACGTCCGGATGAGCGTGCTGCAACGGCAGATCCAGGTAGTGACAGATCTGCGGGTTGGAGACCATGGTTTCGATGAGTCGTGGGGTGACGTGTTGGGGGTAGGTATACATAAGTCGAAGCCAGTGTAGAGTCGGCACCGTGGTCAGGATGTCGCCAATGAGCGATGGAAGGGCGTCTCTCTCTCCCCGGTCACGTCCGTAGGCGGTGATATCCTGGGCGATGAGGATGATCTCCCTAACGTCTTGTTGGACGAGTTGCCGAACCTCGGTCAATATCGCTTCCTTGGGCTTGCTCCGAAAGGTGCCTTTGATCTGCGGGATGGCACAGAAAGCACAGGGAGCGTCGCAACCCTCGGCGATTTTGACATAAGCAGTCGCCAGGCCGGGGCAGTGGCGGGGCAGGGGATGGATCACCGGATGGCTCGCGCCCGGCTGTGGCAGCTGGTGGAGCGCACCCGGTCTGTGATCTGTCAACAGGCTTTCTGCGAGCTGGGCAATCTCTGTCCATCGCTGAGTGCCGATGATTCCGTCCAGGGAAGGAACCATCTGCCTCATTTCGCCACCATATCGTTCGGCCATGCAGCCCGCAGCGACGAGGTACTGGTCAGGTCTCTTCGTTTCACCTAGTTCGCGGAGGGTGGCCACGGACTCCTCCTTGGCGCGGTCGATGAACCCGCACGTATTGACAATCAAGATACCTGCATTTTCGGGGTGGTCAGCTGACTGGTAGCCGGCCTGACGGAGGAGTTCCCTCATCCCCTCGGACTCGACCAAGTTCTTGGGGCAGCCGAGGGAAAGCAGATAGAAACGCATGCTTGGGCTCAAGGGCCGGGGCTGGGTGTCGGGACCATGGTCGCAGTGATGACTGCGGTGCCGAAAGGAGTGGGAGCTGGCGGTATCCCTGTCGAGAGAGGCTCTGGCGTGGCGTGGAGGCTCTCCCACGTCCATTCGATGTCTACCACTTCATCTTCCTCACCGAGGGGTCCTAGCTCTTGCCCGTTGATCGTTACTAGAACCCCGCCAGCGTTACCAACATGCATGGCGATGCTATCTTCGGCGAACCACGACCAATTCGTGCCTGCCTCGATCAGCCCACGGAACGCAGGCTCACGATCGACCATGACCTCGAGCCAAGTTCGAGCGACGATTTCCACGTCCGCTTGGAGGCGGCCCGACGGCATCTGAGTGGGTGTGAAGCTTGGGGATGGAGTGTTGGTTGGGGTCAGTTGCAGAACGGGTGAGGCCAGGCTGGCGCTGCGAGTTGGAGTTGGCGTGGACAGGGGTGAAGCCGGTAAACCCCGGTTGTAGGCGAGGACTCCTACGACTGCAATTGACGCAACTATAAGCGCTCCCAAGAACAAGTCTATGAAGAGCCACGATGATATGGTCATACCTTTGGGCGGTTCAAAGCCCTCAGCAACAGGGGGGGTAGGGCCGACTTGCACTTCGTCGCCGCCGTATAGGGCCATGACCTCCTTGAGATCTAGACCCAAGTACTGGGCGTAGCTGCGGAGGAGACCCTTGCGGTAAATTCCCGCTGGTACATTCTCGTAGTTCTCTTCCTCCAACGCCTCGATGAGCGGTTGCCTTATCCTGGTCTCCTGTTCCACCTCTGCGATGGACAGGCCCTTTTTCTCGCGGGCCTCGCGTAGCAATCGGCCGAGTTCTGCCAAAGTATCCTCCTGTCATGCTCTTCGCCGCAACTTCGCGGCCTGTAAGTTGGTGCGCCTTGCTTTGTTTTCAACGATGGGCGCTACATCTCCCTCCTGCCTTCCAGCGCTCGGGTCAGGGTCACCTCATCAGCATACTCCAGATCGCCTCCCATGGGCAGGCCGTGGGCAAGACGAGTCACTCGCACGCCCAAAGGAGCCAGTTGCCGGGAGACATACATAGCCGTAGACTCCCCCTCCAGGTTGGGGTTGGTTGCCAGAATGATCTCCTCAGCTGGATGACCGCGCAAGCGCTGCACAAGTTCTGCTATCTTGAGGTCTTCGGGGCCTATGCCTTCTACCGGTGAAATGGCACCGTGTAGGACGTGGTAGAGGCCATCATACTCTCGTGTCCTCTCGATCGCCAAGACGTCCAAAGGTTCTTCCACGACACAGATCACGGAACGGTCTCGTTGCGCCTCATTGCAGATGGAGCAGGGATCGGTCTCCGCAATGTTGAAGCACACCGAACAACTGACGACCTGCTCCCTGAGTTCGCCGATCGCCTCGGCCAAGGCTTGCACCTGTTCTTGCGGCGACCGTAGCAGATAGAAAGTCAATCGCGAGGCGGTCTTGGGGCCTATACCCGGCAGACGGTTCAGTTCCTCGATTAGCCGCTCGACTGATCGGGGTACTGGTCGCATACTACATCAGTCCTGGTATGCCAAGGCCACCGGTAATGCTGGCCAGGTTCTGCGCGGCTAGTTCTCCGGCTTTCTCCGAAGCCTCATTGACCGCGGCGATGATAAGGTCTTGCAGCATCTCCACATCTTCTGGGTCAACGACCTCCGGGGAGATTTCGATGGACTGCAACTTGTGATGACCAGTCATCACCACTGTGACAGCGCCGCCACCCACCGACGTGCTGACAGTTTGCTGGCCCAAAGCTTCTTGAGCCTCCAGCATCTTGGCCTGCAACTCTTGCACCTGTTTCAGAGTGGACCCCGGTTGGCCCCTGAACTGGCCTTTCTTCTTTCTCGCCACTCTACATACTCCTTCCTGTGGCTCTTCACCGACAGGTCATCAGAAGCGCGACAATGAAATGCTGGCAGTGCCTACACCATTGCAGTTTCCCGATCGTGCCCTGTCAAGAGGTAGATTCATTGGATGCGACCGATCTTGCCGCCCAGCTCGAGGCCCGCCTTTACCACGGGGTCCTCTGCCAGGGATTCTACGTCGTCCGGTCGTTGGGGTTCTTGCTGCTCCTTGTCAGAGGTCAGGATACACTTGATTCGGCAAGGTTGGCCCATGATCTTGCTGATCTCTTCTTCCACAGATTGGCGCGCTCTATTCTCCTCCAGTCTTTCCTTGTGAAACCGAGACCGAGCCCTAAGGGTGACCACATCACCGTCCACCGCCACGGCTGGACAGTCCTTGATCACAGCCTCCAGATGCATGCTGGTCGCCTTTATCGCGGCCAGGATCTGCGTCCAGTTGTTCTGGAGCCTCTCCAGAGGCGCTGCTTTCCCTTTCCCCCCAGGCGGAGCTGCGCTGTCTTTCAATTTGGAGGGCTTCGGTCGAGAATCGGCCTGAGGACGTGTCCTGCTAGGACTATGCTCAACTTGAGGTACCGTTGTCGTCCTCTCCTCAGTCTCCTCCTGTGACTGTTCGTCGGAGGCTGAGTACTGAGGCGTGGGCGCAGCTTCCCGTTCCGGAGAAAGAGTGGCTTCTACGAAAGCCAGCTCTAGAGGTAGTTGAGGCCGTGACGCTGCTTTGGAATCCTGAGCAGCTTGGCTGAATAGCTTGATGGTCGCCACCAGCCTATCCAGCGTGAAAGACTCTGCCTGACGCGCCATCTGGCTTCGCTGCTCCTCAGTTGTGTACTGGGGACCAGCGTTGGTCGTTTTCATCAGCAACAGGCCCCTGAGGTATTCCAGAAGTTCTTTGTTCAGCTGACGCGGATCGGCGCCATCGACGACAGCTTGGCCAATCCGATCAAGTCCTGCGGCGACATCGCGAGTTGCCAGATGATCCACGAGGTCCGCTATCTCTTGGTGGGAGACCGTGCCCAGCATCGTTTGGACCCGCCGGAGCGTGATCTCCTCTCCTCTGTATGAGGCCAATTGATCCAGAAGGCTTTCGGCGTCACGCATGCTCCCTGTGGCTTGCCGCGCGATAAGATCCAGGGCGGCCTCATTCGCCCCTAGCCCTTCCTCAGCGGCAATTGCCCGCAGCTTGGCTATCATGGCTTCAAGTGGTATGGGGCGGAAATCAAACCGCTGGCACCGCGAAAGGACGGTCGCCGGGATCTCTTGTGGCTCGGTCGTGGCGAGGACTAGGATCGCGTGACCCGGGGGTTCTTCCAGCGTCTTCAGCAGGGCATTGAACGCCTGAGGGGTGAGCATGTGTACTTCATCTATGATGTAGAACTTGTACCTGGCCTCGCTGGGGGCGAAGGCAATCCTCTCCCTCAGGTTCCTGATGTCGTCTATCCCTCTGTTGGATGCTGCGTCTATCTCAATCAGATCAATCAGCCGGCCCTCATCTACGGCCTGACACATCTGACATACGTTGCACGGTCTGTCATCGCTCTCGCTCAGGCAGTTCACTGCCTTGGCCAGTATGCGGGCTGTCGATGTCTTCCCTGTTCCCCTTGGGCCGCTGAACAGGTACGCATGTACTATGCGACCGCTCTTCACACCATGGTGGAGGGTCTGCGTCACGTGGCTCTGCCCGACGACCTCGTCAAAGGTTCGCGGTCGCCACTTGCGATAAAAGGCCTGGGACACAGCTCTTTTCCTAAAGCGCTCCTTGGGGTCAGAAGGCAGTCCCGGCTGCTGCCGGCACGCCGCGCAGTCGGGCCTGAGGCTCCTGC
>JABAOH010001892.1_pt1 | contig 30849 bp, 32 predicted proteins | sample 7062181 | NCBI WGS metagenome assembly JABAOH01 (sample SAMN14538630, study PRJNA623070) | marine sediment metagenome | biome: marine biome [ENVO:00000428]; feature: marine pelagic biome [ENVO:01000023]; material: deep marine sediment [ENVO:00002113]; isolation source: pool of 5 deep marine...
CCAACTTTTAGAGCGAACTCTGTTTGACGACCCTCTGGTGAAGGGGTCAAAACCTGAGTCGGCAAGATGTTTAAAAATACTCAGAAACAGCCTTATAAGTCAATCCCATGCTGAGAGTGATGGTTTCTTAGGAGAGTGACCAAGCCAAAATTAGGTAGAATAGGATAATCGGGGCAAAAACAAAAAATACGGCGTTTCCCCTCATGAGATACATGCTTCACCCCATTTATTACCCACGGAATTAAGGGGTTATCATAGTAACTGAAGTAATTAACTCTTAACAGAGATTCCCAGAAATATCCTGCGAAAGTGAGTAAAAATGGCTGATGTGAGAACCTCGGAGATTCAAGAACCATTCCCGAGGGAAAGAACATAGTGCTCCATGGGCTCAAGGGAGCCCTTAATATGAAAAAATACAGGAGGTAAGCGAGATGAAAAGGTGTCTTATCCTGGTTTTTCCGTTGTTGGTGGTCCTTGTTTTTGTGTCGGTCATTCTAGGAGAGGGTGTGGGTTTGCCGCCCGCTGATGGTGAGAAGTTTTGGACCTACATTACCGAAACGGACTCCTACTTGGGGTGGGGGTACTGGCCGGGCCATTATGGGATCTACCCGGGAAAGAGTCCTCACGGAGCGTTCTTGAAGGTTTACGCCAATGGAATCGCCTTGAAGGCTGCCCGGGAGGGAAAGCCTATGCCGTACGGGGCAATTCTCGTCAAGGAGAACTACGGGAAGGATAAAAAGACCCTCATGGCCGTCACGCCCATGTACAAGGTAAAGGGATATAACCCTGCGGGGGGCGACTGGTTCTGGGGGAAATACGGTCCCGACGGCAAGATTATGGCCTCAGGCAAAGTGGAAGGCTGCATTAAGTGCCATGGGGTACAGAAGACCAAGGACTGGATTTTCACCGAGGCCAGGTAATGTGATCTTTTCTCACTCGGCGGAGGGGAAGTGAGGAGTTTCTCCTCTCCGCCTTGATTCCCAAAGCCAATTTTCCCCGTAAACCCAGTGGATAGCGTCGTTCTCTTGCAGGGTGAAAAGCGTCATTTTTTGATTTTCCCAGTAAACATGGTTTTTTTATTTCTGGTATAATACCCGGCACGCGACGGCGTAGTGCTAATGACCGTGTCGAGCGGATTGGGTAAGAAGAGAAGGCAAGCCAGAATGACCTGCCTTCTGCAAAAGAGACTGATTGTTTCCTACCCTCAAGCCGCTAAGGTCTTTTCGAATCATCGAACTTCGGGTCCAGGGCCTTTATGGAATCCATGAGAAGCTGGATAGCGTACTTGCTGTTATGGATTCCCTTGCTCCTATCCTCCTGCACGAACTTGTAGTTATAGAGGCCGGCAACGACTTCGATGGGATACTTCACCTTGTTCCTGATAAATTCCCCTTTGGAATCGTAAAGCGGGTCTTTCATGGTTTGTAAGAGACCCGTGCCCTCCTTATTGATCAGTCTTTCATAGAGACCCTGCACCTCTTCCTGGACATGCTCCACCGTTGCATCGCCGTCGTAATCGGCTCGAGCCTTCTTGTCAAATATGGTAGCATTCTTTACTTGCTTCATTTCCTTGTGACAGCCCGACCCCAGACATCCGGCCACGTTAACCTTGGGTGCCTCATGCACCTCGCCTTCCACGCTAAAGCTGTGACCACCTACCGCAGGGGTGAGGCTATAGCGCTTCGTCGGCAGCGCCATGTGGCAGGTTACGCAATTGGCCTTCTTGAAACGAGCATGTATGGTATTCGAGTACTTCTTCCCGGGAAATTCGTACGCATTCGTTCCCAGAAGCATATCAGCTTGTGGTCCGTGGTGCGGTCCCCAGTGAGAGGAGGAAATCTCTCTCTCCTTCACCTCCTCGGTGGCGGCCCTTCTGGCCTGGTGGCAGTTGGCGCAGAGGTTGCCGTTTCCCTTGTCGTAGGTTGTTCCATTTGCAAGTGTAACCGTGTCGGCCTTTCGGAGCGAGAAGTCACCTGTGGTGTGGGGGTCGTGACAGGTGAAGCATCCGATTTCGGAAGGGTTTGAGATAAACCCCTTTTCGTCCACCTTACCCGTCTTGGCATACTCTATGAAGCCCTCGTTGGTATGGCACTTTTGACATCCCCCCCCGTTGGCATAGGATGCGTTTCCTATGTTCTTGTGGCCAGAGGTCATAAATTGCGCCCTGATACCCCGAACGGGATATTTTGGCTCGGGGCCATGGCAACTTAAACACCCTTTTGAAAAGACAACTTCCTCTGCCCAGGAACTAAGAGGAAGTATAAGGACTAAGAAGACCCCGAGTACTGCGACCAATCCTAATGCCCTGAAAGGTTTCATTGTGCTCCCTCCTATTCAAAGTGGTAAAAGATAGACCTTGGGTTCCCCTCCTTAACTCAACCCACAGAAATTCTGCAATGCGTGTGCCACCACATTAGGATGAAATAAACAAGGGAAAACAATGGGTTAGAGGATTCCCGAAATGTATTACCGAACGGAAATTTGGTGAAATCACCAGTTCAATTGGGTGATTTCACCAAATAGGTGGATTCTGGCCGAGTGTGGAAAGGGCTTCTGGCAACAAGACCAAATTGCTACTCGGTATTCCTAGGAGCGTAATGCCAGCCAATTGCTAGCTTGAATTGGCAACCCCTATCGGATATACTGCGTGGTAAAACAAAAAGGAGACCGGGAAATCGAATTTTCTCTGGTCGGTCTACACCGTAAGATCTGGGAGTTCTTGAGGGTATCCCTTGCACGCCCCGGTTGCTTAAAACCCGGGGCCTTTATGGAAAACGACTTCGACATTGAATGGACGGACTTCAAACATGAGGTTTTTGTCGTACCCATATGGGTGGGGGACACCTATCTATCAAGCCTTTGATGGGTTATTTAAAGGAGAGATGGATCCTAATTTAAAAGAGAGGGAATTCACCTTATTGTACGGAGGGAAGGAAAATGCGTGATGAGGAGAGAGTTAAAATCAGCCCGTCTATCCGAGCGTTTTCGGACGACGCACATGAAAAACTGGACGTGGAAATTGAACTTCCCGGGGTCGAGAGAAGGGATATCGATCTCAAAATCCACGACGATAGTTTCTATTTAACCGCATCCAGGGAAAACGTCGTCTATGTGGCCAACTATGCTACGTGCTGTCCCGTTGATCCCGAAAAGGCAACGGCCAAATACAAGAACGGCCTATTGAAGATAGAGGTTCCCTTCCTCGAGGTAAAGGAAAAGCACATCAAGGTAGAGGTGAAATAATAGGGGATTTATTCCTCCCTCGGTTCCTCGGGCCCCGGGGCCCAGGGGCCCTCGGATTCTTGTGCCATGGATTCCTCGGGCTTGTGCGCCACCTCTTCCTGGTGTGCCTCTTCCAGGAGCTCTTTCAGTACCTTATAGGTATCCTTCAAGATACGAACGGGCGTTTTGTCAGATCCCCCTCTTCCAAACTCCTTCGCAATCTCAACAGCCCTGACGAGACACCACCTCTTATTATTTACGGATAGCGCCATGGGAGAAACCTCCTTCTGCTAGGTTATGACGAGGATAGTCAAAAAATCACCATTTGTAAAGGGAGAACCAAAGGTGCGTTCGTCAAGCATCGGGGTGTCGGGCTAGCATGAGGGCTTCGGCTACCCCGATTGCTTTGTGTGCCAACTCCCCCTTGATATATCCCTTCTCCACGAGACGTTCAAGTTCATCCCTGTCGATCATTTCAGGTCTTTCCCCTCCTTTCAAAACCACATCCACGTGAAGGTCGATATAGCGGATCTTCTCAGGGTAGAACTCGACGGGGGTATTGATATTCCAATATTCCCCCTTCAACTTCCCCTCAGCGGAATAGTATGAATGTTTGACCGACCAATCGCCCTCTCTAACGCGGGTAATGGCATAATCCCCCTTGTCGATGGCCAAACCCAGCCCATCGTATCTTCCTCCTTTAAGGACACGCCGGATGAGTATTTCTTTTTTATCATCGGATAGGAAGGTGATTTCCCCCCCTCCAAGGTGGATCACCTTCCCCTCGGGTTTGACATGTTGGATCTCGAGGCCCTTTCTCCTCTCCAAGGCATCGAGGATCAACCTCTTCTTAACGGCCTCCTCCATCTTTCCCATCTTAAAGGGATATCTCTCCACTTCCCTCTCAACGAGATCGACGTATTCCGAAGCAATGATTCGAAAACGATGGTGTCCCTCCATGGTAGGAACGACCTCTCCCCTCATCCGATCGAGGGAAGCCTTGGATAGAAAGGGGAATTCCACATCATAGATGGCCGTATCCTTGTTTTTGGGAGGTGTAACCCTTCTCGAGATCACATCAAAGAGGGCGTCTCTCAACACCTCGATAACCTCAGCGGTTTGTTCGGGGCTCCCTTCAAGGATTATACCCTGTCTATCCGATCTATCCAGTATGGAGACGTCTATGGTTGGGGAGTCCGAATCCTTGATTCCGAAACGAGATACTACCTCTCGGGAGGGATGCACGATGGAATATCGAGAGTCCAGGAGAAGCTTCGTGAGGCTTGTGGTGTAAATACCCCGAATTTTGACCTTGGTGCTTCCCATGGTTCCACGGACGGGCGACCTAGGGTTCCTTGGAGTTGGTCGATCCTCGGATTCCTGAGGGGTTTCCTCCGGTAGTTCCTCTCTCTTTGAACTGGGCTTCAAAATCCTGCGTGTTCTGGATATTGACGGATTTCATCCCCCTATGGAAGTCCCTTTGTGAAAATCCGATGAGGAGTTGCCCACGGGGGTTGGAAAGAAAGGTTATCCTGTTGAGGAATACCCCTTTTTCGTCTCCAGGGATAAGAAGCCGGGAAGGAAGTTTCCTCAACGTGGGGGAGATCTTCTTCACGTCGACAACGATCCGCCTAACCTTTGAAAAAGGTAGGTCTGCATCCAGAAGTCCCTTGGCGGTTTTCAATCCGATGAGATCTTGGGAGGTATAATATTTCCTCGCCCCGATTTTGACGCTTGGGGTCAAGAATCCAATCCTATCCCAGTATCGAATTCTCCCTACTTTGAGCCCGAATAACTTCTGTATCTCCTGGGCGGAATACAGCTTTTCCATTTTCCTATTCGACTCTTAGGGACTACCCGTGAGATTCGGAATGGGGTTGCATATGAAAATCGTTCTCAATCTATCACGTTTATGAGCCCAGTCAAGGGCATTTTGTGCTGAAGTTCCCTGGTCATCTGGAAAACGGCGTTACCCATGAACGGAATGCGTTGGAGAAGTGAGCTACCCGTTCAAAGGCTAGGGAAATACCCCTTTGCCGGAGTTCTTGGCCAGGGTTTCATGCACATGCCCCCCGATATCCTTATCCCTTGTAAAATCGAGTCTGTTTATGATTCCAGGGGTTGCAGTACCCTTCCCCTCCGTGATAAACCGATTATACGGTGCGCACGCTTGTTCAGCTATTTCAGTTTGGCCGATACATTCAGATGGAGGAAGAGGAAAATGGGGACGGATTGGATCAAGAGGATTCTGGTGATCGGAGCAGGTACCATGGGGCATTCCCTTGCTCAGACCTTCGCCCAAGGAGGGTATTCGGTAGCCCTCGTCGACCTCAACAGGAAAACCCTGGATAAAGCGGCACACCTCATCGCTTCCAATTTGCGAACCCTGGAGGATCTACACCTCCTGGAAGGGGGTAAAAGAAAGGAAATCATGGAGCGGATCCATCTCGTCACATCACTGGAGGAGAGCGCCCGGGATGCCGATTTGGCAGTTGAGGCGATCTACGAGGATTACGAGGCAAAGGGAAAACTATTCGAACGATTGGAAACGCTCTGCCCATCGAGAACGATCCTCGCCAGCAATACATCCTACCTAAACATATTCGAGTTGAGGACCCTCAAAAGGCTTGAAAAGATCATCATCACCCACTGGTATGCTCCGCCTCATATCATCCCCTTGGTGGAAGTGGTGAGAGGACCCAAAACATCTCGGGAAACGGTCGAGATCATGAAAGGGCTCCTCTCTAAGATCGAAAAGAAACCCGTCATCATGGATAAGTTTATCCCGGGATTTATCGTTAATCGATTGCAGCGGGCGCTCGCCAGGGAGGTCTTCCACTTGCTTGACAATGGATATGCCACTGCGGAAGATATCGACAACGCCGTCAAGGCGAGTTTGGGAATCCGAATTCCCATCCTCGGGGTGGTCCAACGGTATGATTTTACTGGGATTGATCTGGTCCATCAATTCATGAGAAATCCATCCATCGGTTTGGTGTCTGAGGATAAATCCTCTAAGACCCTTGAAAAACTAGTCAAACGAGGACATGTAGGCGTGAAATCAGGAAGGGGTTTTTACGATTATTCGGGCAAAGAGATGGACGGGATCATGCGGGCTCGGGACATAAAACTGATCAGATTGAAGGAATTTTTGGATGGTATCTGAAAACGCCAAGCCCTCTCTTTTTGTGTCAATTTTTGTCAGAAAAGTGAAAATATTTCAGAAATGATGAGCTCCCCTTTTTTCCCCTAAGGCCATTGCTTCATTACACCCCCCAATGGAAACGTTTTGCTGACGCATCCTGTTGGAATGCAATTTGCTTGCTCTTGCACCTTGGAGAGAAACCGCACGGTCTGTTGGGCATTACCTGATATTGAGGTAAGGAGTTGAGGCATGAAGGAGTACACCCGGTATATCCTCTTTTCCCTTGTTGGCGGATTGATCGTTTTCGTTGTCCTTTTTCCCTATAGGGCCCCCTCCCCACCAGCTAAGATAGAACGAATAAGAATCATTACCCGTCGACCTCCATCAACATATCGATTGCCTGAAGAGATAACCTTCTGCGACGAGAGGATTCCGCTAGAGAAAAGGAACGTTTGGGAGCGACTGGATAAAGAGTACTTACTCGCCATTGGCAATACCCCCCAGGTCCTGCTTTGGCTCAAGCGATCTAATCGATACTTTCCCTACATCGAGAAGAGATTGGTCGAAGAGGAATTACCCGAGGACCTCAAGTACTTGGCCGTCATCGAAAGTGATCTCATACAGGATGTTCGTTCCCCCGTTGGGGCGGCAGGGCCTTGGCAATTCATGAAATCCACGGCAAGGAAAATGGGGCTCCGCGTGGATCGTGTGATCGATGAACGCTACGATTTTTACCGATCGACGGACGCGGCCATCAAGTATCTTAAGAGGTTGAATCAGTACTTCGATAGTTGGACATTGAGCGTAGCAGCATACAACCTCGGGATGACTCGAATTCAATCAGAGATGAAAAGGCAGAGAATCGATGACTATTACTACCTGGAGCTTCCCGAGGAAACGGAACGATACGTGTTTCGGGGCATCGCAGCCAAATTGATCCTCTCAAAACCGGAAAGATTCGGATTCATCCTGGAAAGAGATCAATATTACGACCCAATTCCCCACGATATGGTCGATCTCAAACTCAGAAGTACCACATCCCTCAAAATTATCGCCCAAGCATCTCAGACCTATCTCAAAACCATAAAGGAACTCAACCCGCAAATCCGCAAGTTATATCTGCCGCGCGGTCAATATTGGATCAGAATTCCCGAGGGGAAAACGGTTGCTTTTGAGGAGAATTTCAGGAAATCGACCCAGGCCATCTATGTGGTGAAGAAAGGCGACAACCTCTTCAAGATCGCTAGGAGACATAATATCAGCATTTCTCAGCTCACGAAATTGAACGGAATGCACGAGGCGGAAACGATCTATCCCGGACAACGGCTTATCATCGCTCAGGGGACGTGAATAGTCCTCGAAAATAATCGAACCTCAAACGGCCCCTATCCTTCCTTGATGTTGACGACCTCAGCCTTCGTTATCCTGACCAAATCCCTTGGTGAAACGGCAAAGACGGCGGTGGGCGTTCCCGCGGCAGCATAGACCACGGGGAAATTCAAGAGATCCTCATCGGCGAAGGTCCTTAGCCTTTTGCTGTGTCCCACAGGTGGAACCCCTCCTATGGAAAATCCGGTGACTCTCCTGACGGTTTCCGCATCCGTTTTAATGATCCTCTTGCCGAGAAGACGATTCATCTTCTCCATATCCACTCGATTGGCCCCCGATGCGAGGACTAAAGCCGGCTCATCCCCCACCATAAAGACCAGGGATTTGGCAATTTGTCCCACCGTAGTGCCAATGGCCGCAGCTGCCTCGGCTGCAGTTCGGGTGCTTTCCGAGAACTCCGTGATCTTCGCCGTCAATCCCATGGACCTCAGCGTCTGTCGAACCCTTTCTACCGATGGCTTCAAACCCTTTTTCAATTTTCCTCCCGCCTTCACCCGTGGATTCGTCCCACGTTCGCCCCCCCGTGAGCTTTTGCATCCTCCTCTTGAATAACTTTGCGCAGCACATCAGGGCGATTTGTCGAAATCCCATCGATACCCCGACGAATGAGGTGCCTCATCTCCGGTTCCTCATCCACAACCCATACATATATGGGGATGCCCTCCTTCCTACACCTCTTTATGAGGTAGGGGTGGGCCAATCGAACATGTTGATGGAGGGTATCCGCCCTGAGTTTCCTGAAGGTTGAAAGGGGAAATAGCCCCTTTATCCACGCAAGGGATCTGATTGGCCTTGTCCTTCCCACCAACAGCCCGGTTTTTATCTCCTGGTCGGTCTCCTTGACCTTCCTCAATACTGAGGGCTGGAATGAGCAGATCAATACCCGATCGCTCCGATAGAGACGGTGAGCCATTTCCACAACATTCATTTCAATACCGGGGCATTTAATTTCGAGATTTAATATAACCCCATCCTGGATGAAGTGGGAAAAGACCTCTTCCAGGGTGGGGATCCGGGTTCCCATACCGGCATCCAATGCCTTCACCTGCTTGATGGTGAACTCCGAGATAGCCCCCGTGCCGTCAGTCGTCCTATCAACGGTCTCATCGTGGATAAGGACGAGATGACCATCGACGGTCTGTCGAACGTCCGTCTCGATAATATTCGCCCCCAAGGTAATTGCCTCCATAAAGGCTTCCATAGTATTTTCAGGCCGATAAGCTGATGCCCCCCTGTGGGCGATATTGAGGGTCTTTTTTGCGCTCTCTCTCAGGGTTTTGTTCACTTTGTCCGGAACCTTATTTGATCCTTCATAGGGAGGGAAAGGCGAGCCGTCTACAACAAGTGGAAAGTGGATGGGATGTCGAGGCCACCGATATCAAAACATAACAGCCGGGGAGATAAAAGAACATTCAATACTCCTTGCCGGGATAATCGCCTTGAGGAAACCCCTCCCACCAGCCCCTATTCCATCAATCCATTTTCATCCATCATGGACAATACCTTGTAGATACGATATTCGCAGCTGGGAATTTCCCCTGCCATCTGGGCAATGGTTTCGCCTCGATGCAAACGAGTCCAAATTTCCTTGGCCAGACTCTTGGTCTCCTCATCATCCCATGAAAGGGTCTTCGTTTTCGGCTGGAAGACTCGGTCGGGATCCTTGTAAGTGGCCTTCAGCATTTTCAATTCATCCTGCTGGCGGGCAGCCTCCATTAAGAGGCCCATCGTCGTCGTTCCGATCTCCTCTTCCTCATCAAACTCCGCTGGGGACAATCCCCCCTCGAAGGCAAAGGCATCCTGGACGGGGGATTGGAACAGTTGGTAAAAGGCCTCTTCCCCCCGCAAATGGCGCAATTTGGCGTAGAGTATCTTACCTGACTCGATATAGAGCATCGCAAAGACCTGTTCGAAGTTGTCGGTGATGGTGAGGGTTCCCGTCCGCTCTGAGCTCGCTAATGTTTGAATGATGGTGGGGAGATCGAAATACTCCAGATTTCCCGAAAGGTGTTGATAGCGAGCTGCTGCTCGTTGCTTTCTTAACCCATCCTCCAGACGTTTCGAAAGGATCGCCAACAGATTCACCGATAATTCAGGGATTTGATTCAAAAGTTCAATAAAGGCCTTCTTTTCGATCTTCAATATCACGGCCCTCTGGGGTATCCTTGCCAGGGAGGCTCTCGAAGAACCGGTCATGATAGCCATCTCGCCAATGGGATCGCCCTCTCCCAGGTAGGCTACAACCCCCATTTTGTCACGATCTCCCTTTGCACGGCAGATCTCCACCACCCCCGATTTGATCACATAGATGGCATCGGAGGGATCCCCAATTCTAAAGATGGTGTTCCCTGGCGTATGGGTTTCCATCGTGCCTTTATCCAGGATAGCCTTGAGATTTTCTGGTGAGAGCCGGCTAAAGATTTCCGTATTTTTCAGAAAGCCGATCTCCTCCTCCAACCTTTCCGCCGTATCGTCCATTACCACACCCCTTCCTTGCCTTGGAAATCGATTCAAACGCTCGTTATTTCATGCTGTTGATCCATTTATGATCAACGGTTCTCGCCGAAATGAATGGATTGTTGGAGGTACGGAAATTCCACCTCCCCGATATTGACGCCTTCCATCAAGGCTTCACCGACGTTTCTTCTGAAGCCTATTGGCTTCATCAGTTTACCCCCTCAGGGCCTCTGAATTAACTCCTCATTTCTCCCTGAGCGGTTTAATCAACGGCGGATGGCACAATTGGTAGGGGCTCTACCGGGTATTCTCCCTCAACAGTTCCCTCAATGCCGAGGCGTTTTTGACGGCAAATCCGAAGGCATCGTTGTTAAAATAACTATAGATATCAAGGCCTTCCCTTAGCCATCCCCCGATTCTTTTGGACCAGTCTCGAAGTTCTCCCTCGGAATAATTGGATCCATAAAGGGATTCACCCCCGTGAAAACGGATGTAAAGGAATTCGGCCGTCGTCTTCTCAACAAGGGGAAGTACTGAAGAATGCGCTAGGCAAAGGGAAAAATTGTGATCCTCCAGAAGCCCATAAACCTCTGGACAGAACCAGCTTCCATCCCTAAATTCGAAGGCTTGCCGAACGCGGTTTGAAGAGTAAATATCCCCCAGGAGACTACAGAATTCCTTTAGCCTCTCGAGGTTCAGCTTGAACTTGGGGGGAAGTTGCCAAAGGATAACGTTCAACTTCCCCCTCAGCCCCTGGGCATGGTCAAAGAAAACCCCCACGGCATCCTGGCAATCCCTGAGTCGCTTAATATGGGTAATGAACCGGCTTCCCTTGATCGAAAAGAGGAAATTCTCAGGAGTCCTCTGGTACCATCCCTCAAAGGTCTTTCGATTTGGAAGGCGGTAGAATGTGACGTTCAGTTCAACCGTATCGAAGAATTGGCTATAGAACTCAAGCCAACCCTTTTGGGGTAATTCCCTTGGATAGAATACACCGTTCCACCAATGCCGATAATTATAACCGCTGGTTCCCACAAAAAAGCTAGCCATCCATGCGATCCCGGTATGGCCCCATTGGCCTTTAGCCTTTGGGCTATTACGTTGCAGTCGCCGGCCTCTTCAAGGGAAAGATAATCCGAGAGGTCGTTCGATTTTTCCGGCTCTCCATCTCCAGCCGTCCCCCCATCAACTTCACTAACCGGTTGGTGATATGCAAACCCCTTCCCCCCGTTTTGCCGTCCAAAAGCCGTGCAATTTCCTCCCTCGGGATCTCCCCGGTATTGGTGATCTCCACTACTGCGGAGTTCCGCCGGCGGACACTGCTAATGGCGATCTGTCCACCCTCTTTCGATATGGCATTGGTTGCGTTATTGAGTAAATTATCGAAAACCCTTTCCAGATGCAGGCGATAGCCTAGGACAAGGAGGTTCGGTTGTAGTTCCTCCCTCACGAGGCTGATATTTCCCAATTGTTGCTCCGCGATGGCAACCTCACTGACCTTAAACCGCTCGATCAATCCATCCGTAATGTCTAGAAGCTCGTCCTTGCCTTCCCCGTAGATTTCGAAGGCAAATTCTTGCATCCTCGAGGTTTCCCTGATCAGAATACCCAGGTTCCGATCTATCGTCTCTCTTTTCGTCTCAAATTCCCCCTCATCCAGTGCCCGTTTCACCCTTTTGGCGAACCCAGCCGTAGCGATGGCTGGATTTCGGAAGTCGTGGAGGATATCCTGTAACCGCTCCAATCGAACGGCCTTCATCACTTCCTTGCCGAAGAAAGTGAGGATCTCAATTTCTTCGTCCTCGAATCGCTTATGCTGGCCCAGCGCGTCGAAGGCTATGAAGTCGGTTACCAGTTCACCCACCTTCAGGGGAATATACAGGATGGAATGAATACTGTGGATTTGAATGAGCTGCCTCAATCCCTCGGTAATCAATTGGCTTTTCAAGGGATTTTTAATTAAAAGATAGGAAGGTGTAATGACTTCGTGTTCATCTTCGCCCAAGGGCCGCAGGTTGACGACCGCGTTAAAATAGGGTTCCTCCCTTAAATCGAAGACCTTTCCCACCCCATGATATCCGTGCTCCTCGGGATAACCCGCCTCTAAGACCACTTCACGACGGTTTCTCTTTACAGAGAATAGGGAACAACTTTGGATCCTCACCAGATTGGCTATTTCGGGGGTGATCAATCTGAAGAAATCTCGTAATCGAATCCCTTCCCTTTTGCCCAAATTACGGTAGATTCTTTCGACGATCTTTTCCTTGGTCTCGTTCAATTTCTGGAGGCTTAAGATCCTTTTCCGAGCTATGACGTAGGTCACCCTCTTCGCAAGGACTTCCGCGATCTTACGCTCCAGGGAGGTGAATTTCTTATCCTTCTCGTCATAATAGATCTGAATAACCCCCTTGGTATCCAAATCTCGTATGGTAAAGTGAGGAATATTCATCGGAACGGCGAGCATGGAGTGGATTCCCATCTCGCGAACGATCCCCTTATTCTTGTACTTGGCCTCTTTTAGGATATTCGGGACAAGATAACTCCTTCCCCCTCTGACGACCTCTCCAGCAATGCTATCCTCAAAGGGGATGGATTGCTGTCTGTTTTCCTCGTCATAGTGATAGGAGCCGAAGGAAACCATCTCTCTCTTCTGGGGATCGAAAATCCTGATGGAGGCGCCCGCTGCTCCCAGAGATTCGACAATGCGTTTTGCTGCACTCTCCAAAATTTCCATCTCGCTCAGATTGGGATTGATCTCAATGATAGTTTCAACTTCATCGACCAGACGGTTCACCTCATCATAGACAACCCGGTTTTGAACTTCGCTAACGATCTCCCCGAGTTCCCCATGGGAAAGCCCCAGGGATTTTATTCTTGGATTCTTCATCAGGGAACGTATCAATTCCCGTTCCCTTTCATGAACATGTGTCTTCCCCATAAGTCAATGCTCTGATGTGGTCACATCATCGTTGGAGAACCTTACCTTCCATCGAATTCCTCCTCACATGCCCCATATGCCCTTCCGGTAGTGGCTCGAGTAAATCGCGCCAATAGGGTTATGAGCTAATACCCGATCTTTGACCACTAAAGTGGTCACAGGGGCGTCCAAATATTTTGAAAACAGAATGTCGTTTCCCATACAGAGCCCGAAGATGATATTCAAGTCGGTCCGACTCCGATTCAATATTCTGGCCTGCCCGATGGGATTACACGTCGCCTCGATCCTTCCCTCTTTCTGACTTGGAAGGTTAAAGGCCTTTCTATTGATCCCGCAAACCTTACAGCAAACCGAGGAGATCTTAAACCGCTTCTCGAGTATTTCGCTGAGGATCCTCACCTCCTCCTCAAGACCAATGCAGAAGGCGATGCCCAAATGTCGATAGCCCATTTTCCTGCAAAAGAGGATGAGTTCCTGGAGCCGGTTCATCCTCATATGGAACTCGTTCTCTATGGTGGAGGCTACCCTCAACATCTTCCGGTTCTTTCGGTCTTTATAGACATTGATCACATCGCCTCGAATATCCGTACAATCCATCCCCCCGCGGCATTCCTTCTTCACACAGACGGCACAATTCATTGCCCAACTCCCTTAAAAATACTAGCCCCATCCTACAAAACACCTTTCATGCTAACACCTTAGCCTTGAGATGGCAATCATTTTCTCGGATTTCAACAGACGGCCATATCAATCCTTTCGTGGGTTGTGGCCCCAATCCCCGTTCGTTCAATAGAGAGACCTTTTCCCACCCTGAGGCTGGTTCCGGGGAATTTGATGTTCGGGCATACCCACCTCTTTCTCGCTTTGACCCCATTTGAAATTTGTGGAGCGAAATTCGGCAGAGGATAAACAATAAATTGCACATTCCGGCCCGAGGAACCCTTAATCTTTCCGCCAATCAAGTAAAAAAATCCTGTTATTTCAGCATATTAAATAACAATTCTGAATTGTGGCATGATATTTGCTGAAAAATAGGTCGAGGTTTTAAGAAGCCATGAAAAGATTCTTGCTCTTGCTTTTGGTATCTCTCTTGCTTTTTGCCTGTGCCCCCGCAACGCGGAATGGGACCAATACCAATCATGCATTGTCCCCGATGCTGGACGGGATGTACGATAACAATCCCATTCTGGTCAACCAACGGCTCATGCGTATCCAGAGGATCATCGACTCGGTCTATTTCCTGCATACTGATACCGAGTTCAAACTCGAAGATGGAGAGGTCATTACCGCAGAACTGGACGGTGCCGGTGTTTTGATCCTCGACAGGTATATCCTTACCGTTAGCCATGCCGTCTCTCATGAGAGCCTCCAGGTGGAAATGCTCACCCCGATGGGAGTACAAAGGATAGACGTGCCGGCGGAAAAATTGAGCGAAAATACGTATCTCAACCTAAATGGCAGCCGCATCAGTTTGGATGAGATTGTGAAGGGCAAAGAAGACGATATTGCTATCTTCAAGTTACCGGATGGACTCCAGCTCAACTCCTTCCCGTATGACATCGGGAATAGCGATGAACTCCAAGTGGGAGATTTCATCTACGTCGTCGGAAACCCCATGAATTATGGGATCAACGTAAGGGAGGGAATTGTCAGTTCAATGATAGCCCCTGAGGCCATTGCCGCCATCCTGCCTCAGTTTGAAAACGCCTTCATGATCTCCAACGGTGTCAACCCTGGTGACAGCGGAACCCCGGTTATCGCCATCCGCGACGGAAAATACGAGCTGGTCGGCCTATCCCAAGGCATTTTCACCAATGCCCAGAACTTGAGCTGGGCAATCAAGATCAACCCCATCATAAAAAAGCTGAAGAAAGGGATGGGAAAAAGAGAACATCCTCAGATGGAACAACAGGAAAAAGTCTCCCGAAGAATACGCCCGGCGGGGCAACCTCAATCCGCCGAGCCTAACCTTCCCTCTACGTGATAACGTTTAGATCTCCTGAGGCAACAACCCCCAACAGTTTATGGCAGTGCTTCCGGCTAGGAATTCCGCATATATTTGGACTCACCTTAGGTCTTCTCACTCTCATTTCAAGGTAAATCGCTTTACGGTCCAGGTACCGGTTTTCGCGCTAAAACCGAAGGCCCTCAGGTTGGTAATAGCGACCCCAACATTACCCTCAGCTTCCACGGTTTCCACCGACTCTCTAACCTCCAATCTCTTCTCGCTCCATCTGTTGGTAAGGGCGCTGAATCCGAGAACGCGGAGGTTTGTAACGGCAACCACCACATGTCCGTCAAATTTGCTTTCGAGGACCCGCTCCCGAGAGATGAGGTTTTGAGTAACCCAACGATTGCCCACGGCCGAAAAGGCCAGAAGCTCCCGTTCCCTCACCAAAAGGTATACCTCTCCCTCCACCACGTCTCCTGACGAAGCGAGCCCAAAGCGGAACCAATTCAGCGTTATCAACAGAAAAATCGGCATAACCCCCTTTTTCATCATCGACTCTGTCTCCTTTCAAGGAAGCGAACTATCCAGCTGACCAGGAACAGCAATATCCCGGAAAGGCCCATACCCACTAGGCCGAGGTGTGAATATCCCCTCCATGTACCGAAGATAGCCACTCCTCCCCCCCCGATTACCGCGGCCATTGCCCCCAAGGGGTGAAGTCGGAGCGATTTCCCGTAAAACCCAAAAATCACAGGTAAGACCAAACCGGAGGAATAGATCGTATAACCCAACAGCAATGCCTTAATAACCCCCTTCAGCTTCACGGCGATTCCCAGGGACAGAAGCCCGATCACCACGATGAAAGCGCGAGAGATGAATAGGAGGTGCTCATCCCTTATGGTACCCCACAAGGAGGGTTTGATGATGTCGGCCGAGATGATCGTGCTCGTTGTAAGCAGAACGGTATCCGCCGAGGACATCACTGCAGAAAGCAACCCTGCAATAACCAGAGCGTTCACCCCCGAGGGGAGGACGTCCCTAATCACCGCAGGAAAGGCTCCTTCGGGGGAGATCCCTGGAGCGATCACCTTGGCGGACATTCCGATCAGGGTGATGGAGAATGCAACGGGGATCATGATCAGGGCCGTGATGGCCGCTGAATTTTTCGCTACCCCCTCACTGCGCGCGCAAAAAAGCCTAGAATAGATATCGGGACCCACCACATAGGTCGAGCCAACCATCAGCAAAAGCGTGACCACATAGGTCCAATCCCCGTAGGTATTGGTGGGGAAGGAAAAATAGGATGGGTCAAGGCTCAACCGCAAGGATTCAAGACCGCCAGCCTTTCCGATACTCAAGGGGAGGCAGATGAAAATACCAAGAAGCAAGATGGCCAACTGGGCGGTATCGGTGCGAAGGATGGAATACTGGCCACCGAGGAGGGTATACGTGGTAAAGACGGCTGCCGAGAGGAGGATCATCAAATTCAGATATCCCGGGACGAGGATATCCAGGATCTTGCCCGCCGCAACCAGCTGACCCGCGATGATACCCAGCCAGGCGACGCATATAATAACCGAGGCGACCAATTTCGCGCCGGAGCCATACTGATCCCCAATGAGTTCGGGCAGGGTATAAAGGGCATATCTGCGAACCCGTTTGGCCAGTGAAAAGGCCAGGATCAAGAGCCCCACAACCCCTACCAATAACCACCATGCGCCAACGAGCCCCTTTTCAAACCCCAGCCCGGCCATGCCGATGGTACTGGAACCCCCTACAATGGTTCCAGCGAGCGATCCGGTGATCAGAAGGGAACTCCCCCTGCGATCTGCCACGAAGAAGCTCTCGGTTCCTCTGATCCGCCTGGAGCTCATGGCACCGATCAAGATCATCCCTATGAAGAAAAAAGAGACAATAGCAAGATTCACGAACGTTCCCTCCCCGTATGGGCCTCTTGGACTTACATTACCGCAAACCCCGACAGAACGAATTCGTTCCTCACGTCCATCTTCCCCAGCTTTTCCTCATTCTCCTCTAGGATGGCATCGAAATTCCCGTGCTCTATGCATGCTCCGCCGATACTAAGACCTCCTGATCCTCGGCACAGGACTAGTACCCATTTGGACCCTGACTGAGTCGTCCTTTTTAAGACCTCCTGAAACACCTTGATGATGGGTCCAGCTTATTCGGGGAGAATCATGAGTTGATCCTCGGACGAGGTGAGCTTTTCGACTCCATGGGAGGATACCAGATAGAGGTCTTCAATACCCACCAGGCCTTTATTGGGGAAGATCAATTTGGGCTCGAAGGCGAAAACCATGTCTTCCTCCAGGTGGGTGTTCACACCCATGCCCAAGAGGGGAAGTTCGTCCATCTTGAGGCCGATCCCATGGCCCACAAATGGAACCCTTCCCTCTCCATGACCCATGAAGTAATCGCCAAACCCTCTTGTTCTGGCCAATTCGACAGCTCTACGGTATATCCCCCGACCGGAAACTCCCGGGCCCGCACTTCGCTCCATATCCCTCTTGATCTCTAAGAGGGCTTCAAATCCCCTGGCGAAAAGGCCGAGGGGCTCCCCAATGGAAAAGGTTCTCGTCACATCGCTCACGTATCCATTGATTCCCACTCCGAAATCGATATAGATGGGCTCCCTGGGCGATGGCGGGATTGGGACCCTCACCGCAAACTGGGGATGTGCAGAAGGAAGAGTATGTGGCCTCTTTCCCCGAGAGGATGTGGCCGTGGAACATCTCCTGATTCCAACCTCGAATGCGAAGCCTTCCCTGATGCCCCCTTTTTCGAGCATGGGCAAAGAGCAGCCCGTCGATCTCCAGTTCGGTCATCCCTTCCCGGATGATCTCTTTAGCCACGTTCATCACCTCATCAGTGATGTTCGCCGCTTGCCGAATCTGTTGGATTTCATAGTTCGATTTGATAGACCTCACCCTCAGGATGAGACGGGAGACGTCGGTAAACTGGGCTCGGGGAAAGAGGGATTGAAAGTGAAAATAGTAATTGGTGGGGAGGACATCCAATTCGAGACCGATGGTCCCAATGTGGTCGAATCCCCCATCCTGTAACACCCCCGGAATATGGCGGACCTTTTCCAGGCATATGATATTGGATAGGGCCGATTCCCTCATGGCTCTGGCATAGCTCTTCTTGACCATGAGGGTGGGCTCCCCCTCTTGGGGAATGAAGAGGAAGGATTCTTGAATCGTTCCGGCGAAATAGAATAGGTCAACGTTTTGACAGACCAGGGCGCCAGCTACCCCCTGTTCCCTCAATGCGCCCTGGAATCGTTGAATTCTCGATTTCAATTCCCTTTCAGGGGTATACTCCATCTCATGAACTCCGACAAATAAACCGAAGAAGGATCATGGGTTTTTCCCCCTGGGCAGATACGTAGGGAGGAGATCAATAGTCCATCGCGTGCCTGACATCTTCATCAGCCCCCCGCATGCGGGGGAGAAATGATTGAAGGTTCCCCGCTATCCCCCTTGAGCGCTCTTTATTATCCTCCTGTATTTCCAGAGTGCGGATAGCGACTTCGCAGCCCTTTCCGGTGTAGCGTAATTCGTGATGCTTCCCTTCTCAGTCAGGGATGCTACCTCTTCCTCCCAAATCCCCGGGGGAGAGGAAAAACAGCAAACAATGGGCTTCTTCCCGCCCCATTGGGTGAGCAAACCGGATAAAGCCCTAATTGAGCCCTCGTTGGCCGAGGCAAACATGATGCACAAAAGGATGGCATCAATGGCATCATCCAGAAGGACGGACTCGACGATCCCTCGGATTGCTCGTGCATCATACCAGGCAGGGCCCATATCTACCGGGTTTGTCCTTATGGCCAGGGGAGGAAGGAGGTCGTTTATCCTTTTCCGGGTTTCCTCTGAGAACGAAATAATGCACAATCCCTCTTTCTCGCAGACGTCACAGGCAGCCATTGCAGGCCCGGCCTGACCTGATAGAACGGCTACCCCAGGGCCCTCGGGCAGCGGACTCGAAGATAAGGCCTTGGCTGTATCGAGAAGTTCCGATGAACTTTCCACCGTCAGAATTCCAGCCTGCTTGAAGGCCCCCTCGTATATCTCAGGGCGACCAGCCAGTGAACCCGTATGGGATTTGGATGCCAAATCGCTGACGGCGGACAGCCCTACCTTATACGCTATAATCGGTTTCTTCCCTCTAAAGCCTTTTGCCACCTCAAACAAACGGCGTGGGTCATTGATGCCCTCCATGTACATGGCAATCGCCCGAGTGTCGGGGTCTTTCATCAGATACGGGATCATGTCTGCAAAATCTATGTTACATCGGTTGCCCAGGCCGACAATCTTGCTGAAGCCAAAATCGTCCCTCATGGAGAGAAACCCCTTCAGGTGGGACATGCCACCACTCTGGCTTAAGAGGCTGATGCCCCCCTTTTTCACATCGGAAAACTCTGGAGTGAAGGAGGCATTCAGGCGACCGTGAAGGTTGATAATTCCAAAAGTATTCGGTCCGATCACCGGAATACCTGCCTCATCGGCGATATCCATAATCTCATCCTGCAATCTTCCCCCCGACTCATCTTCGATTTCCCTGAAACCAGCCGTGATGAGTACTATTGCCTTTACGCCTTTTTCCGCGCAATTCCTGATTATCTTCGGCACCAGATCGGAAGGAAGCGCAATGACGCAGAGGTCCACGATGTCCGGTACATGCATTAGGGAGGGATAGCTTCTCATGCCGAGGATTTCTTGCTTCCCCGGATTGATGGGAAAGATGCTTCCGGAATATCTTCCTTGGATCAAGCTCTTCATGACGTGGAAGCCGAGCTTCCCCTCGTTGTCGGATGCACCCACGACCGCAACGGATCTGGCATTGAACATGGCATCTATTCCCCTTAATTTATCGGCCATATCTCGGTTTCCCTTTCACACCCCTATCTCCTCAAGAAGGGTGAACCCAAGCACGGGGGCTTGGCAAAAGCGCTGTGGAGATGAAATCCGTCCCTTTGGCCCCGCGGGGGAAGTTGAGTGATAAGTCATTGGGTGTTTTATGGTCGCGTAATCAAGGAGGGCTCTTTCTTCCCCTTCTCATATCTCTCCGCCATAACGCGGTATATGGATGCGGTCACCAATTGAAGCAAAAAAGGGTTGGGCAGGAATGGGCTGATTTCCCTCTGCAAATCGAGGGCAGCTGCAAGACAGCGCTTGGCTTCATCACCTCGATCCAGTTTGAGAAGGATGTATGCCATTTCCTCGAGCCTCCTCTTATAGAGAAGCCTGCGCTCGGGGGGGAATAGTTCTTCGAGGGCTCTTTGGTAGATTCCCTGAAGCCATTCTTCCTTTTGGGCCGGATTGAGCGCGATTCGACTCTCCTCCGCTTCTTTCACCGCCCTCACATAAGGTTCAACATCTTCGGGTTCCAGTATCCAGTTGATAACGCCCTCCGTTGCAAGGAGATTCTTGGAATCGGCAAGAAACCGATCATTTCCCTCAATCTCATCCCGATCCAGGAATTGGTAGATCAGCGGACCATCAATCCCATTCTCAATGTCGCTGATCTCCCCTTTGGCTATGAGGTAATCCTGCGGAGTGGTCTTCTCCATTTTCTGGGTGAGCGAATATGCTTCCTCCAATAGGAAACGTCCATATGCCGGCGGAATTTCCACAATGGGAAATTTGGCCTTCTCTCTCAAATTCCCCAAAAATGCATTAAAGGCTTTCCTCGTCATCTGATCCCGCTGGAAATTCACGAGACCTTCGATATCACTTACCAGGGCCTCAAGGGTATGGAGGCCCCGGGGAGCCCTGGGAACCGTCAGAATTATGAGGCGATTGCCGAGGTAGTCTATCCCGCTCAGAAAACCCTTGGGTTGACCGCTCGGAAGGGGTCGAATCACCGGGGTGCTGCTCTCCCTCTCTTCCGTTTCCTCAATGGGTATTCCCTTCTGCTTCAAGCGGTAAAGCGATCTCTTTATGGCCTTGAGCAAGGGTTTTCTCCGGCAAGAAGCCCTCATCTCCATCAGGATCATAGCGGTAGTGCTCGAGGGAATCCTTGCCAGGCCCTCCGCAATAGCCACATCCAATTCACCCGACTTTCCCAAAAATGGGGATATAAACTCTAGAGAACGCTGCGGATCCTCTTTCTGTCTTTGATACAGGCTTATCCTATCGATGATGGTTTGAGTGGCCCGAAGGGTCTCATCGCTGTACGACGGGCTTTTAGCTTTCCTCTTCTTCTCCTTCTTTCTCCCCATGGGACTACAATATCCTTGTAATCTTATTGGCTTACCTATAATCTATTCCATATCAAAAATCCGCTCAACTTGTCAACGGACGATCTCGTTGTCTCAGTGAGAAGAGCCGATGGAAAAACAAGAGATAAGGGAGTGGGTATGGAGGAGAATGGCTCAGGGGGGTCTTCATGGGAATCCGTCCGGGAGGATTCCCCCCTTTCGGGGTCAGAACAAGGCCGCCGAAAGACTACGCCGGACAACCCTCTATAGGGAGAGTTTCAGCGTTATGGTACCCCCAGACCGGGCCCAGCTCCAAGTGAGGATCAACCTCCTCCAGGATCGCAAGAGGTTGATTATGGCCACACCGGGTCTTCGGGATGGGTTCCGTGAAATAACGAGCAGCCGAATATCTCCGTCCGTTTGGACGAGAGCCGTCAGCAGCGCAGGTGTGATGCGTTACGGAAGGAAACTAGCATCCACAGTGCGAGAAATCGGCCAAGTCGACCTGCTGGTAACGGGAGCGGTGGCCGTCAGCCTTCAAGGAGACCGAATCGGCAAGGGAACCGGATATTTCGATTTGGAGTATATGATCCTCCGGGAGATTGGCTCAGCGGGAGAGAAGACTCCGGTCATCGCCGTCGTTGATGACCTTCAGGTCTTCAAGGAGATACCCTGGAATGAAAAGGATGTTTCCATAGATCTCATCGTCACCCCAACCACCTCCATCCCGGTTCATCATCCTCGTCCCAGACCAAAGGGGATAGATTGGCTTTCCCTCCAACCTCGCCAAACGAGGGGGATGCGTCCATTGCGGGAACTCAGTAGTTCGAGATAATGGTTAGCCTTGAGATGGTTTCTTGTAAATCCTCCTAAATATACCCTCCAGATTTGGGTGAACCGGATGACCCAAACCCTTGGCAATCTTGAAATGTCTCCACCCGAGATCATAATGAGCCGTGGCCGAATAGAGAATGGCCAGGTTGTTATGGGCTTTTGCATAGTTAGGCTTGATTTGAACCGCCTTCTTGTATTCGGAGATGGCCTCATGAAGGCGTCCCAGTTTTCTATAGGTGGTTCCCAGATTGAAATGGACCCCCGCGATGCCTGGAAGGAGAGAAATGATCTTCTTCCACTCGGAAACGGCCTTTCCAAATTCGCCTGCGTGGACGTACGCAATGGCTAGGCTATGGTGGGCCTCTATCAGATTAGGCACCCTTGCCAAGGCCCGCATCAGCTCGATGTACCCATCTCCATGCCGCCTTCTTTTCCCATAGGCCAACCCCAGGTTAATATGAGCCATGGCGTAATTCGGATTAATGCCGATGGCCTTCTTATACTCCGCGATGGCTTCTTCCAGCATACCCTGCTTTTCGTACGCAAAACCGAGGATATTGTGGGCCTCGGCCCGATTGGGGTTCAACTCCACAGCCCTTTCCCACTCATGTATGGCGCTTTCGATCATCCCGTTATCGAAATGTTCGATGCCAGAGATCAAATTCCGATCTTCCGACAATTCCCACCTCCGTGTTCATCCGAGAGAACCGATCTCAGTGCCCCTCACCTGTTTTCGGAATCCCTCGCTTTCCTCGATGAGCCCATGAAGATTGGATTCAGCGATGACTTTCACCTTGGGGAAGTCCTCATCAAAAATGGAATGAAGCCGGATTCCCAGCTCTTTTTCCACCTTCTTTTCTTTGATGGAGTCTCGGCTCCACCTCTCGGCCAATTCGAATACGGCGTCCCTTCCCCCTTTGTAAAAGGACGAGGCCAAAAGGGAAAGCACAAAGGTATCCTTGGAGATGCAACAGATATCCGCCGAACGAATAGCGTAACCATTCCCGTTGAAGGAAACGGCCACTCCGCCGCCGTCCCGTACCATCTTGAAGGCCTGGACATCGGTAATACTATCCCCAACATAGATCACGTCGGCAGGCTCACTTGCAGTTCTCTTCAGACTGTCCAATATCGCATTGGCCTTTTCGGCCCCCCCCACAGGGTTCACCTCCTCGAAAACCCTCCCCACCTCCATCTTGGCAATCTCTCCCCAAAAGATGTCGTGCAACCGTCTCACCGTCTCCTGATCCTCAAGAGATAAATCTCCGATGCCCGTGGCTTCGTCACCCCAGCTGATCATCTTCATATTGACAATCTCGGAGGTCAATTCCCTCAGACGTTCCTCCTCCCCCTTGCCCAAGGGATATGCATCGATGTTCACTTTTGTGCAGTAGACGCGATCCATGGGGAAACCAACCACGCTGCATAGGGCATCGAGATAGGGTTCGTAGCTCGTGCTAACGATGAAGGAGGGCATCAATCCATTGAGAAACCGCAGTGTCTCCACGGCTCCCTGGACCAAAAGGATATGTCTCTTGGAATAGTCCACCATCTCCGCATTGGTCATTCCATGGGCCTTCAAGAACGGCAGGATGAGCTTCAGGGTATCCCCCGCCTTGTAGCCATACCTCTTTTCGACATCTGCGAGAAAATCGTCGTATTTGCTGATGAGTGAGAAGAATCGCTGCCCCTCGGGGATGAAAGAGGCGGTGAGTTCCATGGCGTTATCGTTCTTCGAGATGGGGCCCTCGCAATCGGTGTTAAATTGCCTCTTTTTCACACACACTCCTATAATTGGACATCCGCCAAATGAACCGCAATAACAAGATGTTTCCAATCATTCGCCACCGCATTGCTGCATAACCTCGTTTCATTCCGATTCCATTTCCCTCACATACCCTTCTATTTCGTCATTCAGGAGAATGGGCCCTGCCGCTTCGCCCTCTTCATTTATGACCTTCCCCTCCATAACCCTTATCCTTCCTTCGGCCAGGGCCTTTAAGGTGTAAACCATCAGTGGAAGCTCCCTCCTTACCCCCTGCCGCCTGATTTCCAGGAAAAGGGGGTTCCCCTCCCCTTCTTCCCCGATGACATCGGCCATGGTTTTCCTCGTCAGCCCCCTTTCCAAATCATCCCAAAGGGGGTCAAAACCCTCACCACGAATTGGAAAGGTGCAATACGTAATGGGTGGCCCTTCATCTAACTCACTCGTAACGAGGTGCATCATTGCCCCTGTTTCGGGGGACCTATTTTCAATCAGTTGCCAGATGACCTCCTGCCATGTCCCCCTGGGTCCCCCCGGCTTGGCGGGATGAAGGTTAATCATGGTAAGGCGCCTGCACATCTCCGGACTGACGATCAACATATACCCCGCCAGTATAATGGTCTCTGCTCCATACTTTTGTACCCTGCTCATCACTTCCGCGTGGTATTTGGCACGCCATATCTGCGATGAAGCCAACCGGAGGTGGGGTTCAAATTCAGAACTGGAGAGGAAGATCACCTTCAGGTCTAACGTCTTGGCCAGTTCGATGAACCGGTCGCTTTCAAGGGTTTCTCCGGGCCGCCGGTTGCAAAACACATAGCCAATCCTTCCTGGAATCACCCCATTGGCGATATTCTCATAAACCCTCTGCAACAACTCCCTTGCCGCCTCATCACGCCCAGTCGAAAACCATCCCATTGTATAGCTCATCTTCCGTTATCCCTTCATAAGGTCAAAAAACTCGATCAAATCCGCCTTTGTTGGGTAACAATCCCTTCCAAATCCAGTCAGACTTTTGCCCGCAACCCTCGTCGCGAAAAGGGCACAATCCTTCAAGGGCTTGCCTAGGATCATACCCGCCAAAAATCCGGCATTATACACATCGCCGGCCCCGGTATTATCCACGACTTCAACCTGGGCGGCGGGTATGATAAAGGTTTCCTCTCGAGTTAGGATAGAAGATCCCTCTTTTCCTCTTTTGCAGACAAGGACATCAGGACCATAGCTCAGGAGGTTCTTGCACCCTCGCTCATAAGCCATTGATGTGAGAAGAACTACCTCCTTTTCGGTAACGAAGAGGACCGAACATCTCTCTATGAAAGCCCCTACCTCCTTCAATCCCCGCCTGGCATATATCTCTCCTGGGTCAAAGCTTATCTTTCCAGGCGGATGAAGGTGCTCGAAGGTCGCCTTTTGAGCCTCCATGGGTAGTTTCCCCGCAAAGGAGGTCATGTGTAAAAGTCGGCTATGAGAAAGGAGGTCCACGTCGATTTCATCGACGCAGAGGGTGTCGTTGGCGTTGGGTTGTATGAAAATGGATCGGTCTTGGGATTTGTCCAGGATTATCAGGCAAACGCCGCTCTCATGGTTTCTCCTCACCCAGCGAGTATCAACGTTCCCCGCTTCTAAGGAATGGATCAGGAAATCCCCATCCTCGTTCTCCCCCACCTTACCGATCAATGCCGTGTTGAACCCCATCTTCGAAAGGGCGAAGATCGTATTCGCCGCTGACCCCCCCCCGCTTCTTCCCCTAAATCGGCCATGTTGATGAAGCAAGGCCAAAAGGTGTTGAAACTCCTCATCACTCCCCTGAATCTCCCTTCCGGCCTCCAATCGAACCCCTCCGAAATTGAAGGGTTCGAAGGAATCCACCTCATAAAAGAGGTCGATATTTAAAGCCCCGAACCCGACCACATCATTCATAAGGACGCTAACCCCTTGCCACAGCATTACAGATAAAACAAACCCCTTGAAATTTCAAGGAAAAAGTTTCCCTTTTGGACGGAAATCTCAGAAGCACGGAAAACCAGTGATAGGTCCTAAAAGTTACTCCAGCAAAAGATTTAACGGCAACCGCCTGGGGGGTGCGGGGTAGGTCCTATTGGGTATTGGTGTGGTTTCGCGACCTCGTCCGGAATAATAGGGGCTAGGAATAATGTTACTGGTCATACCCTTCGGCATAATGGAGTTAGTGCAGGATCAATAAGTATTGAATCAAGACCTTTTTCCCTGACATTGGCCTCACCAGCGTTTGTGGTTATTATACGGCACCCCTTGCCGCAGACGTGACCCTTATACATAATAACATCGCCACTGCTCAAGCCCATAATGGGTGCTTGACGTTGCAGATCTAAAACGGTGATATCGGCGTCTGCACCGACGCTCAGGTGGCCTTTGTCTTTGAGGCCCAAAATCTTTGCAGGATTTTTACTGGTCTTAATGACAAATTCTTCTATGCTGAGGGCTTGAAGCTTGACCAAGGCCAGCCCCATCTCTACTGTTACGTTTCGCGGAATTCCCCCGCCGTCCGTGCTGATGCAGTCCACCACGAATCCTCCTGATTCCCTTTTGGCTGTGACAAGACGAATCCTGGGTTCTGGGGGATTTACTTTGAAACTAACCGCAGTATCCGTTCCTTTCTGCCGCCACCAGTCGACAGCCGCCTTGCCGGTGGCCAAGACCGTCCTCCCTCCGGCTTCCATATTTACCTGGGCCCAACCCGCCATGATGGCTTCTTCCATTCCCTCCTCTGTGGCTGCAAAACCTCCGGCATCCAGCCATATCCCTGTTGCATTGCTTTCAGGAACACCACCGGAACATTTAGCACTCGTGCCATTGATTGGCGATAGGTAGGATTCTGAACAGATATTGGGGTTGTCCACCAAAGCGCTAATAGCTTCCTCTGTCTCAGTCATATAGGACCTAACCCTCCCCCGGCAATAGCTGTTGATGTGAGCTAGGTGTACGGGATGTCCACGGGCGAGTTCCACCGCTTCTAGGAAGCCTTCTATATTGGATTGTGTCGCTAGTGTGCCGACATGAAAGGCAACATAGGCTCCGTGCTCGTTGACAAGCTCAATAGTCCGCGCGGTAGCCTCAGGGGTCAGAGGATAATGACCACCCAAGATCTTAAGACCAATGGCTCCACTTTCAAGGGATATTCGGAGCAACGCTTCCAATTCCCCCCTATCTGGATCCGCCCCCTTCACAGTATGTCCGGGTCGGACATGCTGGAGACAGGCCAGGTTCAGGCCCACGCCGTAGTCTCTCGAAATATCCAGGACATCTTCTATGGGGCCGGCCGTATCCAGAGCCGTTGTGACACCGGCCCGAGCCATCATCTTGTGGGAGAATCTGCCTCCGAGCCAAGAAGAGGTATGAACGTGCAGATCGATAATTCCCGGAACAACGCAGAAGTCTCCTACGTCAAACCATTCCTGAGCAAGGGAGAAATCGATGTCCGGTGCAATCTCTGCCACCTTGCCATTGGCAATGGCTACATCCAAAACTCCTTTTCTCCCATTAACCGGATCAACCACCATCCCGTTCCTGAGTACGACGTCATATTGATATGACATTGGACCTCTCCTTAACTTCGTTGTTCAAAGATTAATCAAAGTCGCAGACTGCTGGTGATGACAGCAAACACGTAATTTAAGCGCTCAGTCTAATTGGACCGACTAACTAATGGAATCCTTGGGGCCAATTATTATCCCGAATTTTGCACTTATGGGCAATAAGGATTCCGACCTAAGGATGTTCTCATTGTGAAAGTCCTTCTAAAAAAGGTCCTTCTGGGATATAAGACCTGAACTCTGATGAAAAAGAAAAACCTCAGGAGGGACACCGCCTTTTCTCCTGAATCTCAAGGAAATGTGACATAATTATGTTTCATTTACATTACTTAATGGGTATTGACAAGGAAATTGTTCCGTGTTAGGAGTCGGTTGTGAAGTTAGTTCTTTGGTAGGGAGAAGGCTAAGAATGAGGCCGGAAAGGAGGTGAAGATATAGGTAGGCTCTTAGCTGGGACAAGGGAGAGCTTTGCAAGAGAGAAGGGTCGAGGGATTTTGTTCTCTCTTAGGAGCTTTCAAGGGAGAAATGAACGGCGTCTCAAGAGGGGTTTCAAAGTCAAAGGGGGGTAAGACAATGAAAAAGAGTAAAAAAAGTTGGGGAATATTTTTCATTGCGATTTGCATAGGAATGGTGCTGATTCCTTTTAGCCAATGTATTGGTGAGGAAAAAGTGCTTGTTATGGGAATGAATACGGGGGCAATAGTATCAATGGATCCCGCGGTATGTTATGAAATAGAGGGGGGTTGGATGTTGAGAAATATCTATGACTCCCTCGTTAAGTTCAAGGCGGGGTCTGCGAGTGAAATCGAACCTGGCATGGCGACATCGTGGGAGATTGCAGGCAAGACATTGACCTTTACCATAAGAAAAGGAGTGAAATTCTCAAACGGTGACCCGGTAGACGCAAAAGCGGTCGCCTATTCATTGAAGAGAGTGGTTAAGTTAAAAAAGACACCAGCGTGGGTACTTACACAGTTTGGGGTAACTGAGGATTCCATCAAAGCCGTAGGCAACACGGTCCAGGTTACCATGGATAAACCATATTCACCGAGTCTCGTACTCGCTTGCATGACATTCATTACAGGCACCGTAAACCCGAAGGTCGCCGAGGCGAAGGCCAAGGAAGGTGATATGGGAATGTCCTATCTGACGGAGCATTCCGCAGGAAGCGGTCCCTACGTGTTGGTTAGTTGGAAGAGAAATGAGAAGATTGTTCTTGAACGCAACGAACACTATTGGGGTCAGAAACCAGAGATAAAGAGGATAGTGATAATAGATGTACCAGAATCATCCAGCCAGGTCGTTCAACTCAAGGGTGGTGACATCGACATAGCATGGAATCTCGAATATGATCAGATTCCGGAAATTGAAGCGACAAGGGGCCTCTCCGCGCTAAAATCGCCCCTGTTCAAGGTAATTTACTTGGCAATGAACCCTGCCTATCCACCTCTCGATAAGGTCTTGGTTAGAAGAGCAATTAAATCTGCCATAGATTATCGAGGGATTATAAAGGCAACGGGCGGCGGCGTTATGGAGCTTCACACATTCATCCCCCGTGGAATGTTCGCGCACTATGCTGGCCAACCATATCCGTATGATCCAGAAAAGGCAAAAGAATTATTAGCACAAGCAGGGCATCCAACAGGGTTCAAAATAACTTTGACCGTGCCCAAATTTCTGGCCACAGCAGGGACCGTTGTCAAGACCAACTTAGAAGCCGTGGGAATAAAGACTGATCTTCAAGTAATAGCGTATAGCACCCTTTTGGGGAAATACAGAAAACAGGGGTTAGAAATGGTAATAGCACGATGGGGAGCGGACTACGGTGATCCCGATGCCCAAGCAAAGCCCTTTGCTCATTGCCGGACTACAGGCCCTGACGCAAAGGTAAAACAGCTTGCATGGAGAAATGCATACGCAAACCCTGAATTCACGGACATGGTGGAAAAGGCAGCCTTGATAAAAGATCGGGGTGAACGCGAGCGAGTGTACCTCGATTTACAGAAGAAGTGGCAACAAGACGGCGTGTTTGCGATACTGTATCAATTCTCCGGTCATGTAGGCCTCAATGATAAGGTCAAGAATTTTCACCTGAGTGCACTGACGGAGACACATCTTGAGGATGTAACGATAGAGGACTAAAGCGTCCTCTATAGTTCTCTCTTTTTGGGGAAGCTTAGCTATGATTATGAGGAGTCTAGTCGTAGGTAAGCTTCCCCAAGTAATAGTGCTATTTCATTGTTGTCAACTTACTGTTGCTTGTTCTTAGGAGTTATCTTTCTCAGGATAACTTGTACGAGCTCCTGAGCGGTGACTTTTTGTTATTTCAGATCTTGAACATTTTTCCCCCTCTTTGAAATTCATCTCAGGTTTTCAGAGCATCCTTTAATGCTTCCAGGTCTAACTTTCACCGTTGAAAATACAAGATGGGGAGCTTTCAAATGAGCTCAGAGAGAGTTACAATGGGGAACGGAATCACGTAACTCTACCCAAATGATGAAGAGGGCACATACCTAGAGCTTTTCATACTAGATGAAGAAGCATCTATTGTTAAGGAAGCACTAGTGGGGGAATGAAATGTCGTTCCGGGATTATGTTATAAAAAGGATAGCCTTATTCGTCGTAGTCATTTTCGGTGTTGTAACCGTCACTTTCTTACTTTCGCATGTTATTCCCGCTGATCCGGTGGGTGCAATTCTTGGAGAAAATGCACCCCCGGAATTGGTTAAGAAAACGGAGAGACTGCTCGGTTTGCATCTGCCCCTGCATCAACAGTACATTCGCTTTGTGAAAGGCGTGCTCTATTGGGATTTCGGAATAGCATTGAGGACACAAAACCCCGTATCCAAAGATCTTAGAACGTATTTCCCGGCCACCTTGGAATTAGTTATTCTTTCCATGATAATCGCAATAACATCCGGCGTCGGTCTGGGGATACTTTCAGCAGTCAAGAGAAACAGAATGCCTGATAACATAAGTAGAATATTTTCACTGGTAGGTATATCCATGCCCGCATTCTGGCTTGGGTTGCTGCTCATCTTGGTCCTCTATTATCACTTGGCCCTAATCCCACCAGGAGGCAGATTGTCCCCCCGTATTTCCACCCCATTAACAGTAACGGGTCTTTATACAGTAGATAGTCTGATTGCAGGGGAATTTAGAACATTCTGGGATGCGCTTTACCACTTATTGGGGCCGGCCCTTGTCCTGGGCTGGATACAAACGGCATACATATGCAGGGTAACAAGATCATCGATGCTCGAGGTCTTCAATGAGGAGTACATAAGGACTGCAAGGGTTAAGGGGCTAAGGGAAAAGATCGTGATTTTCAGACATGCCCTCAAGAATGC
>JABAOH010039952.1_pt2 | contig 30785 bp, 32 predicted proteins | sample 7062181 | NCBI WGS metagenome assembly JABAOH01 (sample SAMN14538630, study PRJNA623070) | marine sediment metagenome | biome: marine biome [ENVO:00000428]; feature: marine pelagic biome [ENVO:01000023]; material: deep marine sediment [ENVO:00002113]; isolation source: pool of 5 deep marine...
CGTTGACAGCCGGGCCCAGTACGAATCGCGCATTCTCACCCCCCTCTACCGGGACATCGCGCCCTACGACACCGAGGGCATCCTCCAGCACGAGTGGCTCAACGCCCGCGGCGCCATCGCCCGCTTCGACCGCATGGCCATCGAGATCCGTGTCACGGACGCCCAGGAGCACCCGGCGGCGGATCTCGCCATCGCGGGCGCGGTGAGCGCCTTATTGAAGGCGCTCATCGCGAACCGCTGGTCGGCTCCCGCTGCGAGGCGAGACATGGCCACGGAGAAGCTGGCGCGCCTTTTCCGTGCCACGCTGCGCCATGCCGATCGGGCACGCATCGACGACGCGGCATATCTCGCCCTCTTCGGTTGCCGGGCGGCGCCGATGAGCGCCGCAGCGCTGTGGCATCGCCTTTGCGAGCAGACCGACGGCCTCGACGCCTTCCTCGACACCGACACCACCCGCGCGCTGGAGGTCATCCTGCAAAGGGGCCCGCTTGCGCGACGCATCATCGAGGCGGTGGGCAAGCCGTGTCGGCTCGAGGACCTGCGCGCCTGCTATCGCGCGCTCTGCGACTGCCTGGCGCACGGCCGCCCGTTCGTCGGCCTGACGTGAACCACGCCCGCATTGGGCAATTCGGGGGTTTAGCGCCTCTTCGGCGTCGCCGCTCACGCCGCCGGCGTGCGTTCTGCCAGGGCGGCGCGCACCTCCGCGGCGCCGGCGGGCTCACCGCCGGCGGCACGCACGCGCCGTAAGGCCAGCTCCAGCCACTCGAGATTCGTCCGTTGCGTGCCGAGCGGGGCGTCCTCGAGACCCACGCGCACGTGGCCGCCGCGCGCCACGGCCGCCTCGATGAGCGGCGTCACGTCCACGTCGAGGCCCGCGACCATCCACGGCGCGTCGGGCGCCTCGCGCGCGAGCAGCTCGAGGTAGGCCTCGAGCGCGAACCGTTCGGGCGGGAAGCCGAAGCTCATGCCGCTGGAGAACATGAAACGGTAAACGGGCTGCGGCACGGCGGCCAGGGCGCGTGCGAGCGCCGCACCCAGGCGCAGGAATCCGGGCTCGTAGACGGCATACCCGGGATGGAACCGGTAGCGCGCGGCCAGGCTCAGGCCGTGCCGGATATGGGACTCGGGATTGCTGTAGGTGAAACCGCGGGCGCCGGCGGCGATCTCGGCATACCGGCTGATGTGCGTGGTTCCCGGATCGACGACCGCCCACTCCAGCAGCCCGCGTGCGGCCAGCGCCTCGATGTGGGCGAAGCGTTGCTCTGCGGACAGCGCCGCCGTGGCGTCGGCACTGCCGGCGAAGGGAATCGTCGGGTAGACGATGACGTCCGCCTGCTCGCGAATGCCTTCGATGATGGCGGCGTAGAGATCGGCATCGTCGCGCTGCCGGCCGCTGCGCTCGTCGTAGGCGTGCACGTGCACGATGGCCGCTCCGGCGCGCGCGCAGGCGACGCCCTGCGCGACGATGTCTTCCACGGACACCGGAATGAGCGGCTGGCGCTCGCGCGCCCACGGCCCGTTGAGCGCCACCTCCAGCCAGGTGTTATGCGTCGACACGGCAACTCCGGCCCGCAGGCCGCAGGCAGGCGCGAGCTTCGTGCGCCGGCGCCGCGCCCACGCCCAACACGGTGTCTCGGTCGCCCCCGGCGTTCACGGCGTGCGCCCCGGACGCGCGTGCGTCGGCGAAGCCCGTCCTTCGTCGACGCCGAAGACTCACGCCGCCGCGTCGCGCGTGAGGCAATCGTCGTCCAGCGGCTCGACCGGAGAGAGATCGCGGTGGTGCTTGTACTGCGGACGCGTGGGGCGCGTGAGCGCGTTCGAGACGGGATTGACGATCAGCGAGAATATCGCCCGATCCCAGGGAGACATGTTGTTGGGCGACCCGTGAACGAGGGTGTCGTGAAATATCAACATGGTGCCGCGCGGGCCGGTGGCCGAGACGAGCCCCCGGGATTCGACAAGCCGTCGTACCCGGTCCGCGTCGACCACCCAAAGCGGGTAGCTCGTCGTCTCGACGTCGAGCGTCGCGGGGTGCTCACCGTGGCGGTGCGAGCCGGGGATGAAGTAGAGCGGCCCGTTGAACTCGTTCACGTCGTCGAGAAAGACGTGCAGGTTGAGCGCCAGCGGGCGCGGCACGCCGTCCTCCTCGCGGTGGGTGGCGAAATCGTAGTGCCACTGCCAGACCTCGCCCGAGAACGCCGCCTTGACGTTGACCTTCACCTGCTGCACGTAAAGCGGCTCCGGCAGGACCTGAAGCGCGGGCTCGATCAGCCGCGGGTGTCGCACAAGCCTCGCAAAGATTTCGTCGCGCAGGTGCAGGCCCATGGCCGTGCGCACGGCGCCGGTGGATTTTTCCGTGATGTTGGCGGCGGCGTCGGCGGCGAACAGCCGCGGCAGTCGGGCGCGAATAAGCGCCACCTCGTCGGCGGAGAAGCGCTGCGGCAGGATGAGGAAACCGTCCCGCTCGAGGTCCGCCAGTTCCGTGTCCGTCAGTCGCATGATCGTGCTCGCCGAACGGTCATCGTGCGCACGCGGGGGCTTCGTGCGTCAGGGGGGGGCACCCGGGTTACGGACGGGGGCGCGACATCGTCCGGCGGCCGCCGCACTGCCGCAAGCGCTACTTGCTTGGGGGTTCGACGGTCACCTTGACGTCGGCATACCACCCGGCGACGAGATCGATGTCCTCGTCCGTCAGTCCCCTGGCGATGATGCTCATCTGCGGATGCTGTCGAGTGCCGTCGCGAAAAGCCTCCAGCTGGATCACCATGTACATCTTGTGCTGACCGCTGAGGTTGGGAACCATCGAGTCGCTGGCCACGCCGTCCATACCGTGACAGATCTGGCACAGGGTCTGAACCTTCTGCTTCGCAGCCAGCGGCTCTTCGGCCGCGCCGGGCGGGCTCGCCAAACCGCTCGTCGACAGCAGCAGCGCCGTGAGGAGGCGCGTTTTTGAGCTCATGATTGGCACCGATCCAAAAGGGACGCGGGCCGGGATCACTCCCGGCCCGCGTATTTTGAGACGCTAACTCAGCCTTCGTAGTAGATGCGGTAGACGGCGCCCGCCTTGTCGTCGGATACCAGTATCGAGCCGTCGACATACTGCTGGACGTCAACCGGCCGACCGGAGTAGACACCGTTGTCCTGCAGCCAGCCGTCGGCGAACGGCATCATCTCGGCGGCATTGCCGTCGGCATCGAGGAAGGTCACCATGATCCGCGCGCCGCGGGGTGTGGTCGAGTTCCACGATCCGTGCTGCGTGCTGAAGATGGCGTTCTTGTACTTCGAGGGGAACATGTTACCGGTGTAGAACATCATGCCGAGATCCGCGGCATGGGCAATGGTCTCCACCTGCGGCGGCACGTAGCGGGACATCTTGTCCTCCGGAATCTCCTTGTCCAGGTACAACGCGCCCGCATCGGCAGTCGAACGAACCTCACCGCCGCCGTAGTACGGGTGTCCGTACCACATTCCCCAGCTGGGCATGCGGTTGAGCTCTCCCGGCGGCGTCTCGTCGCCCATGCCGTCCACCTGGTTGTCGGTGAACCAGAGGCTGCCGTCCTGCGGGTTGAAGGCGTGGCCCACGGAGTTGCGGATACCGGTGGCCACCACCTCACGGCTGGAACCGTCGCGGTTCATCCGGATCATGCCGCCGATGCCGACCCGGTCGTAGAGCTCCTGCTTCTCGGGCGGCGAGACGTTCCACGGCTGACCGAGGCTGATGTAGAGCTTGTTGTCGGGTCCGATCACGCACACCCGAGCGGAGTGGTTATAGGACTCCTCGTCGGTTGGAATCAGCTGGCCCTGCGGCACGATCGGCACCGCCACCGTGTCCGGGCTCTCCATGAAGAACTCGGCCGCCGGGAACATGAGCACGCGGTTGCGCTCGGCGACGAAGAGAAAGCCGTCGTCGGAGTAGCACACGCCGTTGGGAACGTCGAAACTCACACTCGGGCTGAACTCCTCGACGGTGTCGGCCACGTTGTCCATGTCCCGATCCGTTGCCGCCCATACTTTGGTCTTGCGGGTGCCGATCCACACCGTCGCCTTGTTACGGCCTACCGCCATGTGCCGGGCATCCGGCGCCAGGGCGAACAGCTCGATCTTGAAGCCGTCCGGCAGCTTGATGGTCTCCAGCACACGGCGCAGGTTGTCGGCATACTTGCCGCTCTGCGGAATGCTCTGACCCGCGCCCGTCCCGGTGGTCTGGAAGGAACCCAGCTTTTTCAGGTTCGCTTCGTCTCCCGCTGCCAGCGCGTTGCCCGTCAGGAACGGCAGCGCAGCGCACACGGTGGTGACTGACAGTTTGCGAATGTTCACGGTCTCCTCCTACTTGGTTTGCATTGGTTTAAAAGCGACTTCGAGCAGCGGTGCACTGCCCCGGAAATCGTGCTCTGCCTCAGAACAGAGCGACAGCCGCGGTATAGTAGCGATATTTAGAACCGTTTCAAAGGGCGGCGCGGCCGTGGCCGGTATCTCCATCTAACTCACTGATTTTTATTGCTTAATAAAGCGTTTTGTCCTCACCCATCGGACGCGCCGCGGTTCGCCGCACCGGCGCGGACGCCGCGCCGCCGGCTTGTGGCACTGTGCGCCATGCCTCGATCGCCTTACTTTAGCGTTGCCGCCCGGAGCCCGTGGCGTCACCTCGCCTTGCCCCGCTCCGAGAGCCAGATACCGCCGAGAACGAGACTCAGGGCGGCGGCGTGAAACGGCTCGAACGCCTCCCGCAGCCACGCCACCGCCAGCAGCGAAGCGAACACCGGCACCAGGTTCACGAATACCCCGGCACGGGCGGGCCCGATCAGCGTCACGCCCTGGATGAAGAAGATCTGCGCCAGAAAGGAGGGAAACAGCGTGATCAACGCGACGATGGCCCAACCGCTCGGCGTCGGCCACTGCAGCCGGCCCATCGCCGCCTCGATGGCAACCAGCGGCAGTGACGCGGCGAACGCCGCCGCCGCCATCAGCGTGAACAGGCCGAGCGAGGACACCGCCGGGCGCCGACGCAGCCCCACGACGTAGCCCGCGTAGAGCACACAGGCAACGACCATCAGCGCGTCGCCGCGACCGACGGCCAGGGCGGCAAAACGCGCGAGGTTGCCGCCGGAGGCGACGATGGCAACGCCCAGGACGGTCAAGGCGACCCCGGCCAGCTGCAGGTGCGTGACGCGCGTACCGTAGACCGCAAACGCGCCGATCAGGACGAACACCGGTATCGAGCCCTGGAGAATGCCGATGTTGACGGCGGTGGTCCCGTGGGCGGCGATGTAGAACAAGGCGTTGAAGCCGGCAAAACCCAGTGTTCCCATCGCCGACACGAACAGCAGGCGCCCACGCAGGACCTGCCAGTCGCTGCGCACGTGCCGGCGCGCGAAAACCGCGAGCAGCCCAATGACCCCCAGCCAGCGCAGGCTGACCAGCGCCATCGGCGATACCTCGCCGACGGCGAGGCGACCGAGGACGGCGTTCGCGCCCCAGCAGAGGGAAGTCAGGGTAAGCAGGACGTATGCCTTGCGGCTGCCCGCGGCTGCGGGCTCGCGATTCGGCGAGGGCCTCATCGTCGGCGAGTATACGCAAGGCCCAGCCGCGCGCCACGCGCTCGCGGCGAGGTTACGCCCGGGCGGCGTGCGTTGCGGTGATACCGCCCGTTGGCGTTGCAGGCAGCCCCGGAAACGGCCCGTCGCAATGACGAACACGCCAACGGAAAAGGTCGCAGAATAGCCGTTCTGCCTTGAATTTAGCCGGGATACCCGCATATACTGCGGGGATGACGCGACGCGGTGAGGTTGTGCCGCGCGGGTCATTTCCGAGAGTGAACAGGTGACGCATGCGTTTCCAGTTGCAATCGGCCAAGCGGTTCCGGTTGCCCACAAGTCAGGTCGTTTCAGAAGCTCCCTTCGGGTATCTCCTGTAAATTGTCTCGCACCGTGCGCAATTGCCGAACACGCGTCTTTTTCTACTGATCAAGGGTAATTTACATGGCTACAGGCACTGTTAAGTGGTTCAACGATTCCAAGGGCTTCGGCTTCATTACGCCGTCGGAAGGCGGGAAGGACGTATTCGTCCACTACTCGGCCATCGCCGGCAGCGGCTTCCGCTCGCTCACCGAAGGCCAGAACGTCGATTACGAGGTGGAGATGGGGCCGAAGGGGCCTCAGGCGACCAAGGTCACCGTTTCCGGCTGATCAAGCCGAGCGACCGTTTCCGAACACAGACCCCGCAGCGTGCTGCGGGGTCTTTTTTTTAGCCGATCAACAATACTGTTCTCGTCGAGCGCGTTTCGCCGGCTGCCGTCTAGGCACACCTCTGCGCAGCGTCTGCCAGGGCTTTCTCAATGGCGGGCAGGGCCGCGTTCAGCTCGTCTCGGCGGGCCTGCTCGCGCAGGCCCTCGAGGGCCTCCACGACCGCTGCGCCCCGATCACCGCCACCGTAACGGGCCAACTGCCGCCCCCTGGCCACATAGAAATCGCAACGCGACAGCGGCTCCGGGCGTGAGTAGGCCTCGAGCGCGGCGGCATAGCGCTCCGCCTCCCCCCAGTCCTGCAGACGCAGCGACACTTCCATGGCGTTGCGGTAGAAGGCGAAGTAATTGTGACCGACGCAGTCCCCGCTCAGGATCTCCTCACCCTCGCGCAGCGCCTCCCGACTGACGCGCGGATCGTCACTGACCAGCGCCAGCATGCTCAGCACCCAGGGGCCGAGGAACTTCACGCTGGTGCTGCGGCACAGCTCCATGGCCCGATTCATGAGTTCGACGGTTTCGCTGCGATGACCCCCGCGGGCGAACTCGACGCCCCCCTGGAAAATCATGAGGAAGGGTTTGAAGCGGGTGGCGCCGAGCGCATCGGCGACGCTCAGACCGCGTTCGATGTGCTCCGAGGCGGCATCGAGCTCGTTCAGTTCGAGCAGCACGCGACTCGCCGTCAGACGCGCCACCATCTCGGCGCGCAGATAGCCGATCTCAACCGCCGAGTCGACGGCCTCCAATGCGTCCGCGAGCGCTCCGCGAACCTCGTTGATGTAGAGGCGGTTCCACGCCACCATGTAATGGTTGGCGGCCTGAATGTGCGGAAAGTCGTGCTCCCTCGACAGCTCGATGCAGCGACGAAAGTACTCGAGGGAGGTACGCATGCGTCCTTTGGAGTAGTGCGCGTCGCCCAGTCCGCTGAGGGCGCGGGCCTCGTTCTCGGCATCGCCCGCCTCGCGCGCATGCACCAGCGCCTTGTCGTGCTCCTCCAGACAGCCTTTGATGTTTCCCAGGGGGAAGTACAGGTTGCCGCGCAGATAGTGAATACGCGCCAGCTCCGCCGTCATCTGCGCCGCGGCGGCCAGCGCCTCCGCTTCCTCGAGCGCCTGCAGGGCATCATCGAAGTTGTCCGTCACCCGCATACAGCCGGCGATTCCGATCAGGGCACGGCAGCGCTCGCCACCATCGCGGGCAAGCTCGAGCGCCTTGCGATACGCACTGACCGACATCGCGACGGAGCCCTGCTCGTGGAGCAGGTCTCCGGCCTTCAACCAGTATGTAATCGCACGCTCCGCCAGGCCCGCCTCGGCGTAGTGATGTGCGAGCAGCGCTGGCTCGACTTCGGCCGTCTTGGCGAAGTGTTCCTCGAGCGTCTGGGCGATGTTGCGGTGATACTCCTGGCGGGTGCTCTTGAGCAGCGAGGCGTAGGCCGCATCGCGCACCAGCGCGTGCTTGAACTCGTAGCTGGTCGCGGGCGGCCGACCGTGCCGGTAGACGAGCTCCGCGTCGACCAGCTGCGACATCGCCTCCTCCAGCTCGGTCTCCGCGATCGGCGCAACGGCGGCGAGCAGCTCGTGCGTAAACGTCCGGCCGATCGTCGCCGCGAGCTGCGCGATCTCCTTGACCGGGGCCAGGCGATCGAGACGCGCCGTGAGCGAGTCCTGCAGCGATGCGGGCACAGCGAGCGGACCCATCGGGCCCGTGAGCACGTAGCGCTCGCCGTCGCGCCTCACCAGGCTCGACTCGATGACGGCTTTGGTCAGCTCCTCCACGAACAGCGGCACCCCGTCGGTCTTGGCGACGATCTGTGCCATCACCTCCGCGGGCAGTGCCTTGGCGTCGGTGACGTTCTCGACCAGGGCTACTGTTTCGCGTCGGCTGAGGCGATTGAGGGTCATGGCGGTCACGTGTCCGTGTCCCGTCCAGCGCGGCTCGAACTCCAGGCGGAAGGTGATCAGCAGCAGTATCGCCGCCGACGCGATGCGATCGATGACCAGATCCAGAAACTCCAGGGTGGAGGAGTCCGCCCAGTGGACGTCTTCGACGATCATCAACACCGGCTCCGTCGACGCCATGGCCTCGAGCACGGTCCACAGCGATTCGAGCGTACGCGTCTTCGTCTCCTCCGGGGGCAGGGCCAGCGCCGGATAGCGTTCCCGCGACGACAGCGCCAGCAGGGGCGCCAGCACCGGCGCGTGTTGCCGCACCGGCAGGTCGAGCTGCGTCAGCACGCCCTCGAGCTTGTCGAGCCGCGCGTTCAGGTCGTCATCCTTCTCGAAGCGTAACGCCCGCTCGAGCTGATCGATGGCCGGCTGAAGGGCCGTGTTCTGATGGTAGGGCGAGCAGAAGTACAGCACACGACTGTGCGCCTGCCGCTTGGCCTGCTCCTGGAAGCCGCGCAGGATGCGCGACTTGCCGACACCGGCCTCGCCGGAGAGCAGCACCGTCTGGCCTTCTCCCTCCCGGGCCTGCGCCCAGCGCTTGAGCAGCAGACCGATCTCCTCCTCGCGACCCACGATCGGGGACAGACGACGGTTGGCCGTCGCCTCGAAGCGGCTCGGGGCGTCGGACGCCCCGAGCACGCGACAGGCGCGCACGGGCGTGGAGATGCCCTTGAAAGTCTGCGGGGGCAGCTCCTCGCAGACGAACAACCCGTCCACCAGGCGCTGCGTGCCTGCTGCGATCACCACCGTATCGGGCGCCGCCGCGGCCTGGAGCCGCGCCGCCAGGTTGGGTGTGTCGCCGAGCACGGCGCGTTCCTCCGACACCCCTTCGCCGACGATGTCGCCGACGACCACGAGCCCGGTGGCGACCCCGACACGCACCTTCAGGTCGATCTCGGTCTCGCGGGAGAGCCGCCCAACGCGCTCCACGATAGCGAGGCCCGCGCGCACGGCGCGCTCGGCGTCGTCCTCGTGCGCCCTGGGATAGCCGAAGTACACCAGCAGCCCGTCGCCCAGGTAGCGCGCGACGTAGCCTTCGTAGCGTTCGATCGCCCGCGTGACGGTGGAGCGGTACGCGGCGATGATCTCGCGCAGGTCCTCCGGATCCATGCGCTCGGAGATCGCCGTGGAGCCGACGAGGTCGCAGAACATCACCGTCAGCTGCCGCCGCTCGGCGGACTCTGCCGACGCCGCCGTCGGCGGCGGCGTGCGAGTCTCTTCCGCGACGGCAGGCGGCCCGCCGGCCTGCAGCCGGCCGCCGCAGCCCGGGCAGAACTTGGCGCCGCCCGGCAGGGCGGCGCCGCAATCGGGGCACGCCTGCGGCAGCGGCACGCCGCAGCCGGCGCAGAAACGGGCCGCCGGCGGATTATCGAATTGGCACTGAGCGCATTGCACGTCGTCGCGTCTTCCGAGCGTTTTCCATTTACCTAACTTTACTACACAGGCCGGTCGGAAGACCGCACCGTTACGCTGCCCAACCGGCCGCGGGTCACTCTGCTCCGATCAGGTGGGCGTGGCCACGCTCAGTTTTCTCAGCAACGGGAGCAGATGCTGTGAGCAAAGCGCCAGCTGCCCGCGGTGGTCGTGACTCGCCAGACGCAGGACGAGGGTGCGCGCACCCGCCTCGACGAAGCGAGCGAGGGCCTGCCCACGGGCGTGCGGCGTGCCGTAGATGCCGCACTCGATGCGCTCGATCTCTTCGGGGTCCGTGCCGCCGTAGTACCTCTGCATGACCCGCCGCCCCTCCCGTCGCGCCGCCGCGCCGTCGTGTTCGACCCGGACGGTGCTGTAGTGACATGCCGTCAGGAGACTCGGGTCACGACCGAGCTGCGCCGCCCGGCGGCGCACCACTATGCCGGTCGACCTCAGGCAGCCGCTTCGCCCGGGAGAGCGCTTTCCGCGCACGCCCGAGCTGGACAAGCCGGATCGCGGCCCATCGAGGTGCGGGTACTGCCCGCCGCGACTGCCGGAGCGGACGCCGGCGCGAGCGACTGAGGGCGGCTTGTCGCGCCGACCTTGAACCAGAAATACCCAGATATTACAATTATAAAGATAACCCAATTAATGCCGCTTCTGGAATATATGGAAACGGATATGCGGGCACACGGTGCCTCTCCCGGGCGCCGGCTGTGATGCCGTTCGTGAAGCACAGGACCTTAACGGTCGTCGTTCTGCTGCTCGCCGGCCTGTCGGCCCCGATCGGGCCGCAGCCGGCGGCCGCGGGGCGCGCCGCCTACGACGTTTCCTATCTGTGGCATCGCGACCTCGACAGCGTGATCTCTTATCACCGGCAGCTCAGCCGGGTTCTCGGCCCGACCGTCAGCGCGAAGCTCAAAGTGGTCGACCGGTCCAACCTGTACGGCATCGTCTACCAGCGTCGCGGCGACAGCGCCGGCGCAGCGCGCCTCGCCCGCGCGCACACGCGGCTGTTGCGCGCTCGCGGTCTCGCCGCCGCGGCGCCGGTGCGCTCGCGTGACTGGGTCTTCCTCGAAACCGGTGCGACGCCGGGCGCGGCGGCGACCACCCCGGTGGCGATCGAGCGCAGCACACGGCCGCCGTCCATACCGGACCTCGAAGCCGCGGTCGAGCAGTCCATCAAGCGGCTGCGCCGCGAAGGCAAGATTGCCGCGGACGAGCGCACCGGCTGGTCCGTGCACGACTTCAGAACCGGCGAGAAGCTCGTCACCATCAACGAAGACGTTCCGTTCCAGGCGGCCAGCCTGGCGAAGCCTTTCTTTGCCGCAGCCTTCTTTCTCAAGGTGGAATCCGGCCAGCTCATCTACGGCAGGAAGAGCCGTCGACACATGGAGCGCATGATCCAGCACTCCAACAACTACTCCACGAACTGGATCCTGCGGCGCGTGGGCGGGCCGAGAGAGGCGGAACGACTGTTGAAGCGGCAGTACCCGACTGTTTTCAGAGACACGACCCTCGTCGAATACATTCCGGCGGGCGGACGCACCTATCGCAATCGCGCTTCCATCGGCGATTACAGCCGCTTTCTGCACGCGCTGTGGCGCGATGACATTGCCGGGTCCCGGGAAATCAAGCGCCTGATGGCGCTGCCCGGACCGGATCGGCTCTTTACCGGCGCGCGCGCCCTGCCGCGCGGCACGAAGGTCTACAACAAGACCGGCAGCACCGCCCGTTTGTGCGGCGACATGGGCATCCTCATCGTGAAGGGCGCGGACGGGCAGCACTACCCGTACAGCCTGGTGGGCGTCATCGAGAAGCAACGCCGCGCTCGCAGCTACTCCTCCTGGATCCGCTCCCGCGGCGACGTCATCCGCTCCGTATCCAACATCGTGTATCAGGGCATCACGCAGCACCACGCTTTGCAGAGCCGTCTGTGACGCAGGCGGCGAGGCTTGCTCGCCCGACACCGCTGACGACGTGCCGGTGTGCCCCCCGATCAGGCCTGCGCCCGCCGGGCGCAGGCCGCCTTGAGCCGCGGAATGGCCTCCCGGGCGATCCGCTCGAAAACCGGCAGCTGCTCCGCGCGCGTGGGATAGTAGAGCCCGATCTCGGATATGCCGGCCTCGGTCAGGCTCTGCACCCTGTCGACAAAGACACTCTCGGACTCGTAGTAATTGATGAAGCCGCCGCTCGGTCGTGCCGTTGCGTCGAACATCAGGTAGGAACGGCGCAGGGAGTCCGGATCCCGACCGACGGCCGCGCAATATTCGTCCATGCGTTCGAGGCGCTCACGCGTCTGCTGCAGCTGCTCGGCGAAGGTGGCGGCGAAGCTCAGGCTGTTCCAGTTGTCGGCGTAGCGAGCGGCGTGCTTCATCATCACCGGCCCCATCGCCGCGATCATGATGGGCGGGCGCGGCCGCTGCACGGGCCGCGGGTTCATGACGGCCTTGTCGACACGGTAGAACCGACCGCTGTAGGTGGTGACCTCGTTCGACAGCAAGCGATCCACGACCTCGACGTACTCCCTGAAACGCGCCACGCGCTCCTTCGCAGACCAGTTGGGGATGCCCATCATGTCGTAGGACGGGTCCGTGGTCAGCCCCACGCCGAGGCCGAGCTCCAGGCGGCCGTCGGAGACATGGTCCACGCTCAGAGCCTGGAACGCGAGCAGAGCCGGATCCCGCAGCGGGATCTGCGCCACCAGCGTCCCCAGTCGCAGCGTTTTCGTCTCGCGCGCGATGGCCGCCAGCAGCGTCCACGCCTCCAGCCAGGAGCTGGCGGGGTTGGTCCAGTCGACGAAATGATCCGCCATGCCGACGGCGTCGAAACCCAGCTCCTCGATGTGCCTGCAGCGCCGCAGCAGCTCGTTGCACGGCACGTTGGGCAGGACGAGTACCTGAAAACGCAGCTCGTGGTTCAATGCCCTCATCTCCATTGCCTCCGGCGGACCCGCCCGGCCGCGGCGCGAGCGGTGCTGGACACGACGCTCGCTCGTCGGCGCGCCGCGACACCACCGCCGCCGGACGGGCGCTGCCCCGCCTTACCGGCGCGAAGGGCCGCCGGCAATCGCGCACCCCTGCCGTGCCCTCGTATACTGTGGGCGAAGCTACCGCGATTTCGCGGAGCGTCGCAACCGGAGGTGGCGTATGAGCGCGATATCCAACCGTGCCCTGGCGAGACTCGCCGCCGGCGAGCTGGCGCTGGGCGTGGGCGTGCGCCATGCCCGCAGCGTGGACATCGGCAAGATCATGACGGCCTGCGGCTACGACTGGCTGTTCGTCGATATGGAGCACGGCACGATGTCCGTCGACACCGCCGCGCAGATCTGTGTGGCCGCGCAGGACGCGGGCATCGCGCCGATCGTGCGTGTCCCCGGTCCGCAGCACTTCCACGCGACGCGGGTTCTCGACGGCGGCGCACAGGGCGTCGTGGTGCCGCACGTGGACAACGCGGAGACGGCCCGGCAGATGGTAGAGCACTGCCGCTATCCCCCGCAGGGGCACCGTTCGGTGATCGGGGCGTTACCGCAGACCGGCTTCGAGTCCCTTCCGCTGGGCGAGGCAACCGCGGAGATCAATGCATCCACACTGCTGGTGCTGATGATCGAATCGCCCGAGGGCGTGGAGAACGCCGACGCCATCGCCGCCGTCGAAGGCGTCGATGCCCTGCTTGTGGGCACCAACGACCTGTGCATGGAGATGGGCGTCCCGGGCCAGATCGGCGCGGCGGAGGTCCTGGCGGCGCAGAGGCGTGTGATCGAAGCCTGCCACACCCACAGCAAGCACCCGGGGGTCGGCGGCGTCTACGATCCGCAGCTGCTCGCTCAGTGCGTCGACATGGGAATGCGCCTGCTTCTGTGCGGCAGCGACCTCGCCTTCATGATGGCGGCCGCCAGGCAGCAGGCCGGCTTCCTGCGCGCACTGTCCCCCCCGGCGCGATAGCAGGCGGTCGCGTCACTGCCCATGCCCGCCGCCGGCTCGCGCGCTCGGCACCACGCCCATACTGGCGCGGCTCGCACCAAGGAGCGTGACGATGGGATCGATGAGAGCACTGTTGATCGCGGCCGGCGCAGCGGCGCTGCTGGCCGCGGCGGCGCGGGCACAGGAAGAACCGTTCGACATCGAGAAGATGATCGAAGCTCTCGACGAACGGCTCAAGCTCACCCACGAAGAGCTCGAGAAGATGAAGCCCGCGCTCGAGCTCAAGAGCCGGGAGCTCAGGAGCTCGGTCGACGAGAGCCTGGAGCAGGGATTTGCCGAGTTCGAGGAGCTTTCCCGGGAATTCGACGTCGCCGCGCAACGCGTTCAGCAACAGCTGCAGGACGCCCTCGATGGCGGGCAGATGCAGGAGCTGCGCGGCTACCTCGAGCGACTCGATGCCGAGGCGTTGGAATCCATTCGGCAGGCCCTGATCGAAGAGATGACGAAGGCCCTGGAGCTGACGCAGGAGCAGATAGAAAAACTGCGCCCGGTTCTGCTCGAGAACCTGGAGCGGCTGAGCGAGCTACTCAGGCGTTTCGCCGCGCAGACCGAGAAATCGTTTGCCGACTTCAGGCGCGAATACGAGCGGCTGCACGAACAGACGCGACGCCGGCTCGAGGAGTCGCTCGACGCCGATCAGCTCGAGGCGTTTGATAAGCGACAGGCGGAACTGCGGGAGAGGATCCGCGCTCTGGTCTTCGGCGAGGGCTGAGGGCAGGCGATAGTGGGCCGGAGTGGGCGTTCGCCGGCCGGGGCAGAGTGCCAACACGGGAGCACGTTATGAGCGAGACGACCCAGGTCACGATCGAGCTGCTGGACGCGATTCAGGGCGCCTTCAACCGGCACGATGTCGACGGCATCCTCTCGTATCTCAGCGACGACTGCGAATGGCTGATGGCCCGCGGCCCCGACGCCCGCGAGGGCAGGCGCCTGAAGGGCAAGAAGGCGATCGGGGACGTGCTGCGCGCGCGTTACGAGGTGATTCCGGACATGCGCTGGGAGGAGATGTCGCATTTCATCTCGCCGGACGGCACCAAGGCGTGCTCGGAGTGGACGGTGCGAGGCACACCAACCGACGGCAGCGGCCCCATCGACTGGCTCGGCTGCGACGTGTGGACTTTTCGCAACGGCAAGGTGGTGACGAAGGACACCTACTGGAAATATATCGGGTGACACAGGCACCACGCCGCCCGCGCCGCGGGCAACGCCGGTTTCGCAGCGCGTCAGGAAGGGACCGACCGCTCGGCCTTCAGTAGGCGGCGTACGTGAACTTCTGCCCCGCGAGCGAGGCGTCCACCATCAGACCCTCCTCACCCCGCGTGAAGACGGCGATGTCGTCGTTCCACACGGAAGTCGCCGCCGCGCCGGAAGTCGCCGCCAGGGCACTGACCCCGGCGCCGAAATCCAACTTGCCGCTCTTGAACCGCTCGAGAACGTCCTTGTTGCGGAAAAAGATGATCTCGCTGAACGTCTTGCCGCCGATGGACAAGCCGACGGACACGGCCGTAATGCGGGCCTCACCAACCACCTTGCCCTGCTCGAATACCTCTCCCTTGCCGTGGGTGCCGCCCACGATAAAGGCGCCCGAGCCCACTTTGGGAAAAACCGCGTAAGCGTAGGCCTCGTCAAAGTAACGCTTGAGACTGGGATCGGAGTTCATGAAGTCCTGCAGCGCCTGCCTCGTGGCCTCATCGCGCCCTTCGACCTTGGCCGGATCCCAGGCCGCCAGGGACCCGCTCTGCCAAGCCACGAGCATCGCGACCAGCCCGAAAGTTGTTGCCAGGATTTGATGCCGCATGTTCATGCCTCCTGAATGCGTTGAGTTGATGAGAAACCCGCGGCGCGTGCCTCGCCCCGTCCGCGCACGCTCCCCGCGGGAACGAGAGCATAAGCTCTCGAAAGCACTTCCAACGGACTCGATCAAGCGTCTTTATCGCCAGACGTCGATGTCCTGACCGCTGCCCAGTATGCGTTCCTGACGGGCTCGGGCGTAATCACGGTATTGCGGGTAGCGCTCGTACTGCCGCTCCGCGACGTAGCGCAGCGCCTGCTGAAAGTGAAAGGTGCGCCGCATGCCGTCGATGCGCATGATCTCGCGCCCGCGGTCGAACATCACCACCCCCGGGCGATACGTCAGACCGAGCGCAATCGCATACTGCTTCGGCGTCGTGCGCCGACCCTCCACGTCAACGAGCGGCGCCTCGGAGTGCGCGTCCAGACGCACCACCGTGAAGCCGGCCAGAATCTCCCGCGTTTCCTCGAGATTCAGAATGTTGTCGTGCAGCGCATCACACTCGTCGCACGTCGAGTCCTCGAACAGCACCAGCAGCGGCTCGTTCGCCCGCATTGACAGATCGTTGCTGTCAACGAAGTCCGGGTGATCGCGCAGCCGGTACAGCGGCGCCTGCTGACGGCTCTCGACGTACTCCGAGAGCGTCGTGTGCCGATAGGCCTTCTCGTGCACGAAGCGCAGCGCATGCTCGAAGGCGGGAACCGAGCGGTAGCCGTTCAAGCGCAGCACCGTGCGGTTGTCCTCGTCGAGGAACAATACCGTGGGCGTGAAGCGCACTTTGATGTGGCGCGCGAGCTCCTTCTCGCTCAAGCTCAGCTGCTCGTTGAAGGCGATCTCCTTGTCGCCCTTGAGGTCGATCGCGATGACGTCGAAGCTCTCGCGCAGGAAGCCGGTGTAGGGCGAGTGCTTGAAGTTCTCCTCGATCATCTTGTAGCAGTAGGGGCATCCTTCGTTGTGAAAGTACAGGATGACGTGCCTGCCGCCGGCCGCGGCCTCGGCCACGTCCTCGGCGATGTCGAGGAAGCTCTCCTTGAACCAGCCGGGAAACTCGGATATCCGGGCGCCGATGACCTTGCCGCGTGGCGCCGCACCCGCCGCCGGGGCGCCCTCGGCCGACACCGCGCCGGGGATGATCGCCAGCGCCACCGCTATCGTCGTCAAAAATGCGACCGGCCACCGCATCGTGTCCATCCCTCGTGCGCGTCGGGCCCGGATTATATCCTCGCTCGGGCCCTGCGTAGCCGCCGCACAGGCCCTTGCCGGCGGGACGACGCCGGCACACGCCGCGCCTCAGTCGATCTCGAGCAGACGCAGCGCGGCGATCCGGTGCACCTGCGTCAGCGCCTCGGCGAGCTCCCGCTCAGGGCCGTGGCCGAGGCGCCGCTCGAAGAAGCCGAGAACCTCGGCACGCCGCAGCCCCCTGACGGCGAGAATGAAAGGGAAGCCGAAACGCTCGCGGTAGCGCCGATTGAGCTCGGCGAAGCGGGCGTACTCCTCGTCGCTGCACTGATCGAGGCCGGCACCGGCTTGCTCCACGGCGGAAGAGGCGGTGGTCTCGCCGCGGCGCGCGAGAGCGCCGGCCAGATCCGGATGCGCCCGCAGCAGCTCGAGTTTGCGAGCGTCGTCGGCGTCCGCCACCACTTGGGCCATGGCGGCGGCGAGGCCGGCGGGGGTGTCGTGCTGCGCCTGCAGGCCGCGGTCGAAGGTCGCCTCCGCGATCCACGGCGAGTGCTCGTACACGCCGCCGAACACGCGCACGAACTGCTCGCGGCTCAGGCGGCTCGGCCGATAGCGCCGGTACGGCCTGTCGCCGACTTGCGTCTCAGCCATTTCGGGGGCGGTGGTCTGCGCGGCCTTGGAGCGCCGCATTCTATTCCTCCACGCCACCCGGATCGAGCGCGTTGCGCCCCCTCGTCGGGTCGGTGTAGAGTCGGCGCGCAGTGCGCACCGTCGCAGCGCTCTTCGCGCAGCCGGAAAATCGAGGAGGCGTCAGCTTGGGGGAGCTCACCACACACGTTCTCGATACGTCCGTGGGCCGCCCGGGCCGGGGCATGCGTGTGGAGCTGTTTCGCCTCGACGGCGGCAGGCGCGACAAGCTCTCGGAGCTGGTGACGAACGACGACGGGCGCGGCGACGGGCCGGTGCTCGCGGGCGAGCGTTTCGTGGTGGGCGTCTACGAGCTCGTCTTCCACGCCGCCGAGTACTTCGCGCGCGAGGGCAGGGAGCCCGAAAGCCCGCCCTTCCTCGACGAGGTCGTGCTGCGCTTTCGCGTCAGCGCCCCACGCGAGCACTACCACGTTCCGCTCCTGCTCTCCCCCTACGGCTACACCACCTACCGCGGCAGCTGACGAAGAGCGTTCTTCACGGCCCGCGGGGCGAAGGCCCCGCCGCGCTGCCACCCGCGGCGAGGGCCGCGGACCCCGCGGCACGGCCCGTCTGCTTAAAGGACCCCGGCCACGACATCGTTCTGCACCTGTCCACCGACATGAGGACTCTCACCGCGGTGCGGAGGGGGGACTTGAGCCGGGAGGGCGAAAGGCCCGGCGCTCGTCCCGGGCGGCGAGCACGGCAACGCGGCCGCGGTCGCAGAGGGTATCGCCGCGACCGTCGCGCCGGTCGATTCACCCTGCGCGATACGCGGCCTTTGCCGGCATCCCTGGCCTCGCCCGGCCACTTGACGGTCCCCCCCGACCTCGCGCAGGCAATGCACCGGCGCGGCCTCGTTGTGGCCGTGCCGGTAGGTTATCATTGAAGGCCTGAAGAGTTTACGTCCCGCAGCGCGCCCTTCGCGCATGGAAGAATCGACCGTCGCGATGACGCCGCATCGCAGCTTCCTGCAGACGGCGCCTCGGACCCGGGCCTGCCGGGCATCGGGCGTGCCGCCCCCGGCAAAGCCGCACGAACGCTCATGTTGGACATCCGCAACCTGAAAAAATCCTTCGGCGGCCTGCGCGCCGTGAACAGCGCGAGCTTCGCCGTCGCCGAGGGCTCCATCACCGGCCTCATCGGGCCGAACGGAGCCGGCAAGACGACGCTGTTCAACCTCGTCGCGGGCGCCATCACGCCGGACGCGGGACAGGTGTTCTTCGACGACGAGAACGTCACCGGGGAACCACCCCACCGACTGTTCTCGCGCCGCCTGCTGCGCACGTTCCAGATTCCCCACGAGTTCGCCACGATGACTGCGCGCGACAACCTGATGGCGGTGCCGAGCGAGCAGGCCGGGGAGCAGCTGTTTGCAACCTGGTTCCGCTGGCGCCGGGTGGCGCGCGAGGAAGCGGCGGTCAGAGTCCGGGCGGACGAGGTCCTCGACTTTCTCGGCCTCGGCGCCGTCGCCGAGCTGCCCGCCGGCCAGCTCTCGGGCGGTCAGAAGAAGCTGCTCGAGATCGGCCGCACCATGATGGTGGATGCCAAGATGGTGCTGCTCGACGAGGTCGGCGCCGGCGTCAACCGCACGCTGCTCGGGGAGATCGTGGAGAAGATCGCGCAGCTGAATCGCGAGCACGGCTACACGTTCTGCGTGATCGAGCACGACATGGAGGTCATCAACAGCCTCTGCGACCGGGTCGTCGTCATGGCCGAAGGCGAAGTGCTCACCGTCGGTACCGCCGCCGAGGTGCAGTCCGACCCGAGAGTGATCGAGGCCTACCTCGGCAAGGCCGAGGACGTCGAGACCCGCCGGCGGCCCGAACGGGCATGAGTCTGCTGCTCGAAGCCCGCGGACTGGTGGGCGGCTACGGGGAGATGACCATACTGCACGGCTGCGACATCACCGTCGCCCACGGCGGCATTTCGGTCATTATCGGCCCCAACGGTGCCGGCAAGTCGACGGCCATGAAGGCGATCTTCGGGCTGCTGCCGCTGCGCGAGGGCAAGGTGCTGTTCGAAGACCGTGACATCACCGGGCTGACGCCGCAGAGGCTGGTCGCCAACGGCATCGGCTACGTGCCGCAGCTCGCCAACGTCTTTCCCAGTCTCGGCGTGGAGGAGAACCTGGAGATGGGGGCGTTTCTGGCCCCCGAGCGCGTCGCGGGCGGACTCGAGCGGGTCTACGGAATCTTTCCCGACCTCAAGGCCAAGCGGCGTCAGCCGGCGGGCGAGCTCTCCGGCGGCCAGCGGCAGATGCTCGCCGTCGGCCGCGCCCTGATGATGGAGCCGCGGCTGCTGATGCTCGACGAGCCCACCGCCGGTCTGTCGCCGAAGGTGATGGGCGACATCTTCAACATCATCCTCGAAGTCAACCGCGCCGACGTCGGCGTGCTGATGGTCGAGCAGAACGCCCGTCAGGCGCTGGCCATTGCGGACACCGGCTTCGTGCTCGCCACCGGGCGCAACCTGTTCACCGACTCCGGCGCCGCGCTGCTCGCCGACGCCGAGGTCGCCCGCTCCTTTCTCGGCGGCAAGGCCTGAGCACATGGAGCTCGCGGACGCACTGAACGCGGTGGTCTACCTGCTGAACAAGGGGCTTCTGAACGCCGCCAAGGTGGGCAGCATTTATGCGCTGGGTGCCGTTGGCATCACGCTCGTGTTCGGCATACTGCGTTTCGCTCACTTCGCCCACGGCGACATGATGACCTTCGGCGCGCTGGTGGCCCTCGCCGGCACGGCGGTGCTGCGCTATGCAGGCGTCAATACCGAGCCGGTGCCCACCGGCCTGCTGGCGCTGCCATTGGCGGCGATGGCAACGGTTCTGCTGGCGTTGCTGATCGACCGCTCCGTCTACGCGCATTTCCGGGCCCGGCGCAGCGCGCCCATCGTGTTCGTGATGGCCTCCATCGGCGTGACCTTCCTGCTGCAGGGCGTCATACGCCTGGTCGGCGGAACGGGCGACCGCCAGTTCTTCTTCACCATCGTCGAGAACGGCGAGCGCCTGCGCGAGAGCAAGGCGCGCTTCGTGATCGGCTTCGACTGGCTGCGCGATCATCTCGAGGGCTTCAGCCAGAAAGTGGTCGTCACCATGCCGCAGGTCATGCTGTTTCTGTTCACGCTCATCGCCCTCGTCGGGCTGCACCGGTTTCTGACCCGCACCCGCATGGGCAAGGCCATGCGCGCCGTTTCGGACAACGAGGAGCTCGCCCGCGTCAGCGGCATCGACGTCTCGCAGGTCGTGCGCATGACCTGGATCATCGCAGGCACGCTGGCGGCCATTGCCGGCACGCTGCTCGCCATGGACACACAGTACAAGCCGATTCTCGCCTTCAACCTGCTGCTACCGATGTTCGCCGCGGCCATCATGGGAGGCGTGGGGCAACCTTTCGGCGCCGTGGCCGGCGCCTTCGTCGTCGCCCTGGCGGAAACCTTCGCGGTGTTCGACTGGCGCGTGGTGGTGAACTTTCTCGTGCCCGATTCGATGCAGGTAACGACATCGCTCGCGCTGGTGCCGGCCGAGTACAAGCTGGCGGTGCCCTTCGTCATCCTGGTGCTGGTGCTGATCTGGCGGCCGACCGGCATCTTCAAGGGGCAGGTTCTGTGAGCGCCCGCGTGCCGCTCGCCGGCGCCCTGCTGCTGGGGCTGTTGGCGCTGGCATGGTTCGCGCTGAGCCCGGTCACGGCGTTGCTCTATCTGGCAACGGCGCTCGCCACGGCGGTGATCGTGCTGGGGCTGAACGTGCAGTGGGGCTACGCGGGCCTGTTCAACGCCGGGATTCTCGGCTTCGTGGCCCTCGGCGGCTACGCCGTGGTGCTCGTCTCCGTGCCGCCCGTGCCGGAGGCGTGGTCCGCCGGCGGCCCGGACCTGCTCTCGGCACTGATCAAGCTCAGCGTCGCCCTGGTCGCGGTCTATGCGCTGGGTAAGCTGCGCGCGCTCCTGCCGCTCGCGCTCGTTCGCGGCGGCCAGGTCGCGCTGTTCGCCGCCGGCTACGTCTGGTTCAAATCCGATTTTCTGCTGGCCGCCGAGGCCATCGAGTCCGCCGAGACGGCGGATCCGACCATGAACGGTTTCATCGGCGGGCTCGATCTGCCGGTGCTGCTCGGCTGGGGAGTGGGCGGTGCGCTCGCCGGCATCGCCGCGTGGTTCATCGGGCGCACGACGCTGGGGCTGCGCTCGGACTATCTGGCGATTGCCACCCTCGGCATCGCGGAAATCATTCGCACGTTTCTCAAGAACGCCGACTGGCTCACGCGCGGCACGCTGACGGTCTCCCCCATCGACTGGCCGGTGCCGACGCCGCGCGACGTCAACGCCCTGCTGGGCAGCGACGAGGGTGCCGATGTCGGCCTGCAGTGGCTCGGCATCGCCTCCGAGCAGGCCGGCACCGCTATCGGGCGCGCCCTGTTCATCGCGCTGGCGGCGACGATTCTGATCGCCATGGTGCTGCTGATGGAGCGTGCCCTGCGCTCGCCGTGGGGGCGCATGATGCGCGCCATCCGCGACAACGAGCACGCGGCGGCCGCCATGGGCAAGGACGTGGTACGGCGTCAGCTCGAAGTGTTCGTGCTCGGCGCCATCCTCATGGGCATCGGCGGGGCCATGCTGGTCTCCCTCAACACCCTGTTCGATCCGTCGGCATATCGGCCGCCGCGCTACACGTTTCTCATATGGGCCATGCTCATCGTCGGCGGCAGCGGCAACAACCTGGGGGCCGTCTTCGGGGCCATCTTCATCTACCTGCTGTGGGAGATGTCGGAGCCCATCGCGCAATTTCTCTTCCTCAACGGCGCCGCCGTGCTGGAGGCCCATTTCGACGCCTGGCAGACGCCGGCGGACCTGGCGGCGCGAGCCTCGCAGATGCGCGTCATCGTGATCGGCCTGGCGTTGATCGTTACCCTGCGCTTCGCGCCCCGCGGGGTCTTGCCGGAACGTCGCAAAATCACTTAATGTGAGTGCCAAATCCCATACCGAGGTAAAAACCATGAAAGCGAGGAAAACCTTTACCGCCGCGGCGGTTTGCGTTGCGGTCGCCGGCACGGCGGCGGCCGACGTCAAGGTCGGCAGTCTCATGGGTTTCACCGGCCCGATCGAGTCGCTGACGGTCGGCATCAACGGCGGTGCGGAAATAGCCGTGAAGGAGATCAACGCCGCCGGCGGCGTCGTGGGAGACAACAAGATCGAGCTCGTCACCGCCGACACCACCTGTGTCGACGCGACCGCGGCGGCGGCCGCCGCCGACCGTCTCGTCAACGCTGAGAAAGTGAGCGCCATCGTCGGCGCTCTGTGCTCGGGATCGACGATATCGGCCGCCAACAGTGCCGCGGTGCCGAACAATGTCGTCATGATCTCGCCCGCCTCCACGTCGCCGGCCATCACCGGGCTCGACGACAACGACCTGGTCTTCCGCACAGCGCCCTCCGACGCGCGTCAGGGCCGGGTGCTGGCGGACGTCCTCAAGCAGCGTGGCATCGGGAAAGTCGCCGTCACCTACATCAATAACGACTACGGCAAGGGCTTCAACGACTCCTTTGTCGCGGCATTCGAGAGCGGCGGTGGCACGGTCACCGGCTCCCAGGCTCACGAAGACGGCAAAGCGGACTACCGCGCGGAGATCTCCGCACTCGCAGCGGGCGGCGCCGACATTCTGGTCGTGCTGGCCTACCTGGACGGCTCCGGTCAGACCGTCATTCGCCAGGCGCTGGAAGAAGGCGATTTCTCGCGCTTCGCCGGCGGCGACGGCATGGTCGGTCAATCACTGGTGGATGCCATCGGCGATGACCTCGAGGGCATGGTCGCCACCCAGCCCGGCGGCTCCAGCGAGGGCGCCCAGAAGTTCAAGGACATTGCGCAGGCCGCCGGTCTGAAGGTGGACGGGCCGTTCCAGGCCGAGGCGTACGACGCGGCCGCGCTGCTCGCGCTGGCGATGCAGGCGAAGGGCGGCGTGGACCGCGACGGCATGGCCGCCGCCGTGCGCAAGGTCGCCAACGCGCCCGGCGACGTCATACTGCCGGGCGACCTGGCCCGGGCCCTCAAGATCCTCGCAGGCGGAGGCGACGTCAACTACGAAGGCGCCACCGGCGTCGAGTTCGACGATGCCGGGGATCCGCCGGGATCCTATCTCGTGATGGAAGTCTCGGGCGGCAAGTTCGAGCAGCAGGCCGTCATCAAATAGCACGCGCCCGACCGCGGCGCCGGCGGCGCCGGGGCGTTGGAGGCGCGGTGACGCCCTCCCCCGCCTCGGAACGCCGGCGCCGCGGTCTGCGGCGGCAACAGCGTCCGGGCCCGCACCGGCCGCCGGACGCGCCCGAGCGCAGACAATGCACAACCCCGAGCGGCCTCCGTTGACGCGACCACACCGGGCGGTGGCCGCCCCGAGCGTGAGCCGACGCTTTACGGCACGCCTGCGCCATGCCGTCGGGGCGTTGCTGATGCCGGTGTGCGCCGCGGCGACGGCCACCGACGGCGCGCTGCGCGTCGAGAACGTGGTCGACGATGTCTACGCCATCGTCGGCGCACTGGGTCAGCGCTCCGCGGACAATCTCGGCAACAACGCCACCTTTGGCTTCGTCGTCACGGATCAAGGCGTGGTCCTGATCGACTCCGGCGGCACGCGTGAGGGCGCGCGCGCCCTCGACAGCGCGATCGCGACGGTCACGGACAAGCCGGTTCGCCTCGTCATCAATACCGGCGGCCAGGACCACCGCTGGCTCGGCAACGCCTATTTCCGGGAACGCGGTGCGCGGGTCGTTGCGGCGGCGAAGGCCGTGGCCGACCAGAAGGCCCGGGCCCGCGACCAGATGATCGTGGCGCGCGCACTGGTCGGAGACGCCGGCTTCGCCGGTACCCGCGAGGCTTTCGCCGAGCAGGTCTTCGACCGCGAACTGGACCTGAGCTTCGGCGGCGTACGCCTCAACCTGCGCCACTCGGGCCCCGCCCACACGCCGGGAGACGCCTTCGTGTGGCTGCCGGACCAGCGGGTCATGTTCGCCGGCGACATAGTCTACGTCGAGCGTTTGCCGGCGGTGACGCCGGAGTCCGACACGGACGCATGGCTCGCCGCCTTCGACGCCATGGCGGGCTACCGACCCACGCACATCGTCCCCGGTCACGGCGGCGTCACGACCCTGGACGAGGCGCGGCGGGACACGCGCGACTATCTGATCGCACTGCGCGAGACGGTGCGCGAGTTCAGGGAGTCGGGCGGCGACGTCGCAGACGTCGGCACGCTCGACTTCTCGCGCTTCGGCTACCTCGAGAACTATGCGCTGCTGAAGGGGCGCAACGCGCAGCAGGTCTATGAAGAGCTCGAATGGGAATGAGGACGAGCGACGTGACATCGCCACGATCGCCCGCCGGCGAGACGCGTGCATGGAGATGCTTGCTGATGGGGCTTGTGCTCTTCGCGCCGCCGGCCGTCGCGGCGCTGCCTTCCGCGGCCGCCCTCGCGCCGACACTCGAGACGCACACCGGACCCTGGTACCGCCCCGGCGCGCCGATCGTCCGCAGCCTGTGGCAGCCCGGCGACCCCGGCCAGCCGCTGCTGCTGCGGGGCCGCGTTCTGAGCACCGCCGGCATGCCGGTGGGGGACGCTCTGGTGGAGCTGTGGCACACCAACTCGGCCGGCGAGTACCCCCCGCTGCGGGCGAGCCTGCGCACGCGCGACGACGGGGGCTTCGCCATCCGCACCGTGCTGCCGGGTCACAACGCCGGCTACCGCGCCCGCCACATCCACTTCGTCGTGACCCATCCGCGCCACCGTCGCCTGGTGACGCGCATCTACTTCAAGGGCGACCCGAACATGGCCGAAGCGATCTACCCCGAGCTCGCCATCTTTCTCGAAGAGGGTCTGATCGAGGGCGAGACGGTGCTGTTCGGCGACGTCGAGTTCGTCATCCGCCCCCTCTGAGGCCGGTGGGCAGATCGTGAAGCTCGCCAACAAGATCGCCCTGATCACCGGCGGCAACACCGGCATCGGGCGCGCGGTCGCACTGGCCTTCGCCGCCGAGGGCGCCGATGTCGCCATCGCTTGGATAGACAATGCCGAGGCGGCGCAGACGCTGTCGCGCGAAATCGAAACCGCGGGCCCGCGCGTCCTGGCGGTTCGCTGCGACGTGACCAACGAGCGCGACGTTGAACGTTTGCTCGAACAGGTGAGCGAGGAGCTCGGTGGGTTGGACATTCTGGTCAACAACGCCGGCATCCAGCGGGCGCAGTCCGTGCTGGAGACCTCGCTCGAGAGCTGGCAGCGCATGCTGGCGGTGCACCTCGACGGCGCCTTTCTGTGCAGTCGCGGTGCGGCGCGGCTGATGATGCCGCGCGGCGGCGGACGCATCATCAACGTCTGCTCGCAGCTCGGCTACATCGGCCGGGAGCGCTACACCGCCTACTCCGCCGCCAAGGGCGGCCTGATCGCGTTCACGCGCGCGCTGGCGCGCGAGCTCGCGCCCCACGGGATCCTGGTCAACGGCGTGGCGCCCGGACTCGTCGACACGGGGTTCGACCCGCTGCCCGAGGAGCGCAAGCGCGAGCACGCCGCCTCGCTGCCGCTGGGACGCCTGGCGACGACGCAGGACCTCACCCCGGCCTTCGTCTTCCTGGCCGGCGAGGACGGCGCCTATTTCTGTGGGCAGCTGCTGCACCCCAACGGCGGCGAGATCATGCCTTGAGCCGGCGGCGACCGTCATGATGCGAGATCACGGGCGCTTTCCCTACTGCGCCATCGGCGATCGCGCGGCCTTCACCTGGCCCGAGGACAGACGCCTCGCCGTATACATCGGCCTCAATCTGGAGCACTTTGCCTTCGGCGAGGGACTGGGGGGCGAGCTCGCGCCGGGGGGGCCGCCTCCCGACGTGCTGAACTACGCCTGGCGCGAGTACGGCAACCGGGTCGGCGTATGGCGCCTGCGCGACGAGTTCGACCGTCTGGGACTGCCCGTGTCCGTGCTCGTCAACAGCCGCATCTACGATCATTGCCCGCAGGCGGTGGCCGCCTTTCGCGCGCGCGGCGACGAGATCGTCGCCCACGGACGCACCAACGCCGAACGCCAGGGGGTGCTCGACGAAGCCGCCGAGGCCGAGCTCATTCGCGAGACCACCGAGGTACTCACCCGCCACAGCGGCGCGCCCCCGCGGGGGTGGCTGGGACCGTGGATCTCCCAGAGCGAGACGACGCCCGATCTGCTCGAGGAGCACGGCTACCGTTATCTGCTCGACTGGTGCCACGACGATCAGCCCGTCTGGTTCCGGACCCGCCGCGGGCGCATCCTGTCGGTGCCCTATCCCCAGGAGATCAACGACGTTCCCGCCATCATGGTGCGCCGGGCCTCCGCCGCGGAGTTTGCGCAGATGATCATCGACAACTTCGACGAGATGCGCCGACAGGCGCGCAAGCAGTCGCTGGTGATGGGTATTGCGCTGCACGCCTACATCGTCGGCCAGCCGTTCCGGCTGTGCCACCTGCGCCGCGCCCTGGAACACATCGCCGAGGCGCGGGACGACGTCTGGCTCACCACGTGCGGCGAAATCGCCGCGCATTTCGCCGCGGACCCGGCGCGAGCATGAAGCGCCTGCTGCGGGCGGCGGCGTGCGCCGTCGCGCTGAGCGTCGCGACGACGGGCGGCTACGGGCAGACGCCGCCGCGTGCCGGCGACATCTCGGCCTACACGGGCCTGCACGCCGCGGCCTGGCGCGGCGACACGCAGGCGATCCGTCGCCTCGTCGCCGCGGGCGCGGGCACGGAAACCCGTGACGGGGCCGGCAGAACGGCGCTGCACGTCGCCTGTTTCGCGTCTCACGACGCCGCCGTGCGGACGCTCATCGAGGCCGGCGCCGATGCGAACGCTTTCGAGCACGCACGCTACGACGCTTTGACCATCGCCGCCGTGGCGGACGATCTCGACATGGTGAGGCTCGTGCTCGAGCTCGGCGGCGATCCGGGCAACGTGACGAGCCCCTACGCCGGCACCGCGCTGATCGCAGCATCCCACCTGGGTCACGTCGAGGTCGTCCAGGCGCTGATCGACGCGGGCGCGCCCGTCGATCACGTCAACAACCTCGGCTGGACCGCGCTCATCGAAGCGGTGATTCTCGGCGACGGCGGGCCGAGGCATACCGAGACAGTGCGGGCGCTGGTCGCCGCCGGCGCCGACGCCGACCTCGCCGACCGCGACGGCTCGACGCCGCTCGACCACGCCCGGCGACGCGGCTACGCGGCCATCGCAGCAATACTCGTCGAGTAGGACCGCGCGGCGAACCCGGACAGGGCCAGGCACTGGTCGCAGGCGACGAAGACGAGTAAAGTTTCAGCCGCCAATACCATTGAGGAGGGGCGTGTCATGAGACGATTGCGAAACCTGGTTTTACTGGGAATGACGGCGGCGGGCGCCGCCGCGGCCGACAGCACCGTGGTGCAGATGCACCTCGTGAGCGCCGACGGCGTGGGCGAGTCCATCGGCACCGTGACGGCGACACAGCGGCCCTTCGGCACGGTGTTCGCCCCCGATCTCGGCAAGCTGAGCCCCGGCATCCACGGCTTTCACGTCCACGAGAACCCGGACTGTCGCCCCAAGGACAGGGACGGCACGATGGTCGCGGGGCTCTCCGCGGGCGGGCACTACGACCCGACGGGCGCCGGTCGGCACGAGGGGCCTTTCGCGGAGGGGCACCTCGGCGATCTTCCCGCCCTGTACGTCGACGCCGAGGGCAATGCCCGTCATCCGGTGCTCGCGCCGCGCGTGCGCGTGGCGGACCTGCGCGGGCGCTCGCTGATGATCCATGCCGGCGGCGACAACTACTCCGACGAGCCCAGCAAGCTGGGCGGGGGCGGCGCCCGCGCGGCATGCGGCGTCATCGAATAGGGATTTACCCACCACCTCCGAGGGATAAAGATGGCAGCGTACACGTGTGAAAAATGCGGCATGAGCGTCGGCACCATGACCTGCGGCCACTGCGGCAAGGAACTCGAGCACTCCACCCTGAACCTGGAAGGCGGCAAGAGCGTGCACATCTCCCAGTGCCCCGACGGCCACGGCAAGATCAAGTCGCCGATGTGCTGCGGCCAGGACATGACCTGCTCTGTAGGCTGACAGCGCGGCCTGCCGGGCCGCTCGCCACTCGAGCGGCCCGGCACGAGCGCCGCATTTCTTCCCGCGCCGTGCCGCCCGCGACGACGGCTCGCCCTACCCTCGCGGCACGCGTGGCCGGCGTCTGACAGCCCTCGGCCTCGCGACAGACACAGCGGCGCAAACCGTTCGACGCAAATGCCTGCACAATTTGAGACACGAATCCCGTGGCCCAGACCAAATCGCTGACGCCCCTGGAGGCCTACCGGCTGCTGCAGGACAACCCGCGCGCGGTGCTCGTGGATATTCGCTCGACGATGGAGCACCTGTTCATCGGTCACCCCAAAGGCTGCGTGCACGTGGCCTGGATGGACGAGCCCGACTGGACCATTGACCCGCATTTCGTCACCCGCATTCGCGAGCTGATGCTCGGCGGCGCCATCGACTCGGGATCGGGGGCGGCGCCGGTGATTCTCATCTGCCGCAGCGGCAAGCGCTCCGGCGAAGCCGGTCACGTGCTCATCGAGAACGGTTTCACCGAGGTCTACAACGTTCTCGAAGGCTTCGAAGGCGAGCTCGACGAGAATCACCATCGCGGCACCACCGGCGGCTGGCGCTTTCACGGCCTGCCCTGGGAGCAGTGCTGAGCGGCTGCCTGCGCCCGATCAGGCCTGCGCGTCCGCCGGCTGCTGCCGCACGATGCCGCGCAGCAGCCGCCCCAGGATGTCCGCGCCCGTTATGACGCGCTTGCCGTCACCCCATACGAGGATGATGTCATCGTCGATGACGTCGTCCCGCGGATGCTGCGGATACACGCGCAATCTGAGGATCACCTCGCCGAGTGGCGTGGTCGTGTCGCGCACGATGATCGGGCGATGACAACAGGCATAGGGATTGAATGGTGCCGGAGCGAACAGTGCGGCGCGCAAGAACTCGTCCGAGTTCAGGGCGAGCAGCGGCTCGTTCTCAGGCGACGTGAGTATGACCCATTTCTTGCCCGACGACTGCACCTTGAGCAGAAACGGGTCGGCGGCAGCACGTTGTAGCTCCGGGAAGACGGGTCGATTTCCGTGAACGGGCAACTCGATGATGCTTTCGGGGTCGACCGTCTCACCCTCCTCGCTGACGAGCAGATCATCGAGGGCGAGAAAGTTCAGAGCTCCCAGCCCCTCTACCCAGCCGACGTCGGACTGGCTCGAGGCGATGTGCCTTCGCAGCACCTCGCGCATCTCCGTCTCGCGAAAGTAGTGAAACCCCTCCTTGCCGAGCCAGAAGTCCAGCAGCATGCCCGTCGGCTTCGCTATGGGGTAGAGCAGGAACTGGTAGACGCGCAGCACCGGCGCAAGCAGTTCGGTGACCTGCAGCACGTGCCGCGAGAAGTACGCCTGCGGAATGATCTCCCCGCCGAACGTGATCAGAAACGTCGACACGGCGAACGCCGCGACGCCGGTGAGCACCGAGTCCGAAAGCAGGGTCAGGAGAACGTTCGACCCCACGTTCGCCCAGAGGATGGTGGCGAGCAGAAAGTTGGCGTCGTGACGCAGCTCGAGAAGCCGCGTCGCCGCGAGATTGCCCGTGGCGGCCCGCACGTCGAGCTCCATCTTGCTCACGCCGAACAGCGCGAGGTTCAGGCCCGAGAGCATGCCCGACTGCGCTATGCACAGCACGATGCCCAGCCAGACGAGCCAGTGCGCCTCCATCGCTCAGCACGCAGACGGCTCGCGCCCCGCCGCAGGCTCAATCCCAGCTGCGCTCGTTGTCCCAGACGTTCTGCGGCATGGGCAAGCCGTCGAAATCCGCATCCGTGAGCGGAAGCTCGGGCTCGATGCCGAGCTTCTCCAGGGTGAGCATGAGCTGGCGGGTGTGCTGGCCCGAGTGCCAGGCGGTTCGCTCCAGCACCTCGTGCAGGGTGACGTCGCCGTAGTACACCCTGCCGGGCTGGGAGAAATCGGTGTCCTGGCCGCAGTCGCGCCACCAGGCATTGAGGCGCGAGCGTACCGCCGCGGCGTAGCGCAGCAGCTCTTCACGCGTCTCGAGCCCGGGCGGCAAGCTGCTGAGCAGAGCTTCGTAGGTGTATGGCGCGTCGTGCTCGACGCGCTCGAGAAAGACCTCCGGAATCTGGAAGATGTGATAGGCAAGCTGACGGTAGGAACGCGGCCGCCCGGGAAGCAGGTCGTCGAGCCGGGTCTGCGGTATTTGCGCGGTGAATCGCCGCGCCGCGCTCAGAATGACGTCGATGCGCCCGACAATGTCCGCCGGCGGCAGCATCGCAGCTTCGCGCCACGCGAACCCCGCCACCCTGGCCACATCGCGAAAGACAGCGCCGTTGGCCCAGTCCTTTCCACGCGCAACGATGGGCACGAGTCTCAGGCCCAGCGCCGCGAGCTCCTCGAAGCCCTTCTCGTCCTCGAGCACGTTGATGGACTCGAAGCTCATGCCGTTGGCGAGCAGGAATTCCTTCGTCTTGAGGCAGCTCGA
>JABAOH010005340.1_pt1 | contig 30771 bp, 27 predicted proteins | sample 7062181 | NCBI WGS metagenome assembly JABAOH01 (sample SAMN14538630, study PRJNA623070) | marine sediment metagenome | biome: marine biome [ENVO:00000428]; feature: marine pelagic biome [ENVO:01000023]; material: deep marine sediment [ENVO:00002113]; isolation source: pool of 5 deep marine...
GGCGTCGTCTTCACCCCGTGAGATAAAAAAGTTGTATTAGCTAATTGAATAATGAAGAATGCAACCAATAGAAATGGTACAATTAAAAATTGATTATCTCACGGGGTAAAAAGCCTTCGATACCAAACTGGAACGAGAAGTTGCGCTGAAAGTCCTTCGCCCCGAAGCCATTGGCGATCCTGCTGCCAAAGAACGCTTCATCCGTGAAGCCAGGGCTGCCAGTGCGTTCAGGGGGTGGGATAAAATACGCTGCCCATTTCAAAAGAATTACCAATTGTTTTTAAACGGCAAATAATTTCCATATGTCCAGATTAATTTATCCCACCCCCTTAATCATCCCAATATCACCACGATTTATGAAATTGATGAATGGCACGGACAGGATTTCATCTGCATGGAATATGTGGAAGGTGAAACCGTCAAAAAGAAAATCCAGTCGGGTCAAATGTCGATGGATGAAGTGCTGAACATTGCAACTCAGACCGCAGAGGCCTTGCAGGAAGCACTAGAGCACGAGATTACCCATCGGGATATCAAATCCGAAAATATCATGGTGACACCCAAATGCCAGGCCAAGGTGATGGACTTTGGGCTGGCAAAGCTGAAAGGGGTTGGNNTATATGTCGCCAGAACAGGCTCGGGGTGAAGATGTTGATCATCGGACGGATGTGTGTTCTCTTATAAAGCTTGCCTCTAAGCAGAAAATCTAATTTTCAAATTTCTAAAGACAAATAATATTCAACAAGCAAATAAAAAATTATAAAATAGGTAAACATTTAATCATTTTTTAAGTAGGTAGAGCTATCACCTAAATATTTTCTCTCTATCAACCAATTTTGTGCCCACTAAATTCAAATCAATATCCCTTCTTTCATTACTGAGTTTATAAATGGTGATGAGCGACGGGGAGTATTCCAAACTTGTTCATCTGAGTATAAGCTGATTTGAATAACGGTTTCATTTAAAAAACTTAGTTCCCATACAAGATTGGTTACTTTATTTTTCAGGTCATCGGAAAAATATCGGTGAGGGATTTCGATATAAATATCAATGTCGCTATCAGATGTTGGGTGCCCACGTGCATAAGAGCCATAAAGCAACATTTTAAAATCAGGAACGATGGTTTTTAAACGATTGGCAAGTTCTTTTGCTATTTGTAGTGCTGTTTTTTGATCCATATCCTGTTGGCTTGAGTTAATATACTCGTTTCGGTTTAGAATTTCAGTATTACTCCTTTTCAATGTATTATTTGTTTTAGTTTCATAACTCACTAAAAATAAAGTAATTAGTTTAATAAAATTTGAGTATTATAAAAAATAGATGAACATGAAAAACTTACCCATAACGAGTATAAATTTCCAACAAAATGTACAAATTTAATCATCAAAAATCAAGCACTATTTTTTTTAAGTAATTTGAGATAGTCTAAATGTTATGGAGATTTAACTTCTATTTTTTTTCACTAAAATTTAATTTCACACAAATCACAAAATACTTGATTTTTATAACTATTATGATTATTATTGTGTAAAACATTATTCAGGTTCAAGCCAGGATTCTGAATTGTTCATAATTTCCATTGTCAATTTTAAGCATGGAATTTTTTTTATTGACATTGACAAAATATCTGTATAAATTTCTTTGAACATCCATTTAAACGCGAGGAGTATATTATGCCCATTGTAGCAGTAGAAGAACCTTTACGAGAAAAGTTAGGGAGTGAAGCCGTTGCTGCGTTAATCAGGCTCATCAATCAATCTCAATCGGAACAAAAGAGAGATACTTTAGAGATTATCGAGGAGAAGTTTGAACGAAGGTTGTCTGAAGAAATAGGAAAGTTGGATATCAAAATATCAGAGACAACGGCCGACCTGATGACCCAAATCTCTCAAACAAGAGCGGATTTAATAAAATGGATGTTTATTTTCTGGATAGGACAGGTTGGAGTCATATTGGGAATTTTATTTGCATTTTTTAAATCATAACGCCAGCCAGCCACCGAGCAAATTCCAATCTCCATAAGACCAAATTCCATAACTTGTCCGACTCTTGACGGATAAATTCCAATTTTCAAAACTCAAATGATAGAATAATGGATTTAGATCCAGAAAAGTATCAAAAACTGCAATCCGAAAACGAACGCCTGAAACTCCTCGTCGATGAGCTCACTATTCTCAATGACCTGTCCCGAGCCATGAGCTCCACCCTGGGGGTCCAGGAAATTATGGCGACCATTATTACCAAATCAATCCAAACCATCGGTGTTGAGCAAGGCACAATCATGCTGGTCGAGGAAAATTCTCAAGTATTTCTGCGAACCCTGATTCGAGGCGTTACCGAGGAACACCAGGGCAAAATATACAAGCTCGGAGAATATTTAACAGGCTGGATGCTCAATAATCGAAAACCTTTTTTATGCAATGATATTACGGATGAAGATCGGCTGCGAGGATTGAAAATTGAAAACAGTGGTGTCCACTCGATTCTCAGTGTACCCATGATTTTCAGGGGAAAATTAATCGGTGTGATTAATCTGTTCAATAAAAAGGCCCGCGCACAATTTACCGAGGACGATCAGAAACTAATGTGCATCATTGCCACCCAGGTGGCTTCATTCCTGGCGAATGCCAGATCGTTTGAAAAGGTGCAAGAATCAAAGGAGATATTACAAAAACAAACCATTCATCTGCAAAAAGAGGTTGGGTCACGCTATGGATTTGAGGGCATTATCGGCAAAACCAAAAAAATCAAGGAGATTAAGGAAGAGTTAAAAACGATAGCTAAAACGCCTGCCAATGTGTTGATTATCGGTGAGACAGGAACGGGCAAGGAGCTGGTAGCGAAGACCATTCATTACAACAGTGATCGCCAGGACAAGCCATTTATCGATGTCAACTCGGCAGCCATTCCTGAAAGTCTGGTGGAGAGCGAGCTTTTCGGCATTGAAGAAAGCACCGCTACTGGTGTGAAGAAACGGATTGGACTGTTCGAGCAGGCACACGGTGGCACAATTTTTATTGATGAAATTGGTGATATGAGCCTCTCTTCCCAGGCGAAAATTTTGAGAGTTTTAGAGGAACGACAGATTCGCCGCGTCGGTAGTAATCATAATATTCATATCGATATTCGCATCATTGCAGCCACAAATAAGAATTTGAAAGAAGAAATCAAAAAGGGCACTTTTCGAGAAGATTTGTATTATCGCCTCAGTGTCATTGAAATCAATCTGCCGCCGCTGCGTCAGAGAAAGATAGACATCCCGCAATCGCTTGATCATTTCCTGAACAAATACGCTGACCAGATGGGAAAAGTGATCAAAGGACTTACTCCTGAAGCTTCCGAAATTCTTGTTAATTGTATATGGAAAGGAAACGTGCGTGAGTTAGCCAATGTGGTTGAACGAGCCGTCATTTTAGCGCAGGATCAATTAATCGGTGTTGAAAATCTACCGCCTGATTTTCGAGGAGAACCAGCGCCCCTTATTCCATCAGATGACTCGTTTGAAGAATCTATCAATCATTTCAAGAAACAACTCATCTTGAATGCACTACAAGAATCAGGAAATAACAAGGCTGAAGCGGCTCGAAAGTTGAAGATCAGTCGGGCATATTTGTTTCGGTTGTTGAATCAGTTAGGATTAAGAAACGTGTGACCCATGTCTATGGTATACTCAAAGCGAAGTGGTTTTCGGGTTTTAATCCTTGCTAAGGTTCCGAACCTTCGCAAGGGTTAATCGATTTGAATCCGAATACCAATTCATTTCAAGTATAAATCACACGCTTGCTGAATTATAAACCTGCCACATAAATTTCATTCTTCGTCCGAAACGTATGCAAAAGAATCTCCCCTCTCCTCAAATACGGTCGTTTCCTTTTATCGAGTCGGGGATAGAATAACGCATAATCGAGCATGTAAATCCGTTCGGAATACTCATCATAAAAACAGTAATTGATAAAGGAACCGCCGCAAACCTCTTTTTCGTTATGCCAGAGTGCGCTAAGTTTTCCAGCACGTTTTCCTAAAAATTCAACTTCTTCATAAACAGGCTCCACAAATTTTTCTTCAACCTGGTCGCCGCGATAGTATTTTGCACCAATTTCATTTCGTATCTTAATGCACCATTTTTTGGTAACCAGTGAGGGATCATCCGTGTCAATCCAATGCACGCTGATCCATTGTTCTGGGAAACTTTTGTAGAGCATTATGAAATTTTCATTTGAGTCTTCAATTTCAATCTTGAAGTCATCCTGAATCCTCAGCATCCAGCCATATTTATTGAGCAGGCGTTTCTCCATCACCTTTTCTTCGGCGCCCCGCACAAAAAATGCGGCTCGCACCTCTGTCCAGTAGTTGTCGTAGAGGCTGAACAGGTAGTTTTTATTCTCGCTTATTTTCTGAATCAATTCGGTTACATTTTTTGAAACCAGGAACATGATATACTGATCTCGTGCCCATTCGTCCTTTTTGATAAATAGATAATCGCTATTCTTCACTTTATCAATTAATTGTGGTTTAAGAATTGATTTTACGGCTTGCGAAACAGTTCCAGAGTCATCCAAAGTTGCCAGGAAAACCAGGTTTTTAAACCGCATAAAATTGTTGAAATCTTTGTGAATAATGGTAAATACGGTTTCATGTTGAGGGGTCACCAATGATCTTTCAAATGTTTCTCGTAATACAGGTTCGGTTGCGTGCCAGACTGTTGAATCCGCTAGCACGTAAATCTCAGCATCTGCTCCCCAGCCAGCTTTTCTGTTTGAATTTTCGCAACTCATGAATAAAGCGATGATTATTATAAGGAATAGTATTCGCAAAATTATTTTTATTCTCATTTTTAACACCCTCCAATTTATAATAAAAGTACTTATCCAAGACATCTATAATTCAAAAAACGCATCTATTTAGCTATTGGAAGTAATAGTGTTACAAACCAGGTTTCTTACAGAAACCTGGTTTGTTCGAATTTTTAATTCTCAAAATTATCGTGAGATAGTTTTAAAACTTCAGTTGACCAAACTAATACCAAAAACCTTGTCATTGCGCGGGAAGAACGACCGAAGCAATCCCATGTTTTTGAAAAGCTTGCTTCGCTATCGTTCGCAATGACTTTTTGACTCAATATTTGAAGACGCTCTTTATAGTTATTAGCGATCAGATCTAAAATTTTTCCAACCAAAAACCTTAATCACGACTGTCGTGTCATTCATGACGTGCAAGCATGAATTTGGTGGCGTATTTCCATTTTCATCGATCGCTTCAGTTGCCCAGGAGCCAAGTGTGATTTTATACTGTAATTCTGTGTCTTGATCAAATGAAAAGGTTTTTGTCCAACTTCCATTACTTTCCTTTTCAAGCGTAACGACACCAGGTTTCCAGTAAGCCAAATCTTTTTGATTACCTGTAATAAAAACCTGGGCAGAATCGGGCAATATCTCAGGAATTACTCTGAAAGTAACTTTTCGTGCTGGACTCAGTTGTTCCAGGAATGCGATGAACCTATCCACATCGGGATGATCCAGACCCTTATCACGAAACATCTGGAAATCTTCATTGATGATCTGTTTGAATTTTTTATAATTCAACATTTCATTGTGATTTTTAAGATACAAATCCTTCGCATTTTCAAATTGTCCTGCAAAAACATAAGCCTGTATCAAATTTGCCTGGAGCATCCTGCGACCAGGGGACAACTCGATTGCTTTTTGCAGATAGTCAATCGCTTTTTCTGGATTGTGGTTTACCAGCGACACCAATGAAAGTTTGTCATATCGATTCGCATTTGGGATATCCAATTTATCTGCTTGTTCTAAATATTCAAGTGCCAGTTTGTACTTATCAGCTTCGTAATAGATCAAGCCTAATTCCTCGTGCGCTTCTGAGGATTTGGGATATTTTTTCACCAAAGTTTCATAAATCTCAATAGCTTTCTTCATATCATTTTCTCGAAGAGCTTCCTGTCCCTTTCTCCGAGCCTCCATCAAGCCAGGAAACTTTTCTCTCATTTTCAATTTAAAGATGACTTTTTCAGGAATAGATTTGATTTCTTGCCAGTCGTTAGCTTCAAATATTTTTGAATCCACTTCAACATAAGCATTTTCTGAAGTCAATTTGATAACAGGGTCATAACCTTTATGCTTTAATATTGAATATGCCAAAACGGCTTGATCTTTCAAACTCCCTTGTTGAAACACCAGCACCTGATCTGCTGTCATTAATCGCTCTTCACTTTCAGGAAAAATTGATCCGAATCGAATATGTGATTTAATCCAATCGAACACATCCTGAACCGTTTCCAATTCCTCAGCCACAAATCTTGCTCCCGAAGTTCTGAAAGAGGCAGTGAGATAATATTCTGGATATTTCACATACAGACTCTGGTAAGCGTATTTGGCTAAATCTCCATATTCCGTGTGATCTTGATTTTTAAATATAGTTGCTTTTAACTGATCGGGATCCTGCAACGGAAAGTTGAAAGCTTGATTGTAATCAGGAAGAACCGATTCAAGTCCGAAATGATCGATAAAAGTTTGCATGAGTGATTTTTGACTGCTTAAGAAACCATTATCAAGAAAATCTGGTGCTATCCAAAAATTGACTTCTTTTATACTCTTATGATTGTAAATTCCTTCCATTGGGACGGCGCTGGGATTTCGAGGTACCGCAATTATGGCTGGCATAAAATCATAATTATTTATGAAAAGAATTTCACCCTCATATTTCACAAACGCCACGCCATGTCGTGCTTTGGGTAGCACAACTAACAGCAGAACCACATCATCGGGATTAGCACCAAGATGGATAAAAACACTGGAAAGGAAATTCGCCAACGTCATACACTTTCCAGAGATTTTTCCTGTATGAAGCCGCATCGCCTTCATTTCAGAGGGTATTAGTTTTTTAAATGTGGGACCTCCCCAGAAGTAGCTCAATCCCCACGGTTCATTTCCAGGGTAGCCTTGAAATTCTGGTCCCATCTGCGTATGGCTTAAATTTGCAACAGACCAATCCCTTAATTTTTGGATTTTTTCTTCTGTTGTTTTACAATCTCGAATGATCTCCTTCAATTCTGCTGCAACCTCAGCCGTCACCGGATCCATCAAGTTCGCCAGCATATATGGCGTGCTGACTCGATGATTGGAAGGATATAATTCGTAATGCCAACGGTTGATGCAACCCAGAATATCGCTTTCATTCAGTTCATTTTCATGTTTAGCTGCTTCAACATACTCGGTATTTAACTGAATTTCAATTTCAGTTGCATTTTCAATTGAAGATAATTGGTCAATTGTTTTGTATTGATGGTTCTTCGGTTGGGCAAAAATTCCAACAGAAGAAAATAATACAGTGGAAATAAATAGAAAGACGAGTACTTTTTTAAATTTTGGTTTCATGGTGGAACCTCCTAACTTTTCATTAGATAAATTTCCGACTGATGTGGTGGACCTGCCACATCAGGCGGAACTTTTGAATTTTTTCAACTAACAAGATCAAATAAAATTACTCAGATTTAGAAATGAGTTGTTTAAATCTCCAGCGAAGAACGAACCAGATTAAAGCTGAAAATAATAAAATAAGCAATCCGAAAAGTACCGTTATTAAAGATATGCCATATCCCTTGGCAACAATGGCTGGAGAAATATCACTGGCTCGTGAAATTGCCTCCATCGCTAGGTATAAGCCATGGAAATGTCCAAGAAATCCAAGTAAGACACTCATTCCGCCCCAGAATAAAATGGAATTGATGCCACTTTCCAATTTTGCATGGCTGAGGTCTGATTTAAAAAATAGATCGATTATCTTTTTTATTGATAGAACAATAATGATGATGGCAAATAGTAACAGCGGCCACATATAAAATCCGCCTTGCATGAATAGTGTTAACATGGTATTCTCCTTCATATTTTTTGTTTGTTATCCTTAGCTAAAATATTTAGCCGCCAACATAAAATGTACCAGATAATCACTGAAAAAATAAAATTTAATAATCCCCATATAATTTTAGAAAGGGATATAGCATAACCCCATGCAACGATTGAGGGAGAGGGATTCCTCGGCGAATCTGCAATACTTTGTATTGCCTGGAATAATCCCAAATAATGAAATAAAAAACCGAGCAGTGCACTTATGGCGCCCCAAAAGAGTATTGCATTTAAACCATGTTCAAGTTTTGTTTGGCTAAGTCTTTTCTTGATGAAAAGATCAACAAATTTTTTTAGTGATAAAATTACAATGACTAATGAGAGCATTAGTAATGGGAGCTTTAGGGCTCCGCCATCTAAAAAGAACTTTATCATGGTAATCTCCTTTCTAATAACATGTCCGAAATGATGACTAAAATCAGCCTTGCAATAGAACAGCAGCTTCAGCCCGTTCTATTTTCAAGACCTTGTTTATCAATATATACCAAATAAAAGCTATAAAAATCGTAGATACAAGCGTGAACATGATCAACGAAGAGCTTTTAATCATCCATGTTGTAATGTTACTCAATGTCTGACCAGAGCCTGCCTCTTGTGTAGTGATGATATAAGCAAGATGATTCATAAAAAGCAAGGCAGTATCCTCTGCCAGGAATAATTCCATGACGTACCCCATAGTTCCAATTACCAAATTTAACACTCCCATTCCAAAAATAAGGGATAAATCCGTTCTTAATTTCTTAATTTGATGATCTTTTTTGATGTAAAGCTGGTAAAACTTCGGAATTGAAATTAAAATCGCAGTGAGAGATGTTCCAAGTACAGGATAAATCCATTTGCTGGCTTGTAATAAGAATTGTGTTGAAAAAATTGCCTGAACACTGATCCCAACAACAAACAATAAAATAAAAACAAAAGCGACCCTTTCCCATCGAGTCTGGGCTTGAGCAGAAATTTTATCTAATAGTTTTCGGAATAGTGATTGATGAATTAGAACAAGGTCATTCAGCGCTTCGTCTTTTAAATCAATTTTTTCCTCAGCTTTTCGGGCGGCTTCTTTTTCGCTAAGTCCGCGGTTGAGGTAGAGTTGATATAAGTCTTGCAAATCAGTGGCAATTTCCAGAATGATGCGTGATTTGGTTGGTTGTGGCAAATCCAGCCGTTCATTAATGCTTTTTAACAATGGAGTGAACTGGTTCATTTTTCAATCCCTCCCACAATATCAAAAAATTCTTTAAAAAATTTTTTCCAGCCAGCTAACTGGCGTGTGGCATATTTCTTTCCTTTGGCAGTGAGATTATAATATTTTCGCTGTCTTTTGGGACCCTCCTGTTTCCATGTCCCTTTGATAAGTCCCTCCTTTTCTAATTTATGAAGAATGGGATAGAGCGTGCCATGATTGAATTTGAAAAGCCCATCGCTCTTGTCCTCTATCTCCAGCGCAATCTGGTAGCCATGTTTTTTTTCTGAAAACAAGACAGCCAGTATCAATATCTCATTGCAATTCTTTGTTAAAGACGATATTTCAATAATTGGTATGTCCATAAATATTAACCATATAAAATATGTCGATATTGTATATATAGATTCTTTATATATCGAAAGTCTATATATAAAACGTCAATATATTATTTTTGTTTCAAAATGTCAAGATCTTTTTTATTGTTTTAAAAATAACTTTTTCTTGATAATTTGAAAATCAAAGATTATATTTAAAATGTTTAAAACTTTTAACAGGATTGTTCAGGTTAAGGAGAAAATTTTAACCACAAAAGAACGTTTCAACAAAGTCTTGTGCTGTCAAAAACCAGTTCGAGTGCTGGACATGCATTTAAGTTCTTGGGAAGAAACGATTATGAAATGACATGATCCGCAGGGATTGACCGCATACTTCAAAACAAATATTGATGTCTAAGAATATCTTGGATTGGAGGGCATTATCGAAAAAATTAAAAAAAAATCAAAGAAATTCAGGAGGAACTGAAATCGATAGCCAAAACGCCTGCCAGTGAGTTGATTATCGATGAGACGGGACAGGCAAGGGACTGGTAGCGAATACCATTCATTACAACAGAGACTGCCAGGAAAAGCCTTATGTGGATGTCAACTCAGCAGCAATCCCAGAAAATTTAGTGGAGAGCGAGCTTTTCGCCATCGAAAAAGGCACGGCGACTGGCGTAAAAAAACGGATCGGAATGTTCGAGTAGGGCACGGTGGCACAATTTTCATTGATGAAATTGGTGATATGAGCCTATCATCCCAGGCTAAAATTCTGAGAGTCTTGGAATAATGACAGATTCGTCGAGTTGGAAGTAATCATAACATCCATATCGATATTCGAATCTTAGCAGCCACAAACAAGAATCTAAAGGAAGAGATCAAAAAGGGCACTTTTCGAGACGATTTGTACTATCGCTTGAGTGTTATCGAGAACAATCTCCCGCCGCTGCGTCAAAGAAAGGTAGATATCCCGCTATTGCTCGATCATTTCATGAATAAATACGCTGACCAGATGGGAAAAGTAATCAAAGGATTTACGCCAGAAGCGAAAGAAATTCCAGTTAACAATCCCTGGCAAGGAAACATGCGTGAATTAGCCAATGTGTTGGAACGAGCGGTTATTTTAACACAAGGTCAATTGATCGGCGTTGAAAATTTCTCCGCCTGATTATCTAGGGGAACCAGCGCCCCTAATTTCAGCAGGTAACTCGTTTGAAGAATCTATCAATCATTTCAAAAAGCATTTGATTTTGAATGCGCTACAAGAGTCGGGTAATAACAAAGCCGAAGTGGCTCGGAAGTTGAAGATCAATCGGGCTTATTTGTTTCGATTGTTGAATAAATTGGGGATCAGGTAATTGGGTAATTTGGCTAATTGGTTAATTAGCGCTGAACAACTATTACTGAAACTGTGATTTGCTTCCATCATATGATTTTTGAATAAAACATAGCTAATTTCATGCTTAAATTTACCCGTTGATACACCGGAGGAGTAATGCCAGTCAAATGGTTATCAAAACAAAAATGTCTGAAGCTTCTTGAAGTATCTGTCTATGGGAGATTAGCGACGTGTGATGTCGACCATCAACCCTATATAACCCCATTAAATTATATTCTGATTGAAAACAAAATCTATTTCCACTGTGGATTTGATGGCAGGAAAATTGAAAATATAAAAAATAATCAAAAGGTTTGTTTTGAAATTAGCCGACATGGAAAGCTTTATGCAGCGCCCAATACTAAAAATTTTTCCATGAGATTCTGGAGTATTTTAGTATTCGGCAAAGTTTCTCAAGTCAATGATGAAAATAAGAAACTTTTTGTTATGAATCGGTTAATGGAAAAATATGCATCGGATTATGATTATGTTCCGCTAACATTAGAAGATATGAAAACCTGTAATTTGATCGAAATTTCGATTGATGAAATAAGCGGTAAGGTTAGCGTCGATCCGAAGTAATTATAGATTAATTTGATAAAGATAATGAACTTATTAATCATCGAACCCTATTTTACTGGTTCTCACAAAGTCTGGGCAGAAGGATATCAAAAATTTAGTCAGCATCGTGTTAAAATCTTAAGTTTGAGTGGAAAATTCTGGAAATGGCGTATGCATGGTGGGGCTATTACTCTTGCAAACAAGGTCCTTGAGCACGATCTTTCGCCAGACCTTATTTTAGCCACCGACATGCTCGATCTGACTACCTTCCTTGCGCTGACACGAGACCGAACAGCTCGAATTCCTGTGGCAATTTATTTTCATGAAAATCAGATCAGTTATCCCTGGTCGCCTGAGGATCGGGATGTGATTCATAAACGTGATAAACATTATGGATTCACCAACTATACTTCAGCCTTGGCAGCCGATGCTGTATTTTTCAATTCTCATTACCATCAAGAAGATTTTTTATCAGAACTACATTGTTTCCTTAAACATTTTCCTGACTATCGGAATTTGGAGAATGTTGAAAAGATCGCTGCCAAAAGTAAGGTTTTGCATTTGGGACTGGACTTGGAACAATTTAATCAGTACAGACCGAAATATAGTGGAAAGGAAAGTTCTCACCCACCGCTTATTCTTTGGAATCACCGCTGGGAATACGATAAAAATCCAAAAGATTTCTTCCGAGCATTATTTGTTTTGGCTGAGCAAGGATTTGATTTTCAAGTTGCCATTCTGGGTGAAAATTTCAGTCAAACTCCGTTGGATTTTGAACAAGCCCGGGAAAAATTAAAGGAGAAAATCATTCACTATAGTTTTGTCGAAGATTTTGCTCAGTATGCGGAGTGGTTGCATCGTGCCGATATCATCCCTGTGACGTCGAATCAGGATTTTTTCGGCACCAGCGTCGTCTCTGCCATTTATTGTGGCTGTTATCCCATTCTTCCCAAAAGGTTGGCTTTCCCAGAAATATTTCCTTTTGATCTCTACCCCGATCATTTTTATAACAATCTTGATGAACTGGTCGATAAATTAACTAATGCGATAGTGGATATTAGCACGATTCGGTCACAAAATTTTTCATCGGTCGTTGAAAAATATTCATGGAGATCTATGGCTCCTAATTATGATAAAATATTTAAAAACCTTGTGGATAAAGTTAATAAAAAATTATAGATGGTAAAATCAGTAAATAAAAAGTTGAATCATCAATTAATCTAATACGCACTGATCCAAAACCCACATGGAAATAGTGATTGAAATAATTCAGTGTGTGTTTTTGATCCGTTGGAAAAGATTGAGGAAATTGATCTGCCGCCGCAATAACCAAAGCTCAATTTTAGGCTATCTGTGGAAATGCAAAGATATAAAGATGTTGTCCAGATCGAAATCATGTCATTTCGATACAATAATAATCGGCTACTGTGCACAACATCAAGTTGATCCATAAGATTTAAAATCAATAGTATATGACGAAGTTGCTTAACCTGTTTCTGTTAAATCCGTTGCACGTATTAGAAATGTAGTGGGCGTTTTTCAAATCCGTGTCGATGATCTTTTTAAACAGATCGAAATGTTAGCGGGTGGTGAAAAAATCGGAGCTTCGCTGGCAAAAATCCTGATCTCGCAAGTCAATTTTCTGAAGATGGACGAGTAGACCAACCATCTGGATATGGCATCCAGAGAAGCGCTGGAACCTGTGCTTGCCGAGTACGACTGAACGCTAATGATCATCTCTTAAGATCATTATTTTTTAGATAAAATTGTGCCTCGTCTGATTGAAATTAAAAATCATATCATCAAAGAATATGCGGAAATTACCCGAACTATTTAGAAAAACGGGAAGTCAAGCAGGAAGTCATATCCAAACACAAAGAGAAACCTCAAATTTTTTAAGAAAGACTTGTTTACTTTCCAAATATATTGTAAATTAGGGCAGTATAGTAGTCTATTTTACCATAAATTAGGAGAGTAGAATGTGATGATTAAAAACTTTATTAATCAGGAAATTATAATGTTCAAATCCCAAATATCTATTTCCTTAATATTGGGATTGTTGATTCTATTATCCTATTTTGATTCACTTCGTGCAACAAATATAAACCAAGAAAAGGATTCCTTCGAAGAAGTATATATATATCCAAAGGGTACGCGAAGAACAGTTATTTTAAAACCTACAAAGGAAATAAGAGATAACCTCCCCCTCCTTGAAATTTTCTTTGAAGATACCGATAATAAAAGAATTGTCGAAAAATTATTTGAGACTACATTCATGAGGAAGGCTGTCAAGTTGTATTTTCTGGTACAAAATTATCTGATCAATCAATGCGTTTTGAAGGCTCATGAACCCGCCTATCTTCTGCTGTCCAACACTCAGGGTGGATTCCCCAGATATGGGTTTTATTTAAAGAATGGGCAAGATTACCAAAATAAAGCGAATGTTCCATACATCGATCTGGTGAAAAATGACACCGATCCAGAAAATCATTTAGGTTCCATGACCCAAATTTATCCCCATGAAATGGGACACATTCTTTATCGGATGCTTGCCAAGACGACTGACGAACCAGTACCAGAACCCAGCGATATTCATTATATCAGCCTTACAACAGATTATCGAACCGCATTTAATGAAGGATTTGCCATCAATTTTGAAAATCTCGCCAGAGAATATGAATTCAACGAGGAATTAAAACAGGATATTTTTCATGATATTGAATTCATGAAAAACAGGATAAAGCACAAAGTGGCTGGTTATGATCGTGACTTTAGATTGCCACTCAGGCTTGATTATTATCGAACAACCATGATCTTATGGGATCAAAAGTTTGAAGACATTAAACGATACGAATGGGTGAAATCGGGACTGGCAAAATATAAGAATGAAACAATGAACTCAAGAAAGGTAGAAAAAGCCCGGTATTATCGAAATTCAGGAATCAGATGCGATAAAACCCACCTGAAACCTCTCCAACGAGCACTGGCTACCGAAGGTGTTATTTCGTCGTTCTTCTATAAATTGTTGGAAAGCGATTTAAAAAACAGCTACCTGAATCGAGAATTTTATGCTCAATTTCTGCTCAATGCAGAGAATCTCTCTTTCAATCCAGAACAAGTTTTTGCGCCATTTGAAAATGAATTGTTGAAGGTATTTGTTATCTTAGCCAAATATCTGGATACTAAAAAAACACAAAAATCACAATTAGTTGATTTTGTTAAAGGATATCTAGCGGAATTTCCTCAAGAGAAGGATGAAATTTTCAACGTTTTCCAATTCGCCACTGGATATAAAGTTCCTGATAAGATGGGACCAGAAGTCTGGATTTTAAATAAAGAACATGAGCACGGTTTCTTTGTGATGGACCAATTTGGTGGTAATTTCCTGCCTTTCTACACATTCAATTTAAACGCGGCCGATGTTTTCGATTTGCTCACTCTAAAAAAAGTTCCGAAAGATGAAGCGCAAAGAATACTTGATTACAGAGATAAAAAAGGTTTTATCACCGATCTGAATGAAATTTCTCAGATACCCGATGTCTCTCAACAAACCATTGAGATTTTACAAAATAGTGGCTACGATGCATCCTATTTAGAAAGTTTTGAAGAAGAAGATTTTTTCAACATTCCCAAAATGATATCGCTGACCATAGCTCATTTATTGTTGAGAGGTTTGTTGTATTTTCTGATATTCATATTGGTTTATTTTCTCTTCCTGAAAAAATTAGCCAGTCAAAAGAAATTCAGTTTTAAGATAATGATTCTAAAACTTCTAAAAATTTTATTATTCGTTTTCTTCGGACTGGTGAGTGTGATTTTTTCAGCGAATCCAATCACATTATTTTTAATATTCAGTTTAGTATTCATATCATTTGAGTTCATTGTCAGAAGAGATGTTTTCAAAAGAAAAGATGCCTTGATATCATCTTTTGTTATAACTGTAATGGTTTTTTACTCGGTATGGTAATCAATTTGAATGAAAATTATAACTCGTAAACTCAAAAGGAGAGGGAAATGAGATTAAATCGATTTAGTCTGTTCATTATTATTCATTCTATCATTTGTCTATTCGGAAGTCTATTAACTCGAGTTGCAATAGCTCAGTCCTCACAGCCTATTATGACTCCAGAACAACATTTTGGTTTTAAGCCTGGCATTAATCGCATGTTATTCGACTATGAAGAACTTATTAGTTATCTCCAAAAGCTTGACTCTGCTTCTCCAAGATTGAAAATGGTCGAAATCGGTAAATCTCCGATGGGAAGAACAATGTTCATTGCTTTTATTTCTTCTGAGGAGAATATTAATAATCTTGAAAGACTGAAAGAAATCAACCGAAAATTAGCTCTCGATCCGAACCTATCCGAATTTGAAAGAGAGTCTTTATTCAATGAAGGGAAGGTTTTCTTCTTAGCCACCCTTTCCATGCATTCAGGTGAGGTTGGTCCTGCTCAAGCTGCCCCTTTGATTGCACATGAGTTGGTTACAACTAACGATCCTCAAATATTAAAATGGCTGGATGCTGTGGTTTACATGATGGTTCCAAACCATAATCCTGATGGCATGGATATGGTTGTCGAACACTATCGAAAATACAAAGGGACGAAGTATGAAGGCAGTGCCATGCCTGGCGTTTATCATAAATATGTCGGGCATGACAATAATCGTGATTTTATTACCCTGACGCAGGAAGATACAAAAGCCATCTCCCGAATTTACAATTTGGAATGGTTCCCTCAGGTGATGGTGGAGAAACATCAGATGGGTTCGACGGGTCCAAGATACTTTGTTCCGCCTGCCCATGACCCCATCGCCGAGAATATCGATGCTGGTATCTGGAATTGGACAAAGATTTTCGGCTCCAATATGATTGCCGACATGACCGAAGCGGGCTTGGCAGGCGTGTGCCACAGTTACATTTTTGACGATTACTGGCCTGGTTCAACCGAAACATGTATCTGGAAAAATGTGATTGGTATGTTAACGGAAATGGCAAGCATCAAATATGCCACGCCAATCTTTGTCGAGGCGAATGAGCTGCGTGTTGGGGGCAAGGGTCTGTCTGAATATAAGAAGAGCATCAATATGCCGCTCCCCTGGCAGGGTGGTTGGTGGCGATTGAGCGATATGATCGAGTATGAAATTGCTTCTACGATGTCTCTGCTCAAAACGGCTTCTATTTATCGAGAAAAAATCCTTGAATTTCGGAATGATCTCTGTCGCAAAGAAGTGCAGAATGGGAAGACCAAACCACCTTATTATTATATTCTACCTTTAATGCAACATGATCAAAGCGAATTGGTGAGTCTGGTTAATCTACTCAGTGAACATGGCGTTACAGTTTATCGCCTCTCTTCATCGATTGCGCTCGAAAATAAATCTTTCAAAACAGGAGACATTGTTGTTCCGCTTGCTCAGCCGTTTAGGGCATTTATTAAAGAAGTTTTGGAAAAACAAGAGTATCCATTACGACATTATACACCCAATGGTGAAATCATCAAGCCTTACGATATTACGACTTGGTCGTTACCACTGCATAAAGGTGTTAAGTCGATTGAAATCAACAGCCGCTCAGAAAACTTCGAGAACCTTTTAATAGAAATTAAAGACGATTTTACTTTAAATAAAGAAATCCCGCAGAATTTTGGAGTCGCAATCTTTAATGTTAACAATAACGAAAGTTTTAAGGCTGCTTTTCAAGCGTTGAACCATGGTCTAAAAGTTGAGAGATTGAACAATAAAGAAAATTTAACTGAAGTAGAAATCCCAAAAGGGAGCTTTATAATTTATTATGATCCTCAGTTAAAAGCACTCATCAAAGAATTAAAATTGAGGCCGATTATTTTGAAAGAATCCGTCACATTTGAAACCACACCGATGAATGTGCCAAGGATTGCCCTGGTGGAGACCTTTTTCCATGATATGGATGCGGGTTGGACGCGGTATGTATTTGATAGCTATTCCATCCCGTTTACCGTTGTTCACCCAAGAGATTTTGAAAAGACCGATTTTGTCAAAGACTTTGATATTCTTGTGTTTCCCGATGCGGACAAATCCATTCTCATGGAAGGCAAATATAAATCTAAAGACGAATACTACGTCACAGATTATCCTCCTGAATACACCAAAGGCATCGGTAAAAAAGGAATGCAAAACGTGATGACTTTTATAGATAAAGGAGGACATATCATCGCCTGGGGGAGATCGACAGGTCTTTTTATGGGCAAGCTTGAAATCACTCGTGGCAAAGATGAAAAAGAGGAGTTTCAACTGCCTGTACGAGACGTTTCAGAAAACATTCAAAAAGCAGGTTTATATTGCCCAGGCTCGTTGATGAAAACGATTTTGTTAAAAGATCACCCTGTGACATTCGGCTTGCCCAACGAGATCGGTGTCTTTTTCAGAGGCAGACCCGTCTTTTCCACTTCAATTCCCAGTTTCGATATGGATCGTCGTGTTATTGGTAAATTTTCTGAGAAAGATATTTTGATGAGCGGCTACTGTGAGAAACAAGAGGTGATCGGCGATAAAACCAATTTAGTCTGGCTGAAGAAAGGGAAGGGACAACTCGTTCTGTTTGGTTTTAATCCCCAGTTCCGAGCTTCGACCAGTGTTGCTTTTAAGCTTTTGTTTAATGCGCTGCTTTTGCCAAAGATTGATTAATGATAACCTCCGAATGTTCTACCTTCGGAAGGTTACATTTTTGTAAAAATTTTCTCAACGGATAGAAAAACTCAACTGATTATAGTTATTTTTTTATTTGTTGGATTGTCTCTGACTTTTGGAGATTATCTATTTCTCATCAGACACTAACTAATAGAGGGAAAAGTTATGAGAAAAACAGCTATTGCCATTTTATTAGTCATATTGATTAGCAATATTATTTTCGCTCAAAAATCCAATCTAACTTACGTCGATCTACTTTGTACCAACTTGGAAAACCAACTCGCTATTCGGTTTGACAACTGGAAATACAACACTCAGATGATTCCAGATGCCTGGAGACCAAATTTTGATGATGTAGGATGGAAGATTTTAAAGATTAGTGAAAGCATTTATCCTGATTCCGCCTGGCTGCGCAAGACAATTATTATCCCGGATAAGATACTGGGAACGCCAGTGCAAGGCGGCGTTATTAAGCTACTGGTTTCTGTCGATGATGCTGGATTTTGTTGGATTAATGGTGAGAAAAAAGGTTTATTCAGATGGAATGGAGAATACGTATTAACCAAAGCCCCCAAACCAGGACAGGAATTTCATATTGCCATCAAAGCCATTAATACGGACGGTCCCATGCGACTGCTGGAGGCGAAATTGGATTGGGATAAAGTGAAACCACTAACGGACAGACTTCAGGATTACATTTTGAGTTTGAGAGTTGGACAAAAATTATTAAGCGATGATACCTATCTGAAAACCGGACGAATTCAATTGGATAGGGGCATTGATCATAGTTCAATCCCTCGTAAGCAACGCCTTAACTTTCGAAAACAATTGGAAGAAGCTGCCGGACTTGTAGAAGTATCCGCCTTAAAGAATGGTTACACCAAAGTTTTTGAAGCCTCACTGGAGAAATCTCGGCAGGCGTTAAAACCAGTCGGCGAATTTGCCAAAAAATTTACGTTAGTATTCGATTCTAATGCGCACATTGATTGCGCCTGGCTGTGGCGTTATCTGGAAACAATCAATGTTGCTAAAAACACCTTTAGTTCAGTGCTGGAGATGATGGAAGCTCATCCTGATTTCACGTACACTCAGAGTCAGGCGCATTTGTATTGGTGGATGGAAACCATGTTTCCTGATGTTTTTAAGCGGATTCAGCAAAGAGTAAAAGATGGTCGTTGGGAATTGATCGGCGGGATGTGGGTGGAACCAGACTGCAACCTCATCTCTGGCGAATCCTGGGCGAGGCAACTGCTTTACGGCAAACGCTATTTCAAAGAAAAATTTGGCGTTGATATTAAAAGTGGATATAATCCAGATTCTTTCGGATATAACTGGAATATGCCTCAGTTTTATCGCGATGCAGGCATTGATGCTTTCATCACGCAAAAGATTGGCTGGAATGACACCAATATGTTCCCTTATCGGCTGTTCTGGTGGCAGGGACCTGATAGTTCAAAACTGCTGACCTATTTCCCCAATAGTTATGTCAATGAAGTCAAAAATCCGTATTCACTTGTCGATTGGATGCGTCAGTTTGAAGCCAACACAGGATTTAAAAGAATGCTGGTGCTTTATGGCGTTGGTGATCATGGCGGTGGTCCAAATTTAGAAATGATCAATCGCATTGAGGAATTAAAAAAACTGGACATTTATCCAAATGTTGTTTATGGCACAACAGGAGAGTATCTTAAATGGATTCGCAGTCACGATCTTTCCGATTTGCCCGTCTGGAATGATGAACTCTATTTAGAATATCATCGTGGAACTTATACAACCCAATCAAACACGAAGAAACACCATCGGGAGAGCGAGCATCTGTTTGGCAATGCCGAACAATTGGCAACAATTGCCAGCCTGTATGGCAGAACTTACAATAACAAAAGGTTTCTTGAAGGCTGGCGTGGCATACTGTTCAATCAGTTTCATGATATCCTGCCCGGTTCAAGCATTTATCCCGTTTATAAAGATTCCGATGAGCTATATCATAAGAGCCAGGAGATTGCGCAGCTAGAATTGGAGAGTTCACTTCAGTTTATTGCTCAACAGGTAAACACCAGGGTGAAAAAAAATTTCCAACCTGTGCTGATTTACAATCCCCTCGCCTGGGAACGCACAGATATTGTTGAACTGGAACTGCCTGAAGATAATCGCCAGGTCTATTCCATATTTGATAAGGACGAGCAGGAAATCCCATCGCAGACTGTGACATCAGGATGTTGTTCCGTCAAAATTATATTTGTAGCCAAAAAAATTCCTGCCATGGGCTACACAATTTATGAACTTCGGACTCACAAGAATCCTAAATTATGGCAGAATTTGAAAGCATCAAAAAAATCATTGGAGAATGAATATTTCACTGTTCAGATCGACGAAAATACAGGCTGGATTAATAGTATCTATAACAAAAAAATAGAACGTGAAATTCTGGCTGGTCCTGGAAATGAACTGCAGTTATTTAAAGACACCCCAAGCGCCTGGGATGCCTGGAATATTGGGCTTGGTGAACGATATCCATCCACGTTTCGAAGCGCAGAATTAATGGAAACAGGTCCAGTTCGAGCGGTCCTTCGTGTGAAACACGATTTCTTGAAACCAGGCGTAGAAAAAAGTTATCCGACGCCAAACAATCCGAATAGTTATTTTACTCAGGATATTATTCTGTATAATGGAATCGATCGCATTGATTTTGTCACCGAAGCAGATTGGTGGGAAGAACATGTTATGTTGAAAGTGGCATTCGATGTGACGGCAGAGGATACCGTTGCCACTTATGAAATTCCCTTCGGTACGATTCAGCGTCCAACAACCATGCGCAATGACTGGGAAAAAGCTCGATTTGAAGTGAGCCACCAGCAATGGTCTGACTTAACCGATGCCAGCAAGGAATTTGGGGTCAGTCTGCTGAACCGTGCTAAATATGGTGGCGATATTCACGGAAGTATGATGCGCCTCAGTTTACTTCGCTCTCCCAAATGGCCTGATCCCATGGCGGATATGGGCAAACATCGAATCGAATATGCACTCTATCCACATGAACGATGCAGGAAAGGTGGTGGAACGATACGTAAAGGGTATGAGTACAATTATCCGCTTATCGCCAAACTGGTCGATTCGCATAAAGGTAAATTGCCCAGGACATACTCGTTTGTTTCGATTGAGCCAGCTAATGTTATATTACACACGGTTAAGAAGGCAGAACCTGACTTAAGTTTTTTTTCAAAGGTTTCAGTCGGGGAAGATATTTGGGTAATAAGATTGTTTGAAGCCTACGGCAAAGAGACAGAGGCAGTGATTTCGCTTCCGAAGGCTGTGAAGCGAGTTGTATTTTCCAATATTTTAGAGGAAGATATGGAACCGTTAGTCGTTTCCGGGAATCAGGTGAAGGTGAAATTGGATGCACATAAGATTGTAACAATTAAAGTGTGGTTGTGATTTAACCAAACCTCCCGAAGGTTATAAAACCTTCGGGAGGTTTTTTAGGAGGGAGGAAAAACAACAAATTAATAAACATGTCAATTCCTCAGCTATCGGCAATTCTGACTGGTACCCGAATGATTTTTCCAGGTTGTAACCGAATTGGATCACCAATTTTGTTCAATTTTTGAATGACCTTCCAGTTTGTCCCGTATCGCTTTTCGAGGTCGAACAGTGTCTCCCCAGGTTCAATTGGATGTTTGATGAGGTCAAATGATGGACTCATCATGAAATACTCATCGATCGATTCATCATTTCGCTGATCGTAACGATTGTCTTGCTCATTTCTATCTATTCCATCTTCGATACCATTCGGATTAACCACAATTCTAATCCATCCCTCTGTAAACGCAAATATTATGATGATGCTCCCAAATAAGATCACTAAAAAAAAGAGAATAAAGTTACGTATCATTTTTCTCACTCCCTTTGTGACATTTTCATAAAGAACTAATATATCACTTACCATAGCTCTATACCCTCCGTTAAGAATGATTAAGTGGGAATTATCACTCTCATCATAAACAAATCTAATGCCAAATTACCAATCTTTTAAAAAAAATTATTGAGTTCAAATTTTCAATAACTTATGATGATCTTTGATGACTATTTTGATAGAAAAAATTTTGATTAGGAATGTGATGCTGTGGGTTTACTTCAGAGGTTGTAGAAATTATACTTCAGATCCGAATTTAATTGTAGCACTGTAGGGCAAGATGCCATCTTGCCCTATTACTTATTTATTTTGGTCATGGTTTAAAAAACACAACTTTAAAATGTTGCTTCTCCTTGTCATTTATAAATCTATATCTTCAATTTTGGCAGTTGTCTCGAATTCGTCTGTAAACAAAATTATTGAAGATTGCATGAGTCTAAATAATTGCTCTATTATCGCCCTTCTTTTATCAGCACCAATTTTAATCCAAAATTCCGTTTTTTTGAAAGCATAAGGTTTATTATCACCACATTTTCTTTAAATTGGTTCAGTGAGTCTTAACCATTATCTATGATATTATTAAGTTCATTGCAATCCATAGAGATATCCTCAATAAAGCAAGACTTAGTTTTAACTTTTAGCAACCTTTAATAAATATGAATCTGGTTCTGAGGTGCAAATTTGAAACTCAGTTATAATTTTAAATTAATTTTCATTTATTGTATCTAATCTAACTTTTTTTGTTCCAACGTATTCTCAAACACATCAAAAGCCTTTTGATCAAACAAACAAAATACGACTCTTTCAAGTCCAGTTTCGCCTTTCAGATAATTAATCGTCTCGGAAAGCATAATCTTTGCACAACGATCCAATGGATAACCAAAAATACCCGTGCTAATAGCAGGAAAAGAAATGGATTTCAGATTATTTTCATCTGCTACTTTTAAGCTGTTGAGTGTCGCATTTCTGAGTTTATTATCCTCATCTCCTTCACCCATTCGGGGACCAACAGCGTGAATGACTTGTTTTGCTTTCAGATTTCCCCCAGTTGTAATCACCGCGCCACCGACAAAAGTCCCTCCGATTTTATTACATTCTTCTTGAATCTTAGGTCCTCCTTTTCGTCGTATGGCACCAGCAACACCGCCACCGAGAATCAATTGCGCATTAGCAGCATTAACGATGGCATCAGTGTCCATTTCGGTGATGTCGCCTTTTAGCAGTTCTATCGAGCAATTATTAACTTTTTTCTGGATCATCGCTGTACTCCTTAAATTAATTCATTCCAAATGTGCAAATTAGTATAATTAGTTGGTGGTTGTTAATTTATCTTTCCCTCCCACCTGCCCACAGCCGTCTGCCAACTCTGTAAATTGCAATATATTAAAATTTCAATAATTTCCCCTATGGAATCACAACCGGTTTCCGATTCTGGTCGATGGCAACATAAGTAATCTCTGCCGATGTCACCTGAACCTGCTCATTAGGATTATCATAGCGATTGGCAACTACGTCAACTGCCACTGTAATGGAAGTCCTTCCTTTTCGGACCGTTCGAGTATAAAACGAAACCTGATCCCCAACAAAAACTGGCTGATGAAATTCCACTTTATTCATGGCCACCGTAACATAATTCATCGGTGCGGTCTTTCGGGCTTCTAATACACCAGCAAGATCAAGATAAGATAAAATCACTCCGCCAAAGACTGTTCCATAACGATTGGTATCTTTGGGCATCGGCATGATACGAAGAACTGGGTCTTGTTTATTCATAGCTTTCTCAATAATCATTACAATTGTGTGAATTCACCAGTTGCAGAGGGGAACACCGCCTGCTGACGTTCCAAAATAAATCGCTCGATTGTGATTTATTCCATGGATTCCTTACCTGTTTGACAGATCATAAGAAATTTTTAACTTATTTTCTCGTTCAAATCTTTCCAGAGCCAGTTGGATTAGTCGATTGATGAGTTCAGTATAAGAAATTCCACTTACTTCCCATAATTTGGGGTACATACTAATTTTTGTAAATCCAGGAATCGTATTGATTTCACTTACGAACAATTCTTTGTCATCTCTTAGAAAAAAATCCACTCGAGCCATGCCCTCGCAACATAACACTTTGAAGGCTTTAATTGAAAGACTTTGTACTTTTTTAATAATCGTCTTCGGGAGTTTGGCCGGTATTTCCAAGATAGCACCTTTTTCATCAATATATTTCGCTTCATAAGAATAAAATTCGTGCTGGGGGATCACTTCGCCAGGTAAGGAGGCAATTGGATCTTCGTTTCCGAGTACCGAACATTCAATTTCTCTTCCTTTAATGAACTCCTCAATTAGAATTTTGGAGTCGTACTGAAAAGCGTCCTCTATAGCTGGTTTAAACTGAGATTCATCTTTTATTTTGTAAATACCCACGGAAGAACCGAGATTGGCTGGTTTAACGAAGAACGGCAATCCCAGGTAGCTTTTAATCTGTACAAAATTAATTTCATCCATTGAAACTTTGTGGAAAACATAAAATTGGGGAACTGGGATCCCAGCGTCTCTAAGTAATCGTTTCATCACGTCTTTATCCATTCCTATAGCGGAACCCAAAACGCTAGCACCGACAAATGGAACATTGAATAGTTTCAATAAACCCTGTACCGTACCATCCTCGCCATAGGGACCATGAAGAACCGGGAAGACAACATCGACTGGTTCCATTGATTGGTGAGAAGTCAGACTAACTAGCTGTTCCTCTTTTTTTCCAGGAACAAGCGCTACATTAGTGTTTGTTTTATTTAAGGCAATCAATTTAGGATTTTCTGCATGTAACAGAAATCTTGAGGCCTCGTTCAGATACCACTGTCCTTGCTTATCTATACCGATTAATACAACTTCATATTTATCTTTATCAATAGCTTCAACAATATTTTTAGCAGATTGTAAAGAAACTTCATGTTCTGCTGATTTGCCCCCAAATAATATTGCGACCCGAATTTTTTTATTCACGATGCCAAATTTCCTATTTATTGAAATTTTCAAAACTAATTTTAATTATTTAAGTCATCCTATATATCTGAAAAAAATTAATAAAATTTTATTTTGACAGGATTAACATGATTAACCAGTTAATCGATAATGCTTGAAGCTCCAAATAATTTCTTTGATAATAACCTGCGCCACGGCAAACAACGGCACAGCCACTAACATTCCGAATATTCCGCCTAGATTGCTGCCGATTAAAATCACTATAATTACCAATAAAGGATGAATCTGAACACTTTTTGAAACAATAACAGGAGATATGAGGACATTGTCTAGAAGTTGAATCATGGCAAAGGCGATGATGATACCTAACACTGGTCCCAGGGACCCAGTCTCAACTATGGCGACTAATATAGCAGGTAAAGCTCCGACAATCGGACCAAAGTAGGGAATCATATTGGCTAAGCCAGCAATTATTCCAATGATAAAAAAATAGGGTACGTTCAAGGAATACAATGCAATAATCGATAAGGTGGCAATTATTGATGAAACCAGTAACTGTCCCCTGATGTAATTTCCCAGTTGTAAATTGATTTTATAAAGAAGATTGAGCGACATCTCAAAATAGCGATTGGGCACACATTGAATAATAAATTTTTTAATCCGTTGACCGTCTTTAAGCAAAAAAAATGTAATAAACGGCACTGTGACGAACATTGTAAACGAAGAAATGATTGAGAGAATTATGTTTAAGCTTTTCTGAATGAGAGATGTAAAGAAATCATGGAGCTTAATACTCACTTCATGAGCGATCTGTGGATTCTTTAAAACAGGAATTCGTTGTGTAAAAGTAATTTGTAATTTTTCGATTAAGGACTGTGGATTTTCATTTTCTATTGCTTGAGAAAGAGACTGAATTTCATGACTCAAACTGGGAATTAAAAGTTTGAAACCGATTACAATAATGCTTCCAAAAATCAAAAAAATGATTACAATCGCAGGTCCACGATTAATCCCTTGATTTTCCATTTCATTTACGAGAGGGGTTAATAGTAAAGACAATACTAAAGAAATTGCCAAAGGAGCAAGCAAAGATTTCACAAAAGGTATTAACCAGATCAATAAAATGATGGTTAAAATCGAGATTGCAAAACTTATTAGTCTTATTATAGATCGCCTGGTTAATACGATACTGACTTGATTGTCTTGATCGGAATTTGAATTATTTTTTTGTGGGTAAAGTGAAAAGTCTTTCATCGAATGATCACAGAATTTTCATATAATTGTTTTACTTCCTGCAATTCATCATTGCTTAATCTCAATCGCTCAGCAAGCATTTGCGCAAGCTTGAGTAATATTTTATTTCCGAGTCTTGGTTTTCTATTAATGAGATCGAAGAGATCTGGCCTGAATAGCCCTAAGAGGTCAGTATTTTCAAGTGCAACAGCAGTTGCTGATCGTGGTGATTCATCGAGGAGCGCCATTTCGCCACAGAATTCACCTGAGCGAAGTATTGCTAATTGCTCTCTCGTATCTTCGTCAAAGTTTTTATAAATACCAATTTTACCTTTTTCAATAACATACATTCCAACCCCTGGTTCACCTTCATAAAAAATAACCTCATTTTTTTTATAATGACGATGATGAATTATTCTTTTAAATTCCCGTAATTCACTTTTCTTAAGTCGGCTGAAAAAAGGAACTTTTTTTAATACAATATCGAGATTTACCTGATGTCTACCGTTTTTCTCAAAGATGTTATTCCAGTAGCTGTTTGGCATTCTGCTTCAAAAAATTATGTTTATAGCTGGCCCTTGAGGAATTACAATATGGGGCCGTTCCGATGCAAATTCCTGATTAATATAACACTCTCAAATTTATATGTCAAGGCAATTTTAATTTATATATAAATTTTATTTTTCTATTGATTTTATCTAATAAATCATTTATTTTATACGCTATGAAATTTTGTACCTATACAACAGTGTTAATATTATGGACGGCTCTCTTAATATCAATACTTTCTGCTCAGGGTGTTGATCGAAAACAACAGGAGAATCGACTTCAACAGATCAGGAAGGATATCAAGGATTATCGCAGCAAGTTTCAACGAGAGGAGCAAAAAGAAGTCCAGTTGTTAGATGCGCTTTCTCAATTAGATCGAGAAATTGATCTCACACATCAACTACTGACTGAATTGGAGAAAGAAGAGAAAAAGAAATCCAGGCAAATTAGTAAAACCAGTAGCGAACTTCAAACAACAAGGAATGAATTGCAACGGCTTCAGGAAATTTATGCGAAACGCATCGTTAGTTTTTATAAACATGGACGAATGAAGGATGTCGAATTGCTGCTTTCGACGAAGTCGTTTAATCAAACCTTGACCTGGTTTAAATTTCAGAAATTGATCGCCCAAAATGATCGGCGAAATTATGTGAATATTCTTAAGAAGAAAGAAAAAATAGATGTACAACGAAATAAACTTAAGGAAGAAGTTATTGCCCAACGTAAAATTATTAATGAAAAAAAAGATGAGGAAAAAAAATTAAGAGCGAACAGCAAGGAACGAAATCAATTATTGGCCCAGATTCAACAGAATAAAGAAATTTATTTGAAAAAGCTAAAGGAATATGAGATTTCAGCAAGTGAGATTCAACGGCTAATTAATTTAGAGGAAGATAAACGTCTGACTTTAGAAAAGGAAGGGATATTCCAAACTACGGATTTCCCCAATCTAAAAGGACGAATGATCTGGCCAACGAGGGGCCAAATTATAACTCGTTTTGGACGTCAGAAACATCCGAAATGGAATACTTTTACTGAAAGCATCGGGATTGAGATTCAGGCTGAACTTGGTCAGGGGGTCAGAGCAACTTACAAAGGTATTGTTACAGCAATTACCTGGCAAAGGGGTAGAGGCAATATCGTTATCATAAACCATTTAGGAGGTTATTTTACCGTCTATACCCATTTATCCCAAATTTTTGTTCAGGTCGATGAAGCTGTGGAAGAGGGGCAGGTTATTGGCAGTGTAGGAGATTCTGGTTCTCTTCGTGGCCCCATACTTCATTTCGAAATATGGAAAAATAATCAGGTTTTAGATCCAGAAGAGTGGTTGAGTTAATTTCGAGTTTCTATTGGGAGAAATTGATTGAATTGATTGGTCAAAATATCTATTATTTAAGCAAGTGGAGTGTTAGAGTAATGGATTGATAGAGTGTTGAAAAATAACTATCTGGATTGTTGCCTGAAGTTAATAATTCCAGTATTCCATTAATGCCTTACTCCCATATTCCACCAACAAGATTTTATAATTTAGAATGAATCAATACTATCTTTCATCTCTAAAATTTGAACATTGAAAATGAGTTTTGAGAATATCATCGGACAAAAGAGAGTTATTTCACTTCTAAAACGAACCTTACTTGGTCAACGGATGCCCCATGCGTTGTTATTGCACGGACCTAGAGGGGTGGGAAAAGAAGCCGTCGCATTGGAATTGGCCAAGGCTTTGTTTTGTCAAAATGATGAGATCTATTGTAATATTTGTAGCGATTGTAAACGAGTAGGGCAATTGTCTCATCCAGATTTGGTAGCGATTTTTCCTGCTCCAAAACAACTGAAAATCGAGGAACTTCAGTTAATCCGGGAAAGTATAGTAAAAAATCCTTATTATCGAACTCAGCTTTGGGCCAATCCTTTTATCTTGATAGATATTATTCGAAATCTTAAAAAGACGGTCGCTATGAAATCTTATGAGAATAAGGGACGAGTTGTTATAATGATGGAGGCCCATCGCATAACTACTGAAGCGGCCAATTCTTTACTCAAAATTCTCGAAGAACCGTTGGGCAAACTAACGATGGTGCTCATTTCGTCTCAGCCGAATTTATTATTACCGACTATCGTTTCACGATGTCAAAAAATTCGTTTTGATCCCTTAACCTGGTCGGATATTGAAGAAGCACTTATTGAACGAGAGAATATTAATCACGAGCAAGCCAAAATTATCGCTCGGATGAGTTTTGGCAGCTATCGACGGGCCTTGGAATTGTTAGACGAAAATGTTGATGAAAAACAGGATCTAATGATCGATATATTACGAAAAGCGTTAAGGCCAGATCTGGATATTTTGTTGATGGTGGAACATTTACTGAATCAAGAAGATAAAAAAACAATTAAGGATTTGATTGCACTCATGTTAGTCTGGTTTCGCGATGCAATGGTGCTGCAACTGCTCCAAAATCAGGATGATTATAGCGAAAAGATAATCAATATCGATCGTTTAGACATTTTAAAAAAATTCGTCACTAGTTTAGAACCTATTGATTATGATCAGTTGATCCCGAAAATTGAGCATGCAATCGAATTAATCGATAGAAATGTTTATTTAAATTTAATACTTCTACAGTTATTATTTGAATTGAAGAAGTTTATGAGGAGAAAAATTCATGTATGATAATATAGAAGTTGTGTTTAAAGGTGAGCGAAAACAGATTTATGCTAATCCGCAGCAATTTCCGTTTAAGGTAGGAAGCTATGTCATTGTCGAGGCGGATAAAGGGGAAGACCTGGGACAGGTTAACCAGGTCGGTGCTCTGCTTTCTATGAAGAAGAGTGATATGCCACTGAAATCGATTTTACGGAAGCCTGATAAAGAAGATTTATTAAAGTTAGAAGAAAATCGTGAAAAAGAAAAAAAGGCTTTCAAAGTATGCAAAGAAAAAATTGAAAAACACGGTTTAGATATGAAATTAGTCGATGTTGAATACCAATTTGATGGAAATAAAATTACTTTCTATTTTACGGCAGAAAGACGAGTTGATTTTCGGGAGTTAGTTAAAGATCTCGCTGCTCAGTATAAAGTTCGTATCGAATTGAGACAAATTGGAGTTCGTGATGAAGCCAGAAGGTTTGGAGGTTATGGAATATGTGGTAGAAAACTTTGCTGTACTTCTTTTCTGAAAGAGTTCGATCCTATCACGACGCAGTGCGCTAAGGAACAAAATTTATCACTTAATCCACAAAAGCTTTCTGGCGTTTGTGGTCGATTGATGTGCTGTTTGAACTATGAACGTGAGTTTTATCTGGAAGTGATTCAAAAGTTTCCACCACTTGAAAGCCAGGTGCAAACAGAAAAAGGTACAGGTATCGTGGATAAAATCGATGTCTTTAAAAATGAGGTGATTTTGAAGCATGAAAATGAGGAATATGAAAAACTTTCGTTAGAGGAAATCAATGCGTTGCTAGGAATAAATTCCAAATAACAAATTCCAATTTCCAAATTCTAACCATATTTTGTGAATTAATAGCAAGAGTTTTATTGTAAGTTATTTGGAATTTGCAGAATGAGTGTGATGCTGAATAGTTGACGGTGGAAATTTGTTTGATGGATCGATTAATAAATATTAATTAAAAGTTGCCCTCTAATATCCAGCGTTCATTTCGTCAACCTCGCTCACTTTTTGTTAATAGATTTTAATCGCAACAAAATTAGGTTTAATTGGTGTGGTGAATTTTATATTAATGAAAGGGTGTTTATTTTGGAAAATAAGGAAAAAATATTAGTTACCAGCGCATTACCGTATGCCAATGGTCCGATTCATCTCGGTCATTTAGCTGGTGCTTACCTGCCAGCGGACATTTATGTCAGATACCAACGGTTGAAAAAGAGAAACGTTATTTTTATCTGTGGTTCGGATGAACATGGAGTTCCTATTACAATTGCAGCGGAGAAACAAGGAATTTCTCCTCAAGAGATTGTCGATAAATATTACAAAATACATAAAGAATCGTTTGAAAAAGTGGGAATGAGTTTTGATAACTATTCCCGAACTTCATTGCCGTTTCATCATAAAAATTCT
>JABAOH010072796.1_pt2 | contig 30766 bp, 22 predicted proteins | sample 7062181 | NCBI WGS metagenome assembly JABAOH01 (sample SAMN14538630, study PRJNA623070) | marine sediment metagenome | biome: marine biome [ENVO:00000428]; feature: marine pelagic biome [ENVO:01000023]; material: deep marine sediment [ENVO:00002113]; isolation source: pool of 5 deep marine...
TTCCAAAATCTAAATTCGAAGCACGAATTTCGAAATCCGAAACAAATCCAAAATTCAAATGTTCAAAATTCAAAACAATGCATGGACTTACTTCGTTTTGGTCATTTGAATTTTGGTCATTGGAATTTGTTTCGTGCTTCGATATTCGAATTTCGGATTTTCTTTTACTCCCTTTGTTCGTTAAAAGTACCCAGGTATTACTATCACGCAACATGTATTGAATGCGTTCCCCTGGATAATCCAGGTCTATGGGCAAATACGCCCCACCTGCCTTTAATATTCCCAATATGCCGATTATCATCTCTATTGAGCGCTCCACCATGATGCCGACAATGGTATCGGGTTTTACACCTTTTTCCCACAATAAATAGGCCAATTGATCGGATTTTTTATTTAATTCATGGTAGGTTATTTGTTGCTGCTCTACGCCAACCACAGCTACACTGTCAGGAGTTCTTTCCACTTGTTCTGCAAATAATCCATGAACTGTTTTATGTCCGGGAAAGTCTGCGCCGGTATGATTAAATTCGTACAAAATTTTATTTTTCTCTTCCCCCGAAATGATCTCGATATCTAAAATCCTTTTGCCCGGATCGTCTACCATGTCCCGGAGAATGGACTTAAAATGACAGATCATTCGTGTTATGTTTTCTTTATTAAAACCATCTTTATGATAAATGCAAGTGATATCAATCTCATCGGCAAGGGTGATGCCTACGGTTAAATCGTAGTGGGGCGTTTCCACCGCAGCATATGAATTTATTGATAATGGACCGCCGGACTGCTTCAGCCTTTTATCTAACGGGTAATTTTCAATAACCACGATGGAATCGAACAACTCTTCCCGGGTTTGCCTGTTGAGGTACTCGTTGATGCGCACCAGGGGAGTGCTTTCATAGGCTTCTCTTATTTTTAAGGTCTCGGCGGTACGAACCAGCAGGTCCAGGATGTTTTCGCCCGGATGGGTTTGCATCCTGAAAGGTAGTGTGTTGATAAACAGCCCCACCATCTCTTCAATGGATTTTATTTTGACAGACCTGCCGGATACGGTGGTGCCAAAGATTACGTCATCGCTATTATTGTATTTTTGCAGCAAAATCCCCCAGGCACTGTAGATCAAAGCGGCCAGGGTAATCTTATACGCTGCAGCGAAATCCGTTATTTCCTCTCTCAGGGCACCGGTAAATCGAAAATGATCTGCTTCCATAACCACGTTCGTTTGGGGTCTCCCGGATTTTCTTTTTATCGAGATTTCCGGTACTGTATCGAGACCCGTTAAATACTCCTTCCAGAAAACTCCCGCATTTTTTTCCTCAAGGTCTTGTGTCCATTTAACAAATTCTTTAAATTGATTTTTACCTGGTTTTTTTAATTGCTTACCGCCGCATAAATCGGCATAGGCGTTTAAAAACTCCTTTAAAATGATCCCGGTGCTCCAACCGTCATATAAAATATGATGATGGGTGATGATCATTTCATAGCTGCGGCGGCCAATTTTACATAACGTGATGCGGAAGGGGACCTCTTGTAAGTCGAGGACAGCATCTCTGTCCCCGGCTTTGAGGTCTTCCGATATCGGCTGTCTTTCATGTGTGTTTTTACCTGACAGATCATGATAGGCAGGGACAAGATAATGGTTTTTTAGAATAATTTGGCCGGGTTTCTCCACCTTTTCCCAACGAAACACCGCTCGCAGCATGTCATTGGATTCAATGACAAAATTCCAGGCGGAGGCAAAGGTTTTGAAATCGATTTCGCCTGATATATCCAGGCTTAATTGCACCACATAATAATTGCTTCCCGGTTCTTTGAGATAATGATAAAGTATCCCTTCCTGGGTCGGGGTTAAGGCAAGGATATCTTTTATATTTTTTTTATCCAGCATTTTCATATCTTACCTCTTTAGGCATAAGCTCCCGTCCCTGCGTTTTTCAGCTTTTAATGCCGCTTGTTTCATGGCACCTGAAATTGAAAACATAGATAAGAATTCGCTGACGCTCTGGCAGTGAATGAATGCTTTATATATCACACAAAAACTAGGCTGTAAATCTACAAATACGTGACTTTTCCGTCCTTCTCCAAATCAAAGATAAAAGGCTTACAGGCATACATGTATAAGAATGTTACCTATAAGGATCATTCGTAGGGGTAAACCTTGTGTTTACCCTTGCTTAAAACGGCAAAATTAGAATTGCCGGTTTTTAGTCAGAGGTATTGAAATTTAGCCATATTTCTATTACAATGTAGGTTCAGGCCGTACATAAAAATGAGTTCAGGGGTATTTACGAAAAAAAAGAAAGATCACCCATGTTGGCACAGCGGATTAGAGGTATACGTTTATAAGAGATTAGATTATTGGGAGAGTTCAACAGATGCCTAAGTTACTGGTGGTAGATGATAAACCTTCGAATTTGTTGGCGATAGAAGCATTGGTTCAGCATCTGATCCCGGAAAGTGAAGTGATTACTGCTCTGTCCGGGACTGAAGGGCTGGAAATAGCGAAAAAAGAGTCCCCTGACACGATTCTGCTTGATATTCAAATGCCGGTAATGGATGGTTACGAAGTTTGTCAACGGTTGAAAGGGGATGAAAAAACCAAACATATCCCCATCATTTTGGTAACTGCTATTCAAACCGATACGCAGAGTCGGATAAAAGGGTTGGAAATTGGGGCAGATGCTTTTGTTGCCAAACCTATTGAAGAAGGAGAACTGGCCGCTCAAATTAATGCCATGCTGCGAATACGGAAATCCCAGGGACAACTCCAGGCAGAGAAAGAGGACTTTAAAGAAAGGGAACAAGCCCGGGCCAGAGAACTGCGAGAGAGTGAAGAAAAATATCGTACCATTACAGAAAATTCACCGGATGTAATCATGCGGTTTGATAAACAACTGCGACATGTGTACATAAGCCCAAATATCCTGGGGCTGTCCGGGAGAACGGCTGAGGAGTATATGGGGAAGACTCATCAAGAAGTAGGGTATCCGCCGGATTTGTGTCGATGCCTGGAGGAAGCAATCAACAGGACTTTTATAACCGGTCAACAGCAAGAATTGGAATATGAATTTCCTTCACAAAATGGGTTGATATTTGTAAGTCTGAGATTAAAGCCTGAATTTGCTCCAGATGGAACAGTTGAAAGCGTTATTGGTGTATCCCATGATGTGACCGAACGAAAGAAATTAGAAGATCAATTGCGCCAGGCCCAGAAAATGGAGGCCATTGGTACACTGGCCGGAGGAATTGCCCATGATTTTAACAATATCCTGGGGATCATTATTGGTTATTCGGAACTTACCCTTGAGGATATGTCGGAAGGTTCGATTCAGCAGCAAAATTTAAGACAGGTTCTTTCTGCTGCCCAGCGGGCCGGGGATTTGGTAAAACAGATTCTTGCCTTCAGCAGCAAAAGCGAAGAGGAAAGACGCCCCATATTTGTCAGTCATGTCACCAACGAAGCACTTAAAATGCTTCGCTCCACATTGCCGGCTACGATTGATATTCAAACCGAAATTGAAGAAAAAAAAGTGCCAGTGATGGCCAATCCAACCCAGGTGCACCAGGTGATTGTGAACCTGGGCACCAATGCCAGCTATGCCATGAGGGAAAGCGGCGGAGTACTTAAAGTGGCGCTAAAGGGAGTAACCATTGATTCCCAAAACATAAAACAGAAAGATTTACCGCCTGGCAGGTACTTGCGGTTGACTATCAGTGATACCGGTCAGGGTATGGAACCATCAGTTGTGGAACGGATTTTTGAACCCTATTTTACCACCAAAAAACCCGGTGAAGGGACCGGCCTGGGACTTTCCGTGGTTCATGGGATTGTAAAAAGCCATGGGGGAGATATCCAGGTTTCTTCAAAACCTGGAAAAGGGACCAGTTTTTTTGTTTATTTTCCCGTCACTGAGGCTGTCGCGGCTCCCGGGGCGGAGCCTGTGGAGGCGGTTCCAGGTGGGAATGAACACATTTTATTTGTGGATGATGAAAGGAGCCTGGCTGAGATGGGTAAACATTTATTGGAGAGGTTGGGGTATAAAGTAACAGTCAGAACCAGCAGCATTGAAGCACTAGAAGCATTTCGTAAATTTCCTCATCGATATGACCTGGTTATTACGGATCAAACCATGCCCAACATGACAGGTACTCAATTGACCCGGGAGCTTATTAATATCCGTGCGGATATTCCCGTCATATTGTGTACCGGTTTTAGCGACACGGTGAGTAAGGAGAATTATAAAGCAATGGGAATCCGCGAATTTGTGATGAAACCGATTATCAAGAAAAATATTGCCAGGATTATCCGGGACGTCCTGGGCTAGGAGTAAAATTCAAAATTCTACAAAGCCGAATATGGTCCAGGGGCGTTTATCCGTTACTAACAGGAAGCCACGATTGTCAAGACGAACAATCCCCTCCCAATTGCGGGCATCATTTTTATCAGGACCCTTTAATTTAAGTTGCAAGGGAGGACCGTTTACCAATGTTATTTTGTCAGGGGATTTATATTCGAATGCCACCAGCCGTTCGACAGTTTGGCTCCTATTATGTGTTTTTCCTTTTCCGTATTCTTTGGCAATAGGGTCTTTTGCAGGATTGAGTTTATTTTTTTCTCCGGGATAATAATAGTTAATACACCAGAACCGATGGCTGTCATCCAGGGCTGTGGCATCTGTGATCCGGTATTCGATATCGGGAAAGGCAAGGGCTTTGATGAAATTCAGATCATGGTCATAAACACAAGCCCGTGGAGATGTTTTTACATGTTTCCCATTGGCTTCATAAAGTGCGATTACTTCATTCCCGGTCACCACGAGCGTCTCGTATGCCATATTGTTAATACCGGGTTTCGGCTCTATTTTAACCAATTCGCTTTCACTGCTGCCTGTGTGCTTCAGGGTGATCTTTTTTAAAGCGGGGGTTATCTCAACTTCACCTGACACCAGGTAACCCAGCATATGACCAGGTGAAGCTTCAATGGTCATAAAAACCTTATTCTCCCAAAAGGCAATGGCTTCAAAACCTTCAAATCCTTCAATGCTGCTGATCTTTTCATATAATTCCTTTTCTATAATAAAATCAATTGCCTGCGGCTCGATAGGGGAGGGGTGATTATTGTTTTTCCGGTTATCCAGGTAAGCTAAGATTTCTTCTTTGGGGATGGCAAATAATTTCGGATGGTTGGCCGGGTTAATTTCCTCCGGGTCCGGGTATTGGGGAAGGAATACCAGGTAGTTTTTATACCAGGCCAAACCGGACACTTCTGATTCCGGGTTTGCCACCGGTCCGATTAATTCAATTTCAATGACGGCTGTTTCTTCGGGTGTATTGCTGCTGCAGGCGATAAAATTTAACAATAATAGAATTATAGATAATATCGATACTCTATTTATTCTGATCATTCTATTTTCCTTATTTTTACGGCGTTTTTCTAAGGGCGACCACGGAGAGTCGCCCCTACTGCCAATTGCCAACTGAAACTGTCTCCGGTTGGTCCGGGATGTCCAGGTGGAAGACATCAGGACGGGCATAATGGCCCACGACGTCAAAATCCATTTTGCTTCTGACCACTTCGGCCAGGTCCAGGTCTGTGTATAGTATTCCTTCTTCATCCCACAGGGGACCGGCCAGGATGTCTCCCAACGGGGAAATTATCACACTGCCGCCGCGGCAGACAATTTCCGGTTGATTTTTCAGGTCATTGATTCCCGGTAAATCGTTGGGGTACATGTGTTTGGTGAAGAATTGGTTGCAGCTGAGCACAAAGCACCGGCCTTCGCAGGCAACATGAATCATGGTGGCCTGCCATCTTTCTCGCATGTCTGCGGTGGGGGCCAGGTAGATTTCCACACCGCGGCGATACATGGCCATCCGCGCCAGGGGCATATAGTTTTCCCAGCAGATCAAACCGCCGATTCTGCCGATTTCCGTATCCAGTGTGATCAGGGTGGTGCCGTCCCCTTCGCCCCAGATGAGCCGCTCTGCTGCTGTGGGTTTTAATTTCCGATGTTTTCCCAACAGTTGCCCATCTGGGCCAAAATAAACCAGGGTGCAGTAGAGGGTGCCGCTGCCCCGTTCATCTCTTTCAATCACACCGATGGCCAGAAAGGTGTTGGCTTCCCGGGCCGCTTTGCCCAGTTGTTGGGTGACCGGACCTGGTACGTCCACGGCATTCTCCCAATAACGCTGCCAGGTTTGCCTGCCTTCCAGGGTCCGGTCGCCGACTACCGTGCCAAACGTTAAACCGCGGGGATAGGCTGAGATAAACGCTTCGGGAAACAAGATCAACCGTACCTCCTGTCGGGCGGTTTCTTTGATAATGTTTACGGCTTTTTCAACCGTGGCCTCCCGGTTGAAAAGAACAGGTGCCGCCTGGACTACGGCTGCTTTTATTACTGGAAAATTATCCGGCATTTTTCCTCCTTATGAAAAGAGAAAATCCGAAGCACGAAATACGAAATCCGAAACAATATCAAAATTCAAATGTTCAAAATTCAAAACAAAAGAACCCTGGTATGGTGGCATCGGTTTATCGGTTTTGGTCATTGGTATTTTGGTCATTTGAATTTGTTTCGGATTTCGATATTGGTCTCTGCGCAATTTCGAATTTTCTTACCTTACTGTCGGTCTGAACGAACGATCTCGATGGCTTTTTCCAACAATTCGTCTCTGCCTTGTTTAACGCCTTTGATGGTGCGTTGCACCGGGACTGTGGGTGCGATGCCTTTTAAAAAGAACTGCGAACGGTCCTGTTTCAATACCCGCATGCCGGTCCAGGACACCCGGTACCTCCCCGGCAGGATAAATGAATTTCTCATTCCATAGACAGCAGCGGTTGGCTGTCCGACAATTTCACCCAGTTTGTGATGCTCTGCAATGCCTATAAAGGTTTCAGAAGTTTGAATGGCGCGGCTGTCGATGATAAAGACCTTTTTTCCTTCTATCTTAGGTGTTCTACTTGGGTAGGCAAAATCATAGCCAGTATATTCTACATTTTCCCGGTCCGGGAAAATCACTTCCGGCACACTGGTTATGAAATCCAGCATGTCTGTGTCCACCAGGTGAGAAAACACTTCCCTTACAGCAAAACTCCTCCCATTACCACGGGCATCCAGGATCACTCCTTTGGCTGCTGCCAGCTTATCAATGGCGCTTATGGCTTCTGCCTCGGTAAGTTGGGTCAGGTCCACGTAAACGATATGGTCTTTGAGTTCTTCAATGGATTTTCTTTTAAATTCTTCAAGATTTCCCTTGAAGTTCCTGGAGGTAGTGATATCCATTGTTTTGCTGTCCCGTTGGATTTTCAGTCGCACCGTGGTATTTGGGGGACCAAATCCAAACCGGTCCAGCGCCCAGCCGCGTTTCCACTGGGGGGAGCCGGAAATGAAGGTCTCCACGTTTTTCAATACCTGCCCTGCATCGACACCGTCCACAGCGAGAATGATATCTCCTTTTTGGAACTGGTTGTCATTCGAAGCCGTGATGATTACATGGTTCTCGATCCAATCCACTTTAAAGGGAAAACCGGAATAGTCGTTCTCCAGGGGGTGAGAGACACTGCCCTGACTATCCTGAAGTGCTCCCATCATTTCTCTAAGGGTCCAAAGAAAATCCATTTCATTCTTATCGGTTTGTGCCTTTTGCAGCGTGCGGGTTAATTGGCTTTTCCAGTCAACCTTTACTACATCGAAATTTGGATAAAAGTGTTGAAACACGTTCCAGGCGATGACCACATTGGCCCAACGGACATAACCATCATTGGCGGTTAATTCTTGAGGGGTTTCTGTTTTCAATACATTTACCAGGTTTTTAAAGGTTTCTCCGGGAGGGGCAGGGTACGTTTGTTCTTTGGTGCCGTACAGGGCCAACGGAACAATACAGGACAGGCCCATTCCCAACTCTTTATTGACATATTCACCAAATTTGGGATTCCGGGCATACAATCGTCCCGGTCCTTCTACAAGCGCAGACTCGAGCATAAAACTTTTATTTCCTTTTGCCGGTGTTTGAGTCGTGACTTGAAATATATAGCCTTGTCCCCAGGTTGACCAGGCTCCAGGTTTTTCTCCTTCCCTGTTTTCTTCGAAATCGCTGTTTTTGATTTTCACGGGTTTCCATTGGTCACCCTCTTTTATCAATAATTGAAAATCGTCGGCAAAAATTTTCCCTTCCCTGGTCATGAAACACCCGAAGGCGATGTTTACCGCATCGTCATCAATGGTTCCTTTGATCTCATAGGTTTTCCAGGTATTGTCCTGGATGGGCCGGTCCCGCATGTTATCGAAGAATCCACTCTGTCGATTGAGACGATCCACCCGGAACCACAGTTGTGCCTTACCTTTTTCGGCTTTTACCGCTGCTTTATAGATGAACTCTTTACCGCGGAACGGTTCGGCATTCATTACTTGCATCAGGTTACCAAATATACCTTTGTATTTCACCTTCCTGTTGAGGCGGATGCTTTCGTATTCCCTAAGGGTGCCATTTAGTCTCACGCCGTAATGCTGCCAGGCGATCAATTTCATCCTGGCGGTATCCGGGGGTGTGATGGTGGATACTGAAAACGGCACCTTTTCTTTGGAGTGATAAATAACAATCGATGGTGCGATGGGTAAAAACAATTCTTCCAGGATTTTTTTTAATTCAGCGCTGTTTTTAGCCGGTTCCACCCGTTTGACGCCGTAGATGGCAAACCGGTCCCAATCGATTTTGTATGCTTCGTCTGAAGGATGGAAGTATTTCACATACCCATAGAGTTTGGCAAACGCCTCGATGTTTTTTTTTGCCTGTGGAGCAGCCGGTGTGCTGCTGCCCCGGGTGAAGATGCCCGGGCACAACAATAAGACTGTTAATAATAAAATTAATGTCATCCCTGGTTTTTTTTGTTTCATGATCACTACTACCTCCTTATTTTATTAGGCACTAAGGAACACGAAGGGCCGCGAAGAAAAAACCTCAGCCTTTCAGCGATTATTCATTGTATCAGAAATAGGTTATTTGCTCAACAGGGAAGGCGAAGAAATTTTTTAGCCACAGAGGGCACAGAGAACACAGAGGAGAAGAGAGATAGTTTTTTGCCTGGTGTACTTTTTTGCCTGGTGACTTTTTCTAAAGCTTTTGTTTAGAAAGGTTTCGACTGGGCTTGACAGGATGACGGTTTTCGTTTAATATTTATAGGAGGAGGTAAGACAATGGGTTCAATTAATATCACAGTACCTGGTGATTTAAAACTGGAATATAAACTTGAAAATACTGAAATCATTGAAAAAATAATCCGGATTATCAAAGATACCGGTAAAAAAAAGAAAATAAGAAAAAAGCATGGGGATAATGACATTGTGGGGATGTGGAAAGATAGATTTCCCGAAAATATGTCTTCGGAAATGATTCAAAAAGAGTTGAGAATAGCAACATGGAAAAGGTTTTAGCTGATACCTGTATTTTTATAGACATATTTAGGGGAAACCGACAGTTATACCAGGACTTGTTCAAGCAAAAAATAGCCGTTAGTTCTATTTATAAAAAACTTTCCATTATGGACATTTAACCGAAAAGACTTCAAATTTATCGATGATTTAGTTTTATTTAAGGCCTAAGACCGCACTTATTTGCCTGGCGACTTTCCTTTACTATCCCGGAACGCTTTTAAATCCTCGGCGCCGGTGCCGGGGAAGTATTTTAGCAGTCCCTCATCACTCAGGGCGTGTAATTTAGCAATCGCTTTGTCCGCCCAGTTGTCGATCTCTTTTTTATGTTCTTCGATTATGGATTCGTATTTTTCTAGATATCGATCCGGGAGGTATCGGAGGTCTCGGAGGTCTCGGAGGTATCGGAGGTCTCGGAGGTCTAGGAGGTCTCGGAGGTATCGGAGGTATCGGAGGTCTCGGAGGTCTCGGAGGTCTAGGAGGTCTCGGAGGTATCGGAGGTCTCGGAGGTCTAGGAGGTATCGGAGGTCTCGGAGGTCTACGTATACTAAGAAAAAATCGCGTGATTTTAATTTTGCTAAGGCAAAATTAAAATCACGCAGATTTTTTCTACCGGCGATTAGCAAGGTAAAACTATTATCATTCTGATAAATAAAATCCAGCAGTTGTTCATGGGTTTTATTTTCGATTTTTTCAAATTCATTCATTCTTGACTTTAATGCTTCCATTAAGGCGGTCCGCGTATCTTCCCCGGCTTTATTTAAGATCGAACTTCCTACCGACTGAACAAAGGGATGTCTGGCGTTGTTGAATAAATGCCAGCCTTCCTTTTTAAAATGCTTTGCATGTTTGTACAGGGGGTAGTGGGCATACAACTGTATAATAATCGCTTCCTTTTCTTCTTTGTATTGGATTCCTGGAAGTATATTCAATATCTTTCGGGCAAATTTAAATTCGATTTCCTTCTGGGTTTCCTCCACCACGATTTCATCAAGGCAGTCGTCCCAGAGCTGCATGTACTGCCAATAGTCTTTTTCTTCCAAATTATCGATAATCTCATTATAAAAGTTTCTTGCATTACCGGTATTAACAAAGAGCTTGAAGGTCTCGGTCCAATAATCTTTGTCCCGGTATTCCAGGATTTCATTTTGATTTTCTTTACGGGTAAAATGCCAGGCCGCCAGGTATTCCTGGAGGGTAAGGTGAAGAAATCCGTATTTTCCTTCGGATTCGTAGAGCAGCCCCGCCCTTAAAATCATTTGATTTAAGAAAAAATCCAATGATTGATTTTCTATTTCCGAAGGCAGTAAGGTTTTAATCTCTGACAGTTCGATTTCCCTGCGGTTTTGCTTCATTAGATAGACAGCGATTTTGGCGAGGTTGTCCATGCTGTTTTCCACGGAAAAACTGATATTCAGCTTTTTATTGGCCACATTCCACAACTCGATCATGACTTTGAGGCATTCGTCGTACAATTTGTGGCGCTCTTTGGGGAGCACGGCACGGGTGCGGTGCACAATGGCTATAATGGTCAATAAAAGAGGATTCACCGCCAATTGGCGAAGATTTTTGTAGGCATCGCTTTTTATAATATTCATCAAATCTTCATAACTTGATTTTCCTTTTTTAATCGCTTCTTCTTTATCCGCTTTATCTCCTTCACCAGCGACCGCTACTTCGATGTTCTTGTACCAATTTTCCAGGAACCGCTCGATGTCGGCGATATCGAAATCCTGGACGGTAAATACGGGAATGGCATCGTGGAATTTCAATCCCCTGGTCTCATGCAGACCGGAGAAACGTGAGGTGACCAGTAATGCGTTTTTGCGGATGTTCTGGTTTTGAATCCACTCGATAACTTCCCGGCGCCTGTCTTCATCCGCCACTTCATCCAGGCCGTCCAGCAGGAACAGTAAATTATTATCCTCGAAGGCTTCATGAATAAAAGTAGTCGAGATGTTATCATGTTTCAACCGGTTAACGGTTAATTCCATGATATTATAGGTTTTGTAGGTTTGCCCCGGATCGCGGCCCAGGTCTTTCAGGGGAATAAAGACAGGGATAAAATCGGAAAATACCTTTTCACCATCACAGGCACACTGGAGGGCAATCCACTTCATGAGCGTGGTTTTCCCGCTTCCCGGTTGTCCGAGAATGACTATTTTGAGGGGTTCCCGCTGCTTTATTGCTTTTTGATGCATCCGTTCAAAAACCTTGACAAAATCTTTTTCGGCTTCTTCGGATTTTTCCTTATCCAATTCTTTAAAATCGGCAATGGTGTGATACTGTGCCAGCCGGAACGATTCTTTTGCCCTGAGTTTAACATATATTTCTTCCAGTAACAGGGGTTTTTGCAGGATGGCATTGAGCCCGGTAAAATCCAGGTATTTGAATTTTTGGGTGATATGATCGCAGTAGATTTTTAACTCACTCTTTTTCCCTTTCTTTTCTTCAAACTCTTCAATTTTTTCTTTTAATTCTGTTTTAGCTTCGGTTTCCCGCTGATGTTCCAGCAATTGCTGCTGCAGTTCCAGGTTCTGTTTTTGAAGTTTAAGATTTTCTTTTTGTGACTTCAGGTTCTTAATAAATTGCCAGAGGGCCAATAGTAACCCCAGGGCCGCAATGACTGTGGTTATAATTCCTAATGTACCCATTTCGACTTAATTATATCAAATTCCGGTTATCTTTTTACATTGAATAGTTGTTGAAGCCAATTAACAAATTGATTGGCTAAACCAGTTTCCGGTTTTAATACATTTGCTGTAATAGCCAGCCCTAAAGGTTTGCCTGGCTCATCTTGCCATGATAACCAGGTATGAAGCACAGCTTTGCTATGATGAGCCGATTTATAAGAAGCCATTCCTTTTTGCTTTGCATTAGCAATACAGTCAGCCGCTGTTTGAAGGGCTTCTTTATCCACCATGCGCATGAGAAAATCTTCCAGCATCCCTGACGTTTGATTATCCGGCATCAACCAGATACCGATGGTTGGAAGATCTTCATTTTCCGGTAAGATAGTGCCCCCTGGAACTGGCGATGGAGGGAATCCATAGCCATGCTCTTTAGTTTTTTGTTGGATTTGCTGCCACCGGCTCATGATATCCGAAATATCTGCATCCAGTACAATGCCGATGGTTTCCGGTGGGGCAGGTTGAAGAATTAGCGCATTCAGCCGTTTAAGCAAGGATATATCATTGCCGCATTCGTATATTCCAAAGGTTTCAGGTATTTTGTAATAGGCACAAAGTGCCAGTATCACGTGACAATCATCTTTTCCTTCCACCAGTAGAACTTTTTTGCCTTCATGTTTGCAGATATCATTCATTAACGCACCTCGACACCGGTTTCAAGGGCATCCGAAAGAACTTCGCATGTATAGTTGACCGGTTTAACTTTTTTGGTATCAGATAGGTCCAACCGATGAAATGCGCCTTCTGCTTCCCTGGCTGTCCACACCTCATGAAAACCCCGGATGCAGTCCCGGTTATGGGTGGTGGCAAATACCTGGACATTTAACCTCTTAGAGAGAATAAAAATGATTTTCCATACATGTGGATGAATACTCCAATGCAATCCGTTTTCAAATTCATCGATGAATAGATAACCATTCCGCGCATTCACTAATGAAAGAATAACCTGGAAAAGCCGGGTCATGCCGTCTCCCAAATTTTTTAATGGGATGCGTTCTTCCGAATCCGCGTAACGGACAATGGGAATTCGTGGCTTTTTCCCATCCGGTCTTTGGATTCCTCCTACAAATGCGATCTTGCGGACATTGGGATCAATCAACTGTAAACACCGGATTACTTCGTCTTCCAGGTCGGTGATATTTATGTTATCCCATAATTTCTCAATGATTTCATTATCCATATTTTGAGGAAGCACGGTTTGTATGTTTTGGGGGCCGTTGGCAGGCGAGATTCTTATGTTGGATGACAGGTTAAACAGGTAAGTGAGAAAACGGCTTTCATCTCCTTCAGTCAATTCCAATCCTACTTCCACATCCACTAGTTGGTTTAGTGATTTATTTTTAATAGGTACATGTAATCGCCGTCCATCTTTGTCTTTTGTAACCTGGTAGAATTGCGGCATAATTTTAATTCGTTGTTTTTCATTGTCAATAGGACCGATTTCAATTGCACCTGATGGTTTTTCCGGGAGATGATACCCATGAAATAGAAACCTGAAGGGCGAATCGATTTGAGTTATTTTTTTGATGGTTCCCGGGGCCGCGGTATCGTTCCAGTCTTCTTCACGGGTTGAAACAATCTCGGAAAGCACAGATGCATCAGCGCCGGCGGTGTATATGCGTAATGCTTCCAATAAACAGCTTTTACCTGAATTGTTTTTTCCAACAAACAAATTGACCCTCGCCAATTTTTCTATTTTTAATTCCTTAAAAAGGCGAAAGTTCCTGATGAGTAGTGTATTTATCATTTATTCACCTCATCGTTGTGAATATTAAAAGGGTATTATAACAGATTCCGGTTATCTTGTTAAGAAATAGAATATTTAAAGTGTCTGAACCGCTGATAAACGCTGATTGGTATGATGGACTATGATGTTGACATCAGCGTCATCACTTCATCAGCGCCATCAGGGTCCAGGCAATGGGAATTACAGATGTGTGGATATCTTACCGGATTTTAAACGTTGAAAATGGCCTATTACCGCACTGTAAGTGCCTAAATTCCATAAGGCACGACAATGCCTACTTTTTCTTTGAACTGGGGATTTTTCTTAAAAGCGATTTCCACGATTTTATAAAAATCCTTCATCCATGCCACCAGGTCATTGTATGCCTCATTTTTCAACTGCGTGGCATGTTCGGCATCGGCTTTTACGCTTTGCTTATGGTCAGTCGCGGTTATAACATCCTGGAACTCCTGGTGCCCCTGCTCCAGTTGTTCACGGGTCACGTCGTATTTGGCAAGTTGTGCCAGGATAGTCTCGGAGTTCAGTGTTTTGTCGTAAAAACGTTCCACCTGGGCTTTCCAGCCGCCGAAATTACGGGCACGCTTGCCGTCCAGCAGCAGCAGCTCATAGGCTTCCGGGTTATCCTGGAAGGCCAGGCGAGCATTGGGAAGGAATTCTATATAGGTTTCGTTGGCTTTTTCCCGTTTTGCCAATGCCTCGCGAACCGCTTCCCGATACCTGGCTCTTTCATCCAACTGGAACTGGCGTGCCTTTAAGGTGCTGTTGACCTTACCCATTCCAACCTGAACACGAGCTTCATCAAAACCATAGTCCGCTATAAACAGGCGGAATTCAGTTTCATTTAAGGTATTTTGAAGTGCAGACCTGAATTCCTCAACCCTGTCATTAAAGGTTACGCTGATTTTTCTTTTCTTTTGCTCCTCTTGCTGGGGTTGACCGCCCTCGGGCTGTCCACCTCCACTCTCAACATTGTTTACATTTACATTTTCATTTTCCGACATTTTTTTCTCCTTTTAAATTGGTCTTAAATTTATTATACGTAAAACGGATTCATTTTGTTTAGGAAAAAAAAATTTTTTTTGATATTTAGAATAAAATGCATGTTCGCACGATGCTATTTAGCGTTTTTTTCAAAAAAAGAATGCTTGCGTACCAGGTACGGAAGCATAGTTGGAACTTCAAAAGTGTTTGTGTACCTGGTTCGGGAGTATTTTGGGAACTTCGGAAATGCTTGCGCACCAGGTGCGGAAGTATTTTTGGAACCCGGGAAATGTTTGCGTACCAGGTACGGGATCATATTTGTGACTTCGGAAGTACTTGCGCACCAGGTGCGGAAGCATTTTTTAAACCCCGGAAATGCTTAAGCCCCAGGTACGGAATCATAGTTTAAACTTCGGAAATGTTTTTTTTACCTGGTGACTTTTTTATTCTGAATTCATGATGCGGATGGCTTCTTCCAATAACTCATCCTTGCCCTGTTTAACACCGTTGATGGTGCGCTGCACCGGTACCGTGGGTTCGATGCCCGTTAAAAAAAACTGCGAGCGATCCTGTTTCACTACCCGCAGACCGGTCCAGTACACCCGGTACCTGCCCGGGAGGATAAATGAATTGAGTCGACCATAGACAGCGGCGGTTGGGTGCCCAACGATTTCACCCAGCTTGCGATGCTTTGCAATTCCTATAAAGGTTTCAGAAGTTTGAATGGCCCGGCTGTCGGTAATGAAGACCTTTTTTCCTTTTATCAGGGGTGATCTACTGGGGTATGTATAATCATGGCCGGTATATTCTACATTCTCCCGGTCCGGGTAAATCACTTCGGGCACACTTAATATGAAACTCTTCATCTCTGTGTCTACCAGGTGTAAGAATACTTCCCTTAATGCAATCGCTCCATTGCCGCGGATATCCAGGATCACTCCTTTAGCCCCTGCCAACTTCTCGATGGCTTTTAAGGCTTCTTGATAGGAGAGTTTGATCAGGTTCACATAAAAGATATTGTCTTTGAGTTCTGAAAAAGGTTTTCTTTTAAATTCTTCAAGTTTTCCCTGGAAATTCCTGGTAACCGTGACATCCATTGTTTTGTCGTCCCGTTGGATTTTCAGTTGAGCCGTGGTGTTTGCGGGGCCATACCCAAAGCGTTCCAGGGCCTGGGTGCGTTTCCACTGGGGGGAGCCGGAAATGAAGGTTTCCGCGTTTTTCAATACCTGCCTGGCAGCGACACCGTCCAGGGAGACAATAATATCTCCTTTTTGGAACTGTTTGTTTTTGGCTGCGGTGATGACGACATGGTTCTCAATCCACTCCACTTGAAAGGGAAAACCGGCATAGTCTTTCTCCAGGGGGTGAGAGACGCGACACTGACCATCCTGAAGCGCTGCTGTCATTTCTCTAAGGGTCCAGAGAAAATCCGTTTCATTTTTATCTTGCTGCGCCTTTTGCAGCGCGCGGGTTAATTGACTTTTCCAGTCCACGTTTATCATATCAAAATAGGGATAAAAGTGTTGAATCACGTTCCAGGTGATCACCACATTGGCCCAACGGATATAACCATTATTGGCGGTATATTCTTGAGGAACTTCGGTTTTTAATGCATTTACCAGGTTTTTAACGGTTTGCTCCGCTGCCGGGGGATAGGTCCGGTCATTTGTGCCGTACAGGGCCAGGGGGACGATACAGGACAGGCCCATACCCAACGTTTTGTCGATGTATTCGCCAAACCCGGGGTTTTTCCTGTACAGTCGTCCCGGTCCGTCTGCAAGTAAAGGCTCCATCATCAAGCATTTATTTCCTTTTACCGGTGTTTGAGCAGTGACCTCAATTGCATAGCCAGCTCCCCTGGTTGTCCAGCCTTGAGGTTTTTCCCCTTCAGTGTTTTCTTCGAAACCGGCATTTTTAATTTCCACGGGTTTCCACTGGTCACCCTCTTTTACCACGAACTGAAAATCATCTACAAGGATTTTACCGATTCCCGGGAGATAACTACCAAAGGTGATTCTTGCCGCATCGTCAGCAATGGTTCCTTTGATTTCATAGGTTTTCCAGGTATGGGCCTGGATGGGCCGATCGCCCATGTAATCAAAGAAAGCGGTTTCTTGATTGGAACGATAGACCCGGAACCACAGGTGTCCATTACACCTTTCGGCCTTGACTGCTGCTTTAAATATGAACTCTTTACCCCTGAGAGGAGCAGCATCCATTTCCTGGATCAGGTAACCGTAATCCCCGGCGTATTTCACCTTCCTGTGGAGGCGGATGCTTTCGTAAGTCCTGCCTGTTCTGTTTAATCTCACGCCGTAATGCTGCCAGGTTATCAATTTCATGCCGGTGGTATCTGCGGGGGTGATCCGGGATACTGAAAAGGGCACGTTTTCTTTGGAGTGATAAATAACAATCGCCGGGGCGATTGGTAGAAACAATTCTTCCAGGATTTTTTTTAATTCAGTGCTGTTTTTAGCCGGTTCCACGCGTTTAACACCGTAGATGGCAAACCGTTCCCAATCGATTTTATCGGCCTCATCTGCGGGATGAAAGTACTTCACATACCCATAGAGTTTGGCAAAAACCTCGATGTTTTTAATTGCCCGGGGAACAGCCGGTGTGCTGCTGCACCCTGTAAAGATGCATAAACACAAACACATCAATGAGACTATAACTAGTGATAGAAATATTATCCCTGGTTTGTTTTGTTTCATCGTCACTACTTCCTCCTTATTCGTGTTTAGCCGCGAAGGGCCACGAAGGTATTTACAATGCGGTAAAAAGGTAAGCCTTTCAATGAATAATCATTGTATCAGAAATGGGTTCTTTGCTCAAGAGAAACTTTAAAAACTGCTTCAATACTTGAAAACGATATCCAGATGACAGAGGGTAATTTCATCTTCGTTTTTGAGGTCATGTTTGACACCGGTGGCCAGTTTGGTACCATTAAGAAAGGTACCGTTCACAGCACCCGGTTCCTCTGACACATAAAATTTCTCATCGATGTAAGATATCTTCGAATGTTTGCGTGAGATATATTTTTCTTCGTCTTCTTTGGTAAGGTCAACATCAGGAATGAAACCTGTAGTATAATCCCTGCGTCCCAGGTAAGTATGCTTTTTGGTCAATTGCACGATGCGGTTGGAGCGCTTGATTACCAGGTATGCCTTAACATCCTCATCCAAAGGTTCGGATTCCTCTTCTTCCACGGCGGCAGCTGTGGGTTTTACCACTTTCTTTTTAGGAGCAGCCACGGTTTTAGTCATATTAAGGGTATGTTCCAACATCTTCAAACTTTTTTCCGAGAGTTTCTTCAGTATCTTTAAAGAGATGGCGGTGTTTTTTTTCATCATATCGGTAAGATCATTATAGGGGATTTTAATGATGTCGGAATCCTCTACCACCTCTACCGTGTACGCAGCCGGTTGGCCTTCATTTAATGATTCCTCTCCAAAGAAATCGCCTTTTGTCAGGGCAACTAAGATGGTATCGCTCTCTTCAACTTTAATATGCACTTTGCCTTTGTTGATGATAAAGAAATGCACTTGATCGTCGCCTTTCTTATATATGACGTCGTCTTTCTTGTATTGAGTCACAAATTTTTTAAAACCGTCTTCTTTCCCATTCATTTTACTTTACTCGTTAATTTAATATGATATATAAGAAGGATTAATTTGTCAATAGTTTGAAGGTTTATTTTTTGCTTGACCGTTGGCAGCGATTACCCTATAATAATTTGAAATGATGCATAAAAAAGTAAAAAAGCAATTAGAAAAGCTCCTGGGAAAAGAAAAAGTATTCAGTCAAAAGGAATACCTGGTTACCTATTCCTACGATGCGGCGGGGAAAGAGTCCCTGCCGGAGTTGGTGGTGTTCCCGGGATGTGAAGAGGATATCCGCCATACCCTTAGGATCGCTTATGAACACAAAATTCCCATTACTCCACGTGGAGCAGGGGTGGGATATTCCGGCGGCTCGGTTCCTATACAAGGCGGAATCGCTTTAGTGTTTACAAAAATGAACAAAATCCTGTGCATCGATACGGAAAATTTCTACGCAGAGGTGCAACCGGGTGTAGTAACCTACAACCTGCAGCAGGAGGTTGAAAAAAAAGGACTCTTCTACCCGCCTGATCCGGCCAGTTTAAAGACCTCTACCATCGGCGGCAATGTGGCTGAGAATGCCGGTGGACTTCGGTGTTTCAAATACGGGGTAACCGGAAATTATGTACTGGGACTTGAAGCGTTTTTAATCGATGGTGGAAAGATCAACGTGGGCTCCCATGTGATTAAAGATGTGGCGGGTTACAATATCAAATCCCTGTTAATCGGCTCCGAAGGTACACTGGCTGTGATTTCAAAGATAATTTTGCGACTGATACCTTTGCCCCCATACCGGCGGTTATTTCGTTTGGATTTTGCTTCCCTGGGAAAAGGAGCGGAATTTATTAATCAAATGATCAAAGAAAATATCGGTCCGTCGGTCCTGGAGTTCATGGATGAAAGCTCCATTGCCGCTGTTTTCGATTATCTTAAGTTGCCCAAAAATAGCAATCTCAAAGCAGCGGTGCTGGTTGAGCTGGATGGAAATAAAGGGGACGTGGAAGAAAGGGCCCAACGGTTATCCCGGTTGGTTAAGGACTCTCAGGTACTGGATTATAAAGCAGCGGAAACCGAGGCAGAGATAGAAGAACTCTGGAGTATCCGGCGAAATATATCACCGGCGATTTCAAAATATAAACCGAAAAAAATCAACGAAGATATTGTGGTGCCCATTGGAAAAATAGTGGAAGCAGTGGAATTCATTAATAACACGGCAAAAGAGTACGGGCTAACCATTATCCTGTTCGGTCATTTCGGTGACGGGAATATTCATACCAATGTGATGGTAGACCCGGATGATGAAGATGAAATGAAACGCACGGAAATAGCCCTGGATAAAATTTTCCGTTATGTGATCTCTGTGAAGGGTTCCATAACCGGTGAGCATGGAGTAGGAATCACCAAAAAAGCGTTTATGAAATACCAGTTTAGCGATAGGGAAATAGAAATATTCAAACGTGTCAAACGCGCCTTTGACCCGGAAAACCTTTTAAATCCGGGAAAAATCTTCTGATATGAAAAAGCACACCCGGGGCGACTCGAACCCCCAACCTGCTGATTAGAAGTCAGCTGCTCTATCCAGTTGAGCTACGGGTGCGTGCTTGAGTATTTAAAATCGGGGCGAGAGGATTCGAACCTCCGACCCTCGGTTCCCAAAACCGATGCGCTACCAGGCTGCGCTACGCCCCGGTACGTTTTCAGTTGGCAGTTGACAGTTGGCAAAAAAAATTGCTTTACGATCTACAACTCGGAATATTCGCGGCGCATTCTTTTGCGCATTCTTTTCTGAGCCTGGGCAATTTTTAACCGTTTCCGCTCTCCCGGCTTCAAATAAACAGAATGCTTTTTGATTTCCTTTATGATCGCTTCCTGTTGTACTTTTCTCTTAAAGCGTCTCAATGCGCTCTCGAACGACTCACCACTATTTACTTCTACGTACGCCAATATATATCACCTTCCTTAATTTAGATTTCATAGGGTGTAAATAATACTCTATTTATCGTTTATTGTCAAGGTTTTTCATCTTCTTTCTCCAGGGCTTTTATTTTTTTATTGATCCGGTTCCAGCGTTTTTCAAAGTCCTGCCTCTGGATTTCGGTTAAATCAACAGCAGCCAATGCCTTTTGCACATATTCCAGCGCTTTTACATAGTTTTTTTCACGATGTTCAAGGTGAATCGACAGCTCCCTTACTGCCCGGTGATCACTGGAATCAGCCAACATTTGCCACAATTCTGACGCTTCCTGGTAAAGTTTCTTTTTCTTTTTCAATACAGCCAATCCTTTTACCGCTTTGGCAAGGATATCTTCCCGGACCGCGCACTGCTTTAGATTCTCGTACAATTGTTGGGCTTTTTCCAGGTCTCCATATTTTTCGTACAGTTTGGCGATTCCCAGGATTTCACCTTCATCCTCCGCATAGGTGATATTCTCCTGGTATTTCACAGCCAGTAGTACAAGGGCTGCCAGGCCCACCAGGTCCATGGCATTGTGCTCCACCACTTTTTGCAGCATAAAAAAAGATTTGCTTCTTAAATAGTTGAAATACAGCGAAGGAATCTGGTTGGGGTCCACATCATCATCCCTGGAGATTCCCAGCAGCGTATCCCCCAGGTGCCCCAGCTTCCGGGAATCAAAGGTGTGTTTCCACAGGGTCCTGGCAGGGAAAAGAAAATCCAGGTGGGGACGTTTTAACAGGGGAAATCGTTTTCGCTGCAATATGTACCTGGCTTCCAATAATGGGAAGTCAAAACTCTTCCCATTATAGGTAACCGTACCGGAAAATTCCCTGCTTTCCAGGAAGCGATCCACTTCAGCCAAAAAGGCATCTTCTTTGTATAGGTCGTTTAAAATAAATATTTTTACCCGGAACGAATCCGCATCTGTGTCCTGGTCAAAAAATCCAAATCCCAACATAAAAGGGATGGTCCCGGTTCCACCTGCAAGACCGGTGGTCTCAGTATCGAGAAAAAGCAACTTCAGCGGCGAAAGGGAAACATCCTGGCAATCTTCATCTCCGAAAAGCATGGCCAATTGGTGAGAGGAAATACGTTTCCATTCCTCCAGTTTAAATTTCCCAAATAGCAAATCCAGTGGGTAAGAAAATTCACGAATAAGAGTTGTTTTGCCCGGTTCCTCCCTGACCATTTCCTGGAAGTTTGGCTCCGGTGTTTCCCGGTCCGTTGGCGTTCTGGCTTGTTTTGCTTGCTGTTGGGTTTTTTTTCTTTTAAGGGAGAGGTTCACCAGTTTTTCAAGTTTTTCCCGGGTGGACAATCCCTTTTGAGAATCGATGGATTCCCATTTTTTTTTGATTTTATCTTTCTCTAAATGATTTAATTTATCTCTTAATTTTCCCATCATTCCAATCACTAGTGAGCGACGCAAAGGATGTAGGGGCTTGATTCATCAAGCCCTTCAATCGACGTTTCATTCCAGGGTTTGATAAATCAAACCCCTACGTCTGTATTTAATTCTCGGACAGTCTCCTGGTGTGTTCCTCGTGCTCGTCGTGTCCCTGGCAGTTTTTAAAAAGGACTCAGTCGATAATGAAATTCATTGGATTCTGGGGTTTTCCCAGGTATCTGACTTCATAGTGGATATGTGGGGCATTGCTTCTTCCGGAGTTGCCCACATAGCCGATGACCTGGTGCCGCTGCACTCTGTCACCTTCCTTGACAGCAAATGAAGCCAGATGTCCATACCAGGTGTTAAACCCAAACCCGTGATCAATGATCAATAATCTACCATAATAATCCCGGCGTTCTGCCACCAACACCACACCGTCGGCAGTAGCAAGCACTTTATTGCCGTATTGTGTAGCGATGTCCTGTCCGTTATGAAAACTTCGTTTACCGGTAAAGGGATGAATACGATAACCGAAGGGAGAAGTTAAATACCCTTTGGTGGGCCAGATAGAAGGGGTGGATGCCAGCCTGACCTTTTGTTCCTTCATGACGCTTTCGATAAATTTCAGTGTACTTTCAATTCTTGCCGCTTCTTTTTGGATCACTTGTGTACGTTTTAATATGTCTTCGGCTGGCTGTTTGGGTTGCGGGTTTTTTAATGGTTGGTTTGGGATTTTTCCTTTTTTGTTGAGCACTTTGCTGTTGGGCGATTCAATATCATTGGTGAAATTGTCAATAGGACCACCTGTTCCCACCTCTTTCAGGGCGTTGGGAGATGTTAACCCCATGGCGATAGAAATTCTGTCTTTATAAATAGCCATATTTTTTAATTTGGCCTGGATATCTTCGATGGTTGAACTTAATTCAGTAATGAGTTCCGCCTTTTCAGCATTGTCTCTTTCCAATCGTTTCATCTTCTCTTTGTCGAAGGAAATGGTAAGATAATCGAAGATAATAAATCCAAACACCAATAACAGGACGATGAATGCAATGATGGAATTCTTGATAAGTTTGGAGGATATATTGAATTCCTTGTTGGTGGAGGTGGCGCCTGTTACAATGATAATTGAGTAGTTTTTCTCTTTCTTCCTCATTTTCCTGGCTGCCAATAATTTACTTGTTTTTTAATGCTACATAAACGTGAAATATATTAATACATTATTTAACAGGAAAAGTCAAGCCCATTGACCATTTTCATTAAAAAAAATTAGCGCGAAATCGTTTTTTTTCAATCCGGTAAATGGGAAATTGCCAGAAATAAACGAAAAAAAAATAATTATAGCACATTTTCCTTGACATAAACCTAGGAAAAATGTTAAATATATAGCGAAAAAAAAGGAGGAACGGTACAATGAGCAAAAAGACAATTGTCCTGGCAGACAGCAGCTACACCATACGCCGGATTGTCGAATTGTCTTTTTCCGAGGAGAAAGATATAGAATTGGTCACGTTTGAGAACAGTCTCAATTTACGGGAGAAGTTACTTGAATTGCAGCCGAATGTTGTTCTTGTGGATATTAAGCTTCCTGAGTTCAGCGGATATGATGTTTGCAAGTTTGTCCAGGAAACCGAAAGTCTAAAACATACCAGTGTCTTTTTATTAAAAGGTGGGTTTGAACCCATCGATGAGAGAATATTAAAGGACCTTCGGTATGTTGATATTATTACCAAGCCTTTTGATTCCAATGCGCTGGTATCCAACATAAAAAAGCTTTTGGATAATGTGGATGCTCAGGTCCCTCCAGCGATGCCGGATGAAATTCCATCGTCTTTGCCCGAAGATTTAGCTGAGATCAGTGCCATGCCTGGTGGTGAGGGAGAGATCAGTTTTTCAGACATTAAAAGTGAGATTGACTCAGAGAAAGTGCTTGGGGATGAGGATCTGGGGCGGACACCCGGTCCTTATTCCGAAGAAGAAATTTTACCTTCGGAAGAAATTACCCGGGCTCAGCCTGAAAAAGAAGATACGATTACTCCCGGTGATGATAAGGATGCGGAGATAAACCCCTTTGCAGAAGATATGGCGGGCGCCCAGGTTCAAGAGCAAGAGAGTACAGACAGTTTAACTGAGGAAGAGTTAAATATAAAAAGGAACATCGAGTTGCAGGAAAGGGAGTTGGATATTGGTTCCTTAACAGTTGAAGAAATGAATATAAAGAAAGATATCAAGGATCGGCAAAAACAAGAAATAGCCCCGGAAGGAGAGTTGGCGGTTGTGGATAAAGAGGAGGCCGAAGCGCCCGATGATACATCCGAGATGTTCCCGGAGTCGAAACTGGATTCTCCGGATGCTGTCTTAGTCGGTGAGGATATGGGTACAGAGGAAGGCCTTGAAGGTGTTGAAAGTTTTGAACAAATGCCGATGGTATCGGAACCCGAACCCGAACCCGGTGTAAGTGTGAGTACCGGTACCATCCAAGAGGAACCGGTAAGCGAAGGTACTGAAGTAAGTGCAGAGGATGATCTTTTTGCTTTTGGACCTGGAAGCGAAGAAGCCCAACAGGAACCTGCTCCTGTTTCAGAAACCCCATCTTTTAAGACTTCCAAAGAAGAGGAAGAAAGTCTTTTCGCACAGGAGGAAATGCCGGAAATAAAATACGAGCAAGAAACAGGAACAGCAGGTATGATGGACGTAGACTTAGACTTGGAATCGCAGCCCGCTGCTGCTGTTGAAGAGGACCAGGTGCAGGCAGCAGAATCATTTGGCACCAGGAAACTGGAAATAGCGGATAAGGAAAAAGAACCTGAACCTGAAGCCGAACTTACAGATTTCCAGGATGCCAGGGAATATGAAGTGCCTCCCATGGAAACCGAAAAGGAAACACCACTTAAAATGGAGGAAGCCGGGGCACCGGTACCTGGAGAACTGGAAACACCGGAACCTGCTGTTAGCACCGTGGGCATTGCTGAAGCCAAAGAGGAAGAGATTCTTCGTCGGGTTGAAGATAAAATGACCAGTGCCATAAAAGAGATGTTGTGGGAAATTGTTCCCCCCATAGCAGAGAAAATTATAAAAAAGGAAATTGAGGCACTGAAATCAGAAGCAGAAAAGTCCTTTGATAAATAAGCACTACCAGTGCGGTTTAAAGACGACCTGTTTTACATATTGCCTGTTCCGCCAGTGCTGGTCAACCAAAGAATCTTGCCGTTGAACCGGTAAGTGATAATTGTTAAGAGTTAAAAGAATTACTCAGAGCACACGAGGTGAAGATTATGCCCATGGAAAAAGCTTACAATTTCAAAGAGACAGAAAAGAATTGGTATAGAATTTGGACAGAAAATGAGCTGTTCAAAGCGGACAATGAGTCGAAGGATCCCCCTTTCTCAATGATTTTACCACCTCCCAATGTAACTGGTACACTTCATATGGGCCATGCTCTTGCTTTTACCATTCCGGATGTCATTTTCAGGCGAAAGAAAATGCAGGAATTTAATGCGTTATGGCTTCCCGGTCTGGATCATGCCGGGATTGCCACCCAGATGGTGGTGGAAAGATACCTGAAACAGGAGAAAGGGCTGGCAAAAGAGGACCTGGGAAGGGAGAAGTTCCTTGAAATAGTCTGGGATTGGAAAGAGAAGTCGGAAGAACGAATTATCCAGCAGATAAACCGACTGGGGCTGGCGCTTGACTGGAGCCGCAAGAGATTCACCCTCAGCGACGAGTTGAGGAAAGCGGTGACCAAAGTTTTTGTGCAATTGTACAAAGAGGGGGAAATTTACCAGGGAACGTATATGGTGAATGCCTGTCCGTCATGCCAGACCGTTCTTTCGGATCTTGAAGTGGAGCATAAAGAACTCAATGGAAAATTAACCTACATTAAATATCCGTTAAAAAATAGAGAGGGCACGTATGTGGTGGTGGCTACCACCCGGCCTGAAACCATGTTGGGTGATGTGGCGGTGGCGGTGAACCCGGAAGATGAACGATACAAGGACCTCATTGGTGAGGAATTGATACTGCCGCTGGCAGAAAGAATCATCCCGGTTATTGCGGATGAGGATGTCAGTAAGGAGTTTGGTACCGGAGGGGTGAAGATTACACCGGCCCATGACCCATTGGACTTTAAAATCGCCGAAAAATATAACCTGGGAAAGGTTGTGGTGATCGACAGACTGGGGCGAATGACCGGGGAAGTTCCCCCCAAATACCAGGGACTGGACCGGATGGAATGCCGGAAACAGGTGGTGGCGGATTTGCATGAGCGCAGCCTTATTGAAAAGGAAGAAGATTACGTTCATAACGTGGGTCACTGCCAGCGGTGTGAAGCCATCGTGGAACCTCTTGTTTCCAGGCAGTGGTTCTTAAAAACAGCCGGGATTGCCAAACCTGCCATCGATGCAGTAGAAAAAGGTGAAATCATCTTCACTCCTGAGAAATGGAAAAGGGAATACTTTAAGTGGATGTACAACATCCAGGATTGGTGTATTTCTCGTCAGTTGTGGTGGGGACACCGTATACCGGCTTATTATTGTTCCGATTGCCCTCACGTCATCGTGGAAGAAGAGGAACCGGGAACATGCAGCAAATGTGGTTCGTCCCAAATTGAACAGGACCCGGATGTGCTGGATACCTGGTTTTCTTCCGCTTTGTGGCCGTTTACCACCCTGGGATGGCAGGACAATTCCAGGGATTTTGCCGTCTATTATCCTACGTCTTTGATGGCCACGGGTTTTGACATTATCTTTTTCTGGGTGGCCCGTATGATCATGATGGGAATGCATTTCGGCAAAGACATTCCTTTCCGGGAGGTGTTGATTAACGGCTTAATCCGGGATGAGAAAGGGGTGAAGATGAGTAAAACCAAGAACAATGCCATCGATCCCCTGGATGTCATTGATGAATACGGTTCCGATGCCCTTCGCTTCACCCTTGCCATTCAAGCGGTGCCTGGTATGGATATTTCTCTCTCCTTAAACAGGGTCAAAGGATATAAAGCCTTTGCCAACAAAATCTGGAATGCCTCCCGTTATGTGATCATGAGTTTAAAGGGTGATGAGGATTTTAATATCGATTTCACCAAAATCACCGATACGGATAAATGGATATTGCATGGTTTGAACAACACCATTGAAAAGGTCAATGATTTCATGGATAATTACCGGATCAATGAGGCAGCTGACCTGTTGTACCATTTTTTCTGGCATGAATACTGCGACTGGTACCTGGAATTTTCCAAGAACGACGCCGACAACCTGGATACCCGGAAAACATTGAAATTTACTTTATATAAATTGATGCAGCTGCTGCATCCCTTTATGCCTTTTATCACCGAGGAGATTTACCAGAGGATCAAAGGCGACGGCAAAGAGTACTTGCTGCAAACCGAGTTTCCCGCTTTCCACAGCGAGTTAGCCTTCCCCCATGAATTTACTAATGTGGAAGTGCTGAAAAAAGTGGTGATGGAAACACGGAAAACCCGAACGGAAAACAAAGTCGATCCCCATCAAAAGATTCCTGTTTATCTTAAGACCGAATCGAAGAAAGAGGGTGAGGTGCTGTCCGGGAATTTAAAATATTTCGATTTTTTGACAAAAAGTGTCAAAACCGAAATCGTGGCGGATTTTTCAAAGTTGGGAAAGGGATTCAAAGGCGTGTGCCTGAATTGGGAAATCCTTTTGCCTTTTGAGAGTGATGAAGACCGGTTGAATGAGCTGGCGAGGTTAAAAAAGGAAGTGGAAAAGATTGAAAAGCAAATCAATAGTATTGAGCAAAGGCTGTCTAATGAGAGTTTTGTAAACAAAGCACCGGAATCCGTGGTAGCCAATTTCAAAAAGAGCCTCCAGGAGAACATCGATAAAAGAGATAAGATTCGGAAGACCATTAAAGATTTATCATAATTGACCCCGAAGGCACGCGAAGAAACGCAAAAGGCCGTGGTATGACACTCTATTCACATGAAATCACCAATGTAAGGATCAAGTTTGATGTTTGAATATCCCCGGTTTTTGAAAGTGATTACGCTAGTTCAGTGTGATTCAACCAATAACTACTTAAAGAATCATTATGAAGATTTAAGGGATCACTTGCCTGTTCTGGTTACGTCTGCTCTTCAGACCGGTGGACGGGGTCGTCAGCAGCGCACCTGGCTGTCACCCAAAGGCAAAGGGTTGTATTCTTCCTTTGGTTTTTTGTTGGATACGAAGCAAAAACTGCGTTTTTTGCCTTTGGTTGCCGGTATCAGTGTGATTGAGATGCTGAGAGAGATAACCGCTGATGAATTTGTGCTCAAATGGCCCAACGATGTGCTTTACCGGGAAAAGAAAATAGCGGGGGTTCTTATTGAAAATATCATCACAGAACAGAAAATATTTTGTATAACCGGGATTGGCATCAATTTAAATCACACCCTTGATGACTTTCCCGGGGAGTTTCTGGAGAAAGCCATATCGCTGCGGATAATCACTGGTTTGGAATATGATACAGGTGAAATAAATCCGTTTCTTTCCACGGTTTTTTTTCATTGGTTGGAGAAATTGAAGAGCAATGAGAAGGAAGAGATAGTTGAAACTGCAAACCGGTACAGTGAATTTTTGATGTACAGGAATATTTCCTTTCATGAATCTTCAAGTGGCATTGTAATGGAAGGGATATTTAAAGGTATCAATCATGATGGTGGTTTGATATTGGGCCGGGAAGGTGGGCACGATACCATTCATTATTCCGGTGAAATCGCTTAGCTTCTATTTTATTTTTTGTTTTTATTCCATATTTCGGATACGGGATGAAATAAAGAGAATTAAGAAAAATACCACGGCAGATACGGAGATATCTGCCACTGTCTGGTCAATCCCATAAGGTAGGTCCAAAAAATGAAGGATTTTCATGATAATCGTGGTGCTGCCGCCGGTCAGCATGGCCCAGAAGGCAGCACTGGAATTGTTTTTTTTCAAAAAATAAGCCCCCAGCGTGGGAATAAGGAGTCCGGAAACCATAAAAGAATAGGCCTGCAAAATAGCATCCAGGACACTCTCGAAAGAAATCGCTATCACCAGCGCCGCCAGCCCGATCAATAAAGTCGCTACCTGTGAAAGTCTTATTAATTGTTCGCCTTTCGGGTTTTTTCAATCCCCAGGACGGCACGCATATACAGGGCAAACACAGAAAAATCCAGACAGTACATCGTGGATTAGTTCTTAGATATCTTCCAATTCATCGTCTTCGTCAGGCGCTAAAAGCGTTTCAGGTTCTTCGACAATAAACGTATGCTTACATTGCACACAGCTCATCTCCGTATCGAAAAACAAAGCATATTCTCCTTCTTTAACCCGTTCATCGATTTCAGAGATGTCCCAGCTTTCACCCAGTTCGATATATTCCCCACACGTTGGACATTCACATCCAAGTGAACATTTCCAATAGGTGATATTTTCCTCATTTTCATGAAGTAAAAACGATTCCATGCATTCATTACAGGCAATCTCTTCACCCGTATATTTTTCCGGTAATACTTCGTTGGGTTCCAGGAATGCTTGCTCAATTTCTTCATCCCCGCTTAATTCCATACTGGCACCGCAGTAAGGACAATCACAATACAAGCGGCAGACCCATCGAGCCGTTACTTTCTCCACCTGTCCGTTGTCCATTTCCCAATTACTTACCTCCTTATTTATGTTATTTAATGTCATTTTACCATGTTCATTTTATACTGTTTTCTTTTTCCTGGGGTATGCTTCTTCCACCCAGATACGTTGTCCATGCAGTTCGATTCCATTTAAACCGACTTTTGCTTCATAGGCATCCCCGGAGTTGAACATTTTGACAAACGCGATGTGTTTGTCTTCTATAATCCGAACAAAACGAACTCTTCCAAAAAAGGAAAACTGTTCTTCCAATTCTCCCTCGGTAACTTCAGGAGCAAGATTAGCAACAAAAAGTTTCTTATTATCTTCCATATCGGTAATCGTCACCTCCTTCATTTTAAAATGTTAATGAATTTCTCTATTTGGATTTATGTGGGATTCATTTCGCTGTCCACTTCTGGTAGATCATAAAATGCCTGCCCGGCTTATAATAATCCTTTACCGCGAGGTTGTTCATGACTTTAACGGTGTCTCCTTCTTCTGTGCTGATGTTGCGGTATCCCATTTTTTCAAACAGTTTTTGGGAGGGAATATTCTCCGGATCGATGGTGACTTCAATGCGCTGACATTCCAGGTAGTTGACCTGGTTTTCGACTTCTTTAAGGACCTGTTTTCCCAGGTTGGTTCCTTGTAAGTAAGGCATTACACCGATCTGCCAGAGAAAATATGTTTTTTTCTCATGGGTCTGGGAAATAAATCCCAGCACAAATGCGACAATTCGCTTTCTCATCTCGGCAATGAAACAGGAATTGCCGAAATAACGAAGTAGAATTTTATACACATGTTCGGCATAATTTTCCAGGGGTGGACAGCTTGAGACAAAATCATAGACCTCTAAAAAGTCTGTCTCTTTTGCGGTTCGGATTTGAATATCCCCTGCCCCTGTTATGTTATTAACCGCTTCGATTTTGTTTTTGATTAATTTCTGGGAACCGATGTCGCTTCGATAGTGAAATTTTCCATTGACAGCGGTTATGGCCTCTTCGATTTTTTGATTGGCTTCCAGGATGGTATTACCTGAAGCCAGGAGGGCAATGCCGCGTTCCGTGCCCACGTTTAGCCGGTAGTTCTCCTGGAGCCCACAACTCCAGTAAACCTTAACCTGGCTCCTAGCAATTTTATCCCTATCCAGCGAAATGTCCAATTCTTCATTTAGCTTGTAAGGATAATCCGGGGGTACAATATATTTACATACGGTTGCTTCTCTTTTTAACAATGGTTTTACGGATTTTCCCCGGATTAATCCGCTGATAATATCGGCAATGTTGTCCTCCAGGATGGCAACCGTATTCATCCATTCCGGGTCTCCGGGTCTATAATTGTACTCCACCAATCGG
>JABAOH010058277.1_pt1 | contig 30763 bp, 30 predicted proteins | sample 7062181 | NCBI WGS metagenome assembly JABAOH01 (sample SAMN14538630, study PRJNA623070) | marine sediment metagenome | biome: marine biome [ENVO:00000428]; feature: marine pelagic biome [ENVO:01000023]; material: deep marine sediment [ENVO:00002113]; isolation source: pool of 5 deep marine...
CATCGCCATCGGCAATCCCTTCGGCCTGGGCGGCAGCACGACCACGGGCATCATCTCCGCGCGCGGTCGAGACATCAATGCCGGACCACTGGACGACTTCCTGCAGATCGACGCTCCGATCAACCGAGGCAATTCCGGCGGGCCGCTGTTCGACACCCAAGGACAGGTCATCGGCGTCAACACGGCCATCTTCTCGCCCAACGGGGGCAACGTCGGCATCGGATTTGCCATTCCGGCGACCATGGCGTCCGCCGTCGTCGCCGAAATTCGCGAAAAGGGCTTCGTCGAGCGCGGTTGGCTGGGGGTGCAGATACAGCCGGTCACCGAGGAAATCGCAGAGAGTCTCGGCATGCAGGCAACGTCCGGCGCGCTCGTGGCCGATGTGCTCGCGGGCAGCCCGGCGGAAGCCGCCGGTGTGCGGGCGGGCGACGTCATCACCGGCTACCGGGGCGAGACCGTAATCCGCGTGCGAGATCTGCCGCGGCTGGTGGCGGACACCGACCCCGGTGAGAAGATCGCGATGGAGATCTATCGCGACGGCGCCAAGCGCTCTTTGAACGTCACCGTCGGCAACAGCGAGGACGAGCGGCGCCTCGTCGCCGACAGTCGTGACGAGGCGGAAGGCGAACGCGGCGAACTCGGTCTGGCGCTGGCGGAGCTCACCCCGCAGGCGCGCCACAGCCACGGCATCGCTGCCGACACCACAGGCGTGCTGATCACGGACGTGGGGGCAGGCAGCCCGGCGGCCGCCAAAGGCCTGCAGCCGGGGGACGTGATCCGCATGGTCAATCACAAGCCGGTGGCGCATCCCGGTGAAGTCGTGGACGAGGTCGCCAGAGCCAAGCACGAGAAGCGCAAGGCGGTTCTCATGCTGATCGAACGCGACGGCCGGGATCGCTTCGTCGCGCTGAGCTTCGCCTAAAACGAGGTCTGCGGTCGGGGCGCGCTCACGGCGCCGCCCCGACCGTTTTTTTCATCAGGACATCGACGCGCTTGGCACGGTGGCGAGCCGGTGCGACCATACCGAGCACGGACCCGCCCGCGACCATGCACATTCTGCTGATAGAGGACGACGCCGACACCGCCGCCTACGTCACCCGTGGACTGTCCGAGGCGGGACACGTCGTCGACGCTGTGGGCGACGGCCACGAGGGCCTGAGCCTGGCCGCGGGCGAGAGCTACGACGTCATGATCGTGGACCGCATGCTGCCGGGCATGGACGGCTTGTCGATCATTCGCCGCATCCGCGAGCGCGATATCACGACGCCGGCCCTGATCCTGAGCGCACTCGGCGAGGTCGACGACCGCGTTCGAGGCCTCCAGGCCGGTGGGGACGATTACCTCATCAAGCCCTTCGCCTTCGCCGAGCTGCTCGCGAGGTTGGAGGCGCTGGTTCGACGGCGCGACCACCAGCCGGCGGCCACGAGCCTGCGCGTGGGCGATCTCAGCATTGACCTGCTCACCCGCGAAGCGCGGCGCGGTGAGCACAAGATCGAGCTGCAGCCACGCGAGTTCAGGCTGCTGGAGTACCTCATGCGTCACAGCGGCCAGGTCGTCACCCGCACCATGCTGCTGGAGAACGTGTGGGACTACCACTTCGATCCCCAGACGAACGTGATCGACGTGCACATCAGCCGGCTGCGCTCCAAGATCGACAAGGACTTCGAGCACCCCCTGCTGCACACCGTCCGCGGCGCCGGCTACATGCTGCGCGAGCCGCAGTGACCAACCGCGCCCGCCGGACCAGGGCGACTCCGCGAGGCGGAACCTTGCTGCTGCGCAGCTCCACGTTCCGCCTCGCGCTGGTCTACGTGACGCTGTTCAGCACATCCGTGCTGGGCCTGATGGGCTTCATCTACTGGTTCACCGCCGGCTACATGGCGCGCCAGGCCGACGCCACCATCGAGGCCGAGATCCGCGGGCTCGGGGAACGCTACGACATCGCCGGCCTCGACGGGCTGAGCCGTCTCGTCGCCGAGCGCGTGGCGCGGCAGCAACCAACGGGCTCGTCGCTCTACCTGCTCACCGACCACCGCCTGCGCCCGCTGGTGGGCAATCTCAGCCGCTGGCCCGATGTTGCCGCCGACGAGGAGGGCTGGCTCAACTTCCGCCTCGAGGGCTACGGCCCCGCCGGCGATGACGTCCATCCGGCGCGGGCCCGGCCCTTCCTGCTGCGCGGAGGATTTCGTCTGCTCGTCGGCCGCGATGTCCGTGAACTCGAAGCGGTGCGCCGGCTGATGCTGAGGACGCTCGCCTGGGGCCTGGCCGTCACCTTGGTCCTCGGGCTCGTCGGCGGCACGCTGATGGCCCGCAGCATGATGCGTCGCATCGAGACCATCAACGCCACCAGCCGCGACATCATGAGCGGCGATCTCTCCCGGCGCATCCCCACGCGCGGCAGCGGCGACGAGCTCGACCGGCTGGCCGGGAGCCTCAACGCCATGCTCGATCGCATCCAGTCGCTGATGGAGGGGGTGCGACAGGTCTCCGACAACATCGCACACGACCTGCGCACCCCCCTCGCAAGGCTGCGCAACCGCCTGGAGACGGCCGCGCTGCCCGAGACGGACCCGCCGGCGAGCCGTGCGGCTCTGGAGAGCGCGCTGGCAGAGGCCGACGCGCTGCTGGGAACGTTCAACGCGCTGCTGCGCATTGCCCGCATCGAGGCGCGGGAACGGCGCGCCGCCTTCGCCGATGTGGATCTCGGCGAGCTCATCGGCGACGTCGGCGAGCTCTACGAGCCGCTTGCCGAACAGAAGCGTCAGACCCTGCTCACCGACAGCTCCGCCGCCGTCATCGTCGGCGACCGCGACCTGCTCTTCCAGGCCCTGGCCAATCTGCTCGACAACGCCATCAAGTACACGCCCGCGGGCGGCAACATCCGTGTCGGCCTGAGCACGGCGGGCGCCGGCGTCGAGCTGACGGTGGCCGACGACGGTCCCGGCATCCCGGAGGCGTTTCGCGAGCGGGTCCTGCAGCGGTTCTTCCGCCTCGATCCGAGCCGGCCGAGCGGCGGCAGCGGTCTCGGCCTGAGTCTCGTCGCAGCGGTCGCGGATCTGCACGGGGCGACGCTGCGCCTCGACGACATGCGGCCGGGATTGAAGGTCACGCTGCGGTTTGCGGCCCCGCGGGCCGCGTGACGTCCGCAGGGCTTGCATGCGCCGCCCTGCCCGCGGTGCCCCTCGGTGCACATCCAGACGCGGTTCCGCCATAATGGGGCTGAGGGTTCGCGCACGGCGTGCGGCATCCATTGCCGGATCCGCTCTACGTCGTGACCGCGGCGCGCCCCGGGCCGCCGCCTGCGCCGCCACGACGGCGGTGTCGCGTGACATCCTGCGCGAGATGCAATCGAGACCGTGGACGTCGCCTTAGTTCTCATCATCGTCACGATGGTGCTGCTGTTCGCCATCTCCCGCGCGGCCGAGCGCGCCGCCGCCCAACAGGATCCGGTGCGGACGCGAGCACGACGTGAGGCGGCGCAGGCGGACGTGATTGCCAGAACCGAAAGCTCCGTGACGCTGTTCCGCCGCGAGCTGGACCCGGCCAAACTCGAGCGCGGCAACGAGCGTTACACGGAGTACTATTGCGGTTACATCGACGCCGTGGCGGCGACGCTCGCGCGTCGCAGCGGCGTCGAGTTCTCCGAGCGGGTGCGCGCCCCGGTGCTGAGGGAGGTAAGCCGACTGTGCGGCAGCGGCGCGGAGGATGCCGAGGAAGGGGGGCGGCTGCTGCCGGCGATTCTGCTCTCTGCCTACGCCAAGGCGGGGGCCGACGACGGGCGCGCGGACACCGACAAGGCCCTAGACCCGGGATTCCAAGGCCCGTACTGGGAAAATCTGGAGGCCTATTTCCTCACCTGACACGCGCCGTCGCTCAACCCGTCCGGCACGCGCAGGACGCGGGTTCAGCTCAGGTGCTCGAGCAGCGATTCGACGAATTTCTCGCAACGCTCGACCTGCGAGACCTCGATGAACTCGTTGGGCTTGTGCGCCTGGGAAATGCTCCCCGGTCCACAGACGACGGCCGGGATGCCGGCCTGCTCGAACAGACCGGCCTCCGTGCCGAAACTGACCTTGCCGGTGTCGGTGGAACCGGCGAGTTGCTTCGCCAGCTCGGCGACCGCGGAGTCGTCGGCGCCCATCAGGCCGGGGATCTCGGAGATCTCCTCCCAGGAAAATCCCGCCTCGGGGAACACGGCGCGCATCTCCGGCAGCAGCTGCCCCTCGGCGAACTCGCGCACTTCCTGCATGAGAGCGCGCGGGTCGACCTCGGGAAGGTGACGAAACTCGAACTCGAAAGCGCACTGCTTGGGGACGATGTTGAGCGCGGTGCCGCCCTGAATCACTCCGGTGTGCACTGTGGTGTAGGGAGGCTCGAATTCGTTGTCGAACGGCCCGCCGTCGCGGAAGCGTCGCGCCATCGCCTTGAGATAGGCGACGATCTCTGCCGCCGCCTCCACGGCGTTGACACCCCGGTGCGCGAGCCCCGAGTGGCACTCGAGCCCGTGCACGAGGCAGCGCTGGCTCAACTTGCCCTTGTGCGCGCGCACGACCTTCATCTGCGTCGGCTCGCCGATAATGCAGGCCGTGGGCTTGATGGGGCGTCTCGCCAGCTCATCCAGCAGCCCCCGGACACCAACGCAACCGATTTCCTCGTCGTAGGAGAACGCGAAGTGGACCGGGGTTTCGAGGTTGCGGCGCAGGATCTCCGGTGCGAAAGCCAGGCACACGGCGATGAAGCTCTTCATGTCGGTGGTGCCACGACCGTAAAAACGCCCCTCGCGCTCGAGAAGTTTGTAGGGATCGGATTCCCAGCTCTGGCCATCCACGGGCACCACATCGGTGTGTCCGGACAGCACGACGCCACCGCGGTCCGTGGGGCCGAGAGTCGCGAACAGATTCGCCTTACGCCCTTGCTTGTCGTAGACCAGCTCGGAGGCGACTCCCAGCGCATCGAGGCGACCACGCACGAACTCGATCAGATCGAGATTCGAGTTGCGACTCGTGGTGTCGAATCCCACCAACTGCTCGATCAAGGACACCGTTTCCGTGTGCGTCGTAGCCATATCTGCGACTCGTCTCTCGCTTTTGCCTTGGGGTATTGTATAGGAACGGGGCCACGTCACGACAAATCCCGAAGACTCGGCTCTCACCGGTCGGTGTCGCGGGTACAATGCCGCGAGCGACGCATATGGCGCGACGGCCGCCTGCGGCAAGCACGCGCCGAGCGGCCACACACGAGTCCGCAGCCGACAGAGGATGGCCCGCAGTGAGCGAGAACAAAGCCCAGATTCCGGCAACCCGCGTGCTGACCGCCATCGCCGCTTTCGTCATCATCGTGGCGGGCATGCGCGCCGCCACGGACATCGTGGTGCCGTTCCTGCTTTCTCTGTTCATCGCCGTCATCGCCGCACCGGCATTGCACTGGCTCACCCGCAAGCGCATTCCCCTGGGGCTTGCCATGACCGTCGTCGTCGCCCTCATCGTCGCCATTGCCCTGATCATGGTGGCGGTGGTGGGGTCGTCTCTGGAACAACTCTCCGAGCAGCTGCCGTTCTACAAGGCACGGTTGCGGGAAATGACGTCCTCCGTGCTGACGTGGCTGGAGGCGTATCGGATACCCGTCTCCAAGACCGAGGTGCTCAAGTACCTGGATCCGGCATCCGCCATCAACCTGGCCGCCGGGCTTCTCAACGGTCTTGGGGCCGTGCTCGCCAACGCATTCCTGATTTTCCTCACGTCGATCTTCATTCTTCTGGAGACGACGGCGATCCCCGAAAAGCTGAATGCCGCCCTGCGCCGGCCCGAGGAGCAGATGACACGCTTTCGCGCCCTGAGCGGCAAGATTCAGCGCTATATGACGATCAAGACATGGCTCAGTCTGGCCACGGGGACTCTCGTGTCGCTGTGGCTGTGGGCGCTGGGCGTCGATTTCCCCGTGCTCTGGGGCCTGCTCGCCTTTCTGCTGAACTACGTGCCCAACATCGGCTCCATCATCGCCGCCGTGCCTGCGGTCATGCTGGCGCTCATTCAGCTCGGGCTGCCGACGGCGATGTGGACCGCGGCCGGCTATCTCGTCATCAACATCGTCGCCGGAAACATCATCGAGCCCCGATTCATGGGACGGGGTCTGGGCCTGTCGACACTGGTCGTGTTCGCCTCCCTGGTTTTCTGGGGGTGGGTCCTCGGCACAGTTGGAATGTTTCTCTCCGTGCCGCTGACGATGATGATGAAAATCGTCGTGGAGAGCGGCGAGAACACCCGCTGGATCGGAGTTCTGCTGAGCGATCGCGCTCCCCGGGCGGTGCCTGAGCCGAAAACCGGTGACGACGGCGACGGCTGAGCGCCGACCGCGCAGGGCCAAGCGGTTCAACGCTGCTCGAACTCGACGATGACGCCGAAGGTATCCGCGGCATCGGTGCGCAGCACGCCGGCCGCCTCGATGCAGGGAAGCGCCGCGCGGCGCAAACGGTTTCGGGCGGCATCGATGTCCGCGACGGCCAACCGCACCGCGACGAAATAGGGCGACGCGGGCGTCCGCTCCGGCTCGGGTGCGCCGTGGCGCTCCCTGAAATCGCCCGGCGACAGAACCTCCAGGACGCCGGCATCGGTGGTGACGATCAGCGCGTCGCCATCGCCGCGCACCGCGCCCTCGCCGAACAGGGCGCTGAAAAAACCCGTAAACACCGCGGGCCGTCGGGCCACCATCGTCACCGAAGCGATCGCAACGGCCGTGTTATCGTGGCACTGGTAGACAGGCTTCCAGAAGTGCTCCGGCGCGTGCTGCTGACAGACGAAGAACACCGCCTGCGGCATCTGCCGATGGGTAACGAAAGCGAGCGAGAACCCCACGGTGACTTCAGTGCCATCGGGCAGCTGCGCCCTGCGCTCGAAGTCGAAGGGCGCGTAGGTGTCGAGCCCTGCGCGCACGAACGCATCGTGATCTAGGCGGGCGTCGGTGCTCTGCAGCACCAGCATGGACATGCCTTCGCGGCAGCCGAGGAATTGCTCGTTGTAGGCGCCGAAGCTGAATACGCCGGGTTGCGCCGGCGTGATGTCGGCGGGCTCGGCCACGGACAACAACTCCAGGAAATTTCCCTCGAGTTGCACCAGACTGTTGACAGTGCCGAAAGGATGACGTGCCACCGGAGTCAGGGTGAAGCCGAGCGCGGCGTAGACCCGCCGCGCCGCTTCCAGATCGCGCGCACACAACACGACGTGGTCGATGCCGCGCGTCACCGTGTCCCCTCCCACGCCGCCGGGTTGTTAGCGCCGGCGCGGCCGTGCCAGAATCCCGGCGGTCGTCCGCGCTGCGGCGCGGCGGCGGTCACCACGGTGCCCACCCGGTGCAAACGATGCAACGCAGGAAAGACAACCGTGCCCGCCTCACTGCCCTGGCGCTTGTCGCAGCCGCCGCGCCGTGGGCCGGCGCCGCCGGCGAGGGGAACGCCGAAACCGGGCGCGAGATCTCCATTCGACTGTGTTCGCGGTGCCACGTCATCGGCGACTATAACCCCATGGGCGGCATCGGCAGCACGCCGTCATTTCAGGCGATGACGTTTCTCAAGGACTACGTCGAGCGCATGGAGACATTTTACGCCCGCCGTCCGCACCAAGCCTTCGTCCGGGCCCCGGGCAGCGACGAGCCCCTGGACTCGGCGGCCTACGTTCCCGAACGCACCGTCACTCCGGCCGAGATCGACGACATCGTCGCCTTTCTCAAGACCCTGGCACAACCGTAGCCGCCTGCGGCGCCGTATCCGCCGGGCGGGCGCGCTCAGTAGAGCAGCACCGGTTCCAGCCGCCTCGCCTGCGCGATCCACTCCGCCAAGGTCTTCTCGCTGGGCACCTGACGGCACAGACGCCTGGCGGCGTTCACCGCTTGCATCTTGGCCCTGAGGTTGTCCGCGCGCCGTTTGCGTAGCTCCCGTACCGTGTCGACGCCGGATGCCTCGAGCAGCTCGGCGTACTGGCTCGCGACCCCTTTGAGGCGAAACAAGTCGGCCATGTTCACGCAGCGCGCAATGATGGCCTCGCTGATACCGCTTCGCTGAGCGATCTGCTTGCGTCCTCGGGGCGTCGCTCCCCTCTCAAGCAGTCGCGCCGGGCTGCTGCAGCCTATGGCCCGCAGCCTCGCGCCGTACTTGGGCCCGATCCCCTCCACGGCTTCGATGGACTTGGCCATGCACTCCTCCTCCTTATTGCGCGCCTTCTTATCACGGCTTGATCCGACCGGCGCGCCTCGTGGCGGCGCTGCTCAGGCGGCGCCGCGCATCAGCTCGCGGGCCTGATCGACCCAGTTCTCACGCTCGATCCTGCCGGAGAAATTGAGAACCTGATTGACGCGCTCCACGTCCTCGGCGGTGAACTCCGCTATCTGCTTGAATGTGGTGATGCCCATATCGTGGAGCTTCTGCTCGATGACGATCCCGATCCCCTTGATCTTCTTGAGATCGTCCGCGGGTGCGTCCGGCGGCGCCGTACCGGCCGGCTCGCCGGCGGCGCCGAGCGCCGCCGCGTCGGGCGCAGGGCCGGCGGACTGCGGTGCCGCGGGCGCCGAGGCGACGTCCGTCCCGGACCCGACGCCTTGCGTGGGCTCGGCGGGCCGAAGCGGCGAGCGCAGGTGGCGCGAGCGCTCCCGGCGATCGAGCTCGCCGATCCAGTAAAGGATTGCCGCCACCACGGCGATGATGAGGACCGACCAGAGAAGCGCCGATACGATGCCCATATCCGTATCTCCTTGCTTATCGTGGGTTCAGGGCGAGATCGACTCACACCTTCCAGACCATCGAATGATACCGTCCACACGCGCTTCGCGGTAGACGTACGACGATCCGCTCAGCACGGCTCCCGGCGATAGAGGCAATAGGGCCAGAGGCCGGCTTCGGCGGGTCCCGCTGTGCGCGTCCGGGCAACGACATGCGTCTCGCGATCGCCGAGCACAACGCCGCGCTCGCACAACAGCACGCGCAGCAGCGGCAGGATGTCGCGCACCCGAGCGGTGACGGCCACGCGATCGACAGCGCCGAGAGCGGCGTGAACCGGGGCGGCGCGAGCGCGGCGAATTGCTGCCGTCGCGGGCACATCCGCTCGTTGCTGCGGAGCCGTGGACAGGGTGAATCCGGTGCCCTGCCTCCCTCCTCGATCATTCGGCGACGCGGCACAACTTACCGTCATGCGCTGAGCGCCCACAAGGCCGGTGCCACCGCGGATGCGCGCGGGGCCGCAGCTTGCCATAAATCGCCCCAGGGTTTAGCCTGACAGGCGAGAAGCCAATCCTCCCGGGCCGACCGCGAGCCGCGAGCGGCCACGATGCAGAAATCAGGAGACCGATACCTGATGCGCGCAGTCAAAACACTCTTGATGTGGGTGGCGGCCCTGACAGCCGCCTGGGGGCCCGGCGCCCATGCACAGAGCGAGGAGAAGGCCATGGGCGAGTTCCGCGGCGCCATGGTCACGGAGAAGCCGGCGTGGTTCAAGGAGAGCTTTCTCGACTTCGAGGAAGATATCAAGGAAGCGGCCGCCCAGGGCAGACGGCTGATGCTCTACTTCTACCAGGACGGCTGCCCTTACTGCAATCGGCTCGTCGAGCACAATTTCACGCAGAAGGATATCTACGACAAGGTGCGCGAGAACTTCGACGTTATCGCCATCAACATGTGGGGAGATCGCGAAGTCGTCACCGTCGGCGGTAAGCAGTTCACCGAGAAAACGCTTGCGGCGGCGCTGCGGGTTTCGTACACACCCACGCTGCTGTTTTTCGACGAAAACCGCGAAGTCGTGCTGCGGCTCGACGGCTATTACCCGCCGGAGAATTTCCGCATTGCCCTGGACTACGTTGCCGGTCATCACGAGACGGCGCAGAGCTACAGCGACTACCACGCGGCGCAGACGCCCGCGCCACCCGCCTCCGGCCAACTGCACGACGAGCCCTTCTTCGCGCGCCCGCCCCACCGGCTGAGCCGCACAGGCGGCGACGCCGCGCGGCCGCTGGCCGTATTCTTCGAGCAGAAACAGTGTACGAGCTGCGACACGCTGCACGAAAAGACACTGCGAAATCCCGCCACGCGCAAGCTGATCGAGCAGTTCGACGCCGTGCAGCTGGACATGTGGGCCGATACGCCGGTGGTCACGCCCTCGGGCGAGAGCACCACGGCCAAGGAATGGGCCAGATCACTGGGTCTGCACTATGCCCCTTCGATCGTGCTGTTCGACCGCGCGGGCAAGGAAGTGATGCGCAGCGGCGCGTACCTGAGGACGTTCCACCTGCAGTCGGTGTTCGACTACGTGCTGAGCGGGAGCTACGGGGAGGAGCCGAGCTTTCAGCGCTACATCTCCGCGCGCGCCGACCACCTGCGCGAGCAGGGCATCGACGTCGACCTCTGGCACGACTGACAATGCCCCACGTCCCGCGGCCGAGCTCCCGCCGGCGGCGGCGCTCACTCGATCAGAATCTGGTGAGCGAATTCATCCCCGTCCGTTAAGGTCACCTGCTCGAAGCCGAGCAGCTTGAGAAAATCGAGAAATGTGAACACGTCCTGCACGTTGAGCTGCCGGAACAGCTCCGTCTCGCGAGCGCGGGAAGTGAGGATCGCCAGCAATCCCCGCATGCGGTAAAGCGTGTCGTAGGCTCCATCGTAGAGACTCGTGATGATGAGCTTCTGCGCGAATTCCCCCTTGGCGAAAACGGCGAAAGGCGGCGCGTAGTCGTTATTGAGCATCCCGTTGCTGAGCTGGGTGACGAAGGCGATGCGCCGCGTGCGGTCCGTCTCCGAAAGCGCCTGGGTTCGAGCGCGGTAGGTCTCCGTCGTCGCTGGCGCCGGGTAGTAATAGCCTATGTGGCGATCGTCCTCCGCCGACGCGCGTGGCAGCACGCCCCACAGCACCAGCACGAACGCCACGCCGGCGATGAATCGCAATGTACGGTCCGACAGGCTGAGCATCCGGGTCTCCTGCAAGTGACGGGCACGCAGGCCGCAGCAACGCCAGTGTAATGCATCACAGGCACCAACGGGACCCAGGCGGGCGCCCCGGCCGCGGTCATTGAAGCAACGCGTTGGCCGCGTGCACGATGCCGGCATGTCACGGGACCCTTCCGAAGCGTGCCATGCCGTGCCCTGCACGCCCGGCCTGCCCGAGACGTTGGGCGTCATCATGCTCGACACCCGGTTCCCGCGTGTGCCCGGGGACATCGGCAACCCGCAGAGCTTCGATATCCCGGTCCGCTACGAGGTGGTGAAGCAGGCCACGGTCTTGCGCGTGGTGCGCACGCGCCGCAAGCGTCGCTGAGGCAGCCGTTTCTGCGCGCAGCCCGGCGACTCGCCGAGACCGGCGTCTGCGCCATCACCACCTCGTGCGGTTTCCTCTCCCCCTACCAGAGCGCGCTCGAGCAGGCGGTGGCGGTGCTGGCCTCGAGCCTGTGACGCATCCCGGCGCTTCAGGCGTCGCTGCCCCCGGACCGGCGCGTCGGGATTATCACGATTCACGCCGAGCGCCTCTCAGCGCACCGCCTGCGCATGGCCGGCGCCGACCCCGCGACACCCTGGGTCGGCACGCAGGCGGGCACCGAGCTCACCCGCGTCGTGCTCGAGGATCTCACGAGCCTGGACACCCGCGCCGCGCGGGCGGACGTCCTCGAGGCCGCAGCGTCGCTTCTCGAGAAGGCACCGGACGTGGGGGCTATCTTGCTCGAGTGCGCCAACATGGCCCCGTACGCGTCGGCGCTGCAGGAGCACTTCGGCCTGCCCGTTCACGACATCGTGTCCCTCGCGCGGGAGCTTTACCGCGAGGCACGCCGTTGCCGAACCCACGCCGGGCCCGCGGTGTACAGGGCGCAGCGCCCGCGACTATGATAGCGGCTACGCTCGGCTGCGCTCGCTGTCATTCCCGGGCGCCTCGTGTGCGCAGCACGCGCCCGTTTCTCAACGATCGACACCAAGGAGGAGACATGAGACGCCTAATCGTCCTCATCGCCTCGGCGCTGCTGACGGCTGCGCTGAGCTCGGCGCGCGCCGGTGAGAAGTGGGACATGCCTATGGCCTACGCCGCCGGCAACTATCACACCCAGAACGGCATGCGCTTTGCCCAGGCCGTCACCCAGGCCACCGGCGGCAACGTCGAGATCGTGGTGCACGCCTCGGGATCCCTGTTCAAGGGCGGCGAGATCTTCCGTGCCGTGCGCACGGGCCAGGCGCCCATCGGTGAGCGCCTGATATCGGCGCTGGGAAACGAGGACCCCTTGTTCGAGATCGATGCGCTGCCGTTCCTGGCGACGAGCTTCGCCGACGCCCGCAAGCTTTACGAGGCCTCCAAGCCGGCCCTCGCCGCGAGCCTGGAAGCCAAGAACCTGAAGCTGCTGTACGCGGTGCCATGGCCGCCTCAGGGCTTGTACGTGAAAAACGCGGTGAATGCGGCCGGCGACATGAAGGGAGTGAAGTTTCGCGCCTACAACGCGGCCACCTCGCGCCTGGCCGAGCTGATGGGCGCCGTGCCGACGAAGATCGAGGCGGCCGAGCTTACGCAGGCATTTGCCACCGGAGTGGCGGACAGCATGATCTCGTCGGGCTCCACCGGTTACGACCGCAAGATCTGGGAACACGTCAAGTTCTGGTACGACGTTCAGGCATGGCTGCCGAAGAACATGGTCTTCATCAACAAGGACGTCTGGGAAGGGCTCGACGCCATGACGCAGGGCATCATCCTCGGCGCCGCCGTTATGGCCGAGGAGAGCGGCTGGGCCGAGGCCGAGCGCCTGGCGAACTGGTACAAGGAGCAGCTCGCGGCCAACGGCATGGAAGTGAGCCCGCCCAGCGACACGCTCAGGGCCGACTTCGAGAAGATCGGCGAGCAGATGATGAGCGAGTGGCTGGAGCGCGCCGGCGACAGCGGCAAGCGCGTCATCGACGCTTATCGGGGAGGCTGACTCAGGCGAGGATTTCGTTGCGCCGGCGACGGCCCCGAGGCGGTGCCTGCGCCGGCGGGCACGGGCGGCGAACCGCTAAATGCGCACTCTGCTGGACAGGCTGTATCTGGCCGCGGGAGCTCTCGCGGCACTGTTTCTGATCGCCATCGCGATCATGGTGCTGCTCAGCATCGGCTCGCGCATGATCGGCCGCTACGTGCCCGGCCTGTCCGAGTACGCCGGCTACTGCATGGCGGCATCCTCGTTCCTCGCCCTTGCCTACACGTTTCAGCGCGGCGGCCACATACGCGTTAGGCTCCTGCTCGAGCGCGCCCGGGGCGCACGGCGGCGAATCGCCGAGCTGTGGTGCCTCGCCGTCGGCACGGGGGTGGCGGGCTACCTGGCCTGGTATGCCGTGAAGGCCGTGATGGTGTCGATCGAGATCGGCGACATCAGCGAAGGGGCCGATGCGACGCCGCTGTGGATCCCGCAGCTCGGCATGGCGGCGGGCGCCGTGGTGATGACCGTGGCCGTTGCCGACCGCCTCTTCTCGGTGCTGACCGGCGCGCCGCTCGACCCGCACGCCGATACCGGTCGCGGCAACTGACGCGGCGAGCCCATGCACGAACTGCTGCTCACAGGCGTGTTCGTGGCCGTACTGCTGGTGCTGCTCGGCAGCGGCGTGTGGGTGGGGCTGTCGCTGATCGGCGTCGCGATGACCGGTATGCTGCTGTTCACCACGCGTCCCGCCGGCGACGCCATGGCGACGACGATATGGAGCGCCAGTTCGTCGTGGACGCTGACAGCATTGCCGCTGTTCATCTGGATGGGCGAGATCCTCTTCCGCACGCGCCTGAGCGAGGACCTCTTCCGCGGGCTCTCGCCATGGCTCATGCGCCTGCCCGGCCGCCTGCTGCACGTCAATGTGGCGGGATGCGCCCTGTTCGCCGCCATCTCGGGATCTTCCGCCGCCACCGTCGCCACCGTGGGCAAGATGTCCATCCCCGAGCTCAGGCGGCGAAACTATCCCGAGCGCATGATCATCGGCACGCTCGCCGGGGCCGGCACCCTGGGGCTCCTGATCCCTCCATCGATCATTCTCATCGTCTACGGCGTCACCGTGAACGAGTCCATCGCCAAGCTCTTCATGGCCGGCATTGTGCCCGGCATCGTCATTGCGCTGCTGTTCATGGGATTCATCGCCGTCCACGCCCTGCTGCGCCCGGCGACCATGCCGCTCGCCGATGCGCCCCTGGGCTTCGTGCAGAAGGTCCGCGAATCGCTCTACCTGCTGCCGGTCGTCTTGCTGATACTGGCCGTGCTCGGCTCCATCTACCTCGGGGTGGCCACCGCCACCGAGGCCGCGGTGCTGGGGGTGGTCGGCGCACTGATCCTGTCGGCGCTGCAGGGCTCGCTCAATCGCGAGACCTTCGTGCAGAGCCTCATGGGCGCAACGCGAACGTCGTGCATGATCGCACTGATTCTGGCCGGCTCGTCCTTTCTGTCGCTGGCCATGGGTTTTACCGGCCTGCCGCGGGAGCTGGCGGCCTGGATCGCTTCGCTGGAGCTCACGCCGCTCACCTTGATTCTGGCACTGACGTTGTTCTACATCGTGCTCGGGTGTTTTCTCGACGGCATCTCGGCGGTGGTGCTGACCATGGCGGTGGTCGAGCCGATGATCCGCCAGGCGGGCTTCGACATGATCTGGTTCGGCATCTTTCTGGTCGTCGTGGTGGAGATGGCGCAGATCACGCCGCCGATCGGCTTCAACCTGTTCGTGCTCCAGGGCATGACGCAGCACGACATCCCCTACGTGGCCCGGGCGGCCGTGCCCATGTTCTTTCTCATGTGCCTCGCCGTCGCCCTGCTTATCGCTTTCCCGGGAATCGCGACCCTGCTTCCCGAGACCATGGCCCAGGCATCGGCGCGCTGAGACCATGGGCGGCGCAACGACACAGGCAGCCGGGTCCGTGAGCGGCCGGTGTCTGTGCGGTGCGCTGCGCTTCGAGCTGATCCTGCCGACAAAGTGGTGCGCACACTGTCACTGCCGCATGTGTCAACGCGCCCACGGCACCGCGCTGGTGACTTGGGTCGGCGTCGCGGAGTCGCACTTTCGTCTGCTGCACGCAGACTCGCTGGTCTGGTATCGATCCTCACCGCCGGCGCAGAGGGGGTTCTGCAACCGATGCGGCAGCACCGTGTTCTTCCGCTCCGAGCGCTGGCCGGGCGAGGTACACGTCACGCTCGCCAATCTCGACGGGCCCATCGACCGCGCGCCGAAAGCGCACGTCTACTACGACAGTCACGTGGACTGGCTCGAGCTCGGCGACGAACTGCGGCGCATCGCCGAGGCCGGCAACGCGACCGGGGGCGAGGGCTGAGCGCATGCCGGCCATTGGCCTTGCCTGCCGACATCGAACCCAGATACGCGGATCGCAGCGCCCGTTGGGACGAAGACGCAGTCGCAGGTGCTCCGAAGCGCTCGGCCCGCCCCCGCGAATCTCTTCCCTCAACAGTAGAGGGCGCGTGATTGTGCGTTGATGCGGACCATGGCGAAGCACGCGAACGGGCCCTATCCCGGCCACTTCGAAACCGATCTGGCGCACAGCGACCCCGAGGTCTTCGCCGCCGTCAGCGGCGAGCTCGAGCGCCAGCAGGACCAGATCGAGCTGATCGCCTCGGAGAACCTCGTCAGCCGGGCCAGCCTCGAGGCGCTGGGCTCGGTCATGGTCAACAAGACCGTGGAGGGCTATCCCGGACGCCGCTACTACGGCGGCGCCGAGTACGCCGATCGCATTGAACGGCTTGCCATCGAACGCGCCTGTCGTTTGTTCCGATGCCGCTACGCGAACGTCCAGCCGCACTCCGGCAGCCAGGCCAACCAGGCGGTGTACCTCGCGTTTCTGCGCCCGGGGGACAAGCTGCTCTCGCTGTCGCTCGCGAGCGGCGGTCATCTCAGCCACGGCGCGGCGCCGAACCTCTCCGGCAAATGGCTGAGTGCCGTTCATTACGGCGTGCGCCCCGACAACGGCCTGATCGACTACGACGAGGTGGAGCGACTGGCCCTGGAGCACGAGCCCGGGCTGATCATCGCCGGGGGTTCGGCCTATCCGCGCGCGCTGGATTTTGCGCGCTTTCGCGCGATCGCCGATCGCGTCTGCGCACTGCTGCTCGTGGACATGGCCCATTTTGCCGGCCTGGTGGCCGGCGGCCAGCACCCCTCGCCTTTCGGCCACGCCCACGTCGTGACGGCCACCACTTACAAGAACCTGCGCGGCGTGCGCGGGGGGCTCATCCTGACGGACGACGAGAAGCTTGCGCAACGCATCGACAGCGCGGTCTTCCCCGGCATCCAGGGCAGCGTCATGCTGAACGCGATCGCCGCCAAGGCGGTCTGTCTCGGCGAGGCCCTGCGGCCCGATTTTGCCGACTATGCGCGCCGGGTGCTGGCCAACGCGCGCACGCTGGCCCGCACATTGCTCGAGCACGGGGTGCCGGTGCTGACCGGCGGCACCGACACGCCGTTGATGCTGGTCGACCTGCGCCGTCTCCACTTGACCGGCGCCGCCGCCTCGGACAGCCTGGAACGTGCGGGTCTCACCTGCAACAAGAACGCCGTCCCCGGTGACACGCGACCCCCGACAGTCACCTCGGGGCTGCGCCTCGGCGTCTCCGCCGGCACCGCGCGCGGTTTCGGGACGGAAGAGTTCGCCGAGATCGGGCGACTCATCGCCGCCGTCATCGGCGCGTTGGCGGCGCAAAGCGCCGAGCTGCCGACGCTTGAGAAAACCACCCGCAAACGCGTGCGGCGGCTGTGCCGCGACTTCGCCATCTACCCCGAGCGCCGACACTGAACCCGCGCGGCCGGCCGACGGCCCGCGACCCAGACCCGGGCACTGCCCGGCGGCCCGCTGATCGGGCTCTTCAGTCGACCCATCCCTGTGCCACCGCGTGGCAGGCGACGGCGCCGCCCTCGCGCGGCAAGGCGCTCGGAGCCTCGGTGCGACAAAGCTCGCGTGCAAACGGGCAGCGCGGGTGGAAGTGACAGCCGGTGGGTCGATCGATGGGACTCGGCACCTCCCCCGCCACCGCCTTGCGCGCGCGACCGGTCATCTCGAGGTCGGGGATGGCTTCCAGCAGCATGCGCGTGTAGGGATGGCTCGGGGCATGAAACAGCCGCCGCGCGTCGGCCCACTCGACCAGACGACCCAGGTACATCACGCCGACGTAGTCGGAGATGTGATAGACCACCGCCAGATCGTGGCTGATGAACAGGTAGGTGAGACCGAGGTGGCGCTGGAGATCCTTCATCAGGTTCAGGATCTGCGCCTGCACCGAGACATCGAGGGCGCTGGTGGGCTCGTCGCAAACGAGAAAGTCGGGGTTGCTCGCCAGGGCCCGGGCGATGGAGATGCGTTGTCGCTGCCCGCCGGAGAACTCGTGGGGAAACTTCTCCCCGTCGGCGGGCGACAGGCGCACCTGCTCGAGCAGTTCGCCCACGCGCCGCGTGACGTCGCGCTCATTGCCGATCAGCCGGTGAGTGCGAATCGGTTCGGCCACGATGTCGTGGACGCGCCAGCGGGGATTGAGGCTTGCGTACGGGTCCTGGAAGATCATCTGCATGCGACGGCGCACCGGCTCTTGGGCGCGCCGTGTCCTGAGAGCGGCAATATCCAGGCCGTCGAACTCGGTGGTGCCGCGAGTGGGCTCATAGAGTCCGACCACGAGTCGCGCGACGGTGGATTTGCCACAGCCGGACTCACCGACGAGACTGAATGTCCGGCCCGTCGGGATGTCGAAGCTCACGCCGTCAACCGCCCGCAGGATGGCACGGGCCTCCCCGCTCAGCAGACGGCTCAGCAAAGGGGCCGACACGTCGAAGGATTTGGCCAGATCGCGCACACGCAGCAGCGGGCGCGGCGCCGACGGACCCTCGCGACGTGGTGCTTCAGCCACCGGCCGCCCTCGCACGCGACGAGTCGTCGAAGAGCCAGCACGCCACCTCGGAGTCGCCGACGGACGTCAGCTGCGGGCGTGACACGCGGCAACGCTCCTGGACGCGGGGGCAACGGGAATGGAAAGCGCAGCCCGCGGGGATCTCGTCGAGCCGCGGCATCGAGCCTTCGATCTGCGTGAGCCGCTCGGCATCGTGACCGACCACGGGAATCGACCCCATGAGCCCGTGCGTGTAGGGGTGCTTGGCGTGGCGGATGACCTCGTGAACGGCGCCGACCTCAGCCAGGCGGCCGGCGTACATCACGGCAACGCGGTCCGCCGTCTCGGCGATGACACCCATGTCGTGCGTGATCAGCATGACGGCCGCATCGTGCTCACGGCACAGCCTCTTCAGCAACGTGATGATCTGCGCCTGTATCGAGACATCCAGCGCAGTCGTCGGCTCGTCGGCGATGATCAGACGCGGGCTGGCGCACAGCGCCAACGCGATCACGACTCGCTGGCGCATGCCCCCGGAGAACTGATGGGGGTAGTGATCGATACGCTGACGCGGCGAGGGAATGCCGACCTCGCCGAGGAGCTCGATGGCTTTTCGACGGGCGTTCTGCTCGCCCGCCCCGGCGTGCGTCTGGATGGTTTCGACAAGCTGACGCCCAATCGTGTAGAGGGGGTTGAGGCTCGTCAACGGATCCTGGAAGACCATACCGATTTCGCGCCCGCGCACCCTGCGCATCAGCTCGTAGGGAAGGTTGTCGATGCGCCTGTCCCCGAGCCAGACCTCGCCGGCACCGATGCGCCCGGGCGGCTCCAGCAGACCGATGATCGCCGCGCCGGTCAAAGACTTACCTGCACCGGATTCGCCGACGACACCCAGCACTTCACCCTCGTCGATGTGAAAGCAGACGTCATCCACCGCCACCAACGTCCCACGACGGGTCGGAAACTCGACCCGCAGGTGCTTCACCTCGAGCAACGGGCGCGCTTGCGAGCCGGGACTCATCTCAGCTTGGGGTTCAGCGCGTCGCGCAGCCAGTCGCCGAGCAGATTGACCGACAGCACGACGATCACCAGAGCGACGCTCGGGAAGATCGTCATCCACCACTCGCCGGAGAACAGATACTGCTGACCGATACGTATCAATGTTCCGAGCGATGGCCGGGTCACCGGCACACCCACTCCGAGAAAGGACAGCGTTGCCTCGGTCAGCACGGCGATGGCCAGGCTCAGCGTGGCGATGACCAGCACGGGACCCATCACATTGGGCAACACGTGTCGCATCATGATGCGCACCGGGTGCACCCCGATCACCCTGGCCGCCTGCACGTATTCCTTGCTTTTCTCCACCAGCGTCGAGCTGCGAACCGTGCGCGCGAAATTCACCCATTGTGAGGCGGCGATCGCAAGAATCAAAACGTAGAGCTTCAGCTCTTCGTGCATCGCGCGAGGAAGAATTCCGCTGATGACGCCGTCGATGAGCAGCGCGATCAGGATCGCGGGAAACGTGAGCTGCACGTCGGCGATGCGCATGATGACGCTGTCGAGCCTGCCGCCGACATAGCCGCTGATCAGTCCGAGCAGCGTGCCCAGCAGCGCCGCCAGTATCACCGACGCAAAGCCCACTCCCAGCGAGATCTGCAGCCCGAACATGATCGCCGAGAGGATATCGCGACCCTGGTCGTCGGTGCCCAGCAGGAATCGCGCGCTTCCCTGAGTTCCGAAATGATCAGTCACGCCGAAAGGCGGCAGCCGCGCGTCCATCAGATTGAGGGTGGCGACGTCGTAGGTGTTGTGCGGTGCGATCCAGGGAGCCAGTGCGGCCACCGCGAACAGCATCGCGGTCACGAGGAACGCCGTGACCGTGGTCGGTGAGCGCCGGAACGAGTAGAACACGTCCCCGTCGAGGAAACGCCTGAGCCGGTCGGCCACGTGGCCGGCGAAGGAGATGCCCTCAACAGGCGACCCGGTGCGGGCGGTCACGGCGCTGTCGCCCTCAGTGCGCCGCGCTGCCCGCGCGCTCGATGCGCAGGCGCGGGTCCACCGCGTAGTAGAGCAGGTCGACGGCGAGATTGATCAGCACAAAGAACAGCGCCATCAACACCAGATAGCTCGACATCACGGGAATGTCGACGAACTGAATGGCCTGAAGGAACAGAAGGCCCATCCCCGGCCAAGAGAACACGGTCTCGGTGATGATGGAGAAGGCGAGCAGCGACCCGATCTGCAGACCCGTGATGGTGATCACGGGAACGAGCGTATTCTTCAACGCGTGACCGAAATTGATGGAGCGGCTTCTCAGGCCTCGGGCGCGGGCAAACTTGATGTAGTCGGTCCGCAAAACCTCCAGCATCTCGGCGCGGACCAGGCGCATGATGAGGGTGAGCTGGAACAACGCCAGCGTGATCGCAGGCATGATGATGTGCGACCAGCCCTTCAGCGTCAGCAGGCTGGTTTGCCAGGCGCCGATGTCGGTGACGCCCCCGCGGCCGAAGGTGGGCAACCAGCCGAGCCAGACGCCGAACACCAGAATCATGAGGATGCCGATGACGAAAGTCGGCAGCGAGATGCCCACCAGAGAGACGGTCAGGAACACCCGGCTCAACCAGGCATTTCGCCTCAAGCCGGTGTACACGCCCATGGGAACGCCCACGAGCAGCGCGAGGACGGCGGAGACGGCCACCAGCTCCACCGTGGCCGGCAGCCTCTCCGCGAGAAGCTCGCCAACGGGTTTTCCGATCCGATAGGACAACCCGAACTCGCCGCGCGCTGCGTTGGTCACGTAACGCACGAACTGCACGGGCACGGGATCGTTGAGGCCGAGTCGCTCCCTGAGCTTGGTGCGCTGCTCGATGGTGCCCTCTGGCCCGAGCATGTTGTTGACCGGGTCGCCGACGAACTGGAACAGCGAAAAGCTGACCAGTGCGACCACCATCATCACGATGAGCGCCTGAAAAAGGCGCTGCACGATGAACGCGAACACGCGAGGGGAATCCGGCCGTGGCTGCGGGCGTCCGGCCGCGGGCGCCCGCGCCCGCGGCCGGACGGGCAGGCAACCGCTTATTTCATCTGCACGTAACGCAGGTCGACGTCATTGAAGGGACGCTGCCAGACTTTTTCCACGGAGTCCGAGCGGATCCCCCAGGCCAGCGCCTGCTGATGAAGCGGGACATGACCGACGTCATCCTGGTGGATCTGGAATGCCTCGCGGATGAGGCCGTTGCGCTTGGCCTCATCCACCGTCACCGCGATCTGGTCGGTCAACTCCTCGACTCTGGCATTGCTGTAGCGGCCGCAGTTCCAGGTGCCCTGCCCCTTGCCGTCCATGGTCATCAGGTTCTGCAGGGGGTTGTAGGCGTCGTAGGAGCCGGGCGTCCAGCCGAGCATGTAGAAGCTCGTGTTGTTGCCTTCGGCCTGACCGATCTTGTTGAAGTGCAACGACTTGGTCTGTGCGTTGAGCGTCACCTTGATACCGACGCGTTGGAGCATGGGAACCACCGCGGTGCAGATGGCCTCGTCGTTGACGTAACGGTCGTTGGGGCAGTCGAGGGTGACCGGAAAGCCGTCCGGATAGCCCGCTTCGGCCAGCAGCTTCTTCGAGGCCTCCGGGTCGTGGGCGTAGGGAGTGTTCATGTCCTCCTGAAAGCCGTTGATGCCCGGCGCAATCATCAATCCCGTGGGGGTGGACGCCCCGCGCATCACCACCCGCTGAATCGCCGCGGTGTCGATGGCGTGGGCGAAAGCCCGGCGCACACGCACGTCCTTGAACGGGTTCTTGCCCGAACCCGGCATGTCGAGAAGCTCGTCGCGCCAGTGGTCGAATCCCAGGAATATGGTGCGCAGCTCCGGGCCCTGCAGCACTGCGACATTGGCATCGGCCTCGAGCCGCGGGATATCCTGCAGCGGAACCGGGTACATCAGGTCGATCTCACCGGAGAGCAGCGCTGCGACACGCGTCGCGTTGTTAGGAATCGGCGTGAAAACGGCCCGGGTGACGTTGGTTTCCAGTCCGCCCTTGTTCCAATGATTGTCGAACGGCTCCAGCACGACCCGGTTGTCCTGCAGCCATTCGACGATACGAAACGGACCGGTGCCATTGGCGTTGAGATTGGCGAAGTTGGTCTTGCCGGCGCCACGCACCACCTCGAAAGCGTTGTTCTCCTCCATGAACTCCGCATCGACGATGTAGAAGTTCGGCATGTTGAGCAGCAGGATCGGATCGGGCCCCTTGGTCACGATCTCCACCGTGTACTCGTCGACCTTGCGCAGATCCTCTACCGACGCCAGCGCGAACGACATCTCCGAGCTCTCCTGCGTCTGGCGCTTGAACGAATAGACGACATCGTCCGCGTTGAAGGAGTTGCCGTTATGGAACGTCACACCCTGGCGCAGCGTGAAGCGCCACGTCGTGTCGTCGATGCGATTCCATTGTGTGGCGAGATCGGGCTCGAGCGAGAGGTCGGGCTTGCGATGCACCAGCCGCCCGTAGATATTGCTCTTCATGGTGTTGGTCGGACCCTCGTTGTTGGCATGGGGGTCCAGCCCGAGGATGTCGCCGGTAGTGGCGTATCGGAAAGTCTTGGCATTCGCTGCAGGCACGGCGACGATGAGTGCCATCGTCAACACCGCCCCCAGGGCTTGAGTTATCCGCATTGTTCTACTCCTCCACGTGTAGGGCTTCGGTCCCCGCCGCGCACCGGCGTGGTCGACCGCAGCCGGTCGAGACGCACGGACGAGGGTATTGCCGATTCAAGCGTATCGATTTCGGGTGCGGGCGGCAAGCAGCGGCGGCGGTATACTAGCGGCGCGCATCGCTTCTCGGCTGCGCCCCTCGAGCAGTCGGCATGCCGTCGCCTGCGGCGGCGAACGGATCGAGCACGACGAACACGAAAGCACGCGTACATGAGCAGAGAGAGCGCCATCTCCGCCGCCACGGCCTATTTCGACGACGGACGCTATGTCGCCGACCTGGCCCGCAGGGTCGCCGTCCAAACCGAAAGCCAGGATCCGGCACGTCTCGGCGAGCTGCATGCTTATCTTCGCGACGAGATGGCGCCGGTGCTCGAGTCGCTCGAGTGCTCCTGCCGGATCGTGGCCAACCCCGTCGCCGGCGGCGGCCCGTTTCTGATCGCACAGCGCATGGAGTCGGCCGAGCTGCCCACCGTGCTCAGCTACGGCCACGGGGACGTCGTGCTCGGCTACGACGCGCAGTGGCGCGAGGGGCTGTCGCCCTGGGTGCTGACCCGCGAAGGCGAACGCCTGTACGGCCGGGGCACCGCGGACAACAAGGGCCAGCACACCGTCAATCTCGCCGCACTCGAGGCGGTGATCGGTGTGCGCGGCGCGCTCGGCTTCAATTTCAAGCTGCTGCTGGAGACGGGCGAGGAAATCGGATCACCGGGCCTTCGCGAGATCTGCGAACTCGAGAAGCAGGCACTCGACGCCGACGTGCTCATTGCTTCCGACGGGCCGCGCATCGACCCCGAGCGACCCACCCTTTACCTGGGAACCCGCGGCGCCCTGAATTTCGAGCTCACGGTGGACCTGCGGGAAGGTTCGCACCATTCCGGCAACTGGGGCGGTTTGTTGGCCAACCCGGGCATCGTCCTTGCTCACGCCATCGCCGCCATCGCCTCCGCCAGCGGTCGGATTCGCGTGCCCCGCTGGCGCCCGGCGGCGATCCCCGCCTCGGTGCGCCGTGCGCTCGACGGCCTGAGAATCGACGGCGGCGCAAACGCGCCGTCGATGGACGCGTGGTGGGGTGAGCCGGATCTGACGGCGCCGGAGAAGGTCTTCGCGTGGTCCAGCTTCGAGGTGCTCGCGTTCACGACCGGAAACCCCGAACACCCGGTCAACGCCATTCCGCCGCGGGCCACGGCGACGTGCCACGTGCGCTTCACCGTCGACGTCGATGCCGACACCCTGCTGCCGGCGCTGCGCGAGCATCTCGACGAGCATGGACTGAGCATGGTCGAGCTCAAGCGCTGCGAGGAGGGGTTTCTGCGCCCGACCCGTCTCGACCCCGAGCATCCCTGGGTGCGCTGGACGGCGGCGTCGCTCAGGCGCACGACCGGCAAGGAACCGGCGATCCTGCCCAACGTCGGCGGATCGCTGCCCAACGATATCTTCGCCAAGGGACTGGGACTGCCCACCGTGTGGATCCCCCATTCCTACGGCGGCTGCTCACAGCACGCGCCCAACGAGCACGTGCTGGCGCCCCTGCAACGCGAGGCGCTGGCGGTCATGGCGGGCGTATTCTGGGACCTCGGCGAAGCGCCGCCGGCGGGCCATCCCGGCACGACGCCGTGGACGCCGCCGAGCAGAGCGGGTCGTTAGGAAACGGCTCGACCCGCTGCGGGAGCGCTGAGCAGAAGCAACGAGCGGGGGTCGCTGGCCGAGGAGTCGCGCGCCAGCGTGTCCGAACCGCCGCTCCCGCTGGGCCTGGCGCAGACGGCAGGCGGCTAACGCAACGGAACTGCCGAAGGACTGCTGGCGGACGGGCGCTGGTTCGGTCACATCGTTACATTGAACGCGATGCTGATGCGCTTACCGTCGACCTGATTCGGCGGCACGCTGTGGCGCACGAAACTCCGGAACAGGACCATCTCCCCGGAACGCGCAGGATGCGTGAAGGACATGAGATTCAGCGCATTGAGCTCCCTGGAGGGGGGGCGAAACATCAGGTCCGACATGGGCGAGTGAAACATGATGCCGGGCGCGCCGGGCGGCACTTGCACGTAGTACACGCCGCTCAAGACATTGTTGGCATGATTGTGAACTTCCTGCGCATGCGTCTTCCCGTACACGTTAATCCAACAGGACGTAATCTTGAGGGGATAGGTAGCGACATCGAGTTTCAGCGCGTGCACAAGCTTGGTTGCTTCGCTGTAGATGTGCGGTGTCAGCTCCCTGAAACCGGGGTGCTCGTGAAGCTGATCGGCAGTGCGAATTGTCGTGTACAAATCACAGCTCCACCCGTCAGGAACCTTGTTCGCAGTGGTGCGCATCAGCTCCTCTGTGGCGGCGAGAAGACGTTCGTTCAACTGAGCGGCGCCAGCGATTTCGCTCACCTGGATTGGCGTCGGGAAAAACAAGCCCAGTTTTTCCTTGTTCTCGGCCATTATCATCTACTCCGTGAGTTTTCGGCGTCGGCGAGCACGCCAGGCGACGCGGGGTGGGTTTACGGAACGGCTTACTTTCACGTCATGGCACAGCCGGTGGCGTCGGGATCAGCGGTCGAAAAGTCCTCACGACCTGGCGGGAGCGGAAACTCGCTCCGGATCAGCAGCACGAGCCGCTCATGCTGCCACACTATGAGCGGGGTTTTCAAACGTTACGCAATTCACGCAAGGCGCCAGCAGTGATAATCTAACCCTCCGAACCTGCACGACGACTGTACAGACGAACCATGGGCTTATGTGACTGGCCATAGGATTCTGAGATGGCAATCACGAACTCGACGCTCAAACTCAATCCCGGACTGACTGTAAAAACTCTCGCACTCCAAGACGGGCGCCGGTGCGCCATCGTCGACGACTTTCTGCGGGATCCGCAGCGTGCCGTGGCGTATGCGCGCGATCACGCCGCTGAGCTCTCGAGACCCCTGCGCAGTTACCCCGGAATGATCCTCCGCATCGGTCCCGATTTGCTAAGCGAGGTCTACCGTTTCATTCGCTCATCGATGAGTCGCCATTTTGCGTTTCTGAGGGGCGACATCAAGTACTCCGCATACTTCGGCATGACGACGCTGCAACCGCAGGACTTCATCTGGCAGCAGCGGCTCTGCCACGTGGATCCGCGGGTCGAGGTCGGCCGCGACAACTATGCCGCCCCGGTCTAGCTGTTCGACAACCCCCTCCTCGGCGGAACGGGCTTTTACAACTGGAAGGAACACGCTACCCTTCACAAGGCAGGCGAGATGAACAGGCAGACTCCCGGCAGCGGCCTTGCGTTTTTGCGCGAGCGTTTCGCCATGTTTCGCGAACCGGCTCGATACATGACGCAATCCAGTGAGATCGCCGACCTCGTGGGCATGGTGCCGGCCAAGTTCAATCGGTTGATCTTCTACACAGGTGATTTGCCGCACAGTGCCTACATCACGGATCCCACCCTGCTCTCGGAGGATGTCGACCGCGGCCGCCTCACTCTCAACCGTTTCGCAAGCGTATGGCCGCGATCCTGAGGGCGAGGGGCACACCGTGAGCACGATGAGCTGCGTCGTCTCATGGCGCTGCGACTTTGGCTCTGGCGGGGCATCGGATGGCAAACACGCTTAGAGTCGAAGGCCGCGGGCCTCGCAGTTCCTATTATTCGGCGAAAGCGCATGCGCCCCATCTATATGGGCAATGGCGCGCTGAAGACGGCAACCGGACTGCGTGAGCCGGTTCGAACAGGATCGCACTGCGGCCAGAATTGCCGAGAGTTCCAGGATCGCTTCCGTGCTGACGCTTTGCCGGGATTGCCTGACGCGGCAGTCGTCGCCGCCGGCGGCACCGGCCTGCGCTCGCTGCGCCTCGCCGCGTCTCTTCTCGCATGAAGAGCTCGACCGCCTGAGCATCGCCCACGTCGATTGCGACGCCTTCTACGCCAGCGTCGAAAAACGCGATCGCCCCGAGCTGCGGGACACACCGGTCATCGTCGGCGGCGGGCGTCGGGGCGTCGTCATGGCCGCCTGCTACGCGGCACGGCCTTATGGCGTGCGCTCTGCGATGCCGATATTCAAAGCCCTGCAGGCGTGCCCCGACGCCGTGGTGATTCGGCCGGACATGGCCAAGTACGCGGGGATCGGCCGCGCGATCCGCGCCATGATGCGCGAGCTCACACCGCTGGTCGAGCCGCTTTCCATCGATGAGGCGTTTCTCGATCTGAGCGGCACCGAGAAACTGCATCATCGTCCTCCCGCCGCCACCCTGGCGCACTTCGCGCAACGGGTAGAGCAAGAGCACGGCCTGACGGTGTCCATCGGCCTGAGCTACAACAAGTTTCTTGCGAAGATCGCGTCCGACCTCGACAAGCCCCGCGGCTATGCCGTCATCGGTCGAGCCGATGCCCTGGCATTTTTGGGCGCCAGGCCCGTAGAGCTCATCTGGGGGGTCGGCACGGCTTTGCGGCAAAAACTGAACCGCGACGGCATCCACGAGATCGCGGACCTGTGGGCCCGGGACGAAGCGACGCTGAGGGCACGCTACGGTGCCATCGGCGCCCGGCTGTACCACTTCAGCCGGGGCGTCGATGCGCGCAACGTGATCCCCGATGCGCCGGCGAAGAGCATCTCCGCGGAGACGACGTTCGACGAGGACCTGTGCGATTACGCGCGATTGAGCGCGGTGCTGTGGCCGCTCTGCGAGAAAGTGGCTCGGCGTCTCGTGAGCGCAGAACTCGCGGGCACCCGGGTAACGCTCAAGCTCAAGACGTCGGACTTTCGCACGCTGACGCGCACGCGCCGTCTGTCACCCACGCAGCTTGCCGAGACGTTCTATCAGGTCGCGGCCACGCTGCTGCGACGCGAGGCGGACGGGCGGGCGTTCCGGCTCATCGGCGTGGGCGCCGGCGAATTCGTCGGCGCCGATCTGGCCGACCAACCCGATAGCCTCGATCACGCCGCTCACAAGCGGGTCAGTGTCGAGAAGACGATCAACCGGGTGCGCGAGCGCTTCGGCGATGCGGCAATCGGGAAAGGCAGAGGGCTGGGGAGGTCGGCCTGACAGAAAAGGCACCCCGTGAACCGAAAGCGAAGGTCGGCTCCCCGGTCCCGCGGCCACCGGCCCGGCCACCTCAATAATCGAGTGCCATCGGCGCGGGCGGCACCGCGATCGGAGCCGCCTGCGGGCTATCGTCTTGAGCACGACCCGGAAGCGGGGCTGTGGGCTAGAATAGTCGGCGTCCACACGACCGTCTGCGCCTGTGTCCGAAACGCGACTTCCACGCAAGCTCGCCGCCATCCTGTATGCCGACGTCGCCGGCTACAGCCGTCTCACGGGAGACGACGAGGAGGGCACCCACCGTCGGTTGAGCGCGTACCTCGACCTGGTCTCGGGATACATCCGGTCTCACGGCGGCAGTGTCGTTCACTATGCGGGCGACGCCGTTCTGGCCGAGTTTCCGACGGTCACAGAGGCACTCGGCTGCGCGGTTTCCGTACAGGAGACGCTCGAGGAGCGAAACCGCGAACTGCCCGATTCCCGCAAGGTGGCGTTTCGCATCGGCGTAAATCTCGGCGAGGTCATCGTGGACCGCGAAGACATCTACGGCGACGGTGTGAATGTCGCTGCACGACTCGAAAGTCTCGCCAAGCCCGGCGGTATCGTCGTCTCCGAGGCCGTGCGCTCCGCGGTGGGGTCCAGGCTCGAGGTCAGCTACGCGTTTCTCGGCGAGCAACGGGTCAAGAACATCGACAGGCCCGTCAGAGCCTACGAGGTGGCCCGGGGCAAAGCTGCCGGGGAATCGATCTCTTCGCTGCCACCGCAAGTGGCGGCGAGACCGTCCATCGCGGTGCTTCCGTTCACGAACTCGGGAGGCGACCCCCAGCACGAGTACTTCTCCGACGGGCTCTCGGAGGACCTCATCACCGGCCTGTCGTACTGGCGATACTTTCCGGTAATCGCCCGCAACTCGTCTTTCGCATTCAAGGGCAAGTCATTGGACGTCTGCGATGTCGGCCGGGAGCTGGGCGCACGTTACGTCGTCGATGGCAGCGTGCGACGTGCCGCCACGTCGGTGCGGGTATCGGCTCAGCTGATCGACGCCGAAACCGGGCACCACGTCTGGGCCCAACGTTACGACAGCGATCTTCAGGACATCTTCGAGCTCCAGGATCGCATCGTGGCCCAGATCGTCGCCAGTATCGAGCCGGAGCTCAGCGCAGCGGAGCAACGGCGAGCGCAGCACAAGCATCCCGAGAATCTCGACGCCTGGGACTGCGGCCTGCGCGCCCTCGCCGAACATTATCGGTTCACCCGCGACGGCAATGCCAAAGCGCAAGAGCTGCTGGCGAAAGCCATTGAACTCGACCCCGGGTCGAGCTACGCGTTCTCGCTGTTGTCGCTGTGCCGATACCACGATGCGATATTCGGCTGGGCCCGCGACCGAGCCAGCACCCTGGACGCCTCGTTCGAGGCGGCGCGCGAGGCGGTGGCGCGTGACGACGGCGACTGGCTCGCCCACGCCATGCTGGGGCTGACCTACCTGTGGGCGCGCCGCGAGCACGACCTGGGCATCGAGGAAACCCGGCGAGGCGTGGAGCTCAATCCGAGCGCGGCCTTGGGGTACCATCTGCTGGCGTGCACGCTCGAATTCGGCGGCCTGTCCGCCGAAGCCATTCCCCATCTGCACAGCATCGATCGCGTCGATCCGCGCTACCGCTTCAAATCGGTCGCCCTGGCGGACCTGGCGCTGTCGCACCTGTCGTTGCGGCAGTTCGACGACGCCATCCGCTACGCCGAGAAGGCTGTGGCGATGCTTCCGGCCAACGTGCGTGCACGCCAACGCCTGGTTGCCGCACTGAGCCACGCAGGGCTCGAGAAGCAAGCCCGTGCCGCGCTCACGGATCTGCTCGACCTGCAGCCTGAGATGTCGCTGGCTTACCTCGAGACGACTTACGCCTACAAGGACCCGGCGCAGCTCGCCTTCTTCGTCGAAGGCCTGCGCAAAGCAGGGTTTGGGCAGTGAACGCGCATCGAGGCTCGGTCTGTTCGCGACGCGGATACCGGGCTCTCCCGCTGTGCGCTCGCTGGCCCGAGGATCGGCCCGCGACGCCCGGCGACGCCCCACGCATCAAGCCGGATACAACAGCCCGCGGGCTTCCTCGACCAGCCTCGCCATCAACTCGTCCGCCGGCAACTCGCGGTTGAGCGCGGCGGCCTGGCCGTAGAGGAAGAACCGAAAGTCGCTGTCGCCGCGGGCCGCGCTCGATCGCATCAAGGGAATGCTCAAGGCGTACATCAAGGGGAAGTCGGGAAACCTCGCCCGGCGCTGCGCCATGATTTCCATGTAACGGTTGTTCTGCGCCCGCGCGGGACGACCGGAAAAGGCGCGACTGAGTCGGGTATCGTCGTCCCGCGCCGCCCTGAGCGCGGCACGGTGGTCCTCGGCGACGTCGGCCTCCGGGCAGGAGAGAAAGGCCGTTCCCATCTGCACCCCGCTGGCACCAAGATGGAAGGCGGCGGCGATGCCGCGACCGTCGGCGATGCCTCCCGCCGCCACCACGGGCACGCCGACCGCGTCGGCGATCTGCGGCACCAGCGCCAGCGTGCCGACGCCGAAGTCCTCGAACGCGGCGTGGAACGTGCCTCGATGTCCCCCCGCCTCCCAGCCCTGCGCAATGATCACGTCGACCCCCTGGTCGGAAAGCGCCACCGCCTCTGCGACGGTGGTTGCGGTACACAGGATCACCGAGCCCTCATCCTGAAGGGCGGCGACCATTTCGGGCGCCGGCAAGCCGAAGTGGAAACTCACGACCGGCGGCCTGATCTCCAGGAGGGTGGAGAAAATCTCGTGATCGAACGCGCCGAACGGCGCGGCGACGTCCTCGGGCGGCGCGCCGAGACCCCGCTCTCGATAGAGATCGGCCAGTCGTGCACGCACCTCGGCATCGACCGCCGCGTCGCGCCGCGGCTCGGGATGCGCGAAGAAATTCAGATTGAACGGACGCTCGGTCGCCGCGCGCAGCTCCGCGCACACGGCCGTGAGAGCATCGGGCGACATCTCCCCGCAGCCGAGCGAGCCGAGCCCGCCCGCGTTGCTCACCGCCGCGGCCAGCGCCGGCGTGGCGTAGGCCGCCATCGGCGCCTGAATGATGGGGTGCTCGATCCCCAACAGCTCGAGCAGATCGTCACGAGGCCACATAGGAGCTTAGCAGCGGCGCATGGGGCCACAGCTGATTCGCGTCGCGCCGCGGGCGTCGCGCGAAACGTTG